>WBZV01000034.1_pt1 | contig 98518 bp, 54 predicted proteins | sample 5204221 | NCBI WGS metagenome assembly WBZV01 (sample SAMN12344360, study PRJNA552823) | activated sludge metagenome | biome: Activated sludge suspended growth; feature: Nitrification reactor; material: Wastewater; isolation source: activated sludge from nitrification reactor of wastewater... | reverse complement strand
GAAGGGGAACCTGGCTGAGGCTGAGGTACGAATGCGTCAGGCCCTGGCCATCTTCCATGACACAGGCCAGCGATCCGATGCGGGCGACGTCCTCCGTGACCTCGTGAAGATCCTGGAGAGGGCTGGCCGCGAAAGTGAGGCCAAGGACATGGAAGTGCAGGCAGCCGCGTTGCAGCCGCCAACTTGATGCGCGCCCGAAGGACTCAACCGGTAATGCGTGTCGGCACCGGTCCCAAGGGGCTATCAGGGTTCCTCCCGTAGAGGTATAGATCAGGATCGTCGCTGACAGCTATCCCGTCGATGAGCGGCAACTCATCGGTGATCAGGCCCACGATGTCCATGAGGGATTCTGAACCCGCCATCGCATCCTGGCGAGCCCTGTCATCCAGTATCCGTCGGACCACCTTCGCCATGCTGACCCCCTCCCGCTCTGCGCGCATCGCCAGGTAGTGGGCCTGATCCGAATTTAGGTACACCTGCAGTCGGAACATGGTGATTGCCTTTCGGGAGAAGGGCTCGAGACCCAAGTGATGCAACCATCCTACATCATCTGGGTCTCGTCGATAGAGGCACGCCTATCGGGACGATGTCGCTGATGTCTACTTGATGCTGTGTCCCTTGGGCATGTACGGGGTGTAGATGATCAGCCCGGCTTGGGAGGGCGGCGCCTGGGGGTCGATGGTGATGCTGAGGCTGCTGTTGGTCTGGTTGCAGAAGCCGTCCTTGACCGTCAGCTCCAGCAGGGTGGGCCCGGTCACCCCGGGCGGAGGCGACTGACCCTCCGGCGGGATGCGCAGCTCAAGGGTATCTGGGTCGAAGGTGGCCGGGACGGACTGACCGCCGAGCTTCAAGCTGATGCTCTTGGCATCGACCCCGGCAAGGCTGTCGGTGAGTTCGGCGAGGCTGGGCGGCAGGCGCCGGATGGTCGATCCGGCGGCAAGGCGCCACTGCACCGAAGGAGCGGTCAGGTCGAAGCCAACCGTGTAGAGCGTGATGGCCTGCGTGGCCTGCAGAGCGCGGGCGGGGTCCAGGCGGTCAAGGGTCATGGCAAAGCTGCTGACCGACACCTGGGCGCTGGCCTTGAACGTGGGTGCCCCGGCGGCCGGGGCGGCGGCGCTGGTGCCGATGATCGGGGTCCAGCAGCCGATGTCTCCCTTCCACCCCGCAATCGTCGCTCCCTGCGTTCCCGCTGGGCAGGCGCTGGACCGGAGGTCGCCGCCGGTGCTGCTGCCGTCGTTGAAGGCGGCGGCGGGGGCCGTGATCTCCAGGAGGCCGCTCAGGGATTCGCCGGCCGGCTGGAGTTGGTAGATGCCGCCGCCCTGGGCCAGGTTCATCTGCCAGGCGTACTGGCCCTCGCGCAGCTCGGAGGTGGGGGAGGCGGCGTAGGCCGCGCCGTAGCCGTCGGTCCCGGCCTGGGCGGGGCGGTTGGCGGAGATCCCGTCGAAGGGCGCGCCCGCCGCCCAGCCCAGGCCCAGCGCCTGCTGCAAGGTGGACAGGGTGGTGCTGCGGCGCAGGAGGCCGCCCACGCCGTTGGGCATCAGGCTGCTGAGGTCCAGCACCGTGTCGCCGGCGCGGCTGGCCGCCTGCTGCCAGCCCAGGACCAGGCGGGGGTTCCAGAAGACCGCGTGGAAGTTGCCGTCACGGTCCACCGCCTCCACCGTGAAGCTCATCACCCGCGAGCCCGCCGACAGCAGGCTCTGCAGCGGGATCTCGACCGTGACCTCGCCCCGGCCGTCCGTCATGAAGAAGAGGTTGAGCGGCGAGAAGCGCACCGTGGCAAAGGACTGGTTGGCCCCCTTGTGGTCCACCAGGCGGAAGCGCCGCTCGAAGATGGGCAGGCCCGGGCGCAGGGCACGCGGCAGGGCGTAGGGGATCTCGATCAGCCGCCAGGGGTCGGCCAGGGGCCGGGCCTCCGAGAGGCGGGAGCTGTTGCCGTTGGCGTCCGTGGCCGTGGCCGTCAGGGTCGGGTCGCTGATCGCCAGGAGGTCCAGGCCCGAGAGGGACCAGGACCCGTCCGGCAGGGCCAGGCCCCGCGCCAGCAAGGTGCGCGCCTCGTCCATCGGGTCGCTGAAGACCTCGATGACGCAGCCCGCGCAGGCCTGGCCGCCCACCTGGCCGCGCACCCGGTCCACCCAGTCGATGCTCGGCGGCGCCAGCTCCGGCGCCAGGGCCTCCACCGCGATGGCCGCGCCGCCGTTGGCCGTGATGCGGTTGCCCCGCAGGGTGTTGCCGCCCGCCACCGTCTGGCCCAGGCGCACCCCGTCGCGGCGGTTGGCGCGGATCTCGTTGCCGCGCAGGCTGGTCTCCAGGACCGAGCGCTCAAGGGCGATGCCGTCGCGCAGGTTGTAGGTGATGCTGTTGGCCAGCTCCGGCGTGTCCGCCCCGTCCGCCGTGCCGCCGACAAGGGTGCCGCGGGCGAAGCTGCTGAGCTGGATGCCCGTGATGTTGGCGTAGCGGTCCCAGTTGCGCGCCGCCGCCGGCCCCAGCTGGTTGCCCAGGATCAGGTTGCCTTCCGTGGTCCGGCCCGTCACCAGGATGCCCGTCTCCAGGTTCTGGATGCGGTTGCCCAGGCCCGGCTTGGGCGCCCGCGCCCCCGCCTTGCCCACCAGGTTGGAGCTGGCCCCGCCCGTCATGAGGACCCCCGCCCCCGTGCGCGACAGGGTGCCCGGGTCACCGCCCGCCTGGATGCCGATATGGTTGCCCGTGACCCAGACCTGCCTGGCCCCGTCCAGGCGGATGGCCGCCAGCCGGTTGTCCCAGAGCGCGTTGCATTCCGCCGCGTCGCGCAGGCCGTCGCCGTCGGACCCGATGCGCAGACCCAGGGCGTTGGCGTCCGCCAGGATACCCGTGTCGAAGCCGGAGATCCGCAGGCCCTGGATGGCCGTCTGGCCCGCCTGCACCGTCAGGCCCACGCCGCTGCCCGGGCCCGTCAGCTCCTGGAGGGCGCCGCAGGTCAGGGCGGCCTGTTGCGGGAGATCACCCTGCCCGGCCGTCGCATTCAGCGAGAGCCCTGCCTGGGACGGCGACACCGCGCCGTCCAGGATCACCCGCTGGCGCCTCAGGGCCGGCAGGCTCTGACCGGCAGTCAGGCGAACAGGCCCCAGGCCGACGGCGAAGCTGATGCGAATCGCATCGCCGCCCGTGTCGGCGTTGACCTCCTCCAAGGCGGCCTGCAGCGAGCAGGCGCCGCTGCTGTCCTGGCAGATGCCGTCCCCCGGACTGCGGTCGGCGCTGAGGCCGGCGCTGTCCACCCGGTAGCTGCGCTCCTGGCCCGGCGGCGGGTCGGTAGGGCGGGGGCCGGTGGTAGCCGTCGGCTCGCGCGGATCCAGGGTGGGGCTGGGCGTGCGGGTGGGCTGGTCCGTGGGCGTCGGCGTGGCCGAGGCCGGGGGCTGTGGGGTGGGGCTGCGGGTGGGCACCTGGGTGGCGGTGGGCGTCGGGCTGGGCGCCGGCGTCTCGGTGACCGGCACCGGGCCGTCGCAGGGCGCGCCGGCACCGGGACGCGGGGCATTGACGTAGCCCGGGCTGGCACAGCCCTGCTTGATGTCGTTCTTGTTGGACTGGGTGTCGATGCCGTCGACCAGGCGGGCCAGGGTGACGAAGACGTTGGCCGCCGGGTCGATCGCCCCGGCGCCGCTGGTCTCGGTCCAGGTACCGCCCGTGGCCGGCCCGCCAGGGACGTCGCCCTCGTAGCTGACCGAATCCTGCAGGATGTCGTCGCGCTGCTCCTTCGGGTCCGGCACCGGGTCGCGCAGCAGGGCCACCGCGCCCATCGGCTGGCCGGCATCGCGGTCGCGCAGGGCATCCTGGTCCGCCAGGCCGGGCTGGTCGCAGTTGGGCACCGCGCTGCCCTGGTTGCAGACCACGTGGTAGGCGCCGGGGGCCAGGAGGCGCGGGCTGAGGTCCAGGCGCTGGTAGGCCTGGCCCTGGGCATCCACCAGCACCAGGTCGAAGTTGCCCAGCAGCAGGGGTTTGCTGCCGCGGTTCTTGATCTCGACGAACTCCTCCTTGTCGGCACCCTCCTGCGCCAGGTCCAACTCGTTGACCACCAGGCCCGGAACCAGGGCGGGGCGCAGACAGCCGGTGACCAGGCTGCCGTTGGGCTGCCCCGGGCTGCTGCAGCGCAGCTTGAAGTCCTTGAGGTTGTCGCCTGTATCCGTGCCGTCCGGGCTGCGCGAGAGGCCCAGGTTGCCCACCCCCAGGTTGTCCGCCGGGCTGGCCGCCGCGCCCTCGGTCCAACTGCCGCCGGCCGTCGGGCCGCCGTCCACCCGGGTGCCGTAGCTCAGGCTGTCCACCAGGATGGCCAGGTAGTCCTGGTCGTCGTTGCGCTTGAGGACCGCGATCGCCGCCGGCAACTGGTCGGGCTCCAGGCCGTGCCAGAGTTCCGCGGCGGGCTGGATGGCCAGGTCGCAGTTGGGCACCTGGCCGTTGGCCGGGCAGACCACGTAGTAGTCGCCCGGCGCCAGGAAGAGGCCCGGCAAGGGCACGCGCCGGTAGATGTCGCTGCCCGCGTCCACCCCCACCAGCTCGTAGCGTCCCAGGTCGATGGGGTCGCTGCCCAGGTTCTTGAGTTCGACGAACTCCTCCAGGTCGGTGTCCCGCTGGTCGATGTCCGCCTCGTTGACCACCAGGCCCCGTTCCTGGGCGACGGGCCGGCAGGACTGCGCGGCCGTGCTGTTGGGCTGGCCGGGCGTGGCGCAGGCCGGCTTGAAATCCAGGCTGTTCTCGTCCGTGTCGCGGCCGTCGGGCCGGCGGGAGATGCCGAGGTACAGCTCGTCCGTGGCATCGTCGGCCGGGGTGAGCCCCTTGCCCTCGGTCCAGGTGCCGCCGCCGATGGGCCCGCCGGGCACGGAGCCGTCGAAGCTCACCGAGTCGACCAGGACGGCCGGGCCGCCCCGGGCCGGCTGCTGCAGCAGGGCCACCGCGTGAGCCTGCCCGGCAACGCCGCTCCCGGGCACGATGTCCTCGCTGTCCGTCGCCACATGGTCGCAGTTGGGCACGAAGGGCATGCCGCAGACCACGAAGTAGGTACCGGGCTGGACGGTCAGGGCGGGCAGGTCGTAGCGGTAGATCTCCTGGCCCAGGCCGTCGAGCATCATGAGGGTGTGCCCGCCCAGGCTGAGGGGCTGCTTGTCGCCGTTGTACAGCTCGACGAAGTCCACGCCCTTGCCCGCCGGCTGGACGTAGTCCACCTCGTTGAGCAGGAGGCCGGTGGACGCCGCGGGCGCCAGCGGCCGGGCCTCCGAGGCGCGCAGCGGCCAGGCGGCTGCCAGGGCGACCAGGCCGAGGCCGAGGAGGCGACGGGCGATGCGCGGGCACAGGGGAGAGAGGGCAGACGGGAGGAAACGTGAACGCGCCATGGGACTGCCGTCCTTGCAGGGGTAGATCGTCGGCGGGGACCAGAACGATGCCGCTGCCGCTACGCTACGACCAATCTCCGGCGCGCGTCACGCCGACCGACAGATCTGCACGAAGGGACGCGAGCCCCTCGAGCGCCCGCTCCCCCCTCTTGACCGGAGGGGGGAGCGGGCGCGGATGGTCGGGGTCAGGACCTCAGTTGGGGCAGGCGTAGGGGCCCTGGAGGTCCCAGCAGAAGCTGCTGATGGGGATGCTGTCGTTGTCGAAGAGCCGCGCCTGGTCCGTGTTGTTGTCCCAGAGGAAGTCGCGGTTGCAGACCACGCCGTTCACCTCGCCGAACTTGTCGTTGGTCCGCATGCCCGGCGCGGCGTCGCGGCCGCTGCGGATCTCATAGGCCTCCAGGGACTTGAGCGTGAAGCCGGCGGTCAGGTCGCAGCGGGCCTTGGAGTTGGTCATGCCCTGCACGAACCAGCCGGTCATGTCCTGCGGCCCGGTCCCCACGTTCATCAGGATGATGGCCTCGAAGGAACCGCCCGGCGTGAAGGGGATGGCGTCGGCGATGATCACCTGCGGGAAGGGCAGGGGCGTGGCCGAGGGGCGCGGGGTGTAGGTGGGCGTCGGCACCCGCGTCGGCGGCCGGGTGCGCGAGGGCACCGGCGTCTCGGTGGGCTCGTCCGTCCAGGTGGGCTCAGGTGTCCAGGTGGGCGGCGGCGGCGGCGTGTCCGAGGGAATGGGCGTCCGCGTGGCCGTCTTGCCCGCCGGCGGCGGCGTCCAGTCGACCAGCTGGTCGAAGGTGCGGCCGAGGAAGGGCAGGAAGGCGCGGCGGCCGCGGGGGGTGCGGGAGGGGCCGGGGGTGTTGGTGGGCGGGGCGACGACGGTCGGGGGCCGCCTCGTGCGCGTGGGCCGAACGGGTTCGGTCGGCTCCTCCGTGAACTCCGGCGTGGGCGTGATGGAGAAGTCCTCCGTCGCCGTGGGCGAGCCGATGGGGCAGGGGCGGGGGTCGATCAGGACGTCGATGTGCAGGTTGTCGATGAACACGCCGTACATGCCGGCCGTGGGGTTGCCGGCACCGGGCGTGGCGCCGGGCTGGTCGGCATTGGGCGGGTCGGTGTAGAAGAAGGCCAGCTCCACCCGGTTCTTGTTCGGCAGGTTGGCCACGGGCGTCAGGTACTCCGAGCCGTTGGCGTAGGCCGTGATCTCGCCGCGCACCCACTCGCCCTTGGTGTCGGACTGGAAGTAGTTGTAGCCCGTGTAGCTGACCTGGCCCGCCTGCTCGCGCTGGTTGCCGTCACCGATGCCCACCAGCAGGGCCTTCTCCGGCATCTTGGCCAGGTAGTCGAAGGTGATGCGGACACCCACGCCGCGGCTGACCGTCAGGTCCAGGGCACTGTAGCGCAGCAGGGTGCGGATGCCCTTGCCGCCGCGCGCGGTGGTGGGGTAGTCCTTGCTGGGACCGGTGCACTTGTAACCCTTGCCCACGCTGCCGCCGCCCACCGACCAGAGGCTGCGGCTGTCCACCGAGGCCTCGCAGTTCACCGCGCCCCAGCCGATCTCGTCAAGGAAGCCGGGTGAGCGGGAGAAGAGGTCGGCCGTGGTGAAGCGGCTGCCCGGACGTGGGAAGACGCTGGCCTCGAAGCTCTCGGAATCGGCGCGGAGCTGGCGACCGCCGCGCTGGCAGCCCGACTGGTCCGGGCTGAGAGGGAGATCCTCCTCGGCCAAGGGCATGACCGGCGCAGCGGCATGCTCCAGGGCCGGGAGCTGGAGCATCACCGGCTCGGCGGGCCCGCCGGCATCTTCCCAGCGGAAGGGGCCGGCATGGACGGGCCGGCTCTGCAGCAGGTCCGCTCCCCGGACCGCAGACAGGGTCACCGCCAGACCGACGAGGGCAAGGAAGATCAGGGTGGGGGCTGGTCTGCGCCTGGGACGCATGGTGGGGACTCCTTTGGGCTGGCCATTCTCAGGCCGGCCGCATCCATCGGCTCAGCGCGGGTGCATGGCTGAGGGAGCGGAACGGGCTCCGGGGGCGGTCCTGACCTGGCGCGTCCGGTGATTGTAGGGCCGGCCCGCGGGCCTGTCAACGCGCCTTCCGCCCCTCCGCTCAGGGCGCCGCTCCGCCTGTCGCTCCCAACTGCAGCAGCAGGGCCGTGCCCCCGTCCACCGCCCCTTCTCCCGCCGGCAGACCCGCCCCCTCGGCCGGCAGGGCCAGGGGCAGGCGCTCGCCGACCAGCGGGTCGTACCAGCCCAGGCGCAGGCGCAAGGCGCCCCGGGCCTGGGCGTCCAGCACCGGCTCCAGGCGCTGGATGACCCGGTCGCCCGCCCGCCACGCCCGCGTGGGGAAGCTGCCGCCCCCCGGCTGCCGGTCCGCCTGGCCCCAGGCCTGGCCCTCCGGCCCCAGCACCTGGGCAAAGGCCGTCCAGTCCCGCGGCAGGGGCGCCGCGGCCCGCCAGAAAAGGTGCAGGCGCAGGACCTCGCCCGGCCGCGGCGCCTCCCAGCTCAGGCCCTCCAGGAGCAGGCCGTCGGCAAAGCGGAGGTCCAGCCGCCGGTCCGGGCGCAGGGGGAAGGAGCCCCAGTGGGTGGGGGTGTCCGGTGTCTGGGCCCCATCCGCTCCCGCGAAGCGCTCCCGGGCGCCCAGGCGCAGCAGGCTGAGCAGCGGGCGGCCGGCGGGGTCATGGAGGGTGGTGGGCAGCTGGCCGGCCGCCTCAAACCCACGGAACCAGCCCTCCTTCTCCGCCTCCTTGGCCGGCGCGGCCACGATCAGCGGCCCTTCGCCCGCCGGCAGGACCAGGGTCTCCTGCGGGTCCAGGCTGCGCACGGGGCCGTGGCGGTTCAGGTAGGCGAAGCTGGCGTGGCCCGCCCAGAGCGGGTGGAGGAAGACGGCCGCGCCGGCCGCCGCCTCGGCCGCCAGCTGGTCGTAGGCGTCGCGCTTGTCCAGGTCGTAGGAGCGGTAGAGGTCCAGGCGGCGGTCGGTGCCGCAGACCAGGGGCGTCCGGCCACCGAAGACCACCCCGTACTGCCAGAGGGTCCAGGTTCCCGCCAGGCCCAGCGTCAGGGGCAGGAGGGCCGCCGCGAGGCGCGGGCGGCGGGGCCGCAGGCCTTCCACCAGCAATTCGGCGCCCAGGGCCGGCAGGAGGGCGATGACCGGCAGGGCCGCGATGGCCCGCGAGTAGTTGGGCGCGCGGTCCGAGAGCAGGGTGGGCAGGAGGAAGACCGCCAGCCAGAGGAAGAGGAAGACGGCCCGCTCGCGCCCCGCCTCATCCGCCGAAACCGAGCCGACTCCACCGCCGCGATGGGTGTTGTCGCCCAGGACCTCGCCGCTACCCCGACCCGAGACAAGCAAGGCCCCTGCCAGCAGCCCCAGGCCCAGCACCCCCAGCAGGGCGCTCAGCGGATCCCAGACCGGCAGGCAGGGCAGGTTGTGGAAGGCCGAGGGGTCGCCGGAGACGAAGAACATCCCCGCCACCGCCCAGAGCTGGTGCAGCAGGGTGCGCCCCAGGCTGCCGCCGAACTGCGCCTCGGCCACCGCGGCCAGGGAGACGTCCCCCGGATGGGAGACGAACCAGACCGGATGCCGCAGGAAGAAGAGGCCCAGAGGCAGGAAGAGCAGGAAGGCCACGGTCCCCGCCAGCAGAAAGGCGCGCAGCCCCGGCCGCAGGCGGGCAGGGTCGCGCCAGGCCAGCCAGGCCAGGTGGCCCAGCAGCACCAGGGGCAGCAGGCGGCCCGTGGGATGGGCGTAGACCGCCGCCGCCATGGCCACCCCGCAGGCGATGGCGGCCGGCCGGGACCAGGGGCGGCGCGCCGCCCCGCCGGCCGGAGGATCGCCCGGCCGGAGGGCCCGCCACCAGGCCCAGAGCGCCAGGGTCACGCAGAGCGGGGCCAGGATGGCGCGGATGCCGTAGCGGCTGAAATGCAGGTGCCAGTAGGAAGCGGCCAGGAAGCCCGCCGTGGCCAGGGCCGGCAGGCGCCGCCCCAGGAAGGACCGCGCCCAGCCGTAGGCCGCGGCGATGCCGCCCAGACCGGCCAGGGCGGAGACCAGGCGCAGGGCCTGCTGCGGTCTGTCCTCCCCCAGGAAGGCCAGGGCCAGGGCCTGCAGGTAGATGGAGAGAGGCTCGCGCCCGCCGTTGTCCACGAAGAAGGCGTCGCGGGCGCCGCCCAGGACCCGCAGCGCGTCCAGGGCGTTGTGGGCCTCGTCGAACTGCAGGCCCGGGGGCAGGCGATCCAGCCCCCAGAGCCGCGGCAGGGCAGCCAGCAGCAGGAGGGCCGGCAGGGCCAGGCGTTGGGAGCGCAGCGGAGAAGGGGGCTTCATCGAGCCAGGCTAGGCCGCCGACCCCGCCGCATCCCCGCCGGCCTCCGCGCCCTTCACGCGCAGCTCGGCCTCCAGGCGCTCCACCCGGTCCGCCAGCTTGCGGAGCTGCTCGCGGAGGCGGTCCAGGTCGTCGGAAGCGCCGCCCGGCCTGGCGGCCGCCGCGGCGCGGATGCCGGCGCAGATGCGGTCCACCGCCACCTGCTCCTGGCGGCTGCGCGGCGCGCCGAAGGCCGCCAGGGCGCCCAGGGCGGCATCGGCCTCCATGGCGCCCAGGCCGCGGGCGGCCGCCCAGGCCACCGGTTCGTGGGGGTCGCGCAGGAGCTGGACCAGGCTGTCGACGATGCGTTCGCGGGCAGCGCGCTCCTGCAGGCGGCCCAGCTCGGCCAGGGCGCTGACGGCCGCCGGGCGCGAGCGGTTGGAGCAGGCGCCGTAGCCCACGTACTCCTCCAAGGCGGTCAGGGCCTCCGGCAGGCGGCTGGCGGCCAGGGCGCGGAAGGCCCCCGCCTGGACCAGGCCGCCGAAGCCTTCGCGCGCGGCCGCGTCCAAGAGCAGGGGCAGGGGGGCCTCCTCGCGCATCGCGCCCAGGGTCTCCAGGGCCGCGGCGCGCGCGTGGTAGGGCAGGTCGCCGCGTTCCAGGCGGGCCTGGACGGCCTCCAGGATCAGCGGGTCGCGGTAGCGGCCGGCGGCGCGCAGCAGGGGGGCCAGGACGCGGGGATCGGCCTCCACGAGGACGCGCTCGGCCAGCACCTCCATCGCCGCCTCCACCCCCGCCTTGCCCAGGGCCTGCATCCACTCCACGCGGACGCCCCAGAAGGGCTCCGTGGCGCAGGCCGCGCCGATGGCGGCGATCCCCTCGCGCTCACCCTTGGCCGCCAGGGCCGCTCCGGCCTGGATGCGCCCGATGACATCGCCCGCCTCGGTCAGCTGCCGGCGCAGCAAGGGCGTGCCGATGGCCGCGTCCAGCTTGTGCAGGACCAGGCCGCGGGGATCGAAGCGCAGCTGCTCGGGGGCCTGGGGCAGGGGGATGAGCACCGTCTGGCGCGCCTGGTCCAGGGTCACGGGCCAGAGGTGGAGCTGGCCGCCCACCACCCAGCCCAGCTCGGTGCGCAGGTGGAAGGCGCCGGCCCCGGTCCTGGCATCGGCCTGGGTCTGCTCCAGGGTGACGATTCCCTGTCCCTTGGCCGCGTCGTGCTTGAAGCGCATCGTGACGGCCGGGTAGCCGGGGCTCAGGAACCACTGGTCGAAGAAGCGGCCCAGGCTGCGGCCCGAGACCTCCTCCATCACCCGGCGGAAGTCGTCGGTCTCCACCACCTGGCCCTGGTAGCGCCGCAGGTAGCGCCGCACGCCCTCCCAGAAGGTCTCGTCGCCCAGCTCCTTGCGCAGGGTGTGCAGGCGGCAGGCCCCGCCGGGGTAGAGGTGGCGGTCGTACATCTGCCAGGAGCTGTTGAACTCGCGGGTGACGATGGGCCGCTGGTAGCGCCCGTCGGCCTCCTCCAGGTAGGCCGCGGCATCGCGCCAGTACTGGTAGGCCCGCTCGTCCTCGCCCACCGTCTCCTCGAACCAGACCTGCTCCATGTAGACGGCCCAGCTCTCCTTGAGCCAGGCATGGGCGAAGTCGCGGCAGACCACGGCGTCGCCGAAGTAGCTGTGGGCCATTTCGTGCAGGTTGACCTCGTCGCAGGTGCGCGTCCACTCCAGGGCGAGGGTCTCGTCCAGCAGGAACTTGTCGTCCCAGGTGACCAGGGAGATGTTCTCCATGGCCCCGCCGATGCCCGGCAGGGCGATCTGGTGGTACTTGGGGAAGGGGTAAGGCAGGCCCAGGCGCCCGGTCATCCAGGCCAGCATGGCCGGCGTGCGGTCGAAGCTGCGGCGCAGGTCCTCCGCGGTGAAGGGGGGACAGGTGTGGTAGGCCACCGGCACGCCGTCCACCTCGCCGTCCTCCACCGACACGAAGTCCCCCACGGCGAAGCAGATCAGGTAGGAGGGGCAGGGCTGCTCCAGGCGCCAGCGGGCGGTATGGCTGCCATCCGCGTGGGCCTCCAGGCTCTCCAGCCGGCCGTTGGCCAGGATGCGAAACGCCTGTGCGGCGGTCAGACGCAGGTCCAGGCTGGTCCGGGCGTTGGGCAGGTCCACGCAGGGCAGCCAGTGGCGGGCCCGCTCGGTCTCGTGGTCGGTGGCGGCGAACCAGGGCTGGTTGGGGTAGGCCTCGGAAGGGCGGGAGAAGTACAGCCCGGCGGTGGGCTCCAGCACCCGGTAGCGGATCGCCAGGCGCCGCTCCTCGCCCTCCGCCCAGCCCGCGCGCCAGCTGAGGGCGATGCGCCGGCCATCGTACTCCCAGTCCAGGCCGCCCCCGTCGCCATCCCCGTCCAGGTCCTCCACCACCAGGTCCGCCAGAGCCACCGCCTGGAGTTCCAGGCGCCGGGCCCCGGCCGCACGGGCCCGCAGGTGGTGCAGCACCTGCCCCTCGGCGGCGGCGGCCTCCAGGTCCAGGCGCAGGTCCAACTCCAGGTGGAAGGGCTCCAGCTCGAGGTCCGGCGGGTAGTGGCGCTCGGCGCCCGGCAGGGTGAAGCTCTCGGCGGCGCCCAGCTTGTGCTGGGCACAGGCGCATCGCTGGCTGTGGTCTTGGCCCTGCTGCATGGCGTCCTCCCTGGGGTGGCCGATGGTCCCCAAGTGTCGCCCGGCAAGGGAGGCGGGTCAAGGGCGGGGCAGCCCGGCGGCCAGGCGCCGGGCTGCCCCGCAGGAGCGCAACATCAACCGACGAGCAGCGCCGCCAGCCAGCCGAAGCCCAGGATGAAGCCGAAGAGGGTCAGGGCCAGCCGGGGCGAGACCTCGCGCCAGAGCCAGGTGACGGGCACGATGCTGAAGGTGCCCAGGGTGAGGGCGAAGAGCATGACGTAGCTGCCGGAGATGCCCTGCCGACCCAGCTGCGCCGCGAACATGATGTCCAGGGCGATGGGCACCGGCATGAAGGTGGAGATCAGGGCCACGAAGGCCAGCTTGAGCGGCGTGGCCGTGGCCAGGATCTCGTTCCAGGGCAGCAGGGTCAGCAGGGCCGAGGCCACCAGGCTGGCCAGGATCATCAGGGCGATGGTCGAACGGGCCAGGCCCCAGGCGGCGCCCAGGTAGCGCTTCAGCAGGTCCGCGAACATGGCGCCGAAGGGCTGGTCGGGGGCGGCGGGGGCGGCCGGAAGGTCCAGGGCCGCGGGCTCGGGGGAGGGGATCAGGCCCTCGCGGCGCTCGATGGCCTGGATGGTGAAGGGGACGACGAAGAGGATGAGCAGGAGCAGCATGGCCACCTTGGACAGGCTGACGGCCAGCGGCAGGGCGGCGAAGGTCATGGTCAGGACGACGGGGTTGAAGTTGGGCGAGCTGAACAGGAAGCCCAGGGCCGTCTCGGCGCGGCCCTTGCCGCGGGTCAGGCCGCAGGCCGCCGGCACGGAGCAGTTGGCGCAGACCCCCATCGGGGCGCCGATGATGGCCCCCACGATGGTGTTGAGGTAGCGGTTCTTGCCCAGGCGCAGCGGGTAGTAGTGGAGGATGGTGTGCAGCAGGGCGCCGAAGAGGACGCCGAAGGTCATGCCCACCTTCATGCCGTCCAGCCAGTTGAGGGCGCCGTAGAGGATCTGCTGCCAGACCGGAGCCGCCGCACCGGCCACGAACTTGGCCGACCCCCAGGCCATGCTGGCCACGTCGTCGCCCTTGGCCAGGTGGTCCGCCTTGGAGAAGAGCGAGGGGTAGCGCGAGGTGAACCAGAAGGTATAGAAGAGGAGGGCCCCGACCAGGCCCAGGATCAGCGGACGCTGGTAGCGAGTCGCGGGCGATGCTGTGGGCACGGCTTGCGTGGACATGGGTCTGCTCCTGGTCTGGCGAAGGGAAGCACGGGGCCGCGGCCGAGCGCGGGTTGGCCCGCCAGTCTATGGAGCGGCGACGGGGCCGAGAAGGGGTGCTTCCACGCGCGATGCCTGGGGAAATACCCTGATCCCCTTCGGGCTTTTCCCGATCCCCGCCGCCGACCGATCGGCCGGAGGAATGGCTTGACAGGACGGATGGTCCTTGATAAACTGGTTTGCACCACAAACCAATCTGCACCAAGGAGGATCGGTCATGCAGGGTCAAGCCGAACTGCGGGCGCTCGAAGGACGCGCGCGGCGCTATTGGAACGAGGATGGGATCCCGGAACTCGTGATGGGCCTGGTCTGGCTGCTCTGGGGCGGCCTGCTGCTGCTGGAGCCCGCCATGCCGGCGGGCCTGCGGCGGCCCTACGCCCTGCTGATGCCCTTGGTCCTGGTCCTCAGCGGCTTCGCGGCCAACGGCGTCGTGCGCCGGCTCAAGGCCCGCTGGAGCGACCCCCTGGGCGGCTACGTGCGGCACAGCCCGCCCAGCCGAGCGACTGGCCTGGGCGCGGCCTTGGTGGCCATCGCCGCCGCCGTGATCGTGGCCTACCTGGCCACGGGCAGCCGGGCCGCGACCATGGAGTCCCGCCTGGCGCCCATCGTCGGGGTGCTGGCCGCCCTGGCCTTCCTGGTGGGGGCCGTGCGGCAGGGGGCGCCCTACCTCTATGCCCTGGCCGCGGTGGCCCTGCTCCTGGGCCTGGCCATCGGCGCCCTGGGCCTGGGGCTGGCGGGCCTCAACTGGCTGCTGATCGGCCTGGGCCTGGCCGCCTCGCTCCTGGGCCTCCGGCGCCTGCGGGCCTTCCGTCGCCGCTGGCAGGGGCCGGCCGCTGCGGTCGACACGGACGAAGCCGCATGACGCCCCTGGACCGCACCATCCACGAGCCGGCCCGCCTGCGCATCGTGGCCCTCCTCTCCAGCGTCGAGGAAGCGGACTTCCTCTGGCTGCAGCGGGAGAGTCAGCTCAGCAAGGGCAACCTGTCCAGCCACCTCGCCAAGCTGGAGGAAGCGGGCTACCTGCGGATCGACAAGCGCTTCCGCGGCAAGATCCCCCAGACCTTGCTGGGCCTGACCCCGGCCGGCCGCGAGGCCTTCCGCGTCTACAAGCAGCACCTGGGGGAACTCCTGGGATAGGGCGATCTCGCCCTATCCCTCCTCGGCGCCGCCCTCGACCCCCTCCTCGCCGTCCGCCCCGCCCTCCACCTGCGCGACCTCGCGCAGGGCCGCCGTGGCGTAGGCGCCCGGCGGCAGGCCGAAGCTCAGCTCGAGGGTCCGGGGGTCCGGCCAGCGCCAGGCAAGGTCCCGGAGCTGCACCCGCAGGGCACGGCGGCCCAGCCGCGCGCCGTAGGCCTCCAGGCCCGCACGCCATTCGCCGTGGTCGGCCAGGGCCGCCAGCTCCAGGGCCAGGGCCTCGCCCTCGGCCGGGTTGGGACCCAGGCCCCAGAGCGGCCCCGAGGGGTGGACGTCCTGCGCCGCCAGGCGGGCGCGGATCGTCTCGTCCGGCTGAGGGGCCACGAAGTAGCTGCGGCTTCCTTCCAGGCAGAGCGCCTCGCCCGGCAGGGCCTGGTCCCAGAGGCCGCGCCGCACCCGGGCGCCCAGCACCTGGTTGAACAGGTAGCCGCGGGCCGCCGAGACATAGAGCCCACGCTGGTAGGAGCGGGGCTCGCGCTGGCCGGCGAAAAGCGCCAGGGCCCGGGTCAGGTTGCCGCCGCCCTGCCCGAAGCGCTGCTCGCCGAAGTAGTTGGGCGTGCCCTGGCGGGCCAGCAGGGCCAGGCGGGCCTCGATGGCCTCCGTGGGCACCGCTCCGCCGTCCGCCAGGCCGCGCAGCTCCCGCAGCACCAGCGTGAAGCGGTTGCCCTTCAGGCCGCCCCGCCGGACCATCCGCCGGTTGCGGGCCACCTCCAGCAGGGTGATCCCCGCGCCTTCCAGGGCAGCGAGGTCCGGCAAGTGCTTGCCCGGCAGGTGCACCGAGAAGCTCTGCTCGGTGACCGCGTGGCGGTCCTTGAGGCCGGCATAGCTCACCTTGGCCGGCGAGACCCCCAGGATGACGGCCAGGCGGCGGGCCACCCATTCGGTGTTGGCCCCTCGCTTGCGCAGCCGGACCATGAGGTGGTCGCCGTCCCCGCTGGGGCCGAAGCCCAGGTCCTCCACCACCTGGAAGTCCTCCGGGCTGGCCCGCAGGCGTGCCGCCACGAGGGGCGCCCCGGCCGCCGGAGGAAGGACGGCCCAGTCGGCGGGCGGATCCGGCAGGGTCAGGCCGGGGCGATCCAGCCCTTCGGTGGCCTCCTCGGCCGGGCGCCGCCCCGCCCGCCGCTGGGCCATCAGTCCGCGTTGAGGCGCAGGGCCAGCATGTGGCCCAGGGCCCCCAGCAGACAGATCCCCAGGGCGCTCTCCAGGGCCGAGGCCGTGAGGCCGGCCCGGCTGGTGGTGGCCAGCGGGTAGGCGTCGATGGGCGTGAGCTGGGCGGCCGAGAAGAGCAGCAGGTCCGGCGTGCTGACGGGCGCCCCCTGCACGTGGATCACCGCCCCCGAGACGCCGAACATCCAGGCGAAGACCAGCCAGACGGCCAGGAGGGTGGCCAGCGCCCGGCCGAACGAGATGCCGTAGCCGGTCAGGAGTTCCGCCACGCCGCCCGCCACCCAGCGCAGCCCGTGCCGCAGGTGGAACCAGGGCGACCAGGCGCGCCGGTGGTAGCGCGCCGCCCGGTCCGGCCGGTGGGTGGCCGTGGCCATGCGCTGCTGCATCACGTGGGCCCAGCGCGCATCGGCCGATCGGCCGCGGCGGGCGAAGTGGTGCTTGAGGGCGCGGTAGCTGTCGCGGGCCAGGGCCAGGTCCGTGACCGCCTCGCCGATACCCGCCCCCAGGTGGCCGCGGCGCAGGGGCAGGTCACCCAGGCAGGCCTGGTAGAGGAAGGCGAAGCCGAAGTCCGTGGAGGGCGAGAGCTGGGCCCGGTCCAGGCGAGCCATCGAGAGCACGGCCCCCTCGAAGCGGGCGCCCGAGAGATCGGTGCCCACCAGACGGGCGTTGACCAGGTGCGCCCAGCGCAGGTCGGCCGTGCGCAGCACCGCCCCGTCCAACACGGCGGATTGCAGCAGGGCCTCGGCGAAGACGGTCCCGCTGGCGGTGGCCAGGGTGAGGTCGGCGTTGAGCAGGGAGGCGCCCCGCAGGTCGGCCTCGCTGATGTCGGCCCGCGAGAGGTCGGTGCCGGTCAGGTGGGCCCCGCGCAAGGAGGCGCCCCGCAGGTCCACGCCCTGCAACCGGGCCCCCACCAGCAGGGCCCCGTCCAGGCTGGCGCTGCGCAGGCTGGCCCCGCTGAGGTTGGCCCCGCTCAGGACGGCGCCGCTGAAGTCGGCCCCGTCCAGGACCAGGGTGGCCGCGCCCTTCTGCCAGGGCGTCAGGTCCAGGCCGCGCAGGTCCGCGCCCGCCAGGCAGATGGGCTCGCCGTCCAGGACCGCCTCCACCAGGGCTGCGGCCCGCTCCCGCGGGGGCAGGAGCGCCAGGCGCGCCGCCAGGGGCGTCGCGGGACGCCCCGCCGGAGCGGGGGCGGCCAGGGGGCCGCGCAGGGTGGCGGGAAGGGCAGTCATGGGGCGGTGGCTGGGCCTTCGCGGGCATGAGTCCGGGGCAACGAGGGTGGTCGGCGCTGACCTTACCACGCGCCACCGATGCGCCGCAAGCGCGCCACCGGCCGCATCGAGGGCCCCTCGCGGGGCACCCACGACCCCTTGTGGTGCCCCGTGCCTGGGCGCCCCCATCCCTGCCTGTGTATAACCCTGTGGACAAGTGCCCCGAAACTCGCGCAGGTCGGTCCCGGTTCACCAGACATATAGAATGGTGGCCCATGCAGCTTGGATCCCCTGGCCGCGGTCGCGATCCCGAACCGGATCGCCCTGCAGGATCACCCTCCTCCGGCCGCCTCCCCGCCACCCCGCCCGCCGCCCCGGAGCCCGCGCTCCCGCCCCGCCCACGCCCTCCGCGCCCGCGCCGCCGTGCCGCCGGTCCGGGGGCCTGGTGGGCGGTGGGCCTGTTGGGGGTGGTCCTGGCCGTGGGGGTGGCCGCCCTGCGCCTGGGCCTGCACCGCCTGGCCGAGCGGGAGCGGACGCTGCCGGCCACCGCCGTGCCCCTGGACGCCCTGCCTGCGGAGGCCGACAGCCTGGTCACGGTGACCGTGGCCCCGGGCGACACCCTGAGCGGCATCGCCGCGCGCTACGGCCTGACCGCGGCCGAGCTGATGGCCGTCAACGGCCTCACGGACCCCGACAGCCTCCAGGTGGGACAGGTCCTGCAGGTGCAGCTCACACCGCAGCGCGAGGCCCGGATCCAGGCCTTCCTGCCGGACTCCGAGTTCGTGCGCGGCCCGGCCTACCTGGGCTTCGACGTCCGGCAGACCCTGCAGGAGCTGGGCAGCCCGCTCCTCGGCTACAGCGAGGAGGTCGAGGGCCAGACCTTGGACGGGGCGGCGATCCTGGAGCGCATCAGCCGCCAGTTCTCGGTGGGGCCGCGCCTGCTCCTGGCCGCCCTGGAGACGACCAGCGGCCAGGTCAGCGGCCAGACCCCGCTCCGCGCCCTGGACGCCTACCCCGCGGGCATGGAGGAGGCCGGGCGCCAGGGCCTCTGGCGCCAGCTCAACTGGCTGGCCGACCGCCTGAACGGCGGCTACTACGACCTGCGCGGCCGGCGCAACCGGGTGCTGGTCCTGGCCGACGGCCTGCGCCTGGGGGCCCCGGCCGACCTGAACGGGGCCAGCTTCGCCGTGGCCCGGCTGCTGGGGCGGACGGTGACCGAGCCGGAGCTGCCGGGGGCTATCGCGGACTTCCGGGCCGCCTACGCCCGCCTCTTCGGCGACCCCTTCCAGGGCGCGCGGCCCAGCCTGGATCTGGCCGCGCTCCGCTTCCCGGAGCTGACCCTCCCCTGGGCCGCGGACGAGACCTGGTGGATGACCGGCGGCCCGCACGGCGGCTGGGCAGACGGCTCGGCCTGGTCGGCCCTGGACTTCGTGCCCGACGGCGAGGCCCGGGGCTGCTTCGTCTCGCCCGCCTGGGTCCGGGCGGCGGCGGCCGGGGTGGTGCTGGGCGGCGATACGGGCCAGCTCTTCCTGGACCTGGACGGCGACGGCCAGGTGGAGACCGGCCCGGTGCTGATGCACCTGCACCTGGCTGCCGACGGTCGGGCCGCGCCCGGCAGCCGCGTGGCCGCCGGAGATCCCCTGGGCCACCCCAGCTGCGAGGGCGGCGTCTCCACCGCCACCCACCTGCATCTCGCCCGCCTCTATGACGGCGAATGGCTGCCCGCCGCGGGTGCCGCCCCCTTCCGCATGGGCCCCTGGACCGCCTGGGGCGCCCCTACGGTCTACGACGGAGGCCTGGAGCAGGCGGACGGCACGCGGCGCGAGGCCTGCGAATGCCGCCTGCCGGACCGCAACGGCATCCGCTGAGCCGCGCTCGGGGCGCAACCCCCTCGCTGCGTGGGTGTTATACTGTTGCACCCTTTTTCGCCCCCTCGGGCGCCGCGGCAGGCGCCTGGAAGTCTCGCAGCCGGCCCCTGCGGCCACCACCCTCCAGAGGCGCGCAGCCATCATGAGCAACTCCGTCTCCGTCGTCGTCACCGGCCTGGGCCTGGTGACGCCCGTGGGCCTGGACCGAGCCTCCACCTGGGAGGCCCTGGTTGCCGGCCGCTCCGGTCTGGCCACCATCAGCCATTTCGATGCCGTGGGGATGGGCTTCGAGGCCACCGTGGCCGCCGAGGTCAAGGGCTTCGACCCCACCGTGGCCATCAGCGCCCGCGAAGCCAAGCGCATGGACCGGGTCACCCAGTTGGCCGTGGTCGCGGCCCAGGAGGCCCTGCGCGACGCGGGGCTGCTCGGGGAGGACGGCAAGCTGGCCGGCGACTGCCCCGCCGAGCGGGCCGGGGTCTTCGTCGGCAGCGGCGTGGGCGGCATCGGCACCGTGGTGGAGCAGCACGACGTGCTGCGCGAGCGCGGCCCCCGCCGGGTCTCCGCCTTCACCATCCCCATGCTGCTGGCGGATTCCGTGCCCGGCACGGTGGCCATCCAGCACGGCCTCAAGGGCCCCAACATGGCCCATCTCTCGGCCTGCGCCTCGGGGGCCAACGCCATCGGCGAGGCGGCCGAGGCCATCCGGCGCGGCGCGGCCGACCTGATGGTGGCCGGCGGCGCCGAGGCGGGCATCGTGCCCCTGGCGGTGGCCGGCTTCAGCAACATGGGCGCCCTCTCCAAGTGGTCCGGCGAACCCGTCCTGGCCAGCCGCCCCTTCGACCTGGAGCGCGACGGCTTCGTCATCGGCGAGGGGGCCGGCGTGCTGGTGCTGGAGCGCAAGGACCAGGCCCTGGCGCGGGGCGCCCGCATCTACGCCGAGCTGGTGGGCTACGGCAGCACGGCCGACGCCGGCCACGCCACCGCCCCCTCGGAGGACGGCGAGGGCATGGTGCGGGCGGTCCGGCTGGCCCTGGCCCAGGCCGGCCTGAGCGCGGAGGACATCGACTACATCAACGCCCACGGCACCTCGACGCCGCTCAACGACGCCGCCGAGACCCAGGCCATGAAGCGCCTGCTGGGCGCGCGGGCCCACGGGGTGCCCATGAGCTCGATCAAGAGCATGATCGGCCACCTCCTGGGCGCGGGGGGCGCGGTGGAGGCGGCGGCCTCCTGCCTGACCCTGGCCACGGGCGTCATCCCCCCCACCATCAACCTGCACACGCCGGACCCGGCCTGTGACCTGGACTACGTGCCCCTCGTGGCCCGCCGGCCGGCCGGGGGGCCGCGCCTGGCCCTCTCCAACTCCCTGGGCTTCGGCGGCCACAACGCTGCCCTGCTCTTCGGCAAGGCTTCCTGAGACCCCTTCCATGCCCGACAACGTCGGCCGCTACGCCCATATCACCGGCTGGGGGGCCCATGTGCCCGCCCGGACGGTGACCAACGAGGACCTCTCGCAGGTGCTGCCCACCTCCGACGCCTGGATCCGCGAGCGGACGGGCATCCAGGAGCGGCGCATCGCCGAGGAGGGGGAGTACACCTCGACGATGGCCATCCAGGCCGGGCGCGCCGCCCTCAAGGTGGCCAACCTGGACCCCTCGGCCCTGGACCTGGTCATCTGCGCCACCTCCACGCCGGACTACCTGATGCCCAACACGGCCAGCCTGATCCAGGACGGCCTGGGCGCGGCGCGGGCGGCGGCCTTCGACCTCAACACGGCCTGCTCGGGCTTTGTGTACGCGGTCTCGGTGGCGGCGGGCCTGATCAAGGGCGGGCTCTACGACCGCGTCCTGGTGATCGGCGCGGAGTCCATGTCCCGGGTGATGAACTGGAGCGACCGCTCCACCTGCGTCCTCTTCGGCGACGGGGCGGGCGCGGTGGTCCTGGAGGCCTCGGACCGGCCCGGCGGGGTGCTGGCCAGCAAGCTGGGCTCGGACGGCTCGGGCGGGGACCTGCTCAAGGTGGGCCTGGGCACCCGCCTGCCGATCACCGAGGGCGCGGTGGCCCGCGGCGAGACGGCGATGACGATGAACGGCCAGCAGGTCTTCCGCTTCGCCACCCGCATCATGAACGAGGCCACCCGCGAGGTGGTGGAGCAGGCGGGCCTGCAGCTCTCGGACATCGACCTCATCGTCCCCCACCAGGCCAACACCCGCATCCTGGCGGTGGCGGCCAAGCAGCTGGGCATCCCGGAGGGGCGGGTCTTCTCCAACCTGCAGCGCTTCGGCAACACCTCGGCGGCCAGCATCCCCCTGGCCCTGGTGGACGCCCTGGCCGAAGGGCGGGTGCGGGCCGGCGACCACCTGGTCTTCGTGGGCTTCGGCGGCGGCCTGACCTGGGGCGCCTGCCTGGTGGAATGGAGCTACGGCCCCAGCCGCCAATGGTCGCCCGGCCAGCGCGCCCTGCGCTGGACCCGCGACCGCCTGGCCCAGGTCAAGCGCAGCCTGCACCGCCTGGACCGCCGGCTGGCGGTGGCGGGGCGGCGGCGGGGCAAGGGGGCGGGCGAGCCTTGGGACGGGCTGGGGCCGGGGGAGGGCTGAGGGGTCAGCGGCAGCGCACCAGCTCGGCGATGCGGCGGGAGATGTCCAACAGCTCGGCCGGCTCAGGTGCGGCGTAGAACTGGCCGGGGGCGGCCATCGCCTCCAACAAGGTCTGGTCCGCGCCGCTGCCCAAGGCGATGACGAAGAGGCTGACGCCATCAGCCTTGGCGGCGTCGGCGGCCGCGATGGCTGATCGGCCCTGGGCCTCCTCCACCTGACCGTCGCTCAGCAGGACCACGGCCTTGCCCGCCTCCCGGCGATGGCGGCGCCCCTGCACCTCGTCATGGGCCGCCTGCATGGCCAGATCGATGCGCGAGCCTTCCTGCAGAGCCAAGCCTGCAAGGGCCCGATCCAGCGCGCTACGATCAGCGGTCAGCGGCTGGACCAGACGCGCTTCCGAGGCGAAGCTCACGATGGCCACCTGACGCGGGCCGACATTGCTGGCGGATCGCAGCCCAAGACCGTCCAGCAGGCTGGCGGCGGCCTGGCGGGCGGCCTCCAGGCGGCTGCGCCCGTCCTGCCCCCGGCCGGCCATGCTGCTGGAGGCGTCCACGACCAGCACGAGGTCCACGGCCTGCCCGAAGTCCGCGCAATGCTCGCGTCTGAGGAGCGGCAGGTAGACCCGGGGCCGCACGGCGGTGGCCGTAGGCTCGGGGCTGGGGCTGGGGCTAGGGCTGGGGGTAGCGGTAGGCGCCAGCACCTCGATCCACGGCTGTTCGAAGGTGAAGCTGCGCTCCACGCCTGCGCCATCCCGGTAGCGCAGCTCAGCGAAGCGGTTGGTGGCATGCCGGCCGAGCGCCTGGGGGCGCAGCCGGTAGGTCAGGGTCACCCCCTCAGCGCTGAGCAGGGGCAGTTGCCAGAAGAGGCTGCGGCGATCCGCGCTCAGCACGGCCGAGGGCAGGGCGGAGCCGTCCTCAAAGGCCATGGTGTCGCCCAGAACATCCGCCACGCTCACACCGCCGGCGATGCCTCCGTTGACGAGCGCCTGCAGCCTGTCGCCCAGCTCTTCGAACTCCAGCCCGAGGGGCTGCAGCCAGAACCTGTCGGCCCCGCCGGCGATCTCGTTCAGGTTGGCGGTGAGGTAGCTGCTCGGCGAGAGTGGCCGCAGCACCAGGAGGAAACGCGAGATTCCCTTGCCGGCCAGCCGCCCGACGACGGGGCGCATGGTCTTGAGGTCGGTCTCGTTCTCTCGCAGGTCACCCAGCAGCAGGAAGACCGGCAGGGCGTCCGCCCGGCTGCTGCGCGCCAGGCTCGCTTCAGCGCGGCTGAAGACCTCTGCCAAGGTGGGACGGGGATCCTGGGCCACCCGCTCCATGGTCACCAAGGGGGCCATCACCTCGGTCAAGCTGCTGGAGGCGGTGATGACGGTTCGGCCGTCGATGAGCAGGGTGACGCGGTCCCGCGTCCAGTCCAGGGTGGACAGCAGGGTGCGCGCGGCGGTGTCCAGGCGCTGGACATGCTGCACATGGCGCGAGCCGCGTTCGGCCATGAGGACGAGGTCCAGGCCGGAGGGGCGCATGGCGTCGGCGCAATGCACCTGCATGCCGAGGCTCACGGCCACGGTGTCTCCCAGGGTCACGCGGCCGGGGCTGGCCAGCTTGCGCCCGACCACCCGACAACCCTCGGCGGGGGGCGCGGCGGTGGGTGTGGGGGCAGGCGGCCCCTCGCCGGGAGCGTAGACGTCGATGGCTTCAGCGGCATCGTCGGCCACGAAGATGCGGCCGCGCTCGTCCATGGCATACGACAGCTTGTGGGCGGGCTGCCCATAGCGCTGCACGGGGATCTCGACCACGAAGTCACCGCTGGCCAGGTCGTAGACGTCCAGGTTCCCGGCGCTGGTGGCGGCCACCAGCCGCTCGGCGCCGTCCGCGGCCCGGCCGACGCGCACCTGCCGGACGTAGCCCTTGCGGGAGAGGTTCACCTGCCCCAGGAACTGACCATCCTGGGTCCACCGGCTCAGCTCTCCGCTACGCGAAGCCAAGGCCAAGAGGTTGCGTTCATGATCAAAGCTGAGGTCATCCGGCCATTGCCGGGCTTCCGCGCTTGGGTAGGGGCAGGCCACGGCCTCCTCCCTGACCGCGCGACTACGGTCCGTCTTCAGGATCTGACAGCGCTCGGGCAGAGCCATCCACCGGTCTTCGCCCAAGGCCACACGGCGGTGGCGCAGCGGGTCGTAGGGGCCGAATTCGCTGTAAAGGACCGCGTCGGCCATGGACACCTTGCCATCGACCCAGCGGACGGGGAAGCTCTGGTAGCCTGCCCTGCTCAACTGGGCCTCTACAAAGCGCCAGGGACCGAGGATGTTCCGCGCTACGCCTGATGAATACAACCTCGGAACGTCATTTCCATTGGTGATGCTATTACCAACGCCACGCGGGTTACCGATCTCGGCGGTTTCGACATGGCCCGCCCCATCAAGTATAGGCGCCACGAAGGGAGCTTTGGGAAGCGGAGTCAGGGTTCGTACCCCTTTCACACCACCGACACTTAGCAGCCTATCGTAGCGGGAGTCGAGCACGACGGGGCCATCTTGCATCGGACTCGGCGCGAGTTCTAGCTGGCCATCGAGCTGGCCCTCGAAGTAGAATCCCGCTTCGTGGCATACTAAGAAATCCTCGCATGCCATCGCTTCGGTGGGGATCACCGTACTCACTTCACCGTCCGGATTCCCCATTACGATTGACACCCGTCCGCTGGTATCAGCGATGGTGATCGCCCACTGCTGCGAGTTGTTGATGGCCAGATTCCACTTCCACTTCCAAGGCCATCCGCCAGATCTCCGGGGCAATTGACTGCCCAATGCCGAAGGCAGCACGATGGTCTCGACGATCTCACCGGCTTGATTCAAGGCGTCCAGGCGCAGGGCCTGGGCCTGATCGGTCGTCGGCGTCTCCGGAACCGAGAGCACATGGTAGACGCCGCGCAGGGGAGCGGCGGCGATTGCCAGAGGCCAGCGGCCAGGCAACGGATCAATCGGCTTGTACTCCGGCGCTTTCCACTGAGGCGGCATGTTGTGGATGTCGATGAGCGTGAGCGTAGGTCGCTTATGATACGCAGCCCACGGATACATAAAGAGGCCTCGCCGATAGTCGACGAGGACCCGATCTGCACTACCCATCCGATCATCGAAAGGCTGGCAACGCTCATCGCCTGAGTTACCGCCGCAGCCAATGGGCCCAAATAGGACTTCGCCGCTTGCGGGATCGATGCCAGCCGGTTCCCACCCAGCGTGGCGCATCGTCTGAAAGATGCGGACCCTCTCAGGCGCATCTATGGGTGAGCGGCGCTCGATGATGGACTCGCATTTACCGGTGCTGGGTTGAAGATCCCCGACAGAATCGGTGATCCACAGGACCACCACGCTTGGCTTGCGGTTAGCAGGCAGTCGCATGGCCTGGTCATAGAACACCTGCATGGGAAAGTACATGCAAGGCACGGTGTCAGGAGGGCCGGGCTCGCGCCAGGTGTCAACGACCTGCCCAGCGGGGTTGAAGACACGAACGAGACGCTGCGCTATGTCGGCAACGTAGAGATTTCCCGCCTCATCGAGCGCCAGCCACCGAGGTCTCCAGACCGGCACGTCCAAAGGCGGAATGGAAAGGGTGTCGGAGATGACGTAGGTCTCGGCCTTGGCCTGGTGCCTTGCGTCCACAGGCGGAGGGTGAATGGTCTTGGCGTTGCCGCTGATCGCGCGGAGACAGATGGCACCCAGCGAGAGGATGGCGATGGGCAGGAGAAGGGCCGCCAGGGCCTGCCTGCGGCGGGTGGAAGCGCGCCATGATTGGTCTGGATTGCTGGATGTGGTTCTTGAGTGGTGCATCCTTGGCCTCAACAGGGCAATGACGCGAGAGGCTTCAGTCAGGTGTCCAACGTTTCAATTGTCGCCAGCCCGAAGACATGCCGCTAGATCGCCATCCATCTAGGTCTTGCGGACGTCATTCAAGACCGCTCCTACTCCATCGGAGTGAAGTTCGCAAAGATGCAGAGGGTGTACTCTTGACCGCCAACGTCGTTATTTGACGGGTCCGCCTGCAGGCACTCTCTGGGCCGTTGGCTCGGGTAGGTAGTGAATTGACTTCTCGTGATTATCCAACGGGGTGTTGACGCCAGTGTATAGGCATCTGACTCTTCGTTAAAGCATGTGGGATTGCCGGCATCATCATCATGCTGTATCAAGAGGTTGTCGTCGTCCGCCTGGGGACCGTCCACCCAAACCTCCATCGAGTTGAAACAAAGCTGCGGCTCATTTGGGCTTTGCATCGCAGTTCGAGCTATCCAAAGTGTGTAGTCTGTGTCGACAAAGGACTCACAAGCAAGTTCATCCAAGGAGGCATTCGAGCCACAGTTTGTCGAGCCAGGGTTCACCGGGTTCGGCGAAACCCAGGGCGCGAGACTTACGATTTGCGTCGCTGATGGGAAGGGCGCTGGTAGACTCTGGCCGCATACACCAACAGATGGCCATGGTTCGCCCTTGAGCGTATCTACCATAACGACGGGGGGCGCATTTTTTGTGATCTTAATGTACCCCTCATAGTAATGGCAGTATGAGCCTCCCCAACCTTCGCAATACTTCAGTCTGAATCGAATCGGTACGACGATGTTGGCCCTTGGTTCATTGACGTCTGCTCTTCGCCAAACCAAATCGATCTGATTCGGCTCGTTGCTCGGGTCAGGATCCACGATGCTATGTCCAGCCGCATGTATGAAGAGCGCCATCGGTCCACAACAGGACCAGTTGCATCCAGCGGAACCGTTCTGGGCACGCACTTCCGGAAGCACGGTAGTGTCATTGGTTAGAAGGGATTCCACTTGCGCTGCGGTCAATCCGAGAATCAGGGCGATAAGAGTGGCCGAGAGTACAAAGCGCGGACGTAGAAGGCGGGAAGGGTGGAGAGCCTGCCAGTGGTAGGATACTGACTTGGGGTGGGTGAATGGACCGGAAGCTACGCAACAGACATCACTCGGGACTCGGGACTCGGGACGGACACGGCACACTCCTATCTTGATCTCGGGACGATAAACACTGACCGCGTGCCGACAAGTTGCGGTGCTTCAAAAGTGTAGCAGAAGGTGCGGGTTCGGTCAATCTCAGGTCGGAATGCCGTCGAAAGTCGCTCCGCACATGAGCACGGTCGCGCGCCTGCTGCCAGAAAGCGCAAGCATCTACCCCACCCCCAATTGACACAAGAGTCGTGCAGCACTAGAATCGTGCCCATGAAGAACATGACCATCACCGTCGAGGAGGACGTGCTGCGCTGGGCCAAGGTCTGGGCAGCGCAACACGACACCAGTGTCTCGCGCCTGGTGGGTGAGATGCTCCGCGAGCGCATGCGGCAGGATGCCGCTTACGAGCAGGCCATGGAGGCTTATCTGGCGTCTCCGCCGCGGCGCTTGAGCGAGGATGGGCGATACCCCACGCGGGAGGCGCTGTATGACCGGCACGTCGGGTGATGTGTTTGTCGATACCAACGTGCTGGTCTACGCCCGTGATTCCGCGGCTGGGACAAAGCAGGCTCGCGCGGCCGAATGGATGGGCTATCTCTGGCGCTCCGGCCGAGGTCGGCTCAGCATTCAGGTGCTGCACGAGTACTACCACACGGTGACGCGCAAGCTCCAACCCGGACTGGACGCAGCCTCGGCCCGGCAGGAAGCCCGTCAGCTGATGCAGTGGCAGCCGGTTGAGCTCAGTCCGGCGGTGCTGGAACGAGCTTGGAGCGTGCAAGACCAGCATGCGATCTCGTTTTGGGACGCATTGATCGTCGCGGCCGCCCAGATCGCCCGCTGCGACTATCTGCTGACGGAAGACCTGCAAGGTGGACAGAGCCTTGGCGGCGTGGTGGTGCTCAACCCCTTCCAGCACCATCCGCACGAGATCGAGTAGACGGGACTCGGCGTTACCGGGGAGCGAGCGAACTTGTGAAAGGGGCCCACCCCGGCCTGCTATCCTTCCCCGCCATGCCCAAGCCCTCGATGGCCACCTGCTTCGGCGCGGGCGGCGCCCTGGAGCGCGCCCTGCCCGGCTACCGGCCGCGCCCCAGCCAGGCCCGCATGGCCCAGGTGGTCTGGGAGGCCATCGAGGCCCGCCGGCCCGCCCTGATCGAGGCGCCCACCGGCACCGGCAAGAGCCTGGCCTACCTCATCCCCGCCCTCCTCTCCGGCAAGACCGTGGTGGTGGCCACGGCCAACAAGAGCCTGCAGCACCAGCTCATGAGGAAGGACCTGCCCCTGGCCGCGCGGGTCCTGGGCCTGGACCCGCCTACCGCCCTCGTCAAGGGCCGCCAGAACTACCTCTGCCCCTGGAAATGGGAGCGCGAATGGGTGGAGCGGCAGCTCCTGGCCCAGATCGAGGGCCCCGGGAGCCAGGTGCTGGCCCTGCGCGACTGGCTGGCCGGCACCGAGAGCGGCGACGTGGACGAGCTGCCCTTCCTCCTGGCGCCGGACCTGGGCCCCCGGGTGGTCAGCCTGCCCGACGACTGCATCCAACAGGCCTGCGCCTACTACGAGGAGGGCTGCTTCGTCAACCGCATGCGCGACGCCGCGGCCGGCGCCCAGGTCATGGTGACCAATCACCACCTCCTCCTGACCGCCCTGCGCCTGGGCGAGGCCGGCCAGCGCCTCCTGCCGCCGGCCGAGGTCTACATCATCGACGAGGCCCATCACCTGGTGGACACCGCCACCGCCGTCTTCAGCGTGGAGATGACCGACCACGCCGTCGAGGCCCTGCTCAGCCGGGACCTCTACACCGAGCACCTGGGCCAGGACACCGTGGACCAGCTCCGCTTCCAGGCCCGCCTGGTCTTCGACGACCTCCGTGCCCAGTCGCGGGCCGCGGGCGGCGAGGGGGGAGCCTGGCGCATCGCCGAGGAGCTGGTCCAGCTCCGCCAGCTCGGCCAGTCGCTGCGGGCCCAGGCCGAGCTGCTGCGGGAGCATTCGCCTTACGGCCGCGAGCCGGCGCGGGGCGGAGCGGGCGACGGGGGCGGTCCGGGCGATGCGCGAGGGCGGGGTGGTCCGGGCGATCCTGGCGATCCTGGGGATCGGCGCGATGCGGACGGTCGGGGCGACACGGGCGGCGCCGCCGCGACCGCCGACAAGGAGGCGATCGAGGCCGCCTGGCGGTCGATGAAGCGCCTGCGGCCGCTCCGGGCGGGGGCCAAGGGCGGCAAGGCCGGCGCCCCGCCCCTGGACGTGGCCGCGGCCCGCCAGCTCTACGACCTGGCCGTCAGCAGCCTGGGCAGCCTGGCCGACGACTGCCTGGCCCTGGCCAGCCCCCGCCACGACGCGGCCATCCTGCGCTACGCGGAGCCGATCGCCGGCCGGCGCCACGTGCGGCTGATCCTCAGGGCGGCGCCCATCACCCCCGCCAAGGACCTCGCCGAGCACCTCTTCGGCGCCGAAGGGCGGGCCGTGATCTGCGCCTCGGCCACCCTGGCGGCCTCGGACGGCTTCCGCTCGGTGACGGCGGGCCTGGGCATCCCCCGCCCGCCCCTGGAGCTGGTCACCGAGGCGGTCTTCGACTACCCGCGCCAGGCCCTCCTCTACCAGCCGGCCCTGCCGGAGTTCCGCTGGGACCAGCGCGACGCCTTCTACGAGGCGGTGGCAGCGGAGACCGAGCGCCTGCTCTCGGCCAGCCGCGGCCGGGCCCTCTGCCTCTTCACCAGCTGGGCCGGCCTGGAGCAGACGGCGGCCCGCCTGCGCGCCGGCGGCGCCATCTGGCCCCTGCGCGCCCAGGGCGACGCCCCGCGCGAGGCCCTCCTGGCCTGGTTCCGGGGCACCGCCCATTCGGTGCTCCTGGCCACCCGCGCCTTCTGGGAGGGCGTGGACCTGCAGGGCGAGGACCTCAGCCTGGTCATCCTGGACAAGCTGCCCTTCCCCTCCCCGGCCGACCCCCTGCACGAGGCGCGCATGAAGGCGGTGGAGGCGGCGGGCGGCAGCAGCTTCGACGACTACCTGCTGCCGCAGATGACCCTGACCCTCAAGCAGGGCTTCGGCCGCCTGATCCGCACGGCCACGGACCGCGGCGTGGTGGCCATCCTGGACCGGCGCCTCAGCGCCAAGGGCTACGGCCAGGCGGTGCGCCGGGCCCTCCCGCCGGCCCCCCTGACCCGGGACTTCAGCGCGGTGCCCCGCTTCTTCGACGTGCCTCTGGGCGAGGGGGAGGGCATCGACTTCGCCCTGGAGGTCCAGGCCGCCGAGGGGGCCGAGGGCCGCGGCCCGGCCTGGCGCTGGACCCTGCGCCGCATGCGCGACGGCCGCGCGGACAGCGCGGAGGGCGAGGACGCGCCGGTGGCCGACGCCATCTCGGCCGAGTTCTACGCGGCCACCCAGGGCCTGCGGGACCTGGCGGCGCGGGTGCGGCGCGGCGGCAAGGCGCCGGAGGCCTTTTCCGTGGAGCTGCGCTGCAGCCAGTTGGCAGCGGGCTGGTTCGAGGGCGCCGAAGGCCTGCCGGCCGACGCCTTCGGCGGCCGCGGCTTCGGCCCGGCGGACTGGCTGCGCGAGCGGGACGCCTGGCGGAGGCTGCGGGTGCTGGGGGTGGGGGTGGACGCGGGAACGGGGGAAGCGGGGGCGGGCTGAGGGTGCTTGAGCGTGTTCGTGAGCGTCCGAGCCGGAAGGATGGCGCGGCAGAGCTGCATCGAGGCGGCGCTACCGCTATCCCAACGGCAGCCGCATGGTCAAGCAGCTCCCCCGCCCCCGCCCCGCGCTGGCGGCGCTCAGGCTGCCGCCATGGGCCTGGGCGATGGAGCGGGCGATGGCCAGGCCCAGGCCCGAGGAGGACGTGGCGTCCGACCGGGCGCTGTCGGCGCGGTAGAAGCGGTCGAAGATCCGCTCCAGGACCGCCGGCTCCATACCCTCGCCGTCGTCGCGGACCTCCAGCACCAGCGCCCCCTCGTCGACCCGCGCGGCGAGGGTCACCTGGCCGCCCGGCGGGGTGTGGCGGATGGCGTTGGTCAGCAGGTTGGCCAGGGCCTGGTTCAGGCGCTCGGCATCGGCCCGGACCCGCGGCAGGTCGGCCGCCGCCTCCGCCCTCAGGGTGACCTCGGCCGCCGCCGCCTGCGGACCCATCGCCTCCAGCAGGCGCCGGACCAGCGGGGCCGGCTCCACCCAGGCCGTTTGCAGCGGCAGCTCCCCGGCATCCGCCAGCGAGAGCAGGCGCAGGTCCTCCACCAGGCGCTGCAGGTGCTGGGCCTCCGCGTGGAGGGCCTCGAAGCGCTCCGTCGTGGGGCGCAGCGTGCCGTCGCGCAGGCCCTCCAGGTGGCCGGAGATCACCGCCAGGGGCGTCCTGAGGTCGTGGGCCACGTCGGCCGTCATCTGGCGGCGGGCCCCGTCGGCGCGCCCCAGGGCCGCGCTCATCTGGTTGAAGGCCAGGGCCAGCTCGCCCAGCTCGTCCCTTGAGCGCACCGGCACCGCGCGCGGCGCCGCCCCGCCCGCCACCTCCCGGATGGCCAGGGTGAGCTGGCGGAGCGGCCGCACCAGGCCGCGCGCCAGGACGGCCGCGAGGAGCTGGGCCAGGACCAGCGATCCCAGGGCGGCCAGGCCCAGGGCGCGGTCCGTGGCCGCCAGGAACTGGCGCTCGCGCTCGCTCAGGTTGGGCCGGCGCGCCGCGTCCAGGACCGTCCCCACCCGCCGGCCGTCCACCTGCAGGGCCAGGCCGCCGGCCAGGACCGGCTGGGGCACCGTCTCTCCCAGGCGATAAGGCGCCGCCGCCCCGACCACCCGCCCCTCCGCATCCACCAGGGCGAAGTTTGGCGGCGGCGAGCGGCGGCCGGCCGGGGCCGGCTTGGGGGCCAGCAGGCTCTGGTCCAGGTCCCGCCAGCCACCCTCCCGCCGGTACAAGGCCTCCGCGGCCGCCGCGAACTCGGCCCGGTTCTTGTCCTGGAAGAACTGCTCCACCTCGAACACGGTGACCCAGTGGGCCAGGAGCGCCGCCAGGCCGATGCTCAGGGCGCTCATCGCCGAGAGGGCGAGCATCAGGCGGGCCCGCAGGGTGAGGTGCTCCCTCATGGCGCGGCCCCCGGCGCGGGCGGATCCCCCGGCGCGCGCGATGCCGGCGCGGCCGCGCCGCCCTCCGCCAGGCGGTAGCCGATGCCGTAGTCCAGGACGATGTAGCGCGGCCGGGCCGGGTCCGGCTCGATCTTGGCCCTGAGGTTGTGGATGTGCACGTCCACCGTGCGGGTGCTGCCCGTCGCCAGGGGTCCCTGGAGATGGGCCAGGAGCTCCCGCCGCGGGAAGACCTTGCCGGGCGTCGCCATCAGCAGGGCCAGGAGGTCGAACTCCGTGGGCGTGAGCTGCACTGGGCTGCCCGCCACGGTGACCACCCGGCGGGAGCGGTCGAGCGCCAGGTCCCCCATCTGCAGTAGAGGCGCGACCGCCGCCTCGCCGGGGCCGCGGCGCAGCACCGCCCGGATGCGGGCCACCAGCTCGCGCATGCCGAAGGGCTTGGTCAGGTAGTCGTCCGCGCCCAGTTCCAGGCCGGTGACGATGTCCGCCTCCGCCAGGCGCGCCGTCAGGAGGATGACCGGCGCCCGGCTCTCCTTGCGGAAGGTCTGGAGGAAGGTCAGGCCGTCCATCCGCGGCATCATGATGTCCAGGAGGACCAGGTCCGGCGGCTCCGCCCGCGCCAGGACCAGGGCCGAGCGTCCGTTGTCGGCCAGCCGCACGCGAAAGCCGACCGCGCTCAGGTACTCGTCCAGCAACTGGCGCAGCCCGGCCTGGTCGTCCACCACCAGGATGTTCGGCTGGTGCGGCCCAAGGTCCTCGGCCATCGCTGCCTGCTCGGGGATGCCCTCGAAGGGAAAGATCGCCTAGAGCATACTCGCCCGCGGCCGGCGCGGGCCCTCCCGCTGCGGGTTCCCGGCCACGTCCGGACAAGCCTGAACAGGCTCTGAACAGGTCGCACCAACCCCCTCGCACCCGGGGCCGTTCTGGCTTTCAAGGAGGCGGAACGCCATGAACGGACCTGCACGATCGACGGCCGCGCGCCCCGCGGCACGCCCCGCCGGGCCCCGCGCCCTGCATCGCTGGGCCGGGCTGCTGCTCGGCCTCCTGGCTCCCCTGGCCGCCCCGTCTGCCGGCCGGGCCCAGGAGGCCGTCTTTCCCGGCTCGGTCGTCCTGGGACGGCCCACCGACCGCTCGGTGACGGTCAACGCCCTGGCCGAGCAGCCCCTGGAACTCTACGTCGAGTACGGTCCGGCCGAAGGGGGCTTCCCCTGGACCACCGAAGCCGCCCGACGCGCCGCCCGGGAGCCCTACGAGGTGGTGCTGGCCGGCCTGCAGCCCGACCGCGCCTACCACTACCGCCTGCGCCACCGGGCCGAAGGCGCGAGCGGCTTCGCCACCGCCGAAGCCGCCTCCTTCCACACCCAGCGGCCGCCGGGCGCGCCCTTCACCTTCGTGATCCAGGCCGACTCGCACATGGACGAGCAGACCGATCCCCTGCTCTACCGCCAGACCCTGCTCAACATGGCCGCCGACCGGCCGGACTTCTTCGTGGACCTGGGCGACACCTTCTTCAGCGACAAGATGGCCACCGACGAAGCCGGGGTCATCGGGCGCCACCTCCTGCAGCACCCGCTCCTGGGCCTGACGGCGCGATTGGCCCCGCTCTTCCTCGTCCTGGGCAACCACGAGGGCGAGGCGGGCAGCAGCCTGGACGGCAGCGACCAGAACATGGCCATCTGGGCCACCCGCGCCCGCCAGACCTATTACCCCAACCCGATCCCCGACGGCTTCTACAGCGGCGACACCCAGCCGCAGCCCCTCGTCGGCCTGCGCGAGGCCACCTACGCCTGGGAGTGGGGCGATGCCCTCTTCGTGGTCATCGACCCCTTCTGGTACACCCGGTCCAGGCCGCAGCGCACGGGCAACGGCTGGGACTGGACCCTGGGCGAGGCGCAGTACCGCTGGCTGGTGAAGACCTTGGAGGGCAGCCGGGCGCGCTACAAGTTCGTCTTCTCCCACAACATGGTGGGCGGAGTCAGCCTGGAAGGCCGGGGCGGCATCGAGGGCGCGCCCTTCTTCGAATGGGGCGGCCGCAACGCCGACCTGAGCTGGGGCTTCGACCGCTACCGGCCGGGCTGGGGACGGCCCATCCACCAGGTCTTGGTCGACACCGGTGTCAGCGCCTGGTTCCACGGGCACGACCACCTCTACGTCAAGCAGGACCTGGACGGCATCGTCTACCAGGAGGTGCCGCAGCCCAGCCATCCGCGCGGCAGCACCGGGCCGGCCACCAGGCCGGACTACGGCTACCTCAGCGGGGTCGTCCTGGGCAGCTCGGGCCACCTGCGGGTGGCGGTGGCGCCGGACGCGGTCGACGTCAGCTACGTGCGGGCCTTCCGCAGCGACGACCCGCGCAACGGATCGCGCAACGGCGCTGTGGACCACCACTACCAGATCCTGCCGCGCGGCCTGCCCGCCGAGCCGACGCCGCAGTCGACGCCCGGCCTCGATCCGACGGCGTCCCCACCCTCGCCGGCGCCGTCCCCCGCCGTCTCCCCCCGCCCGGAGCCCCGGCCCAGCCCCGCCGCCACCGCCCTGCCCGCCGCGGCGACCCTCTTCCTCCCCCGCCTCTTCGGCCAGGAGACCCTGCCATGACCCTCTTCTCCCGCCGCCAGGCCCTGAAGCTGGGGGGGCTGGCCGGCAGCCTCCTGCTGGGCCCCGGGCGCCTCCTGCGCCAAGGCTCCGGCGCCGCTGCCCGGCAGGCCCGGCCCGACCAGGCCTCCCCCTTCCTGGCCACCGAGATCCTCTCCCGCCCCACCGACCGCTCGGTCACCCTGAGCGTGGTCCCGGAGGTGGACCTGGAGCTCTACGTGGAGCACGGCCCGGCCGCCGACCGCTACGAGCGCCAGACGGCGCCGCAGCTGCTGCGCGGCGGCGTGCCGGCCGGCCTCCTCGTCGACGGACTGGCCGCCGACAGCCCGGTGCATTACCGGCTCCGCTACCGCCAGGGATCGGCCGGCGCCTTCCTGGCCGGGCCGGCGCGCCGCTTCCACACCCAGCGGGCGCCCGGGCAGTCCTTCGTCTTCGCCGTGCAGGCCGACTCGCACCTGGGCACGGCCAAGCACTGCGATCCGGCGCTCTACACCCGCACCCTGCAGCATATCGCCGCCTACCAGCCGGACCTGCTGATCGACCTGGGGGACACCTTCCGGGCCACCAAGCTGAAGGAACCCAGCCGCCAGGCGATCACCAGGCTCTACCAGAACCAGCGCGAGTACCTGGGGCTGGCGGCCCATTCCTCCCCCCTCTTCCTGGTCAACGGCAACCACGAGATGGAATGGGGCTGGCTGCTCGACGCCTCAGCCGAGTCGGTGCCGGTGCTCTCGGCCCTGGCGCGCAAGGCCTGGTACCCGCAGCCGGAACCCGACGCCTTCTACAGCGGCAACGAGGAGGCCCTGCCCCAGATCGGCCTTCCGCAGGACTACTACGCCTGGCATTGGGGCGATGCCCTCTTCGTGGTCATCGACCCTTACTGGCACACGCCGGTGGATCCGGGCGGCGCCGGCGTCGACAAGGTGACGGGTGACGACAGCCCCAAGGATCCCTGGGCCTGGACCCTGGGCGAGGCGCAGTACCGCTGGTTCAAGCGAACCCTGGAGGACAGCGGCGCCCGCTACAAGTTCGTCTTCCACCACCACGTCCTGGGCGCCTGCCGCGGGGGCATCGAGTGGGCGGACTACTACGAATGGGGCGGACGCGAGCGCAACGGCGCCGACAGCTTCGCCCGACATCGGCCCGGCTGGGAGCTTCCCATCCACCCGCTGATGGTGAAGCACGGGGTCACCCTCTTCTTCCAGGGCCACGACCACGTCTTCGTGCGCCAGGAGCGCGACGGCATCGTCTACCAGACCCTGCCCATGGCGGCGGACCCCACCTACAGCGCCTACAACAGCGATGCCTTCCACTCCGGCGTCATCCTGCCCAACGCCGGCCACCTGCGGGTGGCGGTGGCGCCGGACGGGGTGACGGTGGACTACATCCGCTCGGTCCTGCCGCAGGACGAGAACGAGGAGCGGCGCGACGGGACCGTCGCCCACAGCTACCGGCTCCCGGCTTCCGGCGCGCCACCCCTGACCCAGCCGCCGCCAACCCGCGCCGCCACCGCGGCCCCGCCGGCATCGCCGACGGCCCCGGTCCCCACGGCCACCGCCACCACCGCCGCCCCCTCGCCCACCCCCGCGGCCCGCGAGCTCTACCTGCCGCGGCTCGGCGGCGGGCATCCCTGAGCCCAGGAGCCCGTCATGGACATCGAGTCGAATCGCCGGCACGACAGCCCCGCGCTCCCCCCGAGCCGTCCGACCCCCTTCCTGGTCCTGGCCCTCGGCCTGCTGCTCGCCGGTGGCACGGCGTCCGCCGGCCTGCCCATCCGGGCCTTGGCGGGGCAGCTCCGCGCCGGTCACGATCACGAGCTGCCGCACGGTGGCGACCACGTCCATGGCGACGACCATGCTCACACCGACGACCATGCTCACACCGACGACCATGCTCACGCCGACGACCATGCTCACACCGACGACCATGCTCACGCCGACGACCATGCTCACGCCGACGACCATGCTCACGCCGACGACCACGTCCATGACCCTGGCCATGACCCTGCCGACACCGACAGCGAGGCCGCAGCGGAGGAACACGGGCACGAGCACGAGCACGAGCACGGGCATGAGCCTGCCGGCGACTCCCTGCTCGGCCACGTTCATCCCGACGCCCTTGGGCAGCTCCACGACCACGACCACCCACCGGTGGTCGTGGACGCAGGCCTGCGGGCCGGCGCGCGCGCGGCCGCCCGGTCCACCGCCTCGGGGCTGCCGCCGGCAGGCAACGGGGCCCTGATGGCGGCTTCCTTCGCCCGCTTCAAGCCCAAGGTCCGCTTCTACTGGGACGAGCGCTGGTTCTACGTGGAGTCCGACGGCCTGCCGGACCGCCAGCTGATGCCGGACATCATGGTTGGCATCCGCGCCTGGCAGCAGCAGATCCCCCTGCCGGTCTCCTACTTCGTCAGCACCACCAACCCCGAGCGCGACAGCGCGTCCCAGGGTTACGGCCAGCCCAACGTCTGGCGCCTGCCCCTGGTGCCGACGCCGGCGGCGGACCCCCTGCCGCTGGCCAGCAACTTCCTGCGCGGGGCGGTGGCCATCGGGGTGGACGGGATCCCCATCTTCAACCCCCGCAACAACCGCGGCGAGTTCTCCCAGGACATCGGCGAGCTGGACGGCTACGGCGGCCACGTCGGCATGGCGGATGACTTCCACTACCACATCGGTCCTGTGCACCTGAAGTCCCGCCTGGGCGACGACCTGCCGGTGGCCTGGGCCCTGGACGGCTACCCGATCTATGGCTACGACGAGCCGGACGGCAGCCCGCGCCTGCCGCTGGACGCCGAGGGGGGCCATGCCCATGGCCGCTGGACCTACCACTACCACACCCTCGGCAGCCTGGCGACCGGCCCCCAGAGCCCCTACCTCATGACCGCCTTCCACGGCCAGGTGGGCAACCTCGGCGGCCAGGTGGACCCGCAGCCGGCGGTCCAGCCGATCCGGGCCTCGGGGACCGGCGGCTACACGGCCAAGGCGGTGCCGGGGGCGGTGATCACGGCCTTCAAGAACCCGGTGGCCCTCGGGACGGACGCCTCCGGCAACCTGGTGGAGGCGCCGGAGGGCCAGGCCTCGGAGGACCAGTTCCTGATGCGCTACCAGGTGGGCGGCAAGGACTACGACATCGCCTGGCGGCTGGACCGGGTGGCCAACCCCCGCGCGCTGACGGTCACCTGGCGCCTGCCCAGCATCAACCCGACCACCATGACCTACGCCAACCGCCTGAACCGCATCACCGCCTACCCCCTGGCCGGTCCCAGCCTGCTGGCCCTGCCGGACACCGGTCAGACCCTGGACGCCACCACGGTCTTCGGGGAGGACTCGGACTACAGCATCCGTCCCCCGGCCTACCGCGACAACGGCGACGGCACGGTCACCGACCTGGTCACGGGGCTAATGTGGCAGCAGACCGACATGGGCGAGATGACCTGGGAGCGGGCGATGGGCCTGGCGCCCGGCCTGCGCACCGGCGGCCACGCCGACTGGCGCCTGCCCACGGCCATCGAGGCCTTCAGCATCCTGAACCACGACCGCAAGCCAGCACTGGACGAGACGGTCTTCCGCGGCGCAGCCGGCGCGGCGGCCGAGTACTGGTGGACCCTGGACAGCTTCGCCGGCGACACCAGCCGCGTCTGGCTGACCAACAGCGGCGGCGGCCTGGGCCCGCACCAGAAGCGGGAGGCTCTTAGCGCCGGGGGCTCGAGGCGCATCCACGCCCGCTACGTGCGGGGGGCCCCGCCCAGCAGCTGGCACGACCTCCAGAACAACGGCGACGGGACGGTCACGGACCTGGACACGGGCCTGATGTGGACCCAGGCCCCCAGCGACGCGGCTCTGAACTGGACCGATGCCCTGGGCTACGCCGAGGGGCTGGGCCTGGCGGGCCACGAGGACTGGCGCCTGCCCAACGTCAAGGAGCTGCAGTCGCTGGTGGACCTCGGCCTGGCCACGGGCAGCGGCTCGGCCACCCGGGCCAGCCTCAACCCCCTGCTCTTCCCGCGGGTGCCGGCCAAGGCCTTCTGGTCCTCCACGGCCCTGAGCGGCCGCAACGCCGACCAGGCCTGGCTGGTGGACTTCGGCGTCGACACCGCGGTGCCCCAGGCCGTCGGCCCATCCCGCGGGCAGCAGGGCACGGTCAGCTACGAGGCCCGGTCGGCCGTCCACCCGGTGCTGGCGGTCCGCAACGCCGATCCCTCCTGCGGCCAGCGCTCGGTCACCCAGGGGCGGGCCGCGGTGGTCACGGAGAACCTCCTGCCGACCGCGGTCAAGGGCAGCCGCGTCAGCGCCGTGGGCCGCATCCAGGACGCCGACGGGACGGCCTGGACCGTGCCCGCGGCCACGCAGTTCCAGACGGCAGCCAAGGCCGCCGACCTCTACAACGAGGTGACGGGCGTGACCCCGCCGGACATCGGCGCGGTGAACCTGGACGCGGTGCCGATCGTCGAGGTGGACCCCGGCGGTGAGCTGGTCACGGGCTACCTCTTCGCCGACAACTACTTCGAGCTCACGGTCAACGGCAAGCTGGTGGCGGTGGACCCGGTGCCCTACACCCCCTTCAACTCGGCGGTGGTCCGCTTCCGCGCCAGGCGCCCCATCAGCTACGCGGTGCGCCTGGTGGACTGGGAGGAGAACCTCGGCCTGGGCACGGAGCTGAACGGCTCCGACCGGTATCACCTGGGCGACGGGGGCTTCATCGCCTCCTTCTCCGACGGCACGGTCACCGGCGAGCACTGGCAGGCCCAGAGCTTCTATATCGCCCCCTTGGACGATCCGGACCTCGTCGTGGAGCGCCCTGACGGCCGCCACGACAGCTCGGCCGCCCCGGCCACGCCCAGCCGGAAGGAAGACGCCTTCGCCCTGCACTACCCCTTGCCGGCGGACTGGGCCACCCCGGGCAGCCGGAGCTGCCTCTGGCCCCCGGCCGTGACCTACAGCGAGGCGGAGGTGGGCGTGGACAACAAGCCGGCCTACCAGAACTTCCCGGCCCAGTTCGCAGGCAGCGGGGCCCGCTTCATCTGGTCCTCCAACCTGGTCCTGGACAACGACGTCGTCGTCCGCTACACCGGCCCGGGCCCCTCGCCCAGTCCCAGCCCTGGCTCCACCGCCTCACCACAGCCCACAGTTCCGGCCACCGCCACCGCCGGACCCGCGCCCAGCGCCACGCCCGGCACACCGGCCAGGGAACGGCTGCACTTGCCGCGGCTGGGGAGGTAGCAACGCGCCTCCTCCACCGGAATGCAACCTCCCCCCGGCCGATCTTGAGGGCGGTGCCCAAGAGCAGTCGCCATGTCGATGCCACAAGTCCGATCCGCGTGGCCACTACGTGACGCAAAGGGACGTTCATGCAACGCCTGAGCCGTAGGCTGTCCGCATGCCCGATCCCTTGCTCCCAAGCCCCGCGCACGGCCCCTCCACGCCGGATACCCCCGCCAGCCCCGGCCACCGCGCCGCGGACCTCGGCGGCCGCCGCCTGATCGACCTGCGGCCGGACGACTGGCTGCGCTTCGTCACCGGGCGGCCGGAGATCCGCTGCCTGGAGCGCATGGAGGGCAGCTTCCAGTGGGTGGGCCGCGAGACGGATGTCCTGCTCCGGGTGGAGGATCCGGAAGAGGGCGAGTTCCTGGTGCTCATTGAACTCCAGCTCCGCCCGGACCCGCGGATGGCCCTGCGCCTGGGGGCCTACGCCGCTCTGGCCGAGGAGAAGTTCGGGTTGGCGGTCTATCCGGTGGCCGTTATCATCCTGCCGGGCGGGCCGGCGGCGATGGAGCATTACAGCTCGACCGTGCTCGGCCTCGAGGCCCATCGGGACTTCCGCATCCTTCGCCTGTGGGAGCTGGACGCGCGGGAGGCCGCGGAGGCCGGCGTCATCGGGCTCCTGCCCCTGGTGCCCGTGATGCGCGGCGGCGACGACCCGACGCTCCTGGCCGGCGTCCTGGACCGCCTGCGCAGTTCAGCGGACCTGCCCGGCATGGAGAACCTGCTGGCCCATTTCGTCGGCCTGGTCCTGGGCCGCGAGCCGATGCTGCAACTCATGAGGTGGGACATGGAGACGGTGAAAGGGATGACCTTCTACGAAGAGATCCTGACCAAGGGGATCGAGCAAGGACGCGAGCAGGGGCGGGAGCAAGGCCGGGAGCAAGGCCGGGTGGAAGGCCGGGTGGAAGGCGAGGCGCGAGGCATGGCCTTGGGCGGCCGGCTGACAGCCCAACGCTTCGTCCTGCACGTGCTGAGGCGGCGCTTCGGAAGCACGGGCGACGACCTTGCATCCTTGCTGGAAGGCCTCGACCTGGAGACCCTGGAACGGCTCTTGGACCTGGCCGAGGAAGCACCGACCTTGGCGGCCTTCCGCGCCGGGGTGGATGCGGTCGCCTGATACGGGCCGCATCGCGGGGCGGCTCGAGGGCCATCCCCTCCGGCCCGCCTCCCCCTTGTATCCTCCCCCCGACCACCCTCCCGAGGCCGCGTCCCGCGGTCCGGCCGCCCCCGGCTCTCGCGAGGTGCTCCCCGTGCTCGATCGACGCCGCCTGCTCCTGGCCTCGGCCGCTGCCCTGGTCGGCCTGCCGACCTACGCCTGGTACATCGAACCCCACTGGCTGCAGTGGGTGCGCCTCGACCTCCCCGTCCGCGGCCTGCCCCCGGCCCTCGAGGGGGCCTTGCTGGTCCACCTGACCGACCTGCACATCGGCCGCGATGTCTCGGAGGCCTACCTGGCGGAAGTCTTCCGCAAGGCGGCCGCGCTGAAGCCGGACATCGTGACCATCAGCGGCGACTTCACCAGCTTCCACGAGGGCGTGCTGGCGCAGGCGGAGCGGGTCCTGGCAGGGCTGCCCCGCGGCCGCCTGGCCACGGTGGGGGTGCTGGGCAACCACGACTACGGCCAGGGCCCCAGCTGGTCGGACTACCCGCACGCCGACAAGCTGGCGGCCCTGCTGGAGCGGAGCGGCCTGACCGTCCTGCGCAACCAGAGGCTGGACGTGGCCGGCCTCCAGCTCGTCGGCCTGGACGACCTGTGGTCCGGCCGCTTCGACCTGGGCGTCGCCCTGGCCGGCCTGGACCCGACGACCCCCGCGCTCGCCCTCAGCCACAATCCGGACTCGGCCGACCAGCCCGGCTGGGAGCCCTTCCGCGGCTGGATCCTGGCCGGGCACACGCACGGCGGCCAGGTCAAGCCCCCCTTCCTCCGTCCTCCCGTCCTGCCCGTCGCCAACCCCCGCTACGTCGCCGGCCCCTACCGCCTCTCCGACGAGCGCTGGATGTACATCGGCCGCGGCGTGGGCCACCTGCACCTCCAGGCGCGCTTCAACGCCCGGCCGGAGGTGACGGTGTTCAGGCTGCGGCGGGGGTGAGGCGCGAGGACAGGGTCAGGGTTGGATCAAGGCAGGTAGCGAGGGCCTCTTCGGGGGTGTATACTGGCCGGAAGGGCTTGGATTCCCTGTGTTTCGCTGTTAGGTTGCCCTTACCAGGGTGAATGGAGGCTTCCTGTGACTCGTCGACTCCGTCCTTGCGTCCGGGGCATGGTCGCTCTGACCATGGCGCTGCTCCCGGTCCTCTTCGCACCCCAGCGTCCCGCCGCCGGCACCGGTCTTTCCCACGCCCGCCTGGCAAGCCCAGCTGCTGAGGCAGCGCCGGATCTCCGTTTCCGGGCCCAGTTCGGAGGTGATTTCTCGGGCCTTGCCGCCACAGATGACGGCCGTGAGCGCCGCCTGTTCGTCGGAATAGGGGCGCATGTTGCGGTCTACGGCATTACCGACACCCAGTCACCACGCTGGCTTGGCGAGAGCGCGCCGCTACCGGCCACGGTTACCCATCTGGTTGTGGAGGGCGGCCATTTGTACGCGACCTTGCAGGAAGGCTCCTTCCTGGTGTTTGACATCACCGGCTTGCCCGAGATCGTCGGAACCTTGCCCGCCGCCGCCCCCACCGCGTTGGGCCTGCACATGGCTGACGGGATCGCCTATCTCCCCACGCGCAACTTGGGCCTGCGAATCATCGACGCGCGCGAAGCGTCCTCACCGCGGCTCCTGGCGAAGCATGCCTTCCCGTCAGCCGCCGACCCGAGCCGTCCGCTCGACGTCGAGACCTTCGCACTGCGCGGCAGCACCTTGGCCATCTTGGCCACCGACCCGGCCATACACGAAGGGCCCTCGCGCCTCCTGCTTTTGCTGGACCTCGCCGATCCGACGCGTGCCATTGAGCTGGGCCGCCTGGCGTTCGAGGCGCCCCAGCCGAGGAGCCTCTCTTGGCAGGGCGAGCATCTCTACATCGGCGCCTACTTCATCCATGTCGTCGACGTCGCGGACCTGCGCAGCCCGCGCCTGCTGGCCACGCTTCCGAAGCCGGATGAGGACCTACAGCTCGGGTCTCTATCGGGAAGTGGAGACCACTTGTATCAAGGCGCGTTGCGGCGCAAGACCGATACGCCTGCCCTGCTGACCTACGACCTCTCCGACCCGGCCCTACCCCACCTGAAGACCATCCACGAAGGGGTATCCCTATGGAGATTGTTGCTCGACGGGACGCTGATGGTCAGCCTGAACGCAGGATCCGGCCGAATCACCCTCTACGCGATGGATCGGGAGCAGGGCCCATTGGAGCGCAGTTCCCTCCAGACACCCGGCTCGGTCAGCGACATCGCGGCGGAAGGGGGCCGGCTGCTGGTCAAGGGCCGGACAGCGCTCTGGACCCTGGCCTTGGGCGATGTACCCCGGCTCTTGGGGCGGGCTGACGTGCCCTGGTCGGCCAGCCGGATGCTCCTGCACCGCGGCCGGCTCATCGTGGCGGCCCGTGATAGCCTGTTACTGGTCGACGCGGCTGACCCGGAGGCACCGCGCACCTTGGCCAGCCTGCCCATCGACACGGTCGGTCAGGCGGTCTTGAACCTCGCGATCCAAGGCGACCTCGCCTATGCCCTGATCCGCCGCTCCCGCGCCCCCACCGACCTGTGGATAGTCGACCTGCGTCCCGAAGCCGGCCTGCCCCGTCTCGGGGCCATGCAGATGGACCTGGGTTGGAACGACATGCCGCAGATGACGGTGGCCGGCTCGACGCTCTTGATCAGCTCGGACAAAGCGTCCAACGCCCGAGAGCTGGTCGCCATCGATGTGGCTGACCCGACGACGCCGCGGGAGGCGTGGCGGCATTCTCTGCCGGAGCATGTCTGGTCGCTGGCCACCGGCGCCGGCTCGACCGTCTACGCGGGGACGGACCGCGCCATCCTGACCTTGGATGTAGAGGCCCCTGACCGAAGGGTCGAGGTAAGCCGCTTGGAGATGGGATCTTCCGACCTGACTCGCGCGGTACGGGGCCTGGCCTACACCGGAGACCGACTGTACGCCTATCTGGCACCGCCCACGGGGCCCGAAGATCCCGAAGAGATCGTCAGATCCAACATCGGGAGCCCGGCCACCTTGCGCGCCATCGACATCCTGCCCGAAGGCAGCCTCCGTCCTCGCTCCGACCTTGTCTTGGCCGCCAACTTCTCCTCCGGCGCCGCTTACAGTCCGGTGGTCGACGGTGCCCTTGTCGCCTTCAGCGGTGGCACGGTCGGGGTGATGATCGCCCGGCGCGCGAGCGGACGGGGGGCCTTCGCCGACCTGTTGCTGCCTTGGGCCGACAACAGGTAGCACCGTAACGGAAGAGGACCCGATCTACCCGCTGGCCGTCACCGATCACCCCAAGTGGATCGCTCATCGCGGAGGTAGGCGTGTACGTCCTCGCCATAGACGCCCCGTAGGCTCCCTCCGAGGGACTCGGTCAGGGTAGCCAACCCCAGCGCGAAGTGGTGCGACGTGATCCGCAGCTTGCGCCCCAGGTACAGGCGGTGGGCGTCGTGGCGGTGAACGCCGGAGTCCAGGTGCAGCTCGGCGCAGCCCTGGGCGCGGGCCTCGGCGATCAGCCAGTCCAGGAGGCGGCCCGCATGGCCCTGGCAGCGGGCCGTGCTCAGGGTGGCCAGGTCGTCGACGTAGAGGGCCCGGCCCCAGGCCAGGAACTCGGCGATGCGATAGCCGGCCACCGCCACCACCTGCCCGTCATCAGCCGCCAGGTAGACCAGGCGGTAGCCGTGGGCCGCCTGCTGGCGCCGGACCTGGGCCAGGAAGGCCGTCTCGCTGAGGTGTGGCCGAAGCTCCTCGATCACTGGAAAGCAGGCGCTGAGCGCCGACTCCGTGTCGGCGACGAGGACTTCGCTCACCGCCCGCCGCCGCGGCCCGCCGACCGGCCGGGCTTGCCCGCCCGGTCGTTCCGGCCCCCGCCGCGGGCCGCCGCCGGCTTGGGGGCGCCGCGGGGCCTCGCGGCCGGGCCCGGCTTGCCGGCGGCCTTGCCGGCACCGGCCGCCCTGCCGCCTTCGTCCCGCTTGCCAGCCGCGCGCGACCGGGGCGCTCCGCTCGGAGCGGCCTTGGCCGCGGCGCCCGGCTTGCCGCCACCGGCGAGCGGCTTGGGCTTGGACGACGCGCCGGGCCGGTCCTTCGCGTCGGCGGCGGGCCGCGGCTTGGGCTTGGCGCCTGCTGCCTCGGCAGGGCCCTTCTTCGCCGACCCGGCCTTGCCCGTCGTGCCGTGCGGCTTGTCCCGGGTGCCCGCGCCCTTCGCCGACCCAGGCCGCTCGGCCTTCGGCTTCGGCCGGGCCCAGCCCTCCTTGTAGGTGGGCTTGGCGGCGCGGCGCGGGGCGGCGGCCGCCTCCACCTGGGCCAGGGCCTCGGCATCGCCCTTGAGCGCGGCCACCTCCTGGCTGGTCAGCTCGCGCCATTGGCCGGACTTCAGGTGTCCCAGGCGGATGGGCCCCACCCGCACGCGGACCAGGCGGTGCACCTGGTGCTTGAAGGGCTCGATCATCCGGCGGACCTGGCGGTTGCGGCCCTCGGTCAGGGTGAAGCGCAGCCAGGTGCCCGAGCCGGTGGAGGACTCGATCTTGACGAGGGCCGGCAGGGTCTTGCGCAGGCGGGCCTGCTGGCTGCGCCGGGCTTCCGACGATGCGCGGCGGGGCGCAGCCGGCGGAGGTGCCGGAGTCGCCGGGGCCGTGGGGGCGACATCGGAGTTCGCAGCTTGGCGCGCGGCGGGCGCCATCGACGCGGTCGCGCCGCGCCGGCCGCGCGTGCCCGCCCCCTCGTCCTCGTCCTCCTCCTCGCGCAGGTACATGCCCTGGCGCCAGGCCTGCAGGGCCTCGGGCCGGGGGCTGCCGCTGATCTTGACCCGGTACTCCTTCTCGTGGAGATGCCGGGGATGGGTCAGCTCGTTGGCCAGGTCCCCGTCGTTGGTCAGGATCAGCAGGCCCTCGCTCATCAGGTCCAGGCGGCCCACCGGCACCACGCGCTGGTCCGGCGGCAGGAGCTGGGCCACGGTGGGGCGGCCCTGCGGGTCCTTGAGGGTGGTCAGCACCCCGCGCGGCTTGTTGAGGGCCAGGTAGCGGTAGACCACCCGCTTGACCGCCAGGCGCTCGCCGTCCAGGCGGATCTCGTCGGTCTCCGGATCGACCAGGCGACCCAGCTCGGTAACCAGGCTTCCGTTGACCGTGATCCGCCCCTCGGCGATCACCCCGTCCGCCCCGCGCCGCGAGGCCACGCCCAGATGGGCCAGGAGTTTGTTCAATCGTTGCATGGGGCAACTATGCGGGCCGGGGGCTCGCCGGTCAAGGCCTGATCCGCGGCAGCGCTCAGCCCGCCGCCTGCTCGACAGCCTCCAGCCGCCACTGCCCCGGCTTCTCGGTCCCCAGCACGCGCACCACCGGCCGACCGGGCTCGTGGTCGATGACCAGGCGCCAGCCCTCGGCAGCGGCCCGCGCCAGGAGGGCGGCCTTGGACTGCAGGTTGGTGTAGGGCAGGATGTCGTAGGCCATGTTGTAGGCCGCGCCCACGTGGGACACCGTGGGCATCACGTCGCCCGGAAAGCAGACCGTCCCGGCGGCGTCCGCGAAGCGCACCGCCTGCTGGCCGAAGGTATGGCCGATCATCGGCCACACGTGGATGCCCGGCAGCACCTCCTGCTCCCCGTCCACCAGCCGCAGCTGCGCGGCCACCGGGTCCAGGTGGCTGCGCAGGTAGGTGCGGGTCATCGTCGAGCGGTTGGCCAGGGCATCCTCCCATTCCTGGCGCTGGACGATGACCTCGGCCCTGGGAAAGCTGGAGACCGCCTGCCCATCGTCGCCGAGGTGGGTCAGACCGCCGGCATGGTCGAAGTGCAGGTGGGTGACGATGACGGCATCGATGTCGCCGGGCCGGACGCCCAGCTCGGCCAGGGCGTCCAGCACCGAGCGATCCTGCATGCCGAAGATCGCCCGGTCCTTGTCGCCCCACTTGGCGCCGTAGCCGGTCTCGACGAGCACCCTGCGCCCCCCGCCTTCCAGCAGCAGGCAGTTGGTCTGGAGGGGGATGCGGTTGTCCTCGTCCGGCGGGCTCAGGCGAGCCCAGAGCGCCTTGGGCACCACGCCGAACATGCTGCCGCCGTCCAGGCGGAAGGCACCGGCGCGCAGGAGGGTCCAGCGGTAGGACATGGAAGGGCTCCGGAAGGGTGATGCCCCCTCCCCCGACTGATTCGGAGGAGGGGGCAGCGATGCAGTGGCTCGGCGAAGGCGACGGGACCTAGCGTACCACCACCTGATCCGACCCGCCGCGGGCGAAGGTCTCCGGATGGTACATCTCCTCCACCTTGACCGGCGGCACCGTGAAGCTGCCGGGGGTGGTGGCCCGGGCCACGTAGCTGTAGCTGTAGTCGCCGGCGTCCAGGAAGCTGCTGAAGACCTCCACCCGGTCGTCGCGCAGGCCCTCGCGGTCGTACCAGCGCCACCAGCGCCACCAGGGCAGGGGGCCGTCTTCCGCCTCCTGCGCATCGGGCGGGAGGACCTCGGTGGTGGCCAGGTCCGGGTTGAGGGCCTCCAGGCCGGCAGGCAGCGGGTCCACCAGGGCCACCTGGTAGCGCCGCGCCGGCGCGGCCATGCTCAGGCGCACCCGCACCCGTGCCCCGGCCCTCAGCTCCCAGCCGCCGTCGGCCGTCCGCCGGACGTCGGCCGGGTCGTCCACCGCCTCGTAGCTGCGGCTGACGCTGAAGCCGCGCTCCAAGGGTTCCACCTTCAGGCTGGCCGGGGCGTAGCTGAGACCCAGGCGGTAGTAGAGGCGCCCGGCGCCCTCCTTGGCCACCGTGAACGCGACCGCCTTGCCCTCCGGCAGCTCGGTCAACGGGATGTCCGTCTGGCCGCGGTCGGCCGAGCGGCCGACGAAGGGCGTTTCGGCGGCCAGCCGCTCGCCCAACCAGGCGCGGGCCACGAAGTCCGGGGTGACGCCCTCGGCCTGGCGGAAGTAGCGGTCCAGGGCGATGAGCACCCAGGCGTTCTCCTGGGTAGAGCCCCAGCGGCCCTTGACCCGGTGGCCCAGGAGACCGCGCACGGTCTTGACGATCAGGTCGCTGTCCGGCTGGTCGCCCAGCAGGGCGTCCAGGACGATGGCGTCCGTCCGCCGCTCCGAGCGCAGGAAGACGCCGCGGTCGGTCTCGGAGATCTCGGTGGTGAACTGGGCGGTGGCCGCCTCCTCGGTGGCCGCCTCGGCGATGGCCTTGCGGATGGCGGCGCGGGCCTCGTCGAAGCCGTCCAGGCCCGCCATGGCCGAGAGCAGCCAGGCCTGGGCGTCCAAGGGCAGCCCGTCCAGGCGACCTACCAGGTCCTGGACCTGGCTGCTGGCCGTGCCGCCCCCCAGGCGCCGCACGTAGAGCGCTTCGGCCTGCAGGAGGTCAAGGCTCTCTTCGCCGATCTCGGGGTAGGCCTGGCGGGCCAGGTCGCGGATCTGCGCCAGGTACTCGGCCACGCCGTCCATCGCGATTCCCGCCGCGGCCGGGTCGTAGCCCTTGGCCTTGGCGCGGGCCAGGGCGTGGGCCACGTGCAGGGTGACCCGCGGATCGCCCCGCCGGCCCGCGGACCACCAGTCCCAGCCGCGGTCCTGCTGGCTCTGCATGCTCGCCAGACGGCCCAGGTCGGCGCGGATGGCCGCGTCCACCTCGGCCTCGGAGGGCAGGCCGGGGGCGTTGAAGGCCCGGAGCACGTCCCTCAGGGCCACCGTGGCCATCAGGCGGCTGGCCACCTGCTCGGCGCATTCGTAGGGGTAGCTCTGCAGGTAGAGGAAGGCGTCGGTCAGGTTGCCCAGGGCCGTGCTGCTGGTGGTCAGGCTGAGCGCGCCGAACTGCGGAACCACGCCCGCCGGCCGCTCCACCGCCTGCTGCTGCGCCCCCTCGTCGATCTCGCCGTAGGTGGCGAAAGCTTCGGTGGTCACCGGCGTGTAGACCGGCAGGTCCACCCGGGCCGCATCGCCCGAGTCCGGCCCGAAGGCCGCCGCCTGGAAGCGGGCCGTGCCCGCCTGCTCGGCCGTGGCCGGGAAGCGGACCTCCACCCGGCCCTCCGCCGGCACTGTCACCCGGCGCCCGGCGCCCACCAGGCCCTTGGCCTCGTCCGTCCAGCCGCCCTCCAGGCCCAGGTTGGCCGCCCGGACCAGCACGTCCACCTCGGCCTCCTCGGCGCCCAGGTTCTGGACCACCACCGGCAGCTCGAAGCGGTCGCCGAAGTTGAGGAAGCGCGGCGCCGAGGGGCGCACGGTCAGGGGAAGCTGGGCCACCAGGGAGGCCTCGCCCTTGCCGAAGCGCTGCTCGCCGTCGGTGGCCACGGCCATGATGCGGTAGCGGGTGACGTTGTCCGGCAGGCTGACCTTGACCGTCACCATCCCGTCGGCGCCGCTGCGCGCGTCGGGCACGAAGGCCGCCAGGGGGTTGAAGTCCAGGCGCTCGGCGACGGTGTAGCCCCCGTCGCCGCCACCGCCGCCGCCGCGGCCGCCCGTCATGGCCTTGGCCATCAGGGCCATGCCGGGGGCGCCCTCGTCCATATTGCCCGCGAGGGCCTCTGCTGTAACCGCAAGATCCATGGGCAAGCCCGGCGTAGCCGGACGGGACATGGCCGCCACCAGCCGCGGGTCCGCCAGCTGCAGCAGCTCGCGCAGGTGGCTGTCGCTGACGCCCGCCTCGCGGTCGGGGTAGAAGGCGGCCAGGGGGTCGGCCATCTGGTAGCGGGTGAGGGCCAGCACGGCCTCGTCCACCACCACCACGGCCACTTCGGCGTCGGCCAGGGGCTTGCCGGCCGCGTCCACCACCTTCAGGGCGACCTCGGTGTCCGCGCCGGGCGCCACCCGTTCGGCGGCCGGCCGGGCGGTCACCGTCAGCTCGCGGCGCTGGGGCGGCACCGCCAGGCGGATGCTGCCGGTGGCCAGGGCCGGCTGCTGGGGCAGGGCCTCGTCCGGCTTGCCGTCATCGCCTTCGCGCGCCTTGGCGCCCACGATGTCCACCTGGACGTGAATGTTGGGGATGAAGCCCTCCTCGATGGGCAGCTCGAAGGTCAGGCTGCCGCTCGCGTCGATGCTCCGCCGCTCGGTGCGGACGGTCCCCGAGCGGCGCACCGCGATCAGGGCCTCGGCCGGGGCGAAGGGGGATTGGATGAGCAGGCGGGCCGTGTCGCCGGGCTGGTAGCTGTCCCGGTCCGGCACCAGGGTGACCGGCTCGGCCTTCAGCCGGCGGTCCACCGACTCAAGGGCGCCCATCCAGCCGCCGCCCGAGACCCAGACCTGGATCTGGCTCTGGTTGGGCCGCCCGGAGGCGTCGGCTGTCTCGGCCGTGATGCGGTACTCGCCGCCCTCCGCGAAGCGCAGCTCGCAGGTCACCGGCTGGGCGGCGCTCTGCAGGTCGCAGCCGCCCACCTTCGTCGCTGTCTCCTTCATCTCGCCGTCCGGCAGCCATTCCCGCTCCACCCGCTCGGCGACGATGGCGATGGGCCGCCCCTCCGCCAGCTTGCCGTCGATGGCCGCCACGATGGCGTCCACCGTGTAGGCCTCGTCGGGCTTCACGAACCAGCCGCCGCCGCGCAGGCCCACGTAGACCTCCGCCGGGTGCACCAGGAAGCTGGTGTCGCCGCTGACGTTCTGGCGGTTGACGTCCAGCACGCCGGCCGAGACGTTGAAGCTGACGGCCGAGAGGGGGTTCGCGCCCTCCAGGGCGATGGCCAGGCGATGCCGCCCGCTGGCATCCGTGCGCGCCGCCAGGTCCTTGCTCTCCGCCTGGCCGCCCGGGAAGCCGATGCCGCCGCGGAAGCTGCCGAAGTCGTCGAAGACCGGGCGGGTATCCACCCACCAGGGCACCCAGCGCCCGAACTGGAAGTCATCGTGTCCCGGGGGGCTGTAGCTGCTGGGGCTGCCGCTCACCGCCCAGTTCACCTCCGCGCCGCCCAAGGGGCCGCCGCCGTAGTAGGCCGCCGTCGCCTCCACGGTCGCGGACTGCCCCTGCAGCCACTCGGGCTTGTCGGCGGCCAGCTTCACCTCGAACTCCGGCCGCCGGAACTCAGCGATGTTCACCGTGCGGTAATACTCCGTCAAGGCCTGGACACCCTTGCCCACGGCCCGCAGCTCCATGCCGGCAGGGCCCACCGCGACATCCGCCGGCAGGCGGATGACCCCGCTGAAGCCCCCGGCCGGGCCCAGGGGCCACTGCCCCTCGGCGATGCTGTTGCCGGCCGCATCGGCCAGCTTGTAGCTCACGGCTTCGGCGGAGGGGTCCACCCTGCCCAGGTCGCCCTGGGGGCCGGCGCCCTGCTGCCGGAGCCAGCCCTTGAGGTGCACCTCTTCGCCGGGGCGGTAGAGGCCGCGGTCGTCGAAGACGAACCACAGCCCTTGCGGGCCCACCTGCCATTCCGGCGCCCAGACGTTGAGCAGCGCCGTGTCGCCGTCCTTGCTCACGACCAGGGGCAGGTCCTGGCCGCGCACCGCCAGGTCCACCGTCGCCAGACCCTGGGCATCGCTGCTGGCCGTGGCGTCGGCCAGGCGCAGCGCCGCCCCCGCCACCGGCTTCCCGTCGGCCAGGTCGGTGACCCAGACCCGCGCCCTGCCCGCCTCCAAGGCGGCGTCCAGGCCCAGGTTGGTCACCTGCACCCAGCGCCACTGCGGGCGGTTGAGCCAGTCCTCGTCGCCGGACGTCACCGGCAGCACGGCGACCGCCACCATGCCCTTGCCGCCCACCAGGGCCTTGCCCAAGGGCAGGCGCAAGGGGGTCATGACGTCTTCCTCGGCCTCGGTCGCCACCGTCTCGTCGGAGACCGGCTCGCCCGGCATTCGCTCCGGATCCGCCAGGTCGCCGCGCCGCATGGCCTCCTGGAAGGCCGGCCAGTCCTCGACCGACACCCGCTTGAGGACCACGCGGAGCCTGTCGTTGTTGACCGTGTACAGCTCCAGCACGCCCTTGGCCGCCGGGTCCAGGACCAGGTTCTGGTCGCCCGGCACCAGGAGGGCGGGATTCATGCTGCCGGTCGTGAACTTGAACGTCAGCACCTTGCCCAGGCGTTGCCCGAAGCGGTCGGTCAGCGATGCGGGGATGCGGACCTCGTAGGTCGTGCGACCGGTGCCGAAGCCGCTGACCTGCAGCATGCGATCGAAGAGGGTCACCCGCTGCCCGTTCAGCGGCGGCTCCACCGTGACCTCCGACAGGTCGATGGCCCCGCGGTCTAGCGCGTTGTTGAACTGGATCATGAAGTTCGAGTTCGCCGGTTCGCAGCCCTTGATGGCCGCGGCGTCGCCCGCAAGGTCCACGTCCTCGTCTGCACCCCAGCAGGCCAAGGAGTCGGCAGCCAGCGGCCCATAGGTCCGGAAGCTGCGCTGCACCGCCTCCCCGCGCGTCAGAGGCCCCTCGGCCGAGGGGGCGTCGGCGGCCAGGAGCAGCTTGACCTCGCTGTCCTTGGGCAGAGCGCGCTCGGGCTTCAGGGCCAGCCAGCTGCCCGCGGGGGCGCTCTCCACGCGGGCCATGACCGCTGCGTCCGTCTCGCGCTCCTCGGCCGTCGCCTCGCGCAGGGCGAAGGACTTGCCGCCCGCCTCCAGGGTCAGCTTGCCGGCCAGGAGGGCCTCGGCGCTCACCTTCTGGTTGAAGCGCAGCAGGATCAGCGGCTCCAGGTCGGCCGCGGTCTCGTCAAGCGCCGGCCAACTCTCCTCGATGTCCAGGGTCGGCAGCACCAGGTCCCAGCCCACCGCCTTGGCCAGGGCCTTGCCATCGACATCCGCGACGCCCGCTCCGACCGTCACCCGGTAGCGCGTGGCCTTGGGCAGCCGCCCGCCCTCCGGCTCGAAGACCAGGGTGCGGGTGCCCAGCCAGCGCCACTGGCCGGCCGGCTGCGGCTCCAGCGTCACCGGCAGCTTCTTGTCCGCCAGCTGGGCGATGGAGGTCAGGGGGACCATCGGCCGGCTGAAGGTCAGCGAGAGGCGAGGCACGCTCGGCTGGTCGCCCTCAGGCCCGTAGCGCAGCACCGTCAGTTCGGCCGGCAGGGACTCGGGGGGAGGGCCGGCCTTCTCGGCGGGCGGCGGGAAGGCCTGGGGCTTCGTCTCGCCGGGAATGGCCGGGGGCTTGGGGCCTTCGCGGAAGCGGAAGGCCGTCTGCAGGGGGCCTTCGGCGTCCAGGTCCGGCAGGTCGGCCAGGCGGCGCTGCAGGGCCGCCTGCGCCAAGGGCTCGCCGGCCACCGTCTGGGCCGGCTCGGCGGTGGCCGCGGCGCCGGCGGCAGGGGAGAGGCTGAAGTAGACCCCCGGCGTGGCCGGCTGGGCCAGGGGCTTGCCGCCGGCGCCGGGGGCGGCATCGCCGTCCCCCTTGATGCGGTCACCGATCGACTGCAAGGCATCCTCCAGCGGTTGGGGCTGGCCGTCCTTGCGCTGGCAGGCCGTCGGCGCCAGGAGCAGGAGGCCGATCGAGAGGGCGATGCGGCCCCAGCGCAGGGCCGGGGCAGGGGTCGGGGCGAGAGGGCGAGGGGTCACGTTCTCCTCCGTTGTCCGCGGGTTCCCGGGGATACCCGCCTTGCAAGGTGTGTTCAGGATAGCCAGCGGCGCCCCGGAGCGCCACGTGGCGGCAACGCTCCAATGAGCCCCACTCCATACGCGAAGCGAGGCCCTTCGGAGACAACACCGGGCAGGGAACGGGGTGGCGGCGCCCCCGGTTCCCTGGGCGAGCTTGCGACGTTTCGAGACCCCTCCTCGCCAGCACGTTCAGACCCCGCTCAGCTTGGCTTCAGGGCGGGTTCAGCCGCCGCGGGCATCCTGGACCCTGTCCGCGCGAGCCCAGATGCCGCCTGCGTGGAGCGCCGCAAGGCCTTCGCGCATGGTCGAGGCCGGCGAACAGGTCTAAGATTCAACCTTGAACGTGTCCTTGAACATCGTCCCCTGAACCTGCCATCCCTGCATGGATCCCCGGAAAGCGAGGGATCCGTCGCGTTGCTGAAGGAGCCCGCACCATGAACCTCTTCGAACGCCGCATGCTCTTGGGCCTCGGCTGCATCGGCGCCCTGACCATCCTCTGCGCCGGCAGCCTGGGCCTGGCCCTCCTGATGGGCAGCGGGCGCGGTGCCGACCTGCTGCAGTCCTCGCGGGGTCGCCTGGAGAGCCTCAGCCTGACCGAGCCCACGGCCGAGGTCGATCAGGCGTCCAGCGCCGCCAAGGCCCCCGCGCGCATCAGCCGGCCCGCCCCCAGTGCCGCCGCGCGCCCCGACCTGCCCCTGCGCGGATCCGCAGGCGCCCCCGCCGACCTCAGCCAGGTCTACCGGGCGGTCAACCCCGGCGTGGTGGCCATCGACATCGAGCAGGTGGTGAACCTGGGAAGCCAGGGCCAGGGTCGGGCCCGCGGCAGCGGCTCGGGCTGGATCTATGACACCGAGGGCCACATCGTCACCAACAAGCACGTGGCCGGCGATGCCAGCAGCCTCGAGGTCGTCTTCAGCGACGGCAGCCGCCGCCGCGCTCAGGTGGTGGGCACCGACGGCTACAGCGACCTGGCCGTGCTCAAGGTGGAGGGTCTTCCCGAGGGCGCCTCGCCCTTGCCCGTCCTGGAAGACCTGGAGAGCCTCAGCGTGGGCCAGCCCGTGGTGGCCATCGGCAACCCCTTCGGCAAGGCCAACTCGATGACCGCCGGCATCATCAGCGCCTTGGGCCGGGTCATTCCGGCCATGGACCCCAGCCAGGTGCAGCCCGGCGGCTCCAACTACAGCATCCCCCAGACCATCCAGACCGACGCGGCCATCAACCCCGGCAACTCCGGCGGCCCCCTGCTGGACCTCAGCGGCCAGGTGATCGGGGTCAACGCCCAGATCGAGACCGTCAACATCCAGGCCGGCGGGGTGCCGGGGAACTCCGGCGTCGGCTTCGCCATCCCCGCCTCGGTGGTCAACAAGGTGGTGCCCCAACTCATCGAGCAGGGCCGCGCCCGTTGGTCATACCTGGGCATCATGGGGGCCTCGGAGTTCACCGTGGACCTGGCCGAGGCCAACAACCTGGCCGAACCCCGCGGCGCCTACGTTTCCGGCGTACAGGCCGACGGGCCCTCGGCGGGCATCCTGCGCGGCGCGAGCAACGCGAACGACCCGAACGCCGAGGCTCCGGTGGGCGGCGACGTCATCATCGCCATCGACGGCCAGCCCGTGGAGGATTTCGACGACCTGCTGACTTATGTCGCGCTCGAGACCGTGCCCGGCCAGGAGGTGCGCTTGACCCTGCTGCGCGACGGCCAGGAACAGGAGCTGAGCGTCACCGTCGGCGAGCGGCCCAACCGCGACTGAGTCCGCCGCAGCTCCGGCGGCGCCACCCTGTCCAGCTGGCTCCGCTCCACCGATATCGCCCAAGAGAGGGCCCTGGTCGATGCGGCCAACCACCACCGCGTCGGCCAGGGCCTTCGCCGCATCCGGGGGGGCCGTCTCGCAGCGCGCGGCACCGGGTCCGAGCGTCCCGCAGGCCCGGCACCACCCCCGCGTCCCGCCCCCCGATCCATGATATAGTATGGCCCTGGTATGCCCTGGCAGGCCGGCGTCGGCGCGAGACGCCTCGCGGCCCCCTGCGCCCGGCTCAACTGGAGGTCCTGCGATGAAGCTCCCTCGGATGGTCGCCCTTTCCGCGTCCGTGCGTGCTGCCTTGGCCACCCTGGCCCTGGCGCTCTTCTGGGGGGCCGCGCCGCTGCCCGCGGGGGCCGCACCGGTCAGGCAGGCCGACGCACCGGCCTACCGCTACCGCCTGGTCGACACCTGGGAGAAGGAGCCCTGGTCGCTGAAGGCCGGCCATTACGGGCGCATCGCCGACGTCAGCTCGGCGCCGGACGGCACCATCTACGTGCTGGACGACCGGCACCAGGCCCTGCACGCCCTGGCCCCCGACGGCTCGCCCCTGCGGGTCCTGCCCATTCCGGACCTCAGCGGCCCCAACAACCCCGAGCAGATCGGCTGGACCCTCAAGCGCCTGGACGTGGGCTTCGACGGCAACGCCTACGTGCTGTCCGACGGCCTCTACCTGGACCGTGACAACAACCAGGTGAAGTTCAAGGCCCGGATCGACAAGCTCTCGCCCTCGGGCGAGTCCTTGGCCCGATTCATCTGGGAGCCCGAGGGCCTCAGCACACCGCGGGAGGGCCGCTACCTCGACATCGCCTTGCGCGACGACGGGCGCATCTACCTGGCCCGCTCGGCCGTGGCCATGATCCTCTTCTTCAGCTGCGAGCCCCAGCCCGGCGACGTCTCCATCCGCGATGCCGGCGTCGATGTCCTGGACCCAGAGGGCAACTACCTGGAGACCATCGACTTCGCCAGCCACGGCAGCATCCCCGTCGGCCTGGACCTGGATGTCTCCGGCACCCTCCACGTCATCAACACCATCCCCTCGGCCCTGACCAACCCCTACTGCGGTCCCCAGCCCACCGAGGAACCCTCGCGGCGCGGACCGGCGCCGGCCGGACGCGGGCCCGCGGTCCCGGCACAGGCGGTGACTCCCACCCCGTCGGCCCCGCAGTGGAACGACGGGGTGGCCGTCTTCCACCCGGACCACCGGCTGCGGGAGATCGTCCCCTTCTTCAACGCCGAGGACATCGCCGTGGGACCGGCGGGGGTCTTCGTCTCGCGCAACGTGGAGATCTTCCAGCTCCGCGACGGCGAGCCCCTGTGGGTGGGCCCTATCGGCCGGGTCTATGCCGCCTACTTCGACAACCACCCCGTCATCCACCTGGACGTCCCCGTCGGCGGGCAGGTGGTGGCCAGCTTCCAGCACTGCTACTGGCAGGGGGCGATGATCTTCGACCGGCCCCAGGCCCGCCCCGACCAGCCCCGCTTCTACGGCATGACGGACGTGCCGGAACTGGAGGGCCCCGCCTACCCGGCGCGCATCGCCGCCGGCGAGGAACTGGCGGTCCTCCTGGGCCGCTTCCAGGCCTTCGGACAGGGGGCGGCGCGCCAGTACCAGGGCACGAACCAATTGGTCCTGCCGCAGACCGTGCAGCGCTGGTCCCTGCATGGCGAACTGCAGCGGCCCCAGTCGCCCTTGACCGGCCAGCTGGGCCTCTGTGCCGGCGGCCGCACCTGGTACACCCGCGACGTGGCCATCGACGGCAAGGCCGTCTACAGCATGGACTACGGTCAGATCCAGCGCCGTCCGGACAACGTCCTGCCCGAATGGGGCGTCTGGCCGCAGGTCGACGAGGATCCGGACGCCCCCTACCTGCTGGCCGCCATCTCGGCGGACGCCGGCCGGGTGGCGGCCTTCGACAAGGTCCGGGGCAAGGTCTACGTCCTGGACGAGCGCGGCGCCTCCTTGGGCCAGTGGGCGGTGGACGGCGGCGGCAACTCCGTTCCCGTGGACCTGGCCCTCAAGGGCGACCGGGTATACCTGGCTGACCGCGGGGCCAACCGCGTCCTGGTGCGCGACCTGGCAGGCCGCGACCTGGGCTCCTGGCCCACCCACGACGGCCCGGCCGCCATCGCCGCCGGCCCGTCGGGCGACGTCTACGTGCTGGGCCGCGGCCGCTGGGCCTACCGCTACCGCCCCGACGGGCGCCTCCTGGCCTCCTGGCCCATGCCGGACCGGGAGATCTGGTCCTTGGACCTGACCGTGGACAAGGACGAGACCGTCTACGTCAGCTTCCTGGAGCACGAGGAACTGCCCGACTCGGCCCAACCGGCCTGGATCTCCAACCAGTTCGAGATCCGGCGCGCCGGCCTGTGGATCTTCAAGGGCGAAGCCTTCCAGCCGGAGGAGAATCCCCCGCCCTCTCCCCAGGCCTGTTCGGCCTTCCCCGACAAGTGGGCCGCCCCGCGGCGCATCCCCTTGGGCGACACGGTGGACGTGAGCCTGAGCCTCCAGGGGCGCTGTCCCGGCCGCCAGACCCCGGTGCAGGTGGCCGTGGTCATGGACACCTCGCGCTCGATGAACTTCGACGCGGCCCTGGCGCGGGCCAAGGCGGCGGTGGCCGACGTGCTGCAGGGCCTGGATCCGCGCAGCTCCGAGGTGGCCCTGATCACCTTCGACGACGGGGCCTCGCTGATCCAACCGCTCAGCGCCGAGCTGGGCCGGGTCTCGCAGACGCTCGCGGGTCTGGAGGCCCTGGGCGACAGCCGTTCCACCGCGGGCATCCTCACCGCGCACCAGGAGCTGCGCGGCCCGCGCGGCCAGCCGGGCGAACGGCAGGTCATCCTCCTGGTCACCGACGGCTCGCTCAAGGACGACCCGACGGCCGACGTGGAGGCCGCCCTGGCGGCCGGCATCGAGGTCTACATCCTGGTGCTGCCCAACCGCGAGTACCAACCGCAGTTCACCGCCCAACTGCAGACCCTGGCCGGCGGCGAGGCCAGCCGGGTGATCCTGGATCCCTCGCCCATGGAGCTGGGCGGCCTGGTGGACGCGCTCACCGACTACATCCCCGAGCCGGGCCTCTTCGCCAGCCTGCGGGTGGTGGACCAGATCCCGGCCAACATGACCTACCTCCAGGGCTCGGCGCGCCCCGACGCGGTCTACGACCCGCAGGCCCGCACCCTGACCTGGGAGCTGGGGGCCAAGACGGCCGACGAGACCATCCAGCTCGGCTTCCGGCTGCGGCCCCAGCAGGTGGGCACCTGGCCCACCGACGTCCGCGCCGACGCCTTCTTCCGCGACGCCCTGGGCAACGACGGCACCCTGGTCTTCCCCATCCCCGAGGTGGAGGTCTGGGCCCCCGAGAGCAAGCCCGGCCGGGCCTACCTGCCCCTCCTCCTGCGCCAGCAATGCATCCCCGTGGACCGGCCCCTGGACATCGTCCTGGTCCTGGACAGCTCCACCAGCATGCAGCAGAGCACCGGCGGCAGCCTGACCAAGCTGGAGGCCGCCCGCCTGGCCGCCCGTGAGTTCATCGGTCGCCTGACCCTCAGCCGCGAACGGGACCTGGTGGCTCTCGTCGCCTTCAACCGTGAGGCGCGGATCCTGAGCCCGCTCAGCGCCGACCGTACCGCACTGGAAGCTGCCCTGGCGGCCATGGACAGCCGGGAAGGCACGCGCATCGACCTGGGCCTGGCGACAGCGGCCGAGGCCCTGGCGGCCGGCGACCGCGCCCAGGCCAAGGGGGTGGTCATCCTGCTGACCGACGGCTTGCAGAACAACCCGGCCAAGCCCGGGAACGAGGACGTCCTGACGGCAGCGACCGACCTCCGGGCGCGCGGCGCGCTGATCTACAGCATCGGCCTGGGGCAGGACATCGACGCCGCACTCCTGCGGACCGTGGCGGGCGCGCCCGAGCGCTACTTCGCCTCGCCCACGGCGGAGGAGTTGGCCGAGATCTACCGCCAGATCTCCGAACAGCTGCCCTGCGATCTCCGAGGGGCCATCGGAGGCGGATGACGTCGGGGCGGGTCCGACCGGGGGGGGGCCGCATCACCGCCGATCCAAACACTATCCCCAACCCGTACGGGCGACCGGCAGTAGGGGCGACCGGCAGGTCGCCCCCCCCACCCGCCGCCGATCCAAACACCATCCCCAACCCGTAGGGGCGACCGGCAGGTCGCCCACCCCGCCCGCCGCCGATGCATGAACGTTGGACGGTGGGTGGGGCGACCTGCCGGTCGCCCCTACTGGACGGGGAACCCCACCCGGAGGCGCACCTCGTAATCGTTGAACGAGGGCGCGCTGTCGCGGAGGGCGGGCACCCATAGCGCCGAGTCCGACAGCTCCTCGTCTTCCGGGTAGAGCTGGACCAGGAGGCGGGAGAGATTGCTGAGGCGGTCCTCGTCCCAGGCCAGGTGGGGCAGGTGCTGGCCGTTGACCTCCACGTAGAGGCCGTCCTCGCGCAGCTCGATGCCGGCGTCCTGGATGCCCTCCAGGGCCAGGCGGCGCTGCAGGTCGCGGCGCAGCATGAGGCGCGGGATCTTGGGAACGGCGTCGCCGGCCAGGTCCATGCCGCGCAGCATGCGCTGGAGGTCCACCGTGCTGAAGCCGGCGAAGGAGGGCACCCAGCCGTCCACCCGCCCACCCTGCTCCACCGCCTCGTAGCGCAGGGTGAGGTCCAGTTGCTGCGCTCCCGGCTCATCGGGGCTGTCGGCCTGGCGGACCGCCAGCGCGCGCAGCAGGCGGCGGGAGGGCGTGGGAATGGCCTTGCGGGGGCTGGGGCCCACCTCGGGCAGGTCCGGCAGGTGGATGTCAAGCTGCAGGTCGAGCTTGCTGACGGCCGGGGCCAACTGCGCGATGGCCTCGTAGGCATCCTCCGACACCAGGTGGTATGCGGTGCTGCCGTCGTCGCGCAGCTTGCCCAGGAGGTCCACCAGGTTGTCGAGCGAGCCGCCCCCCCAGGCCAGCGAGGGCAGGGGCATCCCGTTGACCAGGAGGAAGACCCCGTCCGGCTGGAGGGCCACCGTCAGGTGCTGGATGTCCCGCTCGTCCAGCCACCGCAAGGTCTCGTCGTCCAGGTAGACGATGCGGCCGAAGAGCGGGTTGCCCGTCAGGTCCTCGGCCAGGGCGTCGATGGTCTTGGACGGAAAGCCCGCCACCTTGGCCACCCGTCCGTCCGCGCCCAGCTCGATCGGCACGGTCGGAAAGAGCACCGGGAGGGTCTCGAGCACCCGCTCGAGCTTGCCCTTCTCCGGCGATGTCCCCTCACCGCTCTCCGTTCCACGGCAAGCGGTCAGCGAGGCGAGGAGCAGTAGGCCCATCAGCCCGCGGATCCAACCCATGCGACGTTCCCAAGCAGCCATGCCTCTACCCGTCCTTGCGCCGGCACTGAAGCCGGCCGTGCCTGCCGGCCGTCACGTGGCGGCTGGCAGGTTCGCGGAACTTAATCGAACAATAACCATAGGATACGTCGCGCAGCCGCTCGGGTCAAGCCCCGGGCCAGGGGAGTTTTCCCCAGGAAACGTATCCTTCGGCCCTCCTGACGCGTCTAGGGAGTCACGCCCGCCTTAATCTCCTATTGACCTCAACCGGCAAAGGGTGTATCGTGATGGGCACTTAGCATTTCGCTTGCCCGTCTTTTTTCCCGAGGGCCGTGCCATCCGTGTTGGAACTTGAATCCCGCGGCCGCATCGCCGTGCTCCTACAGGTCATGGCCATCGGTCTGGGGACCTTTGCCCTGGGCTTGGCCCTGTGGCCCGGCGCCGAAGCAGCGCCCCGCGGCCTCTCCCTCCGCCTGTGGTCGGCGCTCCTGCTGCTGGTCCTGGAGCTGGCCGTGCTCACCGTGGCTCGGGGCGGGCGCAGCGAGCTGGCGGCGGGGCTGCAGGCCTTCGGCCTGTGGGCCATTCTGGCCGCCGTCGGCCGCCCGCTGGGCTGGCCCCTGACCCTGGCGGCCTACCCGGCGGTCTTTCTCTTCCTGCTGGCCCTGGCCGTCTTCCTGCTGCCGCGGCGCGGCGCCCTCCTGTTGGGGCTGCTGTGCCTGGCCACGGTGGGCCTGGGCGCCTGGGCGGCCCCGCCCCAGGTGCTGGTGGCCAAGGCGCAGTTGCTGCGCGGCCTGGGGATCGTCGGCCTGGGCGGCCTCTCCCTGCTCCTCCTGGCCTCCGAGCTGCGCAGCCAACTGGATCGGGGGCGGCTGACCAACCGGCGCCTGGACCTGGCCCGGGCCAACCTGCGCCTGGAAATCGACCATCGGACGGCCGAACTGGAACAGGCCAACGGCCGCCTGCAGATCGAGGTGGAGGAGCGCAGCCAGGCCCTGGCCACCCTGCGGGCGACGGCGGAGCGCTACCAGCAGGTGCAGCGGCGGCTGGACGCCATCCTGGCCTACCTCCCCCAGGTGGTGCTCTACGAGACGCGCGGCGGCGACGGCTCCATCGTCGGCAACATCGAAGGCCTGCTGGGCTACCCGGCGGCCTCCTTCCGTTCCGACCAGCAGTTCTTCCTACACCTCATCCACCCGGAGGACATCCGCCGGGTGCGCCGCAGCTTCGACCGCTGGAACAGCCGCGGGCGCCAGGGGGTGCTGACCCAGGAGTTCCGCTGCCGCCGGGCCGACGGCAGCACCATCTGGCTGCAGGACTATGCCGTCTCGGTGACCCCGCCGGAGGGGGAACCCTACATCGCGGGCGTGCTGGTGGACGTCACTGAGCGCCGCCACGCCGAGGAGGAGCGCGAGCGCTTCACCCGCCAGCTCCGGACGGCCGCCGAAACCGCGGAGCGCCTGACGGGCATCCTGGACCCCCAGGTGCTGATGGACCAGACCGTCGCCCTGATGCAGGCACGCTTCCAGCTCTACCACGTGCAGATCTTCCTCTGCGAGGCCGAGACGGGCCACCTGGTGGTGCGCGCCGCCTCCGGTCCCTTGGGCCGGACCCTGCTGGAGGCTGGGCACAGCCTGCCCCTGGATGCGCCGCGGAGTGTCGTGGCCTTGGCCGCCCGCGACCAGCGCCATGCCCTGGTGGACGAGGCCCTGGAGGACCCGCGCTTCCTCGCCAACCCCCTCCTGCCGGCCACCCGCTCGGAGGTGGCCATCCCCCTCCTGGGCCGCGACGGCCTCATCGGCGTCCTCGACGTGCAGGACGACCGCTCCTTCCGCTTCACCGCCTCGGAGCTGGACACCTTCAGCACCTTGGCCGGGCAGATCGCGGTGGCCATCGAGAACGCCCGCGTCTTCGACGCCCTCAAGGCGGCCAACCAGCGCCTGCAGGAGGTGGACCGCCTGAAGACCGAGTTCCTGGCCAACATGAGCCACGAGCTGCGCACCCCGCTCAACTCGATCATCGGCTATGCCGAGCTGCTGCTGATGGGGATCAACGGCGACCTGGACCCCGAGTCGGCACGGGATGTCCAGGCCATCTACGACAACGGCCAGCAGCTCCTGGCCCTGATCAACGACGTGCTGGACCTGGCCAAGATCGAGGCCGGGCGGATGCAGTTGGAGCGCGAGGCCATCGAGGTGGCGTCGCTGCTGGAGGATGTCCGGGTGCGCAACGCGGGCCTCCTGCTGCGCAAGCCGGTGGAGCTCAAGGTGGTGGTCGAGCCGGACCTGCCGCCCGTCTGGGCCGATCCGGTGCGCATCCGGCAGATCCTGGGCAACCTGGTCTCGAACGCCGTCAAGTTCACCACCGAGGGCAGCATCTACCTCCGGGCCTACCGCCAGGGGCCGGACCTCTGTCTGGCGGTGGAGGACTCGGGCATCGGCATCGCGCCGGAGGCCCAGGCGAGCATCTTCGACAAGTTCCGCCAGCTCGACGGCTCGGCCACCCGCATGAGCGACGGCACCGGCCTGGGGCTGGCCATCACCCGCCACCTGGTCGAGCTGCACGGCGGCTGGATCGGGGTGGACAGCGAGGTGGGTCGGGGCTCGGTCTTCACCGTTCGCCTGCCCTTGGAGACGATGGCGATCCGTGAGATCCCCGGCCCGCTGGCCGGGTCCGCGATGCTGGAGGCGGTCGGATGACAGCCCTTCAGGCCGCGGGACCGACCCCCTGGCCCGCGGAGGCGCGCAAGACGGCGGCGGGGCGCAAGGTCCTCTACATCGAGGACAACGACGACAACCGGCGCCTGGTCATCAAGCTCCTGGGCTCACGGGGCATCGCGGTGCTGGATGCGGCGGACGGCTTGAGCGGCCTGGAAGTCCTGGAGCGCGAGCGCCCCGCCCTCCTGCTGCTGGACATCAGCCTGCCGGACGTGGACGGCCTGCAGCTCGTGGCCATCCTCCGCCGGCACCGCGAGCCGGCCATCCGCGTGCTGCCCATCATCGCCCTGACCGCCTCGGCGATGCCCGGCGACCGCGAGCGCTTCCTCGAGCAGGGCTGCAGCGACTACCTGTCCAAGCCCCTCCAGGCCCTCGAGCTGATCGCGATGGTCGAGTCCTACCTGGACTGAGGCGGCCGGCCTCCTCCCGGCCCACTTGCTGATCCCGCCTTCCTGGCCATAATCGGACCCGACGCGGCGTCCGCAGCCCTGCGCGTCGTTCGCCCTGCCCCTCGAAGCCGCCACGACCACGCCCCGGGAGCATCGCCTTGGTCAACGCCCCTGCCCGCCCCATGCAGAGCATCCTGATCATCGGCTCGGGGCCCATCGTCATCGGCCAGGCCTGCGAGTTCGACTACTCCGGGGCCCAGGCCTGCAAGGCCCTCAGGCGCGAGGGCTACCGGATCATCCTGGTCAACGCCAACCCGGCCACGATCATGACCGACCCGGAACTGGCCGACGTCACCTACATCGAGCCCCTGACGGTGGAGATCCTGGAGAAGATCATCGCCCGCGAGCGGCCCGACGCCCTGCTGCCCACGGTGGGCGGCCAGACGGGGCTCAACCTGGCCATGGCCCTGGCCGAGGCCGGGGTCCTGGAGCGCTACGGCGTACGCCTGCTGGGCGCCTCGCGGGAGGCCATCGAGGTGGCGGAGAGCCGCGAGCATTTCCGCCAGGCGATGCTGGCCGCGGGCCTCCCCGTTCCGCAGGGGCGCACGGTGAACTCGGTGGCCGAGGCCCTGGACTTCGCGGCCGTGGTGGGCTACCCGGTGCTGGTGCGGCCCAGCTTCACCCTGGGCGGCTCGGGGGGCGGCATCGCGCGGGACGCGGCCGACCTGGAGCGGGTGGCGGCGGGGGGCCTCAGGGCCTCGCCGGTGGGCCAGGTGCTGATCGAGCAGAGCGTCCTGGGCTGGAAGGAGTACGAGCTGGAGGTCATGCGCGACGGGGCCGGCAACTTCGTCGTGGTCTGCTCGATCGAGAACCTGGACCCGATGGGCGTGCACACGGGCGACTCGATCACCGTGGCCCCGGCCATGACCCTGACCGACCGCGAGTACCAGCGCCTCAGGGACCTGGCGCGGCGGGTCATGGACGTGGTGGGCATCCAGACGGGCGGCTCGAACGTCCAGTTCGCGGTGGACCCGGCCACGGGGCAGCCGCTCATCATCGAGATGAACCCCCGCGTGTCCCGCTCCTCGGCCCTGGCCAGCAAGGCCACGGGCTTCCCCATCGCCAAGATCGCCGCCCTGGTGGCGGTGGGCAGGAGCCTGGACCAGATCCCCAACGACATCACCCGCCAGACCCCGGCCAGCTTCGAGCCCAGCCTGGACTACGTGGTGGTCAAGATCCCCCGCTTCGCCTTCGAGAAGTTCCGCGGCGTGGACCCCACCCTGGGGCCGCAGATGAAGTCGGTGGGCGAGGTGATGGCCATCGGCGACACCTTCGCCGCGGCCCTGAACAAGGCCCTGCGCGGGCTGGAGGTGGGCCTGGACGGCTTCGGGCCGCGGCCGGGCCGGGCGCCCTGGGACCGGGCGGGAGCGACCGCGGGGGAGGCGGGGGATGCCGGCGTGGCGGACGATCTCGGAGGATCGGGCGCGGCCACGGGATCGGGCGAGGTCGCCGACCGTCCAGCTGTCGCCCCCGAGCCCGCCCTCCGCCCCGGCGAGATCTTCCCCCCCCTGCCGGAGCGCCTGCAGCGCGTGGCCGAGGCCCTGGCGGAGGGCGCCACGGAGGAGCAGGTGGCGGCGGCCAGCGGCTACGACCCCTGGTTCGTCGCCGAGCTGGCGGCCCTGGTGGCCCTGCAGGCGCGCCTGGCCGAGGAGCGCCTGGACACCCTGCCGGAGGCCCTGCTCTGGGAGGCCAAGCAGGCGGGCCTGTCGGACCGGCAGATCGGGCGCCTCTGCGGCGGAACCGACCCGGCGGCGGCCGAGACGGCGGTGCGGGAGCTGCGCGCGGCCCTGGGCATCCGCCCGGTCTTCCGGCGGGTGGACACCTGCGCGGCGGAGTTCGAGGCGTTCACGCCTTACCTGTACTCGGCTTATGTGCCGCCGGTCTTCAGGGCGGAGGCGGAGGGCGCAGGCCGGGAGGCGGAGGGCGCAGGCCGGGCGGCGGAGGAGGGCGCAGGCCCTGCGCCCCTACTGGTGCCGGTGGACCAGGATGAGGCCCAGCCGGGGCGGCGACCCAAGGTCATGGTGCTGGGCGGCGGGCCCAACCGCATCGGCCAGGGCATCGAGTTCGACTACTGCTGCGTGCACGCCTGCCAGGCCCTCTCCGGCCTGGGCTTCGAGACCTTGATGGTCAACTGCAACCCGGAGACGGTGTCGACGGACTACGACACGGCGGACCGCCTCTACTTCGAGCCGCTGACGGCGGAGGACGTGCTGGCCATCTGCGAGCTGGAGAAGCCGGACGGGGTGCTGGTGCAGTTCGGCGGCCAGACGCCGCTGAACCTGGCCCGGGCCCTGGAGGCGGCCGGCGTGACCATCTGGGGCACTTCGCCGGAAACCATCGACCTGGCGGAGGACCGCGAGCGCTTCGGGGCCCTCCTCAGGCGCCTGGACATCCCCCAGCCGGAGGCGGGCATCGCCCACACCCTGGCGGAGGCGGAGGGCATCGCGGAGCGCATCGGCTACCCGGTGCTGGTGCGCCCCAGCTACGTGCTGGGCGGCCGGGCGATGGCCATCGTCTACGGGCAGCCGGACCTGGACGGCTACCTGGAACAGGCGGCGGCGGCGGCGCCGGGCAAGCCCATCCTGGTGGACGCCTACCTGGAGGACGCGGTGGAGGTGGACGTGGACGCCCTCTGCGACGGCGAGCGGGTGGTCATCGGCGGGGTGATGCAGCACATCGAGGAGGCGGGCGTCCATTCGGGCGACAGCGCGATGGTCCTGCCGCCCTACCGCACCTCGGCCTACCACCTGGGGGTGATCCGCGACTACACGGAGCAGATCGGCCTGGCCCTGGGTGTGCGCGGCCTGATGAACGTGCAGTACGCGGTGAAGGACGACGTGGTCTACGTGCTGGAGGTGAACCCGCGCTGCAGCCGCACGGCGCCCTTCATCGCCAAGGCGACGGGCCTGGCCCTGGCGCGGGTGGCGGCGGAGATCGCGGCGGGGCGCAGCCTGGCGCAGCAGGGCATCCTGGCGGAGCCGGCGGTGGACGGCTTCTTCGTCAAGGAGGCGGTCCTGCCCTTCGACAAGATGCCGGGCGCGGCGGTGGAGCTGGGCCCGGAGATGCGCTCCACGGGCGAGGTGATGGGCCACGCGAGCAGCTTCGGGCATGCCTTCGCCAAGGCGGCCCTGGGCGCGGGGGTGCCCCTGCCCACGGCGGGCACGGTGCTGATCACGGTCAACGACTTCGACAAGGGCGCGGCGGCCAAGATCGCCCGCGACCTGCACCGCGCGGGCTTCACGCTGATGGCCACCTCGGGCACGGCGGACTACCTGGAGCGGGCGGGCCTGCCGGTGGAGCGGGTGAACAAGGTCTCCGAGGGCTCGCCGCACGTGGCGGACGTGATCGCCGCGGGACAGGTGCGCCTGGTCATCTCCACCCCCCTGGGCCCCACGGCCTACGCCGACGGCCAGGCCATCCGCCGGGCGGCCATCACCCACCGGGTGCTGCTGCTGACCACGCTCTCGGCGGCCACGGCCTCGGTGACGGGCATCCGCGCGCTGCAGGCGAAGGAGTTGACGGTGCGGAGTTTGCAGGAGCATTATCGATTGAGCGCGGGCCGGTAGGGGCGACCGGCAGGTCGCCCCGCCCCCAGGAGTCCCCCCTTGACCACCACGAGCGCGCTTGACGACCCCCGTGTCCAAGACCCACGCCGCACGGCCTGCTCGGCGATCGCGGGCTACCTCTACCAGGCAGCCTGGACGGTCCAGCGCTGGCTGGAGCTTGGCGCCGACGATGTGCTGCTCTGCGAGGGCGACGAAGACCTGGACCGCCGCCTGCGCGGCAACCCTCAGGCGGGGCTGAGCGAGCAGGTCAAGCATTACCAGAAGCTGGACGCCCGTGACTTCCGGGGCATCCTAGCCAACTTCGTGCGCGGCTACGTGGCCCTGCAGCAGGAAGGCAAGGCCCGGCGCTACCTGCTGACGGCCAGCTGCAACCGGTTGGCGAGCAAGCCCTGGAATACGCTGCTGCCGCTCTGGCAGGACGAGGATCAGCGCGGCGGCGCGGCCCAGCAAATCGCGGGGGCGGTCCTGGACCTCCTTGCACCGGAGCAGTGGGGAACGAAAGGCCCTCCAGCGAACCTGGCCGAGAGCCTGGGCTGGCTGGGCGAGGCGGGGTCGGAGCGCTGGGCGGACTTTGTGGAGGCGGTGGGGTGGAACTTTGGGGCGCCGGACCTGCCCGAGGCGTTGGCGAACATCGATCGGGCGCTGCGGGGCCGCACGCAGTTGCCCCGCGAGTTGCTCACGCGAGCGCTGTTGAGCGAGGTCCTTGAGGTATCGGCGCACCGCGATCCGGCCAAGCGGGTGTTGACCCTCGGTGGCTTGGACGGGTGGCTGGACAGCCGACAGGAGCGGCTTGAAGGCTGGGCGCGGGAACGGGCAGCAGTTTGGCTTGGCGAACTGCTTGAGCGCGAGCGACTCCTGGACCCAAAGACCTGGTCGGTGGAGCCGGGTCTTGAGCTGCTGCCGGGCCAGATGGTGCAGGCGCAGTACCAGCAGGTGCGCTTCGACGAGTCGATCCGGCAGCGGGAGCTGCAACTGCTGGCCGATAGCGAGGCGGCCGACAGGCGGATAGACCTGGTAGTTCTGACGGGTGAAGGCGGCATCGGCAAGACGCGCCTCCTGATCGAATGGTGCAACCGCTTGCGGGACCGGGCTTGGCAGGCCGGCTTCCTTGCCGACGAGGTTCTGAATGCCAGGGAGTTCCCTGCCATCCTTCTGGCGCCTGGGCCGCCCCGGCACTTCGTGGTGGATTACGCCGAGAGCAGGGTGCGAGGGATCGAACGACTGCTCGCCCAGATCCACAAGCGCAAGGAAGCGGCGGACTGCCCGCTGGTGCGGGTGGTGTTGCTGGCCCGTCAGGATGGCCCTTGGTGGCAGAGCCTGCGTGAGGACTCACCGCCCGAGGTGCGAGACCTGCTGCTGCGGCTGGGTACCATCCTTCACGAAGCGCAGGCGCTCCCTGACTCGCGGGAGACGCGCCAGGCTCAGTACGACCTGGCCCGCGCCAGCTTCAAGGCGAACTACCCGGATGCCGCGGCAGAGCTGCCGGTGGATCTCAGCGATCCGCGTTACCGCAACGTCCTGCTGGTACACATGAAGGCCGTCCTTGACCTGGCTGGCCAGAAGGCGACGGTTGCCGAAGACATCCTGCACGCGTTCCTCCAGCACGAAGCCGACTACTGGCGCAAGGCGATGGAACAGCAGGGCCTGTCCCACGAGGTGTTGAAGTCGCCGCTCCGCCGCTGTCTTGCCCTCCTGACCCTCGCGGGGGGAACGGATGCAGGTGCCGACCACCGTCTGAGGGCAATCATCAGCACCGCCCTGGAGGACGCGAGCGACGAAGACCCGTCGGTGAAGGGCCACTTGCAGCGCCTGATTGGCCGGCTGTATGGCGTAACGGTCGGACAGGGGAAACGCCATCGGCCGCTGGAGCCGGATCTCCTAGGTGAGCAACTGGTATGGGAGGTGTACGGCCACGCCAAAGAGGCTCTGCCGCCCCACGTGACCAAGCTGTTGGCTGGCGAGCAAGCTGCCGCGCTTGAACTGCTGGTCCGCTTGTGCTCCCGTGAGGTCAGGGCTCATCCTCACCTTGAGTACCTGTTGAAGACCTATACGCGTGAGGCAAGCCAATTCATCTCGGAGCCCCAGCTGCGCCAACAGTTGTTAGACGCATTGGACTCCTTGGGCAGCCCGGCACCCGTGTTTGCGGCTGAGCTTGCATGTGCATTGACGCAGGAAGCGATAGATCGCCTGGATCCAGAGAGCAGCGACTACCTTCCAGGGTTGGCTGGCCTGAAGAACAACCTGGGTGCCAGGCTGAGCGATCTGGGGCGGCGCGAGGACGCCCTGGCGGCGGCCGAGGAGGCGCGGGGCATCTATGCCCAGCTCGCAGCGACGCGGCCGGACGCCTTCCTGCCCGACCTGGCCATGAGCCTCAACAACCTGGGTGCCATGCTGCGCGATCTGGGGCGGCGCGAGGACGCCCTGGCGGCGGCCGAGGAGGCGGTGCGGGCGCTTCGGCAGCACTTCTTGGCTCAGCCTCGCGCCTTTGCCAGGAACATGTCTATCATGGCCAACAACTACCTGCGACGCTGTGCGGAACTGGGACTTCAGCCGGACGAAGCGCTGCTTGGCCCCATTGTCGCGCAGTTCGAAGAAATGAACGCCGATGCCTCTCCCTGACCCAACCATCCGCAAGCAAGCCGTCATCGTCATCCACGGCATCGGCGAGCAGCGGCCCATGGCCACCATGCGCAACCTGGTGGGCACGCTCGTCGGGTCGCGGCAGATGAGCCGGCCGGACAGGATGGGCCAGCTGCTGGAGCTGCGGCGGGTCCGGGTGGGCAGGGAGGGGGCGGGGGAGGGGGCGGCGGGCCAGGCTCCGGTGGCCGAGGCGCCCGCTTCCTCCAGCGATCCTCGTGCCCAGCCCGCGGCGCCCGCAGCGGATTCGTCGTCGGATTCCGGCGCCGGCACGACGGTCGCCACCCCCGCCTTCCTCTCCACCGACTTCTACGAGCTGTACTGGGCCTACATGATCCGCGACACCCAGTGGACCTCCGTGGCCATGTGGCTCGGGCGCTTGTTCCGGCAGCGCGTCAGGGGGCATCATGCGCAGCGCAGGCGACTGTGGCTGTTCAAGGCTGCCGCGGTGTTGGCGGTGGGCGGACTGCTGGTGCTGGGCCTCCAGGCCGCCGTCCATCGCGCCGGGCTCCTGGCGCTCTTGTCCCAAGGCCTGGCCTGGCTGACCGGAATCAGCCCGCTGGCCGCCATGGCCGTCAAGCTGCTCAGCCTACCCGCGCTGATCCTTTTCCTGGGCCGATACCTGGTGCAAAGCTTCTTCGTGGACGTGCTGGGGGATGCCGCGCGCTACCTGTCGCCTGAGCCTGAGAACGTGGAGGCGCGGCAGAACGTGCTGGCCGCCGGCATGGCCCTGCTGGACCGGCTGCACCAGGACCGCAACATCGACCGCATCGTGGTGGTGGGGCACAGCCTCGGCAGCATCATCGGCTATGACCTCCTCAGCACCTACTGGGCCGCGCAGCACCCCGCCATCTGGGTGCCGGCCGATACCGTGAAGGGCATCACCTGCGCCGGCGACGCCCTGGCCGCAGCCGACCCCCGCCGCCGGCCGCCCGTCAGCGGCAGCGTGGCCCCCGCGCCCGCAAGACCGCCCCAGACCTGGGACAACGGTGCCTACCTCCGCGCTTTCGAGGCCTTTCAAGCAGCGCAGGACCGGGCCTGGAAGGACTGCATCGCCTTCTACCACAAGCCCCGCAAGGAAGCCCCCCATCCCCTGGCCGACCAACGTCCCGCCCGACAGCGCTGGCTGGTCACCGACTTCGTCACCTTCGGCAGCCCCCTCTGCTATTTCGACTACCTGCGCCGCTCTGATCGCTCTGAACACGAACGTGCCATCAGCCGCGGCGAGCTGGCCACCTGCCCCCCCGAGCCCCTTCCTGACGAGGATGAGCGCGCCCAGCAGGCCGCGCCCAACTACGGGTTCAAGAACTTCGGCGACAAGCGCTTCCGCTTCAACCCCGCCGCCCCCTTCGCCCTCACCCGCTGGACCAACCTCTATTACCCCGGCGACCTCTTCAGCGGCCCCCTGCGGGACCTCTTCGGCATCGGCATCCGGGACATCCCCCTGCGCCCCGGCCGCAAGGAGCGCCGCCTGCTCTGGCCCTACCTCCCCGGCGCCCACGTCCGTTACTGGCAGACCGCGGACGGGAAGACCCCGCTGGCCATGTCGCGGCATTGGCTGGGGCAAGCCATCTTCGGCGCCGGCTGGCGACCCCCGGAGGGCAAGGAAGCACCCCTGCGGCCCAGGAACCTGCGGGCCGGCGCGCATGAGGATGAGCGGCGCGATTGAGCGCTCCGTGGGGCAATGCCCACGCCAGCCTGAGCTTCCCCGCCTCCCACTACCACCTTCGGCGTATGCCTTCTGGGCTCCTCTGGCCCAAGGTGGTAGGCCGCTGGGCGCCATGTCGGCCAAAGTGGCATTGAGAAGGCCGGCTCGATCGCCTAGACTGGCCCCAGTTCTAGGAAGCAGGACGCCTCCCGGCGTTCGGCAGGGCAAGCGAGAACACCTTCACCGAATCGCCGTAACAGGCATCACTCACCCTCACTCAAGGAGAATTGACCATGATGAAGAAGGCATTGGTCCTGGGCTCGATGGCCGCCGTCGCGGCCGTCCTGGTCGCCGGCCTGGCCAGCAACGGCAGCACCCCGGCCGTCTACGCCAGCCGTCTGGCGGGCATCCAGGGCGCCGGCGGCTCCGGTATCCAGATCCAGAACCTCGACGCCTCCCAGGAGGCCCAGATCGTCGCGGACTTCTACAACCAGAAGGGCAACGCCGCGGTCACCATCAACCGCCCCAACGTCGCCGCCGGCTCCGCCGCCAACATCTACCTGCCCGGTGAGCAGACGCTGACCAACGGCGCCTACGCCGCCATCATCAGCGCCGACCGCCAGATCGCCGCCATCGCCCGCACCGACTGGAGCACCAGCGGCGGCGCGGCCATCTACAGCAACGTCATCCCCGGCAACGAGGTCTCCGTCCCGCTCGCCGCCAAGGGCTACAGCGGCCAGACCACCCTCGCCAGCATCCAGAACACCGACACCGGCCAGCAGGCCACCGTGACGGTCGAGTTCTACAAGGCCGGCTCCACCACCCCGCTGGTCTCCACCCAGAAGAACATCGGCCCCGGCACCTCGGTCACCGTCGACCTCGGCAAGGACGCCGCCTTCACCTCCGTTCCCGCCGGCACCCTCGGCGCCCTCCTGGTCAAGAGCGCCTCGATCCCCGTGGGCGTCCAGGCCTTCATGGACATCGAGAACTTCGCCAAGGCCGTCTACGCCTACGAGGGCGTCCCCGCCGAGCAGGCCGCCCCCACGCTCTACGCCCCGCTGATCCGCAACGACTTCTACGGCACCACCGGCATCTCCGTGGTCAACCCCGGCGACACCGCCGTGCAGGTGCAGGTGACCTACATCGCCAGCCCGCTGACCCCGGCCTGCTCCGGCCAGAGCGTCCATGGCGGCAAGAGCTTCACCATCGACGCCAAGAGCTCGGCCGTCTTCTACCAGGGCAACATCGCCGCCCTGCCGACCGGTGACAGCGGCCTGGCCACCAAGTGCCTCGGCGCGGCCAAGATCGAGGCCACCGGCGGCAACATCCTCGCCATCGTCAACGATGCCGAGCTCGCCAAGGCTGGCACCTCCGCCGCCTACAACGCCTTCCCCGCCGCCGCCGGCGCCAAGAAGGTCGCTCTCCCCCTCTTCCGCAACAAGCACACCAACCTGGACCTCTCCACCGGCATCCAGGCGATGAACATCGGTGACGCCCCGGCCAACGCCACGATCGAGTTCAAGAACTCCTCGGGCCAGCTGATCTCCATCGCTGCCGGCACCACCCAGACCATCGCCCCCCTGGCCTCCTACACCTGGTTCCCGCCCTCGATCGCCGGCATGCCGATGAACACCTACGGCTCCGCCTCGATCAGCTCCGACCAGCCCCTCGTGGTCATCGTCAACGACGCCTCCGGCAACGGCAAGGTCGACGCGGCCATCTACAGCGGCATCAAGGCCGACTGATCCCGCTCCTCGCCGCCCTGCCTTCGCTTCCGCAGCTCACCGGCCCCGCCCTCCTTCCGGAGTGGCGGGGCCGCTTTGCGTCCACCCGGCCGCCAGCGTCCACCCTTCCTCGCGCCAGCCAGCGTTCGCCGCGCCTCCTCAGGGCCTCCGCTGCCGGCGCCGGCATCTCCTCGCGACAGGAGCAGGCCCTTCCATGCCCAGGACAGGTAGATCCGCAGGGTTTCTGTCGACGACAAGGGGACCGCTGCGGCGATCAACGCTGTGACCCTGTGGCTCGGCCCTTCCTGAACGGGCTTCCCCCCATCCACCGACTTTGCTACAATGCGCGCTCCGTGAGGCGTATCCCCAGCGCGGCGCTCACCCTCCCCTAGTCCACGAGGAGCGCCCGGCGGTGGCCTGTTGGCCCGCTGCCCTGACCGCGGTCTCCCCCCGCGATGCTGCCCCGCCTCCTGCCAGGAGTGACAGTCCGCCATGAATCGAGAGCCCGCCCCAGGTCCTGTGGATCCCATGCTGGACCTGCCGGAGGTGGCCCTGAGCGCCAAGGCCCGCGGCCCGCGGCGCATCTTCCTGGAGAGTCTGGCCATCGTCGGCGTCGTCGGCGCCCTGGCCGGGGGCCTGGTCTGGCTGCGCCGCCAGGGCGGCCCGGCCATCGACCCGCAGCAGCGCCAGGCCCTGGTGGGTCCCGACCTGGTCGAGGCCCTCCCCAGCCCCATGGCCACCCAGCCCCCCGCCGCCCCGCCCGAGCCCGCCCAAGCCCTGAACACGCCCCACCCGGAGGCTCCGCCCGTCGTCGAAGCCCCGGCCGAAGCTGCGGGAGAAGCTGCCGCCGCGCCCGAGGAAGCCGCGGAAGCTGCCGGAGGGGCCAAGGACGGCAAGCAGGTGATCCACGAGATCAAGAGCGGCGACACCCTCTACGGCATCGCCATCGCCTACGGCGTCACCTTGGACGCCATCGTGGCCGCCAACAACGTGACCGACCCCACCGGCTTCCATGTCGGCGACAAGCTGGTCATTCCCTTGGCCGGCGAGGCCGTGGTGGCCGCGGCGGCCGGGGGTGAGACGGCGGCTGCGGTCGCCGCGACACCCGACCAGGGCGCCCCCCAGCCCATCGTCGTGCGGGCCCAGGAGGTCTACCGCGTCCAACCCGGCGACGGGCTGGACGACATCGCCGCCAAGCACAACGTCAGCGCCAAGGACCTGAGGGCCTTCAACCCCTCCCTCGTCGGCGAGACCCCGGAGCTCAAGGCCGGGCAGGAGTTGGTCATCCGCCCCGCCCAGTTGGCCACCGCCACCGCCCTGCCCGCCGGCACAGCCATCCCTGAGCAGGGCCAGCCCGCCGTGGCCGCCGACAGCGGGGCCGACCTGCTGCCCGCCCTGCGCCTGCTCAGCCCCGGCACCGAGATGACCGTCGCCGACGAGGTGCTGCTGCTGCGCTGGTCCTCCGCCGGCATCCTGCCCGAGGGGCTGCATTACGTGGTCAGCCTGCGCGACATCACCGCTCCCTTGGCCAAGGGCCCCGACGCCCTGGCCGCCCTGCCCCCGCTGGACCTGGATCCCGACGCCCGCCGCGAATGGGTCTTCAGCAATGCCACCGCGCTCAGGGTGCCGCCCGAGCTGCGCCCTGCCCTGGGCGCCAAGCGCATCGTCGAGTGGAGCGTCACCGTCCGCCGCGCCGGCAGCTCGGGGGCCGAGGGCATCCTCAGCGACGCCGCGGGGCGCGAGGTGCGCCGCTTCACCTGGCAGCCCGGGGCCGCCGCCTCAGAAACCGAGTAGCGCCGATCGGCCGGTCGCCCCGACCCTCAGCGGCGCCCGATCAGTAGCGCGGCAGCCGCGGATCCACCTCCGTCGCCCAGCGGTTGATGCCCCCCGCCAGGTGGCTGGACCGCAGGAAGCCGCGGCGGCGGAGCAGGCGCAGGGCATCCAGGCTGCGCACGCCGGAGCGACAGAAGGCCACGATCTCCTGCGCCGGATCCAGTTCTCCCAGGCGCCCTTCCAACTGTCCCAGGGGGATGAGCAGGGCTCCCGGCAGGCGGGAGATGTGAAGTTCCTCCGGCTCGCGGACGTCCAGGAGCAGGACCTGCTCGCCCCGTGACAGGCGCTCGCTGAGGCTGCGGGGGTCGATCTCGACCGAAGGCGGGGAGGGAGAGTCGCGCTCGTCCACCGTGGGACCTGCCGCCGGGTCGGCCGGCTTCAGGCCGCAGAAGCGCTCGTAGTCGATCAGGGCGCGGAGGCTGGGCGAGGCGGAGCAGATGGGGCAGGCCGGGTCCTTGGCCAGGCCGAACTCCTGGAAGCGCAGGTCCAGGGCATCGACCAGGAGCAGGCGGCCGACCAGGCTCTCGCCCTCGCCCAGGATCAGCTTGATCGCCTCGTTGGCCTGCAGGGCGCCGACGATGCCCGGCAGCACCCCCAGCACCCCCGCCTCGGCGCAGCTCGGCACCGCGCACGGGGGCGGCGGCTCGGGGAAGAGGCAGCGGTAGCAGGGCCCTCGGCCGGCCCAGAAGACCGAGACCTGCCCGTCGAAGCGGAAGATGCTGCCGTAGACGTTCGGCTTGTCCAGGAGCACGCAGGCGTCATTGACCAGGTAGCGGGTGGGGAAGTTGTCGGAGCCGTCCAGCACCAGGTCGTAGTCCGCGAGGATGGCCAGGGCGTTCTCCGCCGTCAGGAGCGCCTCGTGGGCACGGATCTCGAGATGCGGGTTGAGGTCCTTGAGCCGCTCCGCCGCCGCCTGCACCTTGGGGCGCCCCAGGTCCCTGCTGCCGTAGAGGACCTGGCGCTGCAGGTTGGAGGCATCCACCACGTCGGCGTCGATCAGGCCCAGGCAGCCCACCCCGGCCGCCGCCAGGTAGAGGGCCGCCGGCGAGCCCAGGCCCCCCACGCCCACCAGGAGCACCCGGGCCGCCTTCAACCGGCGCTGCCCTGCCAGGCCCACCTGGGGGATCAGGAGGTGGCGGCTGTAGCGGCCCAGCTCGGCCGGGCTGAGCTGGGGCAGGTCCTCCAGCTTCGCGCGCAGGCCCTCAGCCATCCGTCGACCTGCCGGGTACTTCCAGCCGGCGCTTGGCGTCCGGCCTCAGCTCCAGCTCCCAGAGGCCCCAGAGCATGGCGCCCAACACCCCCAGCAAGGCCAGCCAGGCGCCGGCCTGGCTCCCCCGGCCGAGGCGGCCCACGTAGAGGCCCAGGGCCGCCAGACCCGCGGCCATCAGCCAGAGCTCCTGCACGGCCTCGCGCGCGCTGGCGCCGCGGGCCACTAGCCGGTGGGTCAAGTGGTCCGTGCCCCCGTGCCGCAGGGGGTTCAGGCCGCGGCGCAGGCGGGAGATCACCACCAGGAGGGTGTCGAAGAGCGGCAGGGCCAGGACCAGGATCGGCACCATCCAACTGGCCGCCGGTGTCTGGTCCGGGAAGCGCAGCTTGATGCCCAGGGCGGCCAGGAGAAAGCCCAGGAAGAGCGAGCCCGCATCGCCCATGAAGATGCTGGCCGGGTTGCGGTTGTAGGCCAGGAAGCCCAGGCAGGCCCCCGCCAGGGCCGCCGCCAGGGGGGCCACCAGGAGCTGCCCGCTGCCCTGGGCCAGGAGGGCGAAGGCGGCCGCCGCCACCAGGGCAACCCCGGCCAGGGCGCCGTCCATGTTGTCCATGAGGTTGGCGGCATTGGTCAGGGCCAGCACCCAGAGCAGGGTGAGGCCCAGGTCCGCCGCCGCCGCCCAGGGCGCATCCAGCGCCGGGCCCAGGAGCTGCACCCGCACCCCAGCGGCCGCCAGCAGGCCGGCCGCCAGCCCCTCGCCCAGCAGCTTGCCGTAGGGCGAGAGCGGTCGCCGGTCGTCCCAGGCGCCCAGGAAGGCCACCAGGGAAGCCCCGCCCAGCATGCCTGCCAGCTCCCTGAGCTCGCTGCGGCCGGTGCTGAAGGCCGTCACCGCCAGCACCGCGCCGTAGATGGCCAGGCCGCCGAGCAGGGGCGTGGGCCGGCTGTGGTAGCGATCGGCCGCCGGCGCGGCGGTCACGCCCAGGCGCCAGGCCAGCCGGCGGGCCAGGGGCGTCGCCGCCAGGGAACCGGCCAGGGCGAGGGCGAAGACCAGGAGCAAGGGCATGGACATGGGGGTGGGAGTGGGAGCGGGAGCGGGAGCGGGGTGGGGGTGCGATGGCAGGGGCGGACGCCGCAGGCCCGGCCAGGCTCAGGGCGCCGCTGTGGTCCCCGTGGCCGGTGGTCCTGCCGCGTCGGAGGGGGCCGACCCGTCGGCGGCGGGCGGCGGGCCCTCGGCGGGGATCGATCCATCGGTGCCCTCCGCCGGCGTCTCCCCGCCCGCGGCTTCCTGGCAGCCGTAGCGCTCTCCCAGGCGGCTGAAGAGGGGGTCCAGGGGCTGCTTGGTTTCCTCGGCGTCGCGGTAGCCGCGATCCACCCAGTTGCAGACCTCCTGGCCGCCCTTCTGCAGTTCGTCCGCGAGCTGCGCCAGGTTGCTGAGGGTGTTGCTGTCCACCGCCAACTCGCGTCGCTCGGTGAGGAGCACCACCTGGACGTTGGCGTCGTAGGCCTCCTCCAGGTTGCCCAGCTTGCCCTGCAACCAGCCGTACTCGCTCCAGGCCAGGAGGTCCCGCTTGCCCTCGCCCGTCGCCACGTAGCGTTGGAAATCGGCCGCCGCCTTCTCGAAGGCCTCGGTCGCGGCCGCCTTGTCGCCCGTCGCATCGGCATCGCGGGCCGCGTCGGTGTAGAAGCGGGCCCGGGTGCGATAGGGGTGGAGGAACTTGGGGTCGATGCCCATCGCCTCCTCCAGGCGCTTGAACGCTTCCTCCTTGTTGCCCGCCAGGTACTCGGTCTGGGCCAGCTCCTCGCGCAACTGGGCATTGTGGGGGCTGAGGTCTGGGGCGATGACCTTCAGGAACCAGGCCCGGCTCTGGTCCAGGCGCTCGGCCCGCTTGGCGGGCTGCTGGGTGACGTCGCCCCAGATCTGGTAGGCCCGGGCGAGGTTGGCCGTGTGGTCCGGGTTGTGCGGCGAGGCCGCCAGGGCCCGGTTCAACTCCGCCACCGCCTCCTCGAAGGCGCGATCGCGCTCGGCCGCTCCCTCGGAGCTGGCACCCTGGTACTCGTCGACGCCGGGGACCTGCCCGCTCTCGTCCACCCTGGCCCGGTCGAAGACCGTGGCCATGCGGGCCGCCTTCTCCAGGAGGGCCTTGCCCTTGAAGAGCATGTAGTAGTCCTCCTTGGGATCCAGGGCCAGGGCGCGGTCATAGCGGGCCACCGCCTCCTCGTAGTTCATCAGGGCCTGCTCGTCGTTCCCGTCCCGGCTGGCGCCGTCGTGGAAGTACTGGCCCTCCTTGTAGTAGATGTCCGCCCGCGCTTCGGCGATGTTGCTGAACACTGCCGCCGTCGCGGCCAGGGTCAGACCCGGAAGGAGCGCCCAGGCGGAGGGCCGCCCCGAACTCCGGCCGCCGGGCAGGACCCAGGCCCAGCCCAGCAGGAGGAGGAGCATCGCGAAGTAGAAGAGGAAGAGCAGCCCGCTGGAGGTGCTCGACCGACCGGCCAAGGGCGTGCCGTCGGCCGTCTTCATCAGGAGGACGAGCAGGTGGCTGACGGCATAGACCGCGGGGGCTCCCAGGGTCAGGACGAGGTAGGGCCCCAGGCCCGACCCGGCGCCACGGCGTCCGGCCAGCTCGGTGGCCGTCTCACCGCCGACGATCAGCGAGCCGATGAACCAGGTGAGCCCGGTCAGCCAGAGCACGATCAGGAGGTTGCCCAGCTTGGGGTCCACCAGGAAGTCGTAGGCCAACACGCTGAGGCAGGCCACCAGGGGCAGGGCGCCGCGCAGCCAGTGGCGCAGGGCTTCGGCCGGACTGCCGGCGGCCGCACGGGGAGCCGCCTGGCGGCGCGCACCGCGGCGCCGTCCGTCGGTACCGGCGGCTGCCGGCGGGGCTGCATCGGCCTCGTCCTCGCCGGCCCAGAGCGGGTCCTCCTCCTCCCTGGCCGGGCCGACCAGGGCGATGAGGGCGATCAGGACGAAGAAGAGGGTGCGGGTGGCGGCGATGGCGATGCCGAAGTGGATCTCGATGAAGTGGGCGATGACGGCGGCCAGCAAGCCCACCAGGAGCAGGCGCCCAGGTCGGTCGGGAGCCTCCCAACCGGCGGCCGCCTTGCCGACCACGTAGAGGATGAGCCCGGCGATCATTCCCGCCGGCAGGGCCACGCCGAAGTAGACCCAGTCGCCGCTCAGGGCCCGGAAGGCCGCCACCGCCAGGGCGCCGCCGCCCAGCCAGAGGGCCAGGAAGCGCCCCTGTTCGGCGCGGCCGGCGATCAGGCCCAGGGAGCGCAGGCCCAGGAGGAAGACCGAGCTGAAGAGCAGGAGGTAAGCGGCCAGGCCCAGGAAACCCGTCGTGACCAGGGCGTCGAAGGTCTCGTTGTGCGAGCGGTCGGGCGAGGCGTTGCGCGCCTCGTGGTTGGCCAGTTCCGGCGGGTAGAAGGGGTTGTAGGCCACGTGCATCGACTCGGGGCCCCAGCCGTAGACGGCCCGGGCAGGGTCGGAGCCCACCAGGTCCACTGTGCCCTTCCAGATCAGCAGGCGGACCTTGCCCGTCCCGCCCTCGGTCTCGAAGATGCGGCCCATGCGGCCCAGGTAGGGCACCTCGCGCAGGGGGGCCAGGGGCGAAGCAGGCAGGTTGAAGACCGCCAGGAAGGCCCCCAGAACCAGGCCCGTCCCGATGACCCCCAGGACGGCGCGCCGCTCGCCGCGCAGGACGGCCAGCAGGAGGAACATGAAGAAGAGCCCGCCCAGGAGGCCCAGCATGGGGCCGCGGCTGCCGGACAGCACCACCGCCGCCACCTGGAAGGCCAGGAGGACCAGGTAGCCCACCACGCGCAGGGTGGCGGCGTTGAAGAGGGGGGCGTCGTCCGGCACGGCATTCATCGCCCTGAGGGCTCGGACCAGGCGGACCAGGGTCAAGGGCACGGTCAGGATGAGGTAGGCGGCCACGAAGATCGAGTTGCCCATGGTGCTGGCCACCCGGTCCGTGACGTTGCCCAGCCAGGGCATGGGGTCCTTGCCGAACTTCTGGACCACGCCGTAGAGGGCCACCGGCAGGCTGGGCAGGATGAACGCCGTCACCAGGCGCTCCAACTGCTCGCGGTCCCTCAGGTAGGCCTGCAGGCAGAGGAAGAGCACCACGTAGGCGCACCAGGTGTAGAAGCCCTGCAGGCGGACGAAGCTCCCGGTCAGGCTCAGCCAGGGGGTGTAGGAGAGGGCCGTGGACAGCCCGATCACGCCGCTGAGCAGCAGCACCGGTCGGACGAGGGGGCGGCGCAGGAAGGCCCGCCAGGCACCCCAGTCGCGCCGCAGGAGGGCCTGGCTCAGGGCTGCCGCGGCCATCATGAGGGCGATGGAGCGCAGCAGGGTCAGCTTGTCCGGCTCGAAGACCCGGTAGGTCCAGACGTTGAAGAAGAGGGGAACGGCGATCAGCGCCAGGAGCCAACCGGCCTCGGCCAGGCGGGCGGCGGGCGTGGCATCGCGGGGGGAAGAGCTCATGGCCTGTCACCTTCCACGGGGGGCTTGGAAGCCGTAATGATAAACTCGGTCACGGCGCGCCCTCCCGCAGCCGCGCCGCCGGGACGGTCCCTCAGGCGCTCTCGCGGTCCTCCAGAAGGCCGCTACCCAGTTCGGTCGCCGCCGGATGCAGGTCCACCGGCCGGTCGGCCTGGGTGAGGAGGAGGGGCGGCGCCTCGCCGTGCACGGTCTCCGGACGGATCACGCAGCGGCGGATGTCGTCCCGCGAGGGGATCTCGTACATCACGTCCAGGAGCGTGCGCTCCAGGATGCTGCGCAGGCCGCGGGCACCGGTGCGCACCGCCAGGGCCTCCCGCGCCACCGCGGCCAGGGCCTCGTCGGTGAACTGCAGGTCCACCCCGTCCAGGGCGAAGAGCCGCTGGTACTGGCGCACCAGGGCGTTGCGCGGCTCCGTGAGGATGCGCACCAGGGTGGCCTCGTCCAAGGGCTCCACCGAGGTCAGGACCGGCAGGCGGCCGATGAACTCGGGGATCATGCCGTAGGCCAGCATGTCCTCGGCGCTGAGCTGGCGCAGGAGCGCCGCATCCTCCAGACCCAGGTCGGCCGGCTTGTCGCCGGGACCGCGGAAGCCCAGGGTGCCCCGGCTGCTGACCCGGCGGCGGATGATCTCCGGCAGGAGGGGGAAGGCGCCGCCGCAGATGAACAGGATGTTCGTCGTGTCCAGCTGGATGAACTCCTGGTGCGGGTGCTTGCGCCCGCCCTGCGGCGGGATGTTGGCCACCGTGCCCTCGATGATCTTCAACAGGGCCTGCTGCACGCCCTCGCCGGAGACGTCGCGGGTGATCGAGGGGTTGTCGCCGGCCTTGCGCGCCGTCTTGTCGATCTCGTCGATGTAGATGATGCCCATCGCCGCCCGCTCCAGGTTGCCGTCGGCGGCCTGGATCAGGCGCAGGAGGATGTTCTCGACGTCCTCGCCCACGTAGCCGGCCTCGGTCAGGGCGGTGGCGTCGGCGATGGTGAAGGGCACGTCCAGCAAACGGGCCAGGGTCTGGGCCAGCAAGGTCTTGCCGCAGCCCGTGGGGCCAACGATCAGGATGTTGCTCTTGGCGATCTCGGCACCGCCCTGCACACCGGGCTGACCGGCGGCGAAGACCCGCTTGTAGTGGTTGTAGACCGCCACCGACAGGATCTTCTTGGCCGCCCCCTGCCCGATGACGTGCTGGTCCAGGTGCTCCATGATCTCTCGCGGGGTGGGCACCCGCGGGGCGAAGAGGTCCGCGGCGCTTTCCGGCGCCTCTTCATCGGCCAGGATCTCGCGGCAGAGATCCACGCATTCGTCGCAGATGTAGACCGAGTCGGGGCCGGCGATCAGGCGGCTGACCTGGTCTTGTTGGCGCTTGCAGAAGGAGCAGACGTGACTGTCGACGGGCCGTCTACGGTTCATGGGGGCTGGCGCTCCGCGGGGCGGTCAGGAGGCGGTGGGGGCGGCATCCCCCGAAACGATGGCCAGGAGGCGCTCATCGACACGCTGGTTGTAGCTGTGGTTGAGGGAGTCCAGCATCATCCGGCGCAGCCCTTCGCGGGCCTTGCGCGGGCGACGGCTGCCCAGCTGCTCGGCATAACGCAACCCGGCCTCCACCTGCCGTTCCTCGGGCTCCAGGCCCTCGATCTCGGCGAAGCGGCTCAGGACCAGCTTGCGACGCAGGGTCTGCTCGGCCCGCTCCTCGAACTCCCGCCAGAGCTGCTCTTCGTCGCGGGCGGCCAGCCAGGTCTCCCAGTCCTCGCCCTCCTGCTCCAGGTAGCGGCGGAAGGCGGTGATCGTCTCCCGCAGCTCCTCCTGCACCAGGGCGGGCGGGTAGCGCAGGGTCGCCCCGCCCACCAGGATCTCGCGGGCCGCGCGGATCAAGAGATCCCGGCGGTTGTGCTCCCACCGCTCCTTGAGGCTGGTCCGGATTCGCTCGCGCACGGCCTCCAGGCTCTCCTGGCCGCCCAGGCGCGCGGCCAGGCTGTCGTCCAGGGGCGGCAGCTCCAGCTCGACGACCTCGTGCAGGCGGTAGCGGAAGTCCAAGCGCTCGGCGGCACCCTCGGCCGCGGCAGGAGCGTCGGCGTCGGCCGGGACCGGCAGGCTGAAGCTGCCGGCGCTGCCGGCGCTGAGCCCGACCATGGCCTCGACCAGCCCCTCGGGGGCGCCTTCGAAGCGTGCGAGGGCATCGTCGAGCAAGAGGCGCTGGCGGGGTGCGTCCTCCGGGAGAAGCTCCCCATCCTCCTCGGCGGGCGCCGGGGCGTCGGCCGAGCGGGGACGCGCCTCCACGGACAGGACGAGTTCGTCGCCGCGCCGGGCGGGCCGGTCCACCGGTCGCCGCTCGGCCAGGTCCCGCTGCATGCGGCCCAGCACGCGATCCACGTCGTCCTCGGTCGGTTCCGGCAGCTCCGGCGCCGGGAGGCGCAGGGACAGGTAGTCCCCCAGGTCCACCTCCGGTTCCAGGGAGATCACCACGCTGAAACGAGGCGGGTCCGTGCCGAGGACCTCCATCGTCATCGGGGCCACGGACTGCAGCTTCTCCGCCTTGATGGCCGCGCCGACCACCTCTTTCCCCAAGCGCTCCAGGGCCTCCTGGCGCAGGTTGGCCTCGCCCACGAGGGCGGCCACCCGGTCCATGGGCGCCTTGCCCGGGCGGAAGCCGGGAATGCGGTAGCGCTTGGAGAGGTCCTGGGTGACCGCCGCCATGGCCGCCGACAGGCGCTCGGGCTCCACCTCGATGCTGAGCTTCACCTGGCAGGGATCCACGTCTTCTCGGCTGATCTTCAAGGTCTGCTCCTGAGCGGATGGGGAAGGGGAGACTCGAACTCCCACGGGCGATGCCCACATGATCCTAAGTCATGCGCGTCTGCCAGTTCCGCCACTCCCCCGCCTGAGGGGGCGGGCATTATAGCGGGGCAGGGCGCCTGGGGGAAGCGTGGGAACGCCGGAGTTACTTAAAGATTGCGGGCCTGGCTCAAGGCGCCGCGGGCACGTTCCCCGCGGCTGAACCGCCTCCGCTGCCTGCCGCCGCGCCCTGCACCAGCAGGTGGTAGCGCCCCGCCGCCAGGCCCCGGACCTCCTCCTGGCTGCCGTCGGGCCAGCGCAGGGCCACATCGGCGCTGGTGGCTCCCTCGGGCAGGGCCAGGAGGATGCGCGGGTCCTTCGCCGAGGCGTAGCTGCCGTCGCTGGCCGCGCGGCGGACCTGCACGGCGCCCACCGGGTATTCGGGCAAGAGCAGGCGGGCCGTGGCGCCCAGGGCATCGGCCTTGCCGCCCCGGTCCAGGAGGCGCAGGCCCAGCCAGGGGCGCCGCCCGCCCGCCTCGTTGCGCAGGAGCAGCGGAGGGCCCTCGTTGCGGGTGACCAGGAGGTCCGGGTCCCCGTCGTTGTCCAGGTCCCCGCTGGCGATGCCCCGACCGACGGCCGGCTGGGCCAGGACCGGGGCCAGGTCGGCCGTCCGGTCGGCAAAGCGCCCGCCGCCCAGGTTGCGGAAGAGCCGCGAGGGCTGCTTCAGCGGCAAGGGGTCGCCGGCGGCCTCCTGGGCGGGCTCCAGCACCACAGCGCCGTTGGCCACCACCAGGTCCAGCCAGCCGTCCATGTCCAGGTCCACGTCGGCCACGCCGAAGGAGGTGTCCGGCAGCGAGGGCCGGCCCAGGCCCGCCTCCTCGGTCCCGTCGCTGAAGAGGCCGGGGCGGTCCTGGACGTAGAGGGTGTTGGTCTCGCCCTTGAGGGCCGTCAGGAAGAGGTCCTGGTCCCCGTCGCCGTCCCAGTCGGCCGCCGCCAGGCCCATGCTGGCCTCGGGCCGGCCGTCCCCGCCCACGGCCGCCCCGGCCTGGGGCGCTCGGTCGACGAAGCCGCCGCCGGCCTGGGCCAGCCAGAGGCGGTTCTCCATCTGGTCGTTGGCCACGTAGAGATCCGTGCGCCCGTCCTGGTCCAGGTCGGCCGCGACGCCGCCCAGGCCGCTGCCCGGCAGGCCCAGGCCCAGGCGGGCGGCGGCTTCCTCCCAGGGTCCCTCGGACCGGTTCAGGTAGAGCCTGGCCGGCAGGGGCCGGTAGGCCTTGGGGCTGCAGTAGTCCACCCTGCCGGTGGCGGCGTAGCAGGGGCGGTGCAGGGCCAGGCTGTAGTCGACGTAGTCCACCACGTAGAGGTCCAGGCGACCGTCGCCGTCCAGGTGGGCGAAGCCGCCGCTGACCGACCAGGCGCCGTTCGCGGTGCCGGTCGCGGCGGTGGCGTCCTCGAAGCGTCCGCCGCCCAGGCCCCGCCAGAAGCGGTTGCCCTGCCAGTTGAGGACGTAGAGGTCCAGGTTCCCGTCGCCGTCCGCGTCGCCGCTCGCCACGCCCATGCCGTAGCCCGCCTCGCGCATCCCCGAGGCGGCCGTCCCGTCGATGAAGGCCAGGCTGGCCGGGTCGCCGGCGCGCAGCTGGTTCAGGTAGAGGCGGTCCTGCCAGTCCAGGTCCTCGGGCGGCGGCGCCGCGGGGTCCAGGGGGCGTCCCTGCGGGAGGAAGGCGTCGAGGTCCCCGTCGCCGTCCACGTCGCCCAGGGCGGCGCCGGCCCCCATCATCTCGACGAAGAGCCGCCCGCCCGCCATGCCGTTGCGATGCCGGAAGTCCAGGCCCGCCGGGGCGGCGATGTCCACCAGCCAGGGCCCCTGCACCGTCGCAGAGCCTGCGGACCCTGCGCCTCCGAGAGCCCCGCAGCCCCCCACGAGCCCCGGCCCGGCAGCCAGCGCCAGGCACACGGTTGCCAGCACCGTCCCCCGTCCACGGTTCACGATGCCACCTGCATCACCCGCCGGCCGCATCCACCGGGGGCCATCCATGTGGGGCGGGTCGGGCGACGTGCCGGGCGACGTGCCGGGCGACGTGCCGGGCGACCTGCCGGGCGACCTGCCGGTCGCCCCTACGGGGTTGGGTGGGTGCCCATGCACCCGTCGTTGGCGTTGGCGTCGGTATCGGCGTCAACCCTGCCCCCGGCGTCGCGGTCGGTGCTGCCAGCAGGTGCGGCGGCCAGGGCTGGCGGCAGGGGCGGCCGGCGCGGTAGGCTTCCAGTTGGGCCTGGAGGTAGGGCAGCCAGGCGGGGCCCAGCCGGCTGTCGGCGCGGTAGGCCGCCAGGGCCTGGGTCTGGGCGGCAGCCGCCTCGGGGTAGCGGCCCAGCTCGGCCAGGGCCATCGCCAGCAGCTCCTGGGCCTGGGCGCCCTGGCTGCCGCCGGCCAGTCCCTGGGCCAGGGTCAGGGCCTGCTGCCCGTCGCGGACGGCATCGTCAGGGGCGGCGGCCAGGAGGCGGATCAGGCCGTCGCTGGCGGCAAAGTCCATGGGCGCCAGGTCCAAGCCGGCCCGGGCCACCTGCCGGGCCTCGGCCCAGGCGCCGCCGGCGGCCAGGCAGAGCAGGAAGCGCCCCCGGGCCGCCTGGTCGGTGGGAGCGGCCGCCAGGTAGGCCCGGTAGGCCGTCAAGGCCGCCGCGCAGCCCCGTCCGCGCTCGAACTCCAAGCGCTCGGCCAGGAGCTCCACCCTGTCCGGCTGGAGGGCCGCCGCGGTGGCGAAGGCCGCCGAGGCCCCCGCCGCGTCGCCCCGGGCCTGGCGTAGCCGGGCCAGGTTGCCCAGCACCTTGGGGTCCTCGGGCGCCAGGCGGCGGGCCTCGTCCAGGGCGGCCTCCGCCTCGTCCAGGCGGCCCAGTTGGAGCAGCGCCGCCCCCAGGTTGAGGCGGGCCGTGAGGTTGTCCGGCTCCATGGCCACCGCTTCCTGGAAACGCTCGGCAGCGGCCTGCGCCTGGCCGCCGGCCATCAGCTCGGAGCCCTGGTAGAGCTTGGCGCCGGCCGACTGCTGCAGGTCCCCCAGCCCGGCGATGCGCGGGTCCGCCAGACCCACCCGGCGTTCGCCGCGCTGGGCCTGGTGGGCTTCTGCCCGCTCGGTGGCCCCCAGGCGCCGGTAGGCGTCGGCCAGCCGCTGGTGCAGCAGGCTGGCCTCGGGTGCCAGGCCCAGGACCAGCTCCCACTGGGCCACGGCCTCGGCCAGGTCACCGCCGGCCAGGCCGATCTCGCCCAACAGGTAGCGGGCCGGCGCCTCGCCCTGGGTGTCGGCCAGCAGGGGCTCCAGCACCGGCACGGCCTCCTCGGGGCGGCCGGCGGCCAGCAGGGACTCCGCCAGGTGCAGGCGGGCGGGCCGGTCTGCGGGGCTGAGGTCCAGCACGCGGCGGTAGTGGCGGGCGGCCTCCTCCGGGCGGCCGTCCTGCGCGGCGGCGTAGCCCCGGAAGTAGGGCCAGTCGGGCCGGCCCGGGTCCAGGGCCTGGGCGTTGGCCAGGGCCTGCTCGGCAGCGGGCAGGAAGCCGTGGGCCAGCAGGCGGCGCCCGGCCTCGCCGAAGGCCGCCGCCAGGCGCTGACGCTCGGGGGCCGCGGTCGCCTGGAGTTCGTCCAACTCCGCCCGCGCCTCCTCCAGGATGGTCCGGTCGGCGGGGGCCAGGCCGTCGAGGGCCGGCCAGTCCAGGGGGCCCATGCGAGCGGGCAGGAGGGCCCGGAGCGGCTCACGGCCCAGGTAGGCCAGGCCGGCCAGGGCCAGGAGGAGGGCCAGGCCCAGGGCGATCTTGGCACGACCGCCGAGGACCGGCCGCTCGCCGCGCGGCCGGGCCGGAGCGCGCTGCCGGGCCGGGGGCTTCGGCGCGGCAGGCAGACGGGCCCTCACGGGGCCCCGCCTCCCCCCGCCGGCGCCCGCAGCACCAGCACCGGCCGCTCGAGGGTGGCCAGGATCTCGTGGGCCAGGTCGCTGAGCAGGATGCGGCGCCAGCCGGAGCCGCGGTGGGCGCCGATCACCACCAGGTCGGCCCCCATGGCCTCGGCCTCGGCGGCCAGCTCCGGCGCGACCAGGCCGTGGCGGACCACCAGGCGGGGGCGCAGCCCCAGCCGCTCGAGCAGGGCCCGGTCGCGGCTGAGCACCCGGCCGGCCTCTTCGCCCCCGGCGATCAGCTCGCCCGCACCGGCCTCGAGCATGGGGTTGTCGCCCGTGGCCGGGCCGGCCGGCATCTGGCTGAGCACGTGCAGCACGGCCACCTCCTGCGCCCCGGCGACCAGCTGGGGCAGGCGCTCGACGAGCTGGTCCACCAGGGGGGCTTCCTGCACCCCGCTGTCGCAGAGGAGGAGCCGCTCCAGGCGCCCCTGGCCCCCCTTGGCCACGATCACCGGGCAGGGAGCATGCTCCAGCACCCGCGCGGCGGTGGAGCCCAGGAGGAAGCGGGTCATCAGGCGATGGTGCTGGCGCTCGCCCAGGAGCACCAGGTCGGCCCGCTCCTCCTCGGCCGCGGCCACGATCTCTTCGGCCGGATGCCCCACGCGGCGCAGTTCGCGCCAGCTTCCCGTGGCCAGGCGTTCGCCCAGGAGGGAGGCGGCGTGGCTGAAGATGCCGGCGGCCTTCCAAGGCGGGTCGTCCTCCTTGACCACCGTCAGCACCGTCAGCCGGGCGCCGCGGCCGGCGGCCAGGTCGGCCCCCAGGCGAAGCGCCTGCTCCGAATGGGCGGAGCCGCCGGTGGCGATCAGGACGTGCAGGCTGGACATGGGGACGGTACTCCGGGGTCGCGGGCCGGCGTCAGAGGGCCAGGAGAGCCAGGGGCAGGCCGAAGACCCCCAGCATGAAGGCCGCCAGGTGGCGCCGCTCGGCCAGCACCCAGTCGACGGCCCTGAGCAGGGCGCGCTCATAGACCGAGTAGCGGATGACGAGGACCAGGAGGGCGACGATGGCCAGGGAGGTCATCTCCGCCAGCACCACGGTGAAGGCCCTTGGATTCTGCACCAACACGGCCACGAGCAGGGTGTCGATGAAGGTGCTGATGTTGGCGCCCATGATGTAAGGCGCCACGTTCTCGCGCCGCACCAGGCCGCGGTCCGAGAGCGGGACGAGGAGCGAGAGGCTGACCGAGACCGACATGCTGATCAGGGTGACCAGGCCGCCCAGGCAGAACATGACCCAGGGCTTGTAGGCAAAGCGGCCCAGACCGCCCACCTGGCTCTCCTTCAGGCTCATCTCCGGCAGGCAGCGGTCCAGGAGGTTGAAGCTGCCCAGGATGATCAGCAGGCCCACCACGAAGAGCCCCCAGGGCGGCAGAGCGGCCGCCAGGCGGCTGCTGACGGGCTCGAGGAGAAGGTCGAAGAGGCCCTGGAGGCGGGCGCCGGTGGGGGTCCGCAACCCCTCCAGCACCCCGCTCCGCAGCAGGCCCAGGCCGATGGGGATGGCCGGGAGCTGGATGGACCAGGCCACGGCCAGGGAGAGCAGACCCATCGACAGGCTGGCCAGGCGGCCGCGCCCCCGCAGCAGGTAGAGAAAGCCGATGAAGAGGACGATGAAGCTGGCCCCCATCCGGCTGCCGACGATCATGCCGTAAGCGCCTTCCTGGGCCACGATGCCGCGGTCCAGGAAGGTCATGGCCGTGGCCGCCACCGGCGAGCCGCTCATCACCGCATAGCTGGCCAGCCAGCCGAAGCCCATGGCGTCGCCGAAGCCCTGGACCGCCAGCCGTCCCTGGACCAGGGGGGCCAGGCTGCGCGCCCCGTCCTTCATCAGGTTGATCGCCAGGACGAAGCTGAGCAGGCTGAAGACGAAGAGCGGCAGCTTGTACCAATGCAGGCGCCGGAGCCGGCCGAGGCTCAGCATTCGCTATAGCCGCAAGCCGTGCAGTGCCGGCAGCCCTCCTCGTTGACCACCGCCGCCTCGCCGCAGTCCGGACAGAGGTCGCCGATGCGCGGCAGCGCCCGGTCCGCCATGGCCACCGCGTCCACCCGGTCCCCTGCGCCCGCCCTGTCCACGGTCACCGCATCCCCGCCGGCCTCACTGCCTCCCTCCAGGTACTCCCCCAGGGCTTGTGCCACCCCGTCCGGCAGCGAGCGCACCCGCTGCGGCCCGTAGCCCCGGGGCCGCCCGCCCCCGATGCCCCGGAGCTGCGACGCGGCATGGCGCAGCCGGGCCAGGGGGCCCATCGGCGAGGGCAGGCGCAGGACGAGGGTGACCAGCCGCCCGATGGCCTCGGCCACGGCAGCCGTGTCTGAGCCGGCCTTGCCGATGTTGAGGAAGACCTCGAAGGGCTGGCCCGGATCCTGCTCGTTGACGGTGACGAAGGCCTTGCCCAGGGGGGTCTCGACCACCGTGGTGCTGCCCTGGAGGCGCCGCGGCCGGGGGCGCTTGCCGGCCGGCAGGGCCGCCGGGATCGCCGTCGTTTCGGCAGGGCTTGTCCGCACCGTCTGGGTGGCCGCCGTCTCCAGCACCACCTCCTCGCGGCTGCCGGTGACGTAGACGGTCAGGCCCTTGCAGCCCAGCTCCCAGGCCATGAAGTAGGCCTCGGCCACCTGCTCCGGCGGGCTGCCGGCGGGGAAATTGATGGTCTTGGAGATGGCGTTGTCGACGAAGGCCTGCACGGCGGCCTGCATCCGCACGTGGTCGGCGGGGCCGATGTCGCCGGCCACCACGAAGCAGCGGCGCAGGGCTTCCGGCAGGGCGGCCACCGCCTGGCAGCTCCCCTCCTCGGCCACTTGGGCCAGCACGTCGCGGCAGCTCTCCTCGCTCAGCCCGGCTTCGGCCAGCGCCGCTTCGAAGAGGGGGCTGCCGTAGGTCAGGGTGCTGCGCGCCTGCCCTGCCTCCAGCCCCTCGACGACGTGGCGGCGGTAGGCCAGGGCGAAGACGGGCTCGCAGCCGTAGCCCTCGCAGCCGGCCACGGTGGCGATGGTGCCGGTGGGAGCCACCGTGGTCTGGGCGGCGTTGCGGATGCCGTGGCGCCTGATCCCGGCCAGGACGGCCTCCCAGTCCAGCTGCGGCCGGCCCCAGTCCCCGGCGAAGGGCTCCAGGGGCACGGGCGGCGTCCAGCGCAGGTCCGCCGGATCGTAGACGGAGCCGGCGATGGCCGGGAAGGGCCCGCGCTCGGCGGCCAGGTCGATGCTGGCCAGCATGGCCTGGTGGCGCAGGAAGGCCATGACCTGGCCGGCCAGGTCCCGCCCCTCGGGGCTGTCATAGGGCAGGCCGACGGCGTAGAGAAGGTCGGCCAGCCCCATGACGCCCAGGCCGATGCGCCGGCAGTCCAGGGCCGCCTCGCGCAGGCGGGGCACGGCCGGCACGTAGGCGTTGGCCGTGACCACGTCGTCCAGGAAGCGGACGGCGCTCCGCACGGTGTCGGCCAGGAGGTCCCAGTCGGGCCGCCGCGCGCCGGGCGGGCCGCTCAGGTGCCGGGCCAGGTTGACGGAGCCCAGGCAGCAGTTCTCGTAGGGCCCCAGCCATTGCTCGCCGCAGGGGTTGGTGGCCTCCAGGCGGTAGCGGTGGGGGACGGGGTTGGTGCGGTTGGCGGCGTCCAGGAAGAGCAGCCCGGGCTCGCCGTTGTGATGCGCCTGCTGCACGATGCGCTGGAAGAGCTCGCGGGCCGGCAGGCGGCGGTGGATGCGGATGGGGATGCCGGCGGCCTGGGCCTCCTCGATGCTGCCGTCGAAGCCGCGGGCCGCGGGATGCTCCATGTCCGGGAAGCGCAGCTCCCAGGGGGCGTCGTCGCGCACGGCGGCCATGAAGGCGTCGGTGATGCCCACCGAGATGTTGAAGTTGCTGATGGCCCCCTCGCGGCTCTTGCAGGCCACGAAGTCCTCGATGTCCGGATGGTCCACCCGCAGCACGGCCATGTTGGCCCCCCGCCGCGTCCCTCCCTGGGCGATCTCGCCGAAGGCGGCATCGTAGACCTTCAGGAAGCCAAGGGGTCCGGTGGCCCGGCCGGCGGAGGCCTGCACCCAGGAGCCCTTGGGCCTCAGGCGCGAGAAGGAGAAGCCGTTGCCGCCGCCGGTCTGCTGGATGAGGGCGGCGTCGCGCAGGGTCTGGAAGATGCCGGCGGGGCCGCGGCCCATCTCGTCGGCGATGGGCAGGACGAAGCAGGCGGCAAGCTGCCCCAGGGGCGTGCCGGCCCCGGTGAAGGTGGGCGTGTTGGGTAGGAAGCGCAGCTCCCGCAGCAGGCCCAGGAAGCGCTCCTCGGCGGCCATGGCGTCGCCGCCGAGGGGGCCTTCGGCGGCGGCCACGGCCCGGGCCACGCGGCGGAAGAGATCCTCGGGGCCCTCGGCGGGCAGGCCGTCGGGGCCCCGGCGCACGTAGCGTTTCAGCAGGATGGTCCGGGCGTTGTCGCTCAGGGCGATGCCTCGCGAAGCGGGGGTCCCTCCGCTTCCTTGGACGGCCACCAACATGGACCTGCCTCCTTGCGCCCGGAGCGCCTTGCGCCGACACGGCGCCCTCCATGGGCGGGGGGCGCGCCGGCCCGAGTCTACTCCCCGCGGCGGTGGGCCGTCAATGGCAGCCGGGGTGAAATCGCGTTCGAGCTTGGGCCTGGGGGGGGCGTCGGCCGCCGCTGGTTTGCTGCGACTGCCCTGGTCCGAGACCGCGGTCGGGAGGTCCCTCCCGCTATCATTGCCCGCCTCATGCAGCAGAAGCCCCCACCGCCCCCCACCGACCTCACCCCCCTCGAAGCCGAGCTGGCGGCCGAGCAGGCCTACCTGGACCGGCTCTATGCCCGCCTGGACGCCATCCGCGAGGACGCGCGCCAGCGCCTGGACGCGGCCCTGCGCGAGGAGACGGACGGCTCGGCCCTCTCGCTCTCGGAGCGCGACGCCCACGTGGCCCTCTACGAGCAGCGCCTGGACAGCCTGGCCGGGGCGGACGACCGCCTCTGCTTCGGCCGCCTGGACCTGCGCGACGGCGAGCGCTACTACATCGGCCGGGTGGGCCTGGCGGACGAGGACCTGGAGCCGCTCCTCATCGACTGGCGGGCCCCGGTGGCGGCCTCCTTCTACCAGGCCACGGCCAAGGCGCCGGGCGAGGTGGTGCGCCGCCGCCACCTGACCACCCGCCATCGCCGCGTCCTGGCCATCGAGGACGACGCCCTGGACCTGGGCGCCCTGGACGCCGAGGCGCGGGGCCACCTGGTGGGCGAGGGGGCCCTCCTGGCGGCGGTGCAGGCGGCGCGCACGGGGCGCATGGGCGACATCCTGGCCACCATCCAGGCGGAGCAGGACAGGATCATCCGCGCCGACCACCGGGGGGTCCTGGTGGTGCAGGGCGGCCCGGGCACCGGCAAGACGGTGGTGGCGCTGCACCGGGCGGCCTACCTGCTTTACACCCACCGGGAGCGGCTCTCGCGCATGGGCGTCCTGGTGGTGGGTCCCAGCCCGGTCTTCCTGCGCTACATCGAGCGGGTGCTGCCGGCCCTGGGGGAGACGGGGGTCCTCCTGCGCAGCCCGGGCACCCTCTTCCACGGGGTGGAGGCCGCCCGCGAGGAGGCCCCGGAGGCGGCCCGCCTCAAGGGCGACCTGCGCATGGTCGAGGTCCTGCGCCGGGCCCTGCGCCTCTGCCAGCGCGCCCCGGCCCAGGCGACGGAGCTGGTGGTGGACCGCACCCGCCTGCGCCTGGAGCCGGCCCACCTGCAGGCGGCCGTCCGCCAGGCCCGTGCCTCCGGCAAGCCGCACAACGCGGCGCGGCCCATCTTCCTGCGCGCCCTCCTGGAGCAGGCCCTGGTCCTCCTGCAGGCGGCCTCCGGCGCCGCGCCGGGGCAGCGGCCGGACGCGGAGGAGCGCGGCCAGCTGATGGAGGTGCTGCTGGAATCGGGGGCCCTCAGGCGCCTGGCAAACGCGACCTGGCCGGAGCTGACGCCCCAGGCCTTCCTGGCCCAGCTCTACAGCGGGCCGAAGCGCCTGGCGGCGGCGGCCCGGGCCTTGAGCGCGGCGGAGCGGGACCTCCTCCTCCGCCCGCGCGAGGCGGCGGCGGACTGGACGCTCTCGGACGTGCCCCTCCTGGACGAGGCGGCGGAACTCCTGGGCGAGGACGACCGGGCGGACCGGGTGGCGGCTCGCATGCAGGCGGCCCGGCGGGCGGAGGACCTGGAGTTCGCCCGCGAGTCCCTACGTCTGTCAGGGGGCATGGCGGCGGCCCTGGTCTCGGCCGAGACCCTGGCGGACCGCTTAGCGGAGACGGGGCCGCGCCTGACGGTGGCCCAGAAGGCGGAGCGCGACCGCTCCTGGGCCTTCGGCCACGTGGTGGTCGACGAGGCCCAGGAGCTGTCGCCGATGGCCTGGCGCCTGCTCATGCGCCGCTGCCCCTCGCGCTCGATGACGGTGGTGGGCGATATCGCCCAGACCTCGGCGGCGGCGGGGGCCTCGTCCTGGGAGGAGGTCCTGGCGCCCTACGCCGAAGGCCGCTGGCGCCAGGCGGAGCTGACGGTGAACTACCGCACGCCGGCGGCCTTGATGGCGGTGGCGGGAGCGGTGCTGAAGGCGGCGGGGAGCCAGGTGCAGCCGCCGGAGTCGGCGCGCGAGGGCGAGGCCCCCCGCGCGGTCCACCTGGCCCTGGGGGACACGGCGGCCCTCACGGAGCTGGTCCGCGCGGAGCTGGCGACGCTAGGCGAGCGCCGGATGGCGGTCATCACCCCGGCGGAGGGCCCCTGGGCCACCGAGGCGGTGGCCGCCGGCCTGACGGCGGCCCTGCCGGGCACGGTGGGCCAGGGCGAGGCGGCCCTGGACGCGGCGGTGGCGGTGCTCACGCCCCGCCAGAGCAAGGGCCTGGAGGTGGACGTGGTCCTCCTGGTGGAACCGGCCGACATCCAGGAGTCCTCCAGCCGCGGCACCGGCGACCTCTACGTGGCCCTCACCCGGGCCACCCAGCGCCTGCTCATCGCCCACGCCCGGCCCCTGCCGGCGGGGATGGAGGGGGTGGCGGGGGGCTGAGGACGGGGGGGCTCGGTCAGCCCCGATCCTCCACCACCGCCGCCGCCACCGACGGCCCCCGGTAGGGAATCCGCGCCCCGGCCGGCTTGCCGCCGCCCCAGGTCGCCTTCCCCTCGGCGACCAGCGCCCAGAGCCCCCGCACCGCCTCGGACTGGGGTTCGGGGTTGGCGGCCGAGCGGGCGCGATCCGTCACTGGATTGTGCGGCTGGTTGCTGTCCATCGATGCCTCCTGGGGGGGTAAGGTCCTTGATCGGCCGTTGGCATACAGGCTGAGCACCTCTATCGCGAGCCGCGCTCGAACGCATCGGCTTCCACCTCGAAGGCCGCGTGGCGCCCCTCGTCAAAACAGAGCAAGCCACCAGCTTTGGACATGGCGACCGGCACCGCGTGAGGGCGGCCGCAAGGGGTGACCGGCCATAGGTAGAACGGCCGGTCGGTGCTTGCGGTCTCCGATGGGTCGACGATGAAGGTCAGGGTCAGGCGCCGGGCGACCACAAGGTACCAGCGGTTCAGAAGGCGGCCTTTTGCATCGGCAAGGGGCTCGGGGCCGACCAGGCGGCCTCCGGCTCCGTAGACCTGGTCTCTGAGCAGTTGTTTCTCGTCGGGCAGCCAGGCCACTTCCCAATGCCAGCCGTCGTCCTTCGATACCAGCAGTCGGTGCCCGAGATCCGGCCAGCGAAATCCGAAGCCGCTACCGCCCAGGGTATAGCTTGTCACCAGGGCCAACATGAGGGGAGGGCCGGCTGTGCTGTCCGACACCGTGAAGGAACTGCCCACCCAGCCCGTTCCGCCACGGACTTCAGGGATGCGTCCGCGCCGCTCCCAGCGTCGTCCGCCATCTTGCGAGACGAGGGCCTGGGGCCCGTCAAAGGCCAGGACCCTTCGGCTGCGAGCGTAGTCCGGGGAGAAGGACAAGGCATGGTAGGACGCCATCCGACGCCAGGACCTCCCCCCATCGCTCGAGCGCCAAAGGCCGGTCTGCCTATCGGTCACGATATCGCCATAGGCCTCTTCGGCGAAGAGATCACCGCTTGTTTGAGGGGCAAGGTGAAGGGCGCGCAGGGACATGGCTTCAAGGCCCTTGTTGGCTGATCGCCAACTGCGACCGGCATCCTCGCTGCGCCATACTCCCAGGTTCTCCAGGTGGGCATAGAGGGTCCGGTCCCGTGCGAAGCCGGCGGAGGCCAGGAGCTGAGCCGGCCAGCGACCCAGGCCGGCCGGCACCTCCCGGGTCCAGGTCTGGCCACCGTCACGGCTGACGGCATCCGCATCCTGGAAGCTGAAGTTCGGATGGTTGGGAATGGCCGTCGGCCTGGCCGACGGGCGATGCCCGATGCGCCAGGAAGGGTCGACCTGCCCGTCGACCTCCAGTGGAAAACCCAGCAAGGTCGGCGCTTTGTGCGCCAGCGCTGCGGGTGTGGCCTCGCCGACCACCGCCTCCTGCGCCTCGGCCTGGACCGCCCGCAAGCCCTGGTTTCCCTCGGTCGGCAGGAAGAACTGATCGGTGACCGGATCATGGAGCAGCGGCGCCTGCCGCCAGGGCCAAGGGCTGACGTGGCTGAGCTCCAGGGTGTCGGCATCCCAAACGGCCATCCCGGTTTCCACCGATTGGATCAGGTGTCGCCTGTTGAGGTCGATGACGGCAGGGTATGCACCATGGCGCATGCTCAAACGGCGCAGCACCTGCCCGGCTTTCAGGCGCACGAGGTGTTCGATGGGCCACCGGTTCGTGCGCACGGTGGCAAAGACCCCATCGCCGGCACCCCAGGCAACGATGTCGACACCCCCTGAGAGCCTGCCCACCTCTCGACCGGAAGGCAGTGCCAGGACGATGAGCTCACCCAGCTTCGCCTTGTCGAAGTCGCCCAGAGAGGCTTCGCTGACCTGCAGGTAGAGGTGGCGCCCATCATCGCCGAGGTACATGCCCCAGAGCCCCTTCACGCGTTCGCCGAGGTTGATGGACCAAGTCTGGCGAGCCCTCCCGCCATCAGCCACGACAGCGCGCAATTGACGGTCCTCGATCGTCAGCAACTCTCCGGTGCTGCGGACCAGGAGGGGTCTGGCTCCGGGCCAGTCCTTGCCCTGGCCCGCGGGATCGATCAAGGCGGTCTGGACCTCCGGATGATAGAGGCGGGGCCGCATACCTTCTAACGGCATCCGATCCACCTCCCGCCGATCCTCCGCCGCCAGCACCCGCAGGACCGCGCTGCGCCAGGACCACACGTAGAGCCGCTCGCCCGCCGCGTCGACGCCCAACAGGACCTCGTCGGGCAGGAGGGGCTCGCTGGCCAAGAGCTGTCCGTCCACCGTGGCGAAGATCTGCAGGCTACCTTCGTTGCTGGCGTAGATCCGGCCCCTGGGGCTGTCCAGGTGGTAGCCGCTGCTGGGGGTGGCCGGTGGGCGGCGGGGTGGCGGCGAGGCGGTGGGCGAGGGGTCGAACGGTGTGCTGGAAGGCGAGACGATGGGTGGCGTCGTGGCGCCGGGGGCCGGGCGGGCCTCCGTGGGCCTGGGCTGGCTTGCGTCGCTGCCCGCGCCATGCCGCCCAGCGCCAGGGACCGCGGTTCCCTCCGCGACAGGCGAAGGTGCTGCCCGACAAGCCGACCAGGCAGGCAGGGTGGCCAGGGTGAGCGCCAGAAGCAGCGACCTTCCCGGCCCGCATAGCCCCGCCCCGCGCTCCCGCGCCCGCCTACACACGCGCCAGCTCCGCCACCTGCGCCGCGAAGCCCCGCAGCGACAGGAGCCCCACCTCCCGGGTGAGCGGGCCGTCCTGGTCTCCCAAGGTGACCACCTGGCCGGGCTCGGCGTCCAGGGCGGCGAACTGGGTCCGGAAGCGCAGGAGGGCGTCGGCCATCGACTGGCGGGGCGTGCGGGCCAGCTTGAACTCGTAGGGCTTCAGGCGGCCGTTGACGCCCTCCACCAGCAGGTCGACCTCCAGCCCGCCCTGGGTGCGCAGGTAGGTGAGGCGGGGGGGGGCGCCGCGGGCCAGGCTGACCTTCAGGGCCTCCAGGACGCAGAAGTTCTCGAAGAGCGGGCCGCCCAGGGGTCCGTCCAGCACATGATCGATGTCGCGCAGGCCGGTGAGGTAGCAGACCAGGCCCACGTCCAGGAAGTAGACCTTGGGAGCCTTGATGATGCGCTTGCCCAGGTTGCGATGGTAGGGAGGCAGGAGGAAGATCATCCGCGAAGCCTCCAGCACCGAGATCCAGCGGCGGATGGTGGGGGCGGAGACGCCCACCTCGGCCGCCAGGGCCGCCAGGTTCAGTTCCTGGGAGCAGCGAGCCGCCAGGAGGCGCAGGCAGCGCTCGAACTCGCGCAGGCTGCCGATGTCGTAGATGGCGCGGATGTCACGCTCCAGGTAGGTCTGCACATAGGCCGCGTACCAGCGGGCCGCGTCCAGTTTCGGGCGCAGTGCCGGCTCCGGGAAGCAGCCCCGCAGGCAGGCCCGGGCAAAGGCGCCCAGGCCGTCGGTCGGCCCGCCGGCCCGCGTCGCCTCCGCCAGGTTGAAGGGCAGCAGCTCAAGCAGGCCGATCCGCCCGGCCAGGGACTCGCCCAGCCCCTTGAGCAGAGGGAACTGCTGCGAGCCGGTCAGCACGAAGGCGCCCATCCGCCCTCTGTCCCGGTCGATGCGCAGCTTGAGGTAGGGGAGGAGCGAGGGCGCGTACTGGATCTCGTCGATGATCAGGCGCCGGCCATCGGCTTCCATGAGGAGCAGGTCCGGATCGTCCAGGGCGCGCTGGCGCAGGAAGGGGTCGTCCAGGGTCAGGTAGCGGGCATCCGGCAGCAGGGTCTGCAGCAGGGTGGACTTGCCCACCTGTCGCGGCCCGGTGACCGCCACCGCGGGGAACTGCTCCAGAACATCGAGCAGCACCGGCTCCAGCTCACGGTGGATGTAGGTGGCCATGGCCCAAGGATGCCACACACCATGGAGATTGACGACCGATCGAACATCTGATGTTCGATCGGTCAGGTGCCAGCGCCCATGGCCACACCATTGGACAGCCCCGTCGCCCTGCCCCCAAGCCCGGAACCTGCCCCCCACAGGTGGACACATTGCGTGGGAGGCGGAAGGGGAGTATCCTGCGGCCATGGGCGCTCAAGGCACGGTGCACGGCCGCGTTCTGCGCCTGTTGGAGAAGGCATGCAAGGCCGAGGACAGCCGCACGGTCAGGAGCCTGGGGTAGTTGGTGACGGGCCTGCTCACGGAGCAGGATGCGCGCCCGTGACGCATGGTCGGAGTCGGCCCGGACGCGCCGTCGGTGCGCACCCTGCCGGAGTTCCAGCGCCTGGGGGATGTGGACCGGGCCTTCCGCGACGACAAGACGGCTGGCTTCGGGATCGAGCGGGTGCGCCTGATGACACCGCACCGGCTGGACCGCCTGCTGCTGGGGGTGGCGATCGCCCAGGTGCTCCTGGTGTCGCTGGCCACGC
>WBZV01000030.1_pt1 | contig 103951 bp, 85 predicted proteins | sample 5204221 | NCBI WGS metagenome assembly WBZV01 (sample SAMN12344360, study PRJNA552823) | activated sludge metagenome | biome: Activated sludge suspended growth; feature: Nitrification reactor; material: Wastewater; isolation source: activated sludge from nitrification reactor of wastewater... | reverse complement strand
ATCAGGGCCTGCGGCGATGGACGTGCCGCCTCAGAAGGCCGGACACATGGTCGCACCGACCAACACCGCAGATCCCGCACGAAAAGCCTTGCCAACGGAGAGCCGTCCACACATGGGATGAAGCCGTCACGCCCCGGTCTCCGGCGGGCGCCCACCGTGGACTTTGATCCCCTCCTCCTGATTGTCGCGGACGCGTCTTCCATCGCGCCCGTACGCGGCAGATCAGGCATGCTAAGACAGCGAGAGTTCTGGAGAGGACCATGCCGACCGCGCATCGACGCATCATCCGCTTCATCAATGCGGCGCACTTCGTCGTTCATTGGTTCATGCTGATCTTTCCGACCGCCGTGCTCGGCATGGAGGGAGACTTCGGCCGGCCCTTTGGCGAACTGATTGCGCTGTCGCTGGGCGGATTTATCGCCTTCGGCGCGGGATCACTCCCCGCAGGGTGGCTGGGCGATCGCTGGAGCCGGCGCAACATGATGGCGCTGTTCTTCATCGGCATCGGGCTTGCCGCCGCCGCGACCGGCCTGGCGGAGACCCCCTGGCAGTTGGCGGCGGGGCTGACGGCGATCGGCCTCTTTGCCGCGATCTACCACCCGGTCGGCACGGCGATGCTGGTCAGCCATGCCGACCTCCCCGGCCGCGCCATCGGCGTGAACGGCGTCTGGGGCAACCTGGGCGTCGCCTCCGCCGCGCTCATCACCGGCGCCGTCACCCAATGGATCGGCTGGCGCTGGGCGTTTGTGCTGCCGGGGGCGGCCGTTGTGCTGATGGGTCTCCTCTATCTCCGTCTGGTGCCTGACGAAAGCAATCGGCGCGTCGAGCGGCAAGGACGGGACGTTGCCTTCCCGCGTCCCGTGGTCCTGCGGGCCTTCGCGGTGATGGCGCTGGTCACGCTGTCGGGCGGCGTCGTCTTCACCGCCGTGACGCTTGCCCTCCCCAAGCTTTTCGCCGAGCGGCTTTCCGGACTTTCGGGCACCTTCAGCGTCGGCTTGCTGGTGTTCGGGGTCTACGCGATCGGCGCCATGTCCCAGCTCGTCATCGGCCGGATGATCGACCGTCATCCGCTGAAATCCTGCTTCCTCCCGCTGGCATTGTGGCAGGCGCCGCTGCTCGGTCTGGCCGCCATCGGGCACGGCTGGATCCTGGTGCCGTTCGCGGCAGCCATGATCTTCGTCATTTTCGGGCAGGTGACGATCAACGACGGCATGGTCGCACGCTACGCCGCGGCCGACTGGCGGGCGCGGGTCTATGCCGTGCGCTACCTCCTTTCCTTCGGCGTCAGCGCCTGTGCGGTGCCGCTCGTGGCAACCACCCACGACCTGGGCGGCTTCCATCTGCTGTTCGTGGTGCTGGCCGTTTTCGGGGCGGTGACCTTCGCCGGCGCTCTCGCCTTTCCCTATCGCCGCGACGAACTCCAAACCCCTCCAGCCCCGAGCTTCGCCGAAGCTCCGCGCCAAGAGCCCGGGTAATCGCTACCGCGTCGGCACCGGCTTGTCTGAGGAGTAGTCGTAGAAGCCGCGGCCGGTTTTGCGGCCGAGCCAGCCGGCTTCGACGTATTTCACCAGCAGCGGACACGGGCGGTACTTGGAGTCCGAGAGGCCGTCGTGCAGCGTGTGCATGACGCCGAGGCAAGTATCGAGGCCGATGAAGTCGGCCAGCTCCAGCGGCCCCATCGGATGGTGGGTGCCGAGCCGCATCGCGGTGTCGATGCTCTCCACCGAGCCGACCCCCTCGTAGAGGGTGTAGATGGCCTCGTTGATCATCGGCATCAGGATGCGGTTGACGACGAAGGCGGGGAAGTCCTCGGCGCTGATCGGGATCTTGCCGAGCTGATTGGCGAAGTCGTGCAGCTCCCGATAGGTGCCTTCGTCGGTGGCGATGCCACGGATCAGCTCGACCAGTTCCATCTTCGGAACCGGGTTCATGAAGTGCGTACCGAGGAAGCGGCCCGGCCGGTCGGTCATCGCGGCAAGGCGGGTGATCGACAGGGTCGAGGTGTTGGTGCCGATGATCGCGTCCGCTGGCAGCACCGGGCAGAGGCTCTTGAGGATCGCCTTCTTGACCGCCTCGTCCTCGACCGCCGCCTCGATGACGATATGGGCGTCGCGGAAGCCCTCGTAGTCCGTGCCGGTGGTGATGCGCGCCCGCGTCTGCTCGACGTGCTGCGCGCTCAGCTTGCCCCGCTCGACTTTCCTCGCCAGGTTCTCTTCGACGACGCTCAGGGCAGCGGCCAGCTTCTCGGCATCGATGTCCATGAAGTAGACATCGAAGCCCGCCTCGGCGCACACCTCGACGATCCCCGTCCCCATCTGGCCGGCGCCGATGACGCCGATCTTATTGCGTCCCATGCCCCGGCTCCCGCACCTGCCTCCCGGTTCGCCTGCAGCCGCAGGCGCTATTTCTGCAACTCTGCCGCCAGTTCCGGCAACGCCTGGAACAGATCGGCGACCAGCCCGTAGTCGGCGACCTGGAAGATCGGCGCCTCTTCATCCTTGTTGATGGCGACGATGATCTTCGAATCCTTCATGCCGGCCAGATGCTGGATCGCGCCGGAGATCCCGACCGCGATGTAAAGCTCGGGGGCGACCACCTTGCCGGTCTGACCCACCTGGTAGTCGTTGGGAACGAAGCCGGCATCGACCGCGGCGCGCGACGCGCCGACCGCGGCGCCCAGCCTGTCCGCCACGTCCTCCAGCAGCTTGAAGTTCTCGCCGTTGCCCATGCCGCGGCCGCCGGAGATGACCACGCGCGCCGCCGTCAGCTCGGGACGCTCGCTCTTGGTGAGCTCCTGGCCGGTGATCCGCACGAGCCCCGGGTCGGCTCCGGGGTCGATGTCCTCGATCGGCGCCGAGCCGCCCTCGCCTGGGACCGCGTCGAAAGCGGTCGTCCGCACCGTCATCACCTTGATCTTGTCGCTGCTCTGCACCGTCGCCAGCGCGTTGCCGGCGTAGATCGGCCGGACGAAGGTGTCGGCATCGACGACTGCGCTCACGTCCGAGAGCATCGAAACGTCGAGGAGTGCGGCCACGCGCGGCATCACGTTCTTGCCGGTCGTCAGCGCCGCCGCCAAAAGGTGCGAATACCCGGCAGCGAGTCCCGCCAGCAGCGGCGCCAGCGCCTCTGCCAGGGGATGTTCGTGGAACGGCGCGTCGGCGACCAGCACCTTGGCCACGCCGGGAATCTTCGCCGCTGCTTCCGCCGCCGCCCGGCAGCCCGAGCCCGCGACCAGCAGGACCGGCTCGCCCAGCGCCTGGGCACAGGCGACGGTGTTGAGGGTGGCCGGCTTCAGGCCGTGATTGTCGTGTTCGGCCAGGACAAGAACGCTCATCAGATGACCTTCGCCTCGTTGCGCAGTTTCTGGACCAGCTCGACCACGCTGCCGACCTTGACGCCGCCCTTGCGCTTTGGCGGCTCCTCGACCTTCAGGGTCTTCAGCCGCGGGGCGATGTCGAGGCCGCACTCCGCCGCCTTGATCGTCTCGATCGGCTTCTTCTTCGCCTTCATGATGTTCGGCAGGCTGGCGTAGCGCGGCGTGTTCAGGCGCAGATCGACCGAGACGACCGCCGGCAGTTTGAGCTCGACCGACTCCAGCCCACCGTCCACCTCGCGGACGATGGTCGCACCACTGTCCGCCACGGTGACCTTGGAGGCGAACGTCGCCTGCGCCCAGCCCAGCAGGCCGGCCAGCATCTGTGCGGTCTGGTTGGAGTCATCGTCGATCGCCTGCTTGCCGAGAAGGACGAGCGCCGGCTGCTCCTTTTCAACCGTCATCTTCAGCAGCTTCGCCACAGCCAACGGTTGCAGTTCTTCTGCGCTCTCGACAAGGATGCCGCGGTCGGCGCCGATGGCGAGTGCCGTGCGCAACGTCTCCTGCGCCTGTGGCGGTCCCATCGAGATGGCGATGATTTCCGTGGCCTTTCCGGCCTCCTTGAGGCGAACCGCCTCTTCGACGGCGATCTCGTCGAACGGGTTCATCGACATCTTGACGTTAGCCGTCTCCACGCCGGAGTTGTCAGCCTTGACCCGGACCTTGACGTTGTAATCGACCACACGCTTGACGCAGACGAGGACTTTCATGGACGGACCCGCGCCCCCTTCGCTGTTGTTTTCTGAGGCTTCGGAAGCAGTGCGGCCAGAACCGCCCGCGCCCGCGGCAACCGGCGGCGCGCCGGTCTGCTCCCGCATCCCGGGTTGCACACTAAGGGCGCGCCTATGCAACGTCAAGGTTGCGGCAGCGCCCTGGCATTGCTGCTAGGCTGCCACAATGATGACGACGAAGGTTGCCCGGCCGGAGAGGACGATTCCGCCCCGGACCGTCTCGCCAGGAGCGGACGGAGAGCCCGAATGGCTGACCAGCCAGGCGCCCATCGATTACGAGCTGGCGATGCGGTTCATGCAGCAGCGGGCGGAAGCCATCGCGGCCGGACGGGCGGCCGACGCGGTCTGGCTGCTGGAACACCCGCCGATCTACACCTGCGGCACCAGCGCGCGAGACGACGAGTTGCTCGACCAGCTGCGCTTCCCGGTCTACCGCACCGGCCGTGGCGGGCGCATCACGTATCACGGTCCCGGCCAGCGGGTCGGCTACGTGATGCTCGACCTGCGCAGACGGGGGGCGGACGTGCGCGCGTTCGTCTGCCGGCTGGAGGGCTGGCTGATCGCCGCCCTCGCCAACCTGGGCGTGGTGGCGCGACGCAGCGAGGGCAAGATCGGCATCTGGGTGGATCTGCCGGACGGCCCGGAGGCGAAGATCGCCGCGATCGGCGTGCGCATCCGCCGCTGGGTCAGCTTCCACGGCTTCGCCCTCAACGTCGCCCCCGATCTCTCCCACTTCGCCGGCATCGTCCCCTGCGGCCTCGCCGGCAGCGCCGTCACCTCGCTCGCGGCGCTGGGCGTGCCGGCGACGATGGCGGAGGTGGACGCGGTGCTGAAGGCGACGTTTGCCGAAACCTTCGTATCGGGCTCAAGCGGCCGCACAAGCTCGTAGGATGCATCGAGCGAAGCGACCTGCACCATGGCGAAGCCGCTGCCCGGTGGAAAGCGCTGCGCGCGTTCCACCCTACGGAGTCGGTGCGTCCCCTACGGCGCGGTTCGCGATAATGATTGGATATTGGGGTTCATCCAGCCGTGAATAAATTCAATTACCATTTCCGGATACGCCGTTTCCACGTAGTTCTGTAGTCTGTTTATTGCCGGCCATATAGCATCTCCGTTGGCGCCATCGATCAGTGACATCCAGTATGATGGGTAATACCTGACAAGCATTCCCAGAAAATAAGCGGCTACATAAGTAACACATAGTTGTGAGTACATCGCGCCATCGGCAAATGGTTCCGCGATATATAATATGGTATCCTCGGAAACCAGCGGTCGTCTCGACACATAGGTATGAATAAAGAATGGTGGACTAGAGAAGTCTGACTTTAAATTATTTTCCCCGACCTCATATCCCAGCTTCTCATACGCAGCTCTAAAGGGCTCGAACTGAGTAGGATGGAATATAACTTCCACTTTGTTATCTTTGGCGCTCCCGTCAATGGATCCGACGTGGGTATATTTTTGTCTTATCGATAAGACAGCAAAATCTGGCGAGAGATCTGGCAGCCTGGATATAATATCCAGCAGAGATATTTCCTGACCGCCGCGAGGGATACGATAGTTTATCGAGTAGTTGGGTGAATCATAAATGCGAATGTATGTACGATTTTCTGTTGCGTTTATAAGGTCGGCAAAAAGTCCATTGCCTGTCTTCACTTTTAACTTTAGAACTGTATCAACTGTTGGACGGAAGTGAATCCCAGATAGCTGGTTTTGCCAATTCGCTTGCTCAAGACCATGCCCTCCGCACAGTTGCTCTTCTCCTCCTTCGCGGCTAAGCAGAAGTACAATAGCTCTACTCAAACTTGCTACACCATAGTATGTCAGTAACGGTCGAACAGAATGGGCCGATTGATATGCATTTCTAAAATATTCTCTAGCTTGCTTTGCCGAAAAATTTATGGCTTTGGTCCGACAGGTTTTCAATGTTCTTCCATGTATCACCTGAGACCAATGCTTAACTATATCTACGCTCTCAAGCGAGAGGAGGCGTTGCCAGATTTCCTGATCCATCTACTCTTACCTTAAGGGAAATAGTCGCGGCTCGGCGAGGCTACAACAGCTCAGAGCTCGCAGGGTGCACCGAGCGAAGCGACCTGTACCCTGGGTCGCGGAAGCCGCCGCCCGGTGGAAGTCGCGTGCGCGTGCCCCCCAGACGCGCGAACGGGGGCACCGCCCGGCCATCGCCCCTGTCACGGCGATAGAGGCGCATATTTTGCGACGAAGCCGTCGCCGTCCGGCGTCCCGGAGGCAAATCCGGCGACGATGACGTTGTCCGCGTTGTCGAGCGTGAACTCGCTGGGATCGTCGGAGCTGACCGGCAGCGGCTGCGTTCCCTTCAGCACCCCGGCGGGCGAATAGACGGAGCAGAACGGGTGATCCTCGCCGACGCTGTCGTCGTGGATCTTATAGGCGAGGACGATGTCGCCCGCGGTGTCGATCGCCAGTCCGAACAGCGAATCCGAGCTTGCCGCTCCCAACTGCGCCGACCACCGATGCGTGCCGTCGGGCGCGTACGCAGAGACGAAAACGTCCCATTCGCCATTGCTGGGACCGCCGAGGTCGCCGCTGGTATCGCCGGCGACGATGATGTTTCTCGACTCGTCGATCGCGACCCGCCGGAGCCGGTCGGTCAACCCGCTGCCGAACTGGGTGCGCCACAGCTCGGTCCCATTGGGAGCATACTTGACGATGAAGCCGTCGGTATTGCCTTCGCCCGTCCCCACCAGAGAGCCGTCTGTGTTGCCGGCGACGACGACGTTGCCGGCGGCATCGATGGCGACTCCCGCGATCTCATCGTCCCCGGTCGTTCCCAGCTGGTGCCGCCACTGTTCCACACCATTGGCGGCGTACTTGATGACGAAGGCATCGGTCCCACCTTTTTTCGTCTCGGCCAGCCGACCTTCCGTCCAGCCGGCGATGACGACATGCCCCAGCGCCACGGCGCCGGGCGTTGCCTGCTTCGCGTGAGTCAGCCGGCCGATCCGACCGACGTTGCCGGCGTGCTTAGTCGACCTCGTAGCGGGCGACGTGCGCATTCCAGTGGCCGGCGGCGGCCCTGACGTCCGCGGTGCCGACGACAGCTATATGACCTGTCCCGTCGGCTGTCAGAAACGCGTAGCCGCCGCGATCGAACCTTTCAGGCGATATCTTCCACCGAAGCGCGCCCTCGCGCGAATAGGAGGCTACAATCGACTTCCCAGCCTCCAATCCGCTAAGCAGCACGTGGCCGCCTGCGTCGATGGCCACGCTATAAGCGCCATCATAGGACAGTCCGCTGCCGAACGCGCGTCGCCAGAGCTCGGTAGCGTCGCCTGAAAACGCGGCAACAAGACCCTGCGGATAGGTCGCCAGGTGCTGAGAGCCGACGACGAAAATCCTGCCCATCCCGTCGACCGCGACGCCCATAGCCCCGTCATCGCTTGCGGTCTCCTGCTGTTCGATCCATCGGACAGTTCCGTCCGGCGACAGGCGCGCAAGGAACGTGTCTTCCGCACCGTAGTCGGGGCCCTCAGAGCTTGCGGTATTGCCCGCGACAAAAATATCGCCGGCGGCGTTGGTCGCAACCCCCGCCGCTCCGTCCAATCCCGACAAGTCGAAGGAGCGCCGCCATTCCTCGGTGCCATCCGGAGCGTATTTGATAACGAAGGCGTCGCCGGTCTCGCAGCAGGGTCCGCGAACGTCCACCTGCCCCACCACGATGATATTTCCGGCCGTGTCAGCGGCAACGGCGACGGCAAAGTCGTCGAATTTCGTTCCGAACTGACGCCTCCACCGCAGGGCCCCGTCCGCCGCGTATTTGACGACGAAGCCGTCGGTCCTGCCGTGGCTGGTGCCGGCGATTGCGCCGTTCGTCTCGCCGACGGCGATGACGTTGTCGGCGGGGTCCGTTGCAATGCCGCGCAGTCGCTCGGAGCGCGCCGACCCCGGCTGGCGGCGCCATAAGATCCCGCCATCGGGCGAATACTTAATGACGAAGGCATCGGCACCGTGGTTGTCGCGCCGTCCGATCGAGCCCCATGTCTGGCCGCCGACGAGAACGTTGCCCGTCGTGTCGGTCGCCACCGCCTCGCCAAAATCGTAGTCCACCGATCCAGGGAAGCGTTCCCATAGCAGCGTCGGCGTCGGATCGGCGTGGGCCGCCGCGACGATGAGAGAAGCGGCGATGGCCATACCGGCAACCGCGGCGCCCGCCCGGAGCAGGATGATCGACATATCTCCTCCCCTATGGATCGCCCCCGCCCGAGGCATCATTGTACGTCACGAAAGCTGCCGGGACAGATCCAGAACTCTTCCTGAGACATAGCATCCGCCCACCTGTCTCCCGCTTACGCTGCGAGGATGGGTCGGCGCACGCTGCTTCCACCACGGCGGAGGTGAAGAGGAGCGCGACCCCAGCGGCCGCGTCCCGACAACCACGCCTTCTGCCGCAACGCCGTTACGGCAGCGCGTACTTGGCGACATATCCGTCGTAATCACCACGACCGGGCCTGTGGGCCGAGCCGCCGACAAAAAGATGACCCGCCGCGTCGGCTGCCGGCTTTACGCGCCAGCCGACGGAGCTTGTCGCTAGTTTCGATGTCCACTGAAGGGCGCCGGCAGCCGTGTAAGATAAAGCAAAGTCTCCACCGCGCGCCGTAGCGGTGATGACCACGTTTCCGGCCGAGTCAATCGCGACACCATTATCCGCATAGCCGAACTGGCGCTGCCACTGCTTAACGCCGTCATGTGAAAACGACGCTAAATATCCCCGCACAGCCTCGGTCGGGTCGGGTGTTTGCGCGCCGACGACGAAGATTCTGCCGGTGTCGCCGATCGCAACGCCAAGTGCCACGTCATCGCCTGGGGTTCCCGACTGCTCGGTCCATCGCAGCGTCCCGTCCGCCGTGTAGGCGGCGACGAAGGGGTCGGAATCGAAGGTGGCGCCTCCGCCCAGTTCACCGTACGCGTACCCGACGACAACAATATTGCCAGCCGCGTCGGCGGCAACGCCGACCGCCTGGTCAACGCCCGGTGAGCTTAAGGTACGCCGCCACCGCACCGTGCCGTTCGGGGCGTACTTAATGACGAAAGCGTCAAACGTGTCATCATCAGCGCCCACCACAATGATGTCCCCAACCCCGTCGGTTGCGACGCCGTCGAAGCGCACATGGTCGTATCCGCGCCGCCACAGGATTGTCCCCTCAGGTGCGTACTTCACGACGAAGCCGTGCGTCTCCGCGCCCACGGTGTTGCCGACAGCGATGACGTTGTCGGTGACGTCTGCCGCCACTTCGTAAACGGAATCCTGCAGCGCGGACGCCGGCTGGCGTCGCCACTTCACCATCCCAGTGGGGGAATACTTGACGACGAAACCGTCGGTGTCTCCTACGTTGCGCCTTCCCATTGAGCCGGAAGTGCCGCCGCCGACGATGACGTTTCCTTCGCTATCGACGGCAACCGCCGTACCGTTGTCGGTTTCCACCGAGCCCGGGAAGCGCTGCCACAGCAGCGTCGGCGCCGGATCGGCGTGGGCCGGGGTCAAGGAGAACATCGCAAGAATGGCGCCGGCCGCAAAAGACAGGACCCGGCGGACGCCTGAACCCAAAAAAGGAAGACGCGGCGGATTGGTCATGGTCACCCCCCACAAACCAGCGATTGCAGCCCAATGATAGCATCAAAGACGGCCGGCGGTCACCCAACCCTAAGATGGAGAGGCGGTCATTCGCAGGGATGGTGGATTCGCTTCGCTCAGCGCCCTCTGCCGCCGGAGGCTACCGGTTGCCGCCGGGGACCCAGAGGACGTCGCGCTGCCCCTTCTCGTTTTCGAAGCGCGCGAGGACGAACAGGTGGTCGGAGAGACGATTGATGTAGCGGATGGCTGCGGGGTTGACCGGTTCGTGCTCGGCCAGCGCGCACATCAGGCGCTCGGCGCGCCGGGCGACAGTGCGGCCAAAATGCAGGTACGCGGACGTCGGCGAGCCGCCCGGCAGGATGAACGAGCTCAGCGGCTGCAGCTCGGCATTCATCGCGTCGATCTCCTGCTCCAGCCGCTCCACCTGGGCATCGACGATGCGCAGCGCCCCTTCCGCCTTGCGGCCGCCCTCCGGCGTGCACAGGTCGGCGCCGAGGTCGAAGAGGTCGTTCTGGATGCGCGCCAGCATGGCGTCGCTGATGCCCTGCGCGTGCAGCCGTGCCAAGCCGATGACGCCGTTGGTCTCGTCCACGGTGCCGTACGCCTCGACGCGCAGCTCCTGCTTCTTGACCCGCGAGCCGTCGCCAAGCGATGTCTCGCCGCCGTCGCCGCCTCGGGTGTAGATCCGCGTCAGCGTTACCATCCGACGGCTCCTTCGCTGTTGGCCCGGTAGGCGTTGGCCCGGCAGGCGGAAACTGGATCAGACCATGTTCAGCAGCACGATCGCGCCGAACAACGCCACCGCTACCGCCTGGCAGGCGACACGCGCGGTCATCAGCGCGGTGGCGTATTTCTGGCTGTCCTTGCCGCCAAAGGCGAAGGTGATCACGCCGGCGAAGAGAACGCCCAGAGTCGCGAGCATGGCGATGCCGAGCAAGACGGGAAGAATGGATTCCATGCTTCTGATATAGCGCTTGCGCTGAGCCGGGTCATCCCGAAAACGCGTGTCCGCACCCGCCCCAGGCGCCTCACCGGCCGCAGCGCGCGGGCGCCAACGACCCGCCCGCTACAGGCGGGCCTTCACGCCCAGGGACGCAAGGAAGTTGTCGGTTGAGCCGGCGCGCAGCAGGTTGATGGCGCAGCCAAGCTCCCGGTCGCCGGCCTCGCCGATTGCGGGGCAGGCGTTGACATCGACGGTGCCCTGGGAGTTGTGCTTGGCCTCCCCCTGCGCCGGCAGCGCCCCCGGCAGGTCCACCTCGTGGGCCGAGTCCGAGCCTTCATCCGCCCCCGTGATGGCAACGTCGGGAATAACGCCGCGCGCCTGGATCGCCTCGCCGGACGGCGTGTAGTAAAGAGCCGTGGTGAGCTTGAGAGCGCCCTCCACCGGCAGCCGCATCACCGTCTGCACCGAGCCCTTGCCGAACGAGCGGGTGCCGATCAGCGTGGCGCGCTGGTGGTCCTGCAGGGCGCCCGCGACGATCTCCGAAGCAGAAGCAGAGCCGGCGTTGATCAGCACGACGATCGGCAGCCCATCCAGCAGATCACCGCGCTCTGCCCGGAAGGTGCGGTCCGATCCCAGCTCGCGGCCGCGGATGCTGACGATGGTGCCGGAATTCAGGAACTCGTCCGATACGGCCAGCGACTGGTCGAGCAGACCGCCCGGGTTATTGCGCAGGTCGATCACCAGCCCCTGCAGCTTGCCGTTGGTGTTCCGCTTCATCTCGGCGATCGCCTGCTCCACGCCATCGGCGACCTTTTCGTTGAAGCTGACCACGCGCAGGTAGCCAATGTTGGCTTCGAGGCGCCAGCGCAGCGGCTCGATGGTGATGATCGCCCGGGTAATGGCCACGTCGAACGGCGGATTCTGATCCCGCTGGATACCCAGACGGATGCGGCTTCCCGGTTCGCCGCGCATCGCGTTCACCGCGTCGCGCAGGCTCATCCCCTCCACCGATTTCCCGTCGATGGCGGAAATCATATCTCCCGGCTTGATGCCGGCCCGATCGGCGGGTGTCCCCTCGATCGGCGAGATCACCTTGATCCTGCCCTCCTCCTGGGTCACCTGGATGCCGAGCCCGCCGAACTCACCAGAGGTCACCATCTCGGATTCCCGCAGTTCCTCGGGGTTCAGGTATGCGGAGTGCGGATCGAGAGCCGCCGTCATGGCGTCAAGGGCCGCCTCGACAACGGCCGTGGACGACATCGTGCCGGGCGCCATGTTCTTATCGCGCACGCCATCAATGGCGGCATCGATCAGGCGGCGTTCGGGAATATCGTCCACATACGCCGCCCGGATTCGCTTATAGGCGTCGCGGAAATGCTTGAGCTGGCGTGTATTCCCGGGATCGCTGGCGTAGGTGGCGAAAATCGCGTTAAACCGGGCGAGTTCGTCTCCGGACGCGCTGTCGCTCCAACGATGCGCATCGGACGTTCCCACCTGGGCGTATTGCGGGCCGCTGCTGGCGGTTCCGGCGCAACCGTTCAGGACGGGCGAGAAGCCCAACGCCGCCGCTGCCAACACCGCCAGCACAACGATCGTTCGCAGGTTCCCTGAAAGCCTCACCCAGCGCTCCATCCGCACCACATCGGACACGGGTCCAGCCTCTCCGCGAGGCAGCCGGGGCAGATGGCGACGGCCGATCGCCCGGTCATCCCTGCCCCCTGTTCTCGCAAAGTATATGGTTCACAACACATCTTGTACAATCGGACAGGAGGCGTCGGTGATGATCAACACGCAATCGGCAAGAACCCGGATGGGGGGCAGGGAAGCCCACCGTCATGCCACGCCCCTATCCGGCACGGCGGCGGGCGACCAGGACGACGGCGCTGCCGACGCCGACAGGGCAAACGCGCTCCACAGGGCCAGAGTAAACAGGACCAGCGCGCTCGCCTGATGAAGCGCCGCCAGCGGCAGGGCAACGAAGCTGAGCAGGGTCGCCACGCCGAGGGTGAACTGCACCAGAACCCAGGCCGCCAGCAGATTGGTTGCAAGTCGGGACGACGCCGGAAGCGCGATGCCCCGAAGCGACAGACGGAAGGCGAGGACAGTGCCGAGCGTCGTCGTTGCCAGGAGACGGTGCATGAATTGCACCGTCGCGACGTCCTCGAACAGCGACCGCCACCACGGTGACAAGGCGAAAGCTTCCGCGGGGATCAACTCTCCGTCCATCAGCGGGAAGGTGTTGTAGGCATAGCCAGCGTCGAGACCTGCGACGAAGCCGCCGGACAGCATGGTGAGAAACACCAGCCCGACGAGCGCTCTCGCCCGGCTGGCGACGCGGGATGGCACCGGCGAGGCGGCCGGCGCGGGGCCCGTCAGCAGGCCCATCGCCACCCAGAGAATGGCGCCGTAGATGACCAGCGCCGTGCCCAGATGCGCCACCAGGCGGTATTGGCTAACATCGGGCCGGTCGATCATCCCGCTCTTCACCATGTACCAGCCGACCGCTCCCTGCAGCCCGCCGAGCAGGAAGATGCCGACGAGCTTCCAAGCCAGCGCACGGTCGATCCAGCGCCGCACGATGAAGACAATCAGCGGCAGGGCGAAGGCGACGCCGATCAGCCGGCCCCAGAGCCGGTGGACGTATTCCAGCCAGTAGATCTCCTGGAACTGCGCGAGCGTCATCCCGGCGTTGACCTTCTGGTATTCCGGAAACGCGCGATAGGCGGCGAAGGCCTCTTCCCACGCCGCGTGCGTCAGAGGCGGCAGCCAGCCGGTGACCGGCCGCCACTCGACCATCGACAGGCCCGAGTCGGTGAGGCGGGTCAGCCCGCCCAATACCACCATCACCACGACCATGCCGCCCATCATGAGCAGCCACAAACCGATCAGCCGCTGGCGTCGTCGTCCATTCCTTCCTGCGTCGCTGGCGCTGGCCACCCGCTTTGTCCCTTTTCCGCGTAACCGGGATAACCCGGCGGCGGTATGTTGATTTTTGCAGTATTGCTGCACTGTGCTGGAAATCCAAGCATCTCCTACCGTCTCGCGGTCCGATCGCCGCGCCCGGCCTTGCCGAGCCGGCGCGCTTGGCTTACGAGACAGAGGCAGCAATAAAGGGCGGTCGCCGGATGGTGACCCCACAGGGAGCACGGTCACTGGGCGAAGCGGTGCATCCGGTCCATCTCGTCGGCGCCGGTCCGGGCGATCCGGAGTTGCTGACGCTCAAGGCGCTCCGCGTCCTGCAGGCAGCCGAGGTGGTCGTCTACGACAAGCTTGTCTCCGAAGCCATCCTGGCTCTGATCCCGACCGGAGCGACGCGGATCTTCGCCGGCAAGGTCGCACGCAACCACCATATGCCGCAGGCGGAGATCAATGCGCTGCTGGTCAGCCTGGCACGCAGCGGCCGCCGGGTCGTGCGGCTGAAGGGGGGCGATCCCTTCCTGTTCGGCCGCGGCGGAGAAGAGGCGGAGGCGCTGGCCCGCGGCGGCCTTTCCTTCGTCATCGTTCCAGGGGTGACGTCGGCCTCCGGCTGCACCGCCTACGCCGGCATTCCGCTGACCCATCGCGGCCTTGCCCACGGCGTCCGCTTCGTCACCGGCCACACCCAGGACGAGGATGGCAGCCTGGACCTCAACTGGGCGAGCCTTGCCGATCCGGATACGACGCTGGTCGTCTACATGGGGCGCATCAACGTCGGGCTGATCGCCGAGCGGCTGATCGCCCACGGCCTTGCGGCCGAGACACCGGCAGCCGCCATCATCGACGGCACCAGGCCCGAGCAGGAAACGATTGTGACGACACTGAGCGCGTTGCCCCAACGTATCGAAGCACTCGGCCGGGCCGCGCCGACACTGCTGGTGATCGGCAGAGTGGTGGCGCTGGCTGAAACGCTGGCCTGGCTCCGTCCGGGCGAACAGGAGGGTGGCAGCAGAGGCCTCGGCTAGGGGCCGCCGAGGCTGCCGCGCCGCGCCAGAACGATTCCCGCGAGAATGACGACGGCGCCCGCCGCCTGCCACGGACCGATCGGCTCGGCCAGCAGGATCCAGGCGAGGACCGCCGCCAGTGCCGGCTGCAGCAGCAGCCCGACCGAAGAGAACGCCGCCGGCAAGTGGGCCAGTGCATAGGCGATCAGACTCTGGCCCAGCGCGTGGCTGAACACGCCCAGAGCCAGCAGCACCGCCCAGCCGCGGGCGGTGTGAGCGATCAGGCTTTCGCCCGAGGCCAGCGCCACCGGCAGCAGCGCGGCGCACGTGACCAGACCGCTCCACGCCATGATCTGCGCCGTGCTGTGTCGGGTGCGCAGCCGGCCGACAGAGACGATATAGCCGGCATAGAACACCGCCGTTGCCAGCGCCAGCGTATCGCCCAGCAGATGGCGCGGACCGAGATCGAGGCTCTCGCCCATCAGGATCACCGCGCCGGCAATGGCGATCGCCATGCCGATGAGGAATAATCGGGAGAATCGCTCGCCGAACAGAAGGAACCCCGCCAGCGTGACGAACACCGGGGCGAAGTTCGGCAGCAGCGTGGCATTGGCGACGGACGTGAGCCGCAGCGACCAGTGCCACACGGCAAGGTCCCCGGCAAAGAACAGGCCGGCAAGCACGAATCCGGCCCGGTCGCCGGGCGGCATCCCGCGTTCGGCCACCGGCAACCAACGCCGCTGCAGCCCGTACCACAGCCACAGCGCCGGCAGCGAGAAGGCCAGCCGCCAGAACGCCGTGGCCGTCGGCCCCAGCTCGCTCAGGCGAACGAAGATCGGCGCGAACGCGATGGCAGCGGCCCCAAGCAGCAGGGCAGCGACGGCCATCCGGCCGGCTGGAGGCGAAACGGCGGCGGTGCCGAGGGTGCTTCGCAGGAGAGACATGCGCGCGTAGTATAGCGGTTGCGGAGCCGGCGCCAGCGTCCGGAGCGGCTTTGCGATCCGACGGAGGTCAGCGACCCATGCGGGCAGGATGACGACCCCCTTCCGGTTACGGCCGATGCCGCCCTCACCGGCGTCGGCATCGGCGCTGATCGAGCCGGACGAGCCGCCGCCGTTCACGCTGCTCAATCCCGAGGCGCTGCGACCGATCCTGCTGGTCTGCGACCACGCCAGCCGCGCTGTGCCGCGGGCGCTGGGATCACTGGGGCTGGATGACGCGGTACTGTCCCGGCACATCGCCTGGGATATCGGCGCTGCCGAGCTGACCTGGCGACTGGCCGACCGGCTGGGCGCCCCCGCGGTGCTGGCCGGCTATTCCCGCCTCGTCATCGACGTCAACCGCCAGCCGGGCGATCCGCAGTCGATTCTCGCGGTCAGCGACGGCGTCGTCATTCCCGGCAACACCGCGCTGACCGATGCTGCGCAGGAGGCGCGCGCCGAAGCCTTCCACTGGCCCTACCACCATGCGGTCGACCAGGCCTTCGCGCGGCTCAGGCGCGCCGGCCCGGAACCGCTGTTCTTCTCCGTGCACACCTTCACGCCGTCGCTCAGCGGCGAGGACCGTCTCTGGGACTTGGGTGTGCTGTGGAACCGCGATCCGCGGATGGCCGTGCCGCTCATCGAAATCCTGCGGGAGACCGCGGGCCTGCACGTCGGCGACAACGAACCCTATTCCGGCAAGGACATCGCCTATACCCTGAACCTGCACGCTGGCGCCGCCGGCCTTGCCCACTGCGCCATCGAGGTGCGGCAGGATCATTGCGAAAGCGCCTTCGGGCTGCAGCGCTTCGCCGACCTGATCGCGGGCGCCCTGGAGCGGATTTTGGCGATGCCGAACGTCCATCGCATCGAGCAGTTCTGAGGAGCGGCAACGATGTCGAGTTCCGCGCCGCCCGCACTCACCCTCGGCATCGAGGAGGAATACCTGCTGGTGGACCGCCTCAGCCGCGCTGTCGTCAGCGAGCCGCCGGTCGAGGTGCTGGAGCAGTGCCGGGAACGGACGAACGATCTGGTCCGTCCGGAATTCCTCGTCTCGCAGATCGAGGTCGGCACGCCCGTGTGCCGCGACATCAAGCAAGCGCGCGCTGAACTCGCCCGGCTGCGCGCCACCGTCGCCGAGGTGGCATCGGCCCACGGACTGGCGCCGATCGCGGCTTCGACCCATCCGTTCTCGGAATGGAAGCAGCAGAAGCATACCGACCGGCAACGCTACCACACGCTCGCCCGCGACATGCAAGCGGTCGCCCGCCGGCTGCTGATCTGCGGCATGCACGTGCACGTCGGCATCGACGACAAGGAGCTGCGCATCGACCTGATGAACCAGGCGAGCTATTTCCTGCCGCACCTCCTGATGCTGTCCACCTCGTCGCCGTTCTGGCGCGGCGAGGATTCCGGCCTGAAATCGTATCGGGTGAGTGTGTTCGACGAACTGCCGCGCACCGGGCTGCCGTCTCGCTTCGAGTCGTGGAGCGAATATCAGCGGCACGTGGATGTGCTGGTCGGCGCCGGCCTGATCGAGGACGCCTCGATGATCTGGTGGGACATCCGGCCCTCGGCCCGGTTTCCGACGCTGGAGATGCGGATCACCGACGTCTGCCCGTTTCTCGATGATGCGATCGCCATCGCCGCCCTATATCAATGCGTGATCCGCATGCTGTGGCGGCTGCGCCGGAGCAATCAGCGCTGGCGCATCTACAGCCGCATGCTGATCGAGGAAAACCGCTGGCGGGCCAAGCGCTATGGCATCGACGAAGGCCTCGTCGATTTCGGCAGGTGCGAGGTCGTTGGCTGCGAGGCGCTGCTCGACGAACTGATCGAACTCACCGCGGAAGATGCATCGGCTCTTGATTGTGAGGACGAAATCCTGCATTGCCGGACGATCATCGCGAGGGGAACAAGCGCCCACCGGCAGCTCGCGACCTACACCGCGGCGCTGGCTGCGGGATCGTCGGCGGAGCAGGCGGCTCACGGCGTGGTCGACATGCTGATCGCGGAAACGGTGCGCGACCTCTAGCAACCGAGGCCCTGGCTGGCGAGATCTGGGAGGCAGCTCATGTTCGTTTCGGATATCCTGAAGAGTAAAGGCTCCAGCATCTGCTCGGTGACGCCGGAGCAACCCGTGGGCGAGGCGCTGGCGATCATGATGCAGCATCGCATCGGCGCCGTCCTCGTCGTCGATTCCGGCGGTGGCATTGCCGGCATCCTGTCCGAGCGCGACCTGGTCCGCGCCATGTCGAAGAACGGCAAGGCGGTGTTCGACAAGCGGGTCGGCGATCTGATGACGACGCCCGTGATCACCTGCTCGCCGAAGGACCCGGTGGGCGCCATCGAGGGCATGATGACGGCGCAGCGCTTCCGCCACGTCCCCGTCGTCGAGGACGGCAAGCTGGTCGGCATCGTCTCGATCGGCGACGTGGTCAAGCACCGCATCGAAGAAGCCGAAGCCGAGGTGGACGCGCTTCGACGCTACATCGCGCTGTAGGGGCGGAGCCGCCCAGCGTGTAGGGTGCCAATGAGCGGAGCGAATTGCACCGTCTTCATGCAACATCCGATCAGGGCGCGGTGTGAGATGGTGCGTTTCGCTCCGCTTAACGGCACCCTACGATTTCGCCGCCCAGGCACAGCCCGTAGGGTGCCAATGAGCGCAGCGAATTGCACCGCCCTCATGCGGACCGCAGGCGCTTGGTTGATGGTGCGTGTCGCTTCGCTCGACGCACCCTACGATTTCGTCGCCCCAGGCGCAGCCCGGATGGTGCGCAGCCAGGGGTTCAGGTCGGGTTCGGCGATTTTGGTCAGCAGGTTCTCGTCGCGGTGGACGAACGGCTCGGCGTAGCCCTTCACCACTAGGGTAGTATCGGAGACGTAGCGCCAGGTGCCGTCGCTGTTGAAGGTGACTTCCAGGCGGTAGGCGTCGGTCCGGAACGCGAGCTCGAGGAAAGTCGTCGAGCAGATGCCGTAGTCGGTCCGCCCGCGCTCGGCGGTCAGCACTAGCGTCGTCGCGTCGGGCGCAGCGTGGCCGGCGGCGAGCGCCACTTGGCCGCGCGGGATCGTCAGCGACTGCAGGATGAGCCCGGTGGCCGGCTCCCACAGCCAGTAGCCGATCTGGTCATGGAAGGTGGTGTCCTCCTCCGGCGTGTTGATATGGGTGTGGTAGCGCAGGCCATAGAAGAGCTGCGGGCCGTTGGCCTGCGGGTCGATCGGCTGCAGCTCGATCCGCTCATAATACTCCCGCTGCTCGGGGCCGTCGGCCTTCGGATTGACATCGACACCCTTGCGTCCCTCCCAGACACCGGCGAGACGGCGCAACGGCCCCAGGTTGGCCAGCGTATCCGCATCGATCGGGTCAGGCTCGGTGAAGATATCGTCCGGAATGTGCAGGCCGCTGTCTTTCATCTCGCCTCGCCCCTTTCCGCTCCCCGAAACCGCTGGCCGCTCCGGATCGGCGTTTCCGCTCCGGTCCTGCCCTTGGACACGTTGTGACCATGCCGATCGTGGCGCCAAGTTCAAGGTTGAATCGACGCCGTCCTGTTCGCACCTCGACGTGAGGCGGACGCCAGGGCCTCCGCGCATGCGTCGAAAGCTTGTGCGGGTGCGGGGTTTTCGGCATTCTCGCCGCCTTTTCGTACTCGCAGCAGCCGGAATGAAAGCAGTAGCCGATGTCAGGTGATCGCGTTTATCTCTACGATTCGACGCTGCGCGACGGCGCGCAGACGCAAGGTGTGGACTTCAGCGTCGCCGACAAGGCGGCGATTGCGCGCGCGCTCGACGGCATCGGCATCGACTACATTGAGGGCGGCTGGCCCGGCGCCAATCCCACCGACACCACCTTCTTCGCCGATCCGCCGCAGCTGCACCGCGCGCGGCTGTCGGCCTTCGGCATGACCCGGCGCTCAGGCCGCAGCGCCCCCAACGATCCGGGCCTCGCGGCGCTGCTCGACTCGCGGGCGGGCGTCATCTGCATGGTCGGCAAGAGCTGGGACTATCAGGTGACCGACGCGCTCGGCATCGAGCTCGACGAGAATATTGCCATGATCGAGGACAGCGTCCGCCACGCCGCCAGTCGTGCCGAGGAGGTGATGTTCGATGCCGAGCACTTCTTCGACGGCTTTAAGGCCAACCCCGACTATGCCCTGCGTTGCGTGCGCGCCGCCTACGAGGCCGGCGCCCGCTGGATTGTGCTGTGCGATACCAACGGCGGCACCCTGCCGCACGAGGTGTTCGACATCGTGGGCCAAGTGGCGGCGGTGGTGCCGGGGGACCACCTCGGCATCCACTGCCACAACGATACCGGCAACGCCGTCGCCAACAGCCTGATGGCGGTGCAGGCCGGTGCCCGCCAGGTGCAAGGCACGCTGAACGGGCTCGGCGAGCGCTGCGGCAATGCCGACCTCATCGCCATCGCGCCCACGCTGGCGCTCAAGATGGGCCACTCGCTGGGCATGAGTTCGGTCGATCTGACCCGGCTCACCCACGTCTCGCGGCTGCTCGACGAGCGGCTGAACCGGGCGCCGATCCGCAACGCTCCCTACGTCGGCGAGAGCGCGTTTGCCCACAAGGGCGGGTTGCACGTGGCGGCGGTGGAGAAGGATCCGCGCTGCTACGAGCACGTGGTGCCGGAGCTGGTCGGCAACCACCGGCGCATCGTCATCTCCGACCAGGCCGGCCGCTCCAACATCCTGGCGCGCTTTCGCGACATCGGCCTCGATATCGACGCCAGCGATCCGAAGGTAAACCGGCTGCTGGAGACGGTGAAGTCGCGCGAGTTCGACGGCTATGCCTATGACGGCGCCGAGGCCAGCTTCGAGATCCTGGCGCGGCAGGCCATGGAAGGGTTGCCGGAGTACTTCCGCTGCTTGTCCTTCCGGGTGATCGACGAGCGGCGGTGGAACGCCAAGGGCGACCTCGTCACCCTCTCGGAGGCGACGGTGAAGATGGAGGTCAGCGGCCGCCAGTACATGACGGTGGAGGAGGGCAACGGCCCGGTAAACGCGCTGGACGCCGCGCTGCGCAAGGTGCTGCTGCCGGTCTACCCGCAACTCGCCAACGTCCGCCTCATCGACTACAAGGTGCGCATCCTCACCCCCGGCGACGGCACCCGCGCGGTCACCCGGGTGATGATCGAGTCGGCGGCGGACGGCGAGCACTGGTCCACGGTCGGCGTCTCCACCAACATCATCGATGCCTCCTTCCGGGCGTTGCACGACAGCATCGTCTACCGGCTGTTCCGCGAGGGCGCGATGGCCGGCGGGGACGTGACCAGCGGCGAGGTGGCCGTCAGCGCCTGAGAGCGACCGACCGCCCGGGCAGGCCCGGTGTCTGGCACGGATCGCAGCCGTCCGGACGCCGCCGCCGGGGACGACGGCAGCCCGGTCGTCGTCCTCGTCGAGCCGCAGCTTCCCGAAAACATCGGCATGGTGGCGCGCGCCATGCTCAACTGCGGGCTCGACCGCCTTCGCTTGGTGCGCCCGCGCGAGGCCTGGCCGAACGACAAGGCGGTGGCAGCGGCCTCCGGCGCGGACCGGGTGCTCGACAATGCCCGGCTGTATCCGTCAACGGCCGCCGCGGTCGCCGATCTGCACTACGTCTGCGCGACGACGGCGCGGCCGCGCTATATGACAAAGCAAGTGTTGACCCCGAGATGCGCAGCGTCGGAGATGCGGGCGCGGACCGCGGCGGGCCAGCTGGTCGGCGTGGTGTTCGGACGCGAGGCGAGCGGGCTCGAAAACGACGACATCGCGCTCGCCCAGGCGATCGTCACCGTGCCGCTCAATCCCGGCTTCAGCTCGCTCAACCTCGGCATGGCGGTACTGCTGCTCGGATACGAGTGGTTCACGTCCGGCGCGGCCGTCGCCCCCGCCGAACTGGTGATGCCGGAAGAGACCCGGCCCGCGACGCAGGCCGAGCTGCACGGCTTCTACGAGCACATCGAGGGGGAGCTCGACGCGTGCGGCTTTCTGCGCAACATCGAAAAGCGTCCGAGCATGGTCCGCAACCTGCGCAACCTGTTCGGCCGCGCCAGCCTGACCCAGCAGGAGGTGCGCACGCTGCGCGGCATCGTCACCTGCCTGGTGGAGGCGCGCCACGCCAGGCGGTGAGAGCAGAAATCCGCCCAAGATCAACTGGGGCGGGCTTCCTCCGGCGTCGTGGTGGCGAGGCTGAGCGCGTGCACCCGCTCGCGCAGTTCGTCGGCCAGAACCTGATGGACGAGGCGCTGGCGGTCGATGCGTGAAAGCCCGGCGAACGCGTCGCTGCAAATCTCGACGCGGAAGTGGGTCTCGCCTTCCGGCCGGGCACCGGCATGCCCGGCGTGCCGGTGCGATTCATCCACGACGACAAGACGGGCGGGCGCCAGCGCCTGGGTGATCTTGGCTTTGATGCGGTCGGCGACGCTGCTCATCTCTGGTCCTGCACGCTTCGGGAAACGAAGGCCTTGTGCTGCGTTTCGTGCCGGTGGTCAAGTGCTGCACATCCGCTGAACTGGAATCCGGAACGGGAAGCTATGGCGAACACCCTGGGACCCGGCCGGGCGGTCCTTCTTCTCGGCCTCGTCATCCTGCTGTGGGGGGTGAACTGGCCGATCATGAAGGCGGGGCTGCACTACCTGCCGCCGCTGTGGTTCGCCTTCGCCCGCGTGGTGCTGGGGGCGCTGACCCTGGCGGCGCTACTGTCGGCCCGCGGCAGCCTGCGACGCCCGCCGCGCGCGGACCTGCCGGTGCTGCTGTCGGTCGGACTTCTCCAGATCGGCGCATTTCTGGCGCTGAGTCACATCGCGCTGTTGTACGTGGAGGCCGGCCGGTCGGCGATCCTCGCCTACACCACGCCGCTGTGGGTGGTTCCCCTGGCGGCACTGCTGCTGGGCGAACGCATCGGCCCGGCCCGGCTGGCGGCGATGGCCTGCGGCCTCGCCGGCCTCGCCGTCCTGTTCAATCCGCTGGCTGTGGATTACGGCGATCGCGCGGCGTTGATCGGCAACGGCATGCTGATCGCCTGCGCCGTCCTGTGGGCATTGACGATCGTTCATGTCCGCGCACACCGGTGGCAGGCGACACCGCTCGACCTGATGCCGTGGCAACTGTTGCTGGGGGCAGTCGTTCTGCTGCCGCTCGCCCTGATGATCGAGCCGCACCCTGACGTTGTTTGGGGATGGCCGCTGGCGGTGATCCTCGCCTACAACGGGTCGCTCGCAACCGCCTTCTGTTTCTGGGCGTTCGTGACCGTCAACCGCAGCTTGCAGGCGACGACCACCTCGCTGGGGTCGCTCGGCGTGCCCGTGGTCGGCATGCTTGCAGCGGCGATCGCTCTGGGCGAGCCGCTGACCGGAGCGAAACTGCTCGGCCTGGGCCTTATTCTGGCCGGCGTCGTGCTGCTCAGCATCACTGCCTCGCGCGATCGCCCGCCGCCTGCGGCTACCCGGCCGTAGTCCGAGGATCAGGCCGGCAGCTCCGCCAAGGCCATGGCGATGGCTTCGACGTCGGACGCCGCCTCGCACGTCGGGTAGCGGGTCAGCAACGCCGTCTGGTGGCGAATGGCCTCGCGGACCTTGGGGTCGCGGCGGACGACGCCGAGCAGCGGCGGCGACAGCTTGAGGAAGGAAGAGCAGGCGCGGTGGAGCGCGGCGTAGGTCTTCTCCCCGCTCCGCAGCGAGGACGCCATGTTGATGACGATCTGCATCTCGGCGGGCGAGCCTTCCAGCTGCGCCAGCTTCATGAAGGCATAGGCGTCGGTGAGCGCCGTCGGTTCGTCGGTGGTCACGACGATGCAGATGCCGGCATGACTGCACAACTGCCGGACGGTCTGATCGACACCGGCTCCGATGTCGAGGATCACGTCGTCGTAGCGCAAGGCCATCGCCGCCAGCTGGTCAGCGAGGCCACCAAGCCGCGCGGACGACAGGGCGGCCAACCGCCCGCAGCCGGAGCGACCGGCGACGATGTCGAAGCCGCCCGCCTCATAGGGCGCCGCCGCCTGCGCCAGTGTCAACCGGCCGGCGAGCACCGTCCCCAGATCCTGGCTGGGCATCAGCCCAAGCTGGATGTCCACATTGGCCAGGCCGAGATCGCCGTCGAACAGCAGTATCCTGCGCCCGCTGCGGGCGAGCGCATGGGCAAGGGTGATCGCAAGCCACGTCTTGCCGACTCCTCCCTTGCCCGAGGCGACAGCAAGCAGGTTGCGGGGGCGAGCCGCCACCTCGTTCTGCAGGGAGAGGGGCCGGGCTTGGGTCATCGGCGGACCTTTCTGGGACCGGGTGCTGGTGCGGAAACGACGACTGGCGCCGTGGCGGGAGCCATCGACAGGATCAAGCGGGCAAGCGAGCCTTCATTCACCGCCGCAGGCCGATCGGCGGCATGCGGGCTGATGCTGGCTCCGGCAAACGCCAGCCTGCCGTCGGCAGCGGCGGCAACAAGACCGCCCAGCCTTCGGCTGACGTCGATGCGCGTGGCGATGAGTCGCCGGCAGCCGATACGGGCGAAGGCGGATGCGACATCTCCGGCTTCGGCCGGATCGATCCCGGCAGGAAGGACGAGGATCGGTTCGGCATTGGAGGCCTCGATCTGTTTATTCAGGGCCTGCATCTCCTCGGTGCTAAACGGACAGCATCCAGCGGTGTCGATGACCGCCGTCGTCCCCCCCGCGGCCGCGGCCGCGATGTCGCCGAGGCCAGCATCGCCTTCGATACGGGCCAGCGGCAGCCCGAGAATCCGGGTGAACGCGTCCAGCTGCTCGAAACCGCCGGCACGCCGCGTATCGCAGGAAGCGGCCACCGTCGGGCGGTCGAGCCGGTGGGCATCGACGATGAGCTTGGCCGCCGTCAGCGTCTTGCCGACGCCAGCCGGACCGACCAGCATGACAGGCCGCCCGCAAGGCCGGTCGGCAAGCGGCTGAAACGTCAGCGTCGCGCCAAGTGCGGCGGCGAGTGCGGCGCCCGCCTCCTGCAAATGCGCCGCCGCCCGCAGCAGGCGATCGCCGAGGGGCGACGGGATGCCATGCCAGAGCAGCGCGGCTTGCAGGGTGTCGCGGCCTGTCTCCGACGAGGCCGGTGCTTCGCTCGCCGGTTCGAACGCCTGGAAGTCGTCGTCGGCATCGCCCGCTACCGCCATTTCGATGGCCGCGACGAGACGGGCTCCGGCGCGGCCGCTCTCGGTCGACAGGATGATGGCATCCTCGCCCAACTCGGCGCGAACCTGCCGCAGGGCCTGGGCGATGGTCGGTGCGGTGAACGTCCTCAGTCGCATGGTGGCTCGCTAAGCGACCCGGCCGAGCGTCTTGATCCGGGCCTTGGGCGAAATCTCGCTTTGCGAGATCACCACCGAAGAGGGCCGGAAGCGCTCGACGATCGAACGGACATAGGGCCTGATTACGGGGCTCGTCAGCAGCACCGGCGCCTCGCCGACCTGTGCCTGACGCTCGTAGGCGCCGCGGATGGCCCCGATGAACTGCTGCATCTTGGTCGGTGCCAGCGCGAGCTGGCGATCGTCCCCCGATCCCGCCAGCGATTCCGCGAACGTCTGTTCCCATTCCGGCGCCAGCGTGAGCAGCGGAATGAAGCCGGCGTCGTTGGTACACATGTCGCTGATCTGTCGGGCCAGACGCGCCCGCACATGCTCGGTGATCTGCTGCGCGTTCCGGGTGTGGCCGCAAGCCTCCGAGATGCCCTCCAGGATCGTCGGCAGATCGCGGATGGAAATGCGCTCGGCCAGCAGGTTCTGCAGAACACGCTGCACCGCGCCATAGGAGACCTGCGCCGGGATCAGGTCCGCGACGAGCTTTTGCTGGTCCTTGTCCAGTTCGTCGATCAGCTTGCGCGTTTCGGCGTAGGACAGCAGCGTTGCCATCTGGTCCTTCACCACTTCGGTCAGGTGCGTCGTCACCACCGTGGCGGGTTCGACCACCGTCAGTCCGCGGAACAGCGCCTGCTCCCGATTTGCCGGATCGACCCACATCGCGGCGAGCCCGAAGGTGGGCTCGCGGGTCGGCTCGCCGGGAAGATCGATCTCGTCGCCGCGCGGATCGATTGCCAGCAGCATCGACGGCCGCACCTCGCCGCGACCAGCCTCGATCTCCTTGACGAAGATGACATAGGCGTTCGCCGCCAGCTGCATGTTGTCCTGGATGCGCACGCTCGGCATGACGAAGCCGAACTCGGCGGCAAGCTGCCGACGCAACGCCTTCACCTGATCGGTCAGCCGCGGCCCCTCATTGCCACCGCCAACCAGCGCCAGAAGCCCATAGCCCAGCTCCAGGCGAACCTCGTCCATGCGCAGCGCGCTAGTGATGGGCTCCTCCGCGACAGGCTGCGGCTCGGAGGTTCCGCTCGCCTGTTCGGACGTCTCCGGCACGAGGCTGCGGCGCCAGGTGTTCCAGCACAGGCCGCCGCTCACGGCCGCCAGCAGCACAAACGGCAGCATCGGAATGCCGGGCAGCAGCGCCAGAAGAAGAAGCAGGGCGGCGCTCATTCCGAGCACCTTGGCGTTGCCGGCGAGCTGGCCGAACAACGCCTTTTCCGTTTTGCCGCTGAGGCCGGCCTTGGTGACGATGATACCGGCGGCGGTCGAGACGATCAGGGCCGGCACCTGGGTGACTAGCCCGTCGCCGACCGTCAGACGGGAATAGGCGTCGGCAGCATCCAGGAAGGGCATGCCGCGTTCGCCCACGCCGATGATGATGCCGGCAATCAGGTTGATGAAGGTGATCATCAGGCCGGCAACAGCGTCGCCGCGAACGAATTTGGACGCGCCGTCCATCGAGCCGAAGAAGCTGCTTTCCTCCTCCAGCGCCTTGCGACGGACCCGCGCCTCGTCCTCGCTGATCAGGCCGGCAGAAAGATCGGCATCGATCGCCATCTGCTTGCCAGGCATCGCGTCCAGGGTGAACCGGGCGGACACCTCGGCGATGCGCCCGGAGCCCTTGGTAATGACGACGAAGTTCACGATCATCAGGATGGCGAAGACGATCACGCCGATGACGAAACTGCCGCTCATGACGAAGCCGCCGAACGCTTCGATCACGTGACCAGCCGCGTCCGGCCCCTCGTGGCCATGGGCCAGAATCAGGCGCGTCGAGGCAAGGTTGAGGGCGAGGCGAACCATCGTCGCCAGCAGCAGGACGGTCGGGAACGCGTTGAACTCGAGTGGCTTCTCGGCGAACAGCGCGGTCAGCAGGATCAGAACCGACAGCGTGACGGAAAAGGCCAGGCAAATATCGAGCAGCCACTGCGGCAACGGCAGGATGAGCACCACGAGAATGGCGACGACGCCCACCGCGAGCAGGATGTCGCCGTGCCGGCCCGCCTGTGCAAGCCGGCCGCCGAGCAGGCCGCCAAGATCGAAGCCCAGCGCCGGCGTGCTGCTTGCAGCCACGGCCTTGCTCATGCTCCGACGAGACCGGCGTCGGCGCGGAGGCCGGCGGCAGGAACATCCACACCCTCATCGGTGTACTGCTTCAGCTTGTTGCGCAGCGTGCGGATGGAGATGCCGAGGATGGTGGCGGCGTGCGTGCGGTTCCCGAAGCAGTGGCGCAAGGTATCGATGATCAGATCCCGTTCCACATCGGCGACGGTACGGCCCACCAGCGAAGCAGCATTATCGCTTTCGCCGAGGCTGGTCCGGCGAGAACCACCGGACAAAAGAATGGCGTCGGCTTCGATGCGGGGACCAACGGCGAGCAGGACGGCGCGGTGGATGGCGTTTTCCAGCTCCCGGACATTTCCAGGCCAGGGATAGGCCTGGAGCGCCGCCAGCGCCTCGTCCGACAGCGGCCGGAAGGGCAGCGCATTGGCGGTTGCGTACTTTCCGGCGAAGTGTCGGGCCAGGACGGCAATGTCCTGAGGCCGTTCCGCCAGTGCCGGAATGGCCAGCGTCATCACGTTCAGGCGGAACCACAGGTCCGCCCGGAAACGGCCCGCCGCGACTTCCGTCTCCAGGTCCCGGTTCGACGTTGCAAGAATCCGCACGTCCACCTTGACCGGCCGGCTGCCACCCACGCGGTCAATCTCCCGCTCCTGAATGGCGCGGAGCAACTTTGCCTGCAGCCGGATGTCCATCTCGCTGATCTCGTCGAGCAGCAGGGTGCCGCCGTCGGCTTCTTCGAAGCGGCCGATCCGGCGGGCCACTGCGCCGGTGAAGGCGCCCTTTTCGTGGCCGAACAACTCGCTTTCCAGCAGCGCTTCGGGAATGGCGGCGCAGTTGACAGCGACGAAGCGGGCCGCCGCCCGCCGGCTCTTGGCGTGGACGAAGCGAGCCAGCAGTTCCTTGCCAGTGCCTGACGGTCCGACGATCAGCAGGCCGGCATCACTCGCGGCGACCCGCTCGGCCACCGCCAGCAATTGCCGCGTGCGCGGGTCCGCGTGAATGATGGCATGGCTTTCTTCCGTCACCGCCGCGAGGATTGCGCCGATCAGCTCGGGATCGGGCGGCAGCGGCAGGTATTCGCGGGCTCCGGCCCGGATCGCGGCCACCGCGGCGCGTGTATCGTTGCCGACGCCGCAGGCGACCACCGGCACCGAAATCCGCTCGGCGCTGAGCTGGTCGATGAACGCCGGCACGTCCAGGCCGACATCCGCCAGCACCAGGTCGGCGCCTTCCCCCGCGCGCAGCGAGCGCAGGCCGCCGTTGATGTCTTCGGCATGGAGCACCTTGGCGCCGCGGCCAATGGCGATGCGACTGGCGGTTCCGAGTGGGCCCGCGAGGCTGCCGAGGATCAGCAGGCGCATGGACAAAATCTCCTCATCCAGCTCAAGGCTTGAAGTACTGCACGCGCTTTCCCGGTGGCAGCACGCTGTTGAGCAGAAGCTCCAGCCGGCGCGGGTTTTCCTGCCGGCTGATTGAAACGACACCCATCAGGAACATCAGGCAGATCATCTCTTCGTCGTCGGCCCAGCGCTCCAGCTTCACCGCCAGCGGCGAGCAGATCATGTTGGCGGTTACCGCACCGTAAAACGTCGTCAGCAGGGCGACCGCCATGCTTGGGCCGATGCGCTGCGGGTCGCTCAGCTGCCCCAGCATCTGCACCAGTCCGATCAGCGTCCCGATCAGGCCCATCGCCGGCGCGTAGTCCGCGGCCCGGCGGAGAACCGCCGCACTGCGCCGCAGCCGCTCCGGCGTCGCCAGGACGTCGTGGCGCAGCACCGCTTCCAGTTCCGCCTCGCTGGCGCCGTCGGCGACCATCGCCAGGGCCTTGCGCAGGAACGGCGACCCCACTTCCGAAGCCGCCAGTTCTTCGAGGTGGAGCAGGCCATAGCGGCGCGCATCGTCGGCAAGTTCAAGCGCCCGCAAGGCCGCGCTGCGCGGATCCGGTGCGGATTCCAGCATGGTTGCCGCGACGCAGCCGAGCGTGGTCTTCACGTCGCGCAACGAGAAACAGATGGTGACGGCTGCGAGAGTGCCGCCGAAGACGATCAGCACGGAGGGAAGATCGATAAACGACCGCGCAGACCCGCCGAAGATGATCGCAGCCACCAGCACGAGGCAGCCAGCGGACAGACCGAAGAACGCACCGCTCCCCGAGGTCCGGCCGGCGGCAGCGTGCAGTCTTGCAGGCGATCGACGATGGGCGGCGTCGGCGAACATGCTCAGATCCTCACCCGCGATCGCCCTTGACGATTTCTGTCATCGTGACGCCGAGGCGTTCTTCCACGACCACCACCTCGCCGCGTGCCACGAGCCGGTTGTTCACATAAATGTCGATGGCCTCACCAACCCGCCGGTCGAGCTCGACCACGGCTCCGCGACCCAGCTTGAGGAGCTGGCTGACTTCCATCGTGGCGCGACCGAGCACCGCCGAGACCTGCACCGGAATGTCGTAAACGGCTTCCAGATCCTGGGCGGTCCGGATCGCGTCGGCCGAGTCCACCGCTGCAACGGCTCGGCCTGAGCTCGGGTCCTGCTCGTTCAATGACCGCAGATTGAAATCGGATTCATTCGCCACCGGTTGTCTCCTCTGCCCTCTCGGCCGTCGGCCCCTCCGGCAATGCGGCGGCTCCGAGCGACCGTTCAATCACCTCGTCTATTGCGCGCGCCATCGCCAGGCGGTCGCGCGACAGACCTCCATGCCGCCATTCGATGCGGCAGTCCCCCGGCGGAACGCCGTCGGTGGCCAAGACCCGCAGTCGATCCTCCGCGCCACACTCCCTCGCCGCCATCTGCAAGGCGGGGAGCAGTTCCTGGTACAGCTCAGGCGCGATGCGGACGGTGAGCATCGGCTCGTCGGACAGCTCGGTCAGGGCGGCGCGCACCGTTTCCTCGATTTCGTGGGCGCCACTCTCCCGCCACAGCCGCGGCATCATTTTCCGGACGATCGCAGCGGCAACCAACACAGCCTCGGTCACGGCCGTCTGCGCCGAATCCGCAGCACCGTCCAGCACGGCGCCCACCTGCGAAGCGATGGTTTCAAGGACCCGCTGGCGAAGCCGTTCCGCCTCCCGACGGGCCTCCTCGGCGCCCACGGCTTCTGCACGGCCGCGCGCGAATCCTTCGGTGCGGGCCTGCTCCACGTCCTGGGAGGTAAAAGTCCGCTCGGCGGCGCGGCCGGCCGGACGACCCTGGTCCCCGGCGCCCCCCAGGGCCTCGAAGCTCCGATCGAAGCGAAAGCGTTGAATGGCGGCTGTTTCGGCCATCTCAATACACCATCTCGTCGGCGGCACCGCTGCCGCTGAGGACGATCTCGTTAGCGTCGGCCAGGGCCTTCGCCGTCGCCACGATCTGACCCTGGGCCTCGTCGACATCGCGAAGCCGCACCGGTCCCATGGCGGCGATGTCCTCCTGCAGCATCTTCCCCGCCCGCTGAGACATGTTTTTCAGGAACAACGACTTCAGAGCGTCCGAAGCGCCCTTCAAGGCAATCTGCAACTGCTCCTTCGGCACCTGACGCATGAGCACCTGGACACCGGCGGAGTCGAGCCGCTGCAAATCCTCGAAGGTGAACATCAACTGCTTGATCCGTGACGCGGAGTCCTGATTGCGCTCTTCGAGCGCCGTCATGAATCGCGCTTCCGTATTGCGGTCGAAGTTGTTGAAAATTTCCGCAACCAGTTCATGGGCATCGCCGCGATGGGTCCGCGCCAGATTGGTCATGAATTCAGTGCGAAGGGTCCGCTCCACCTGCTCAAGGATTTCTTTCTGCACCGTCTCCATGCGCAGCATCCGCATGACCACTTCCAGCGCAAAATTCTCCGGCAGCAGCGAAAGGACGCGGGCGCCATGGCCCGCCTTGATCTTGGAAAGGACAACCGCAACCGTCTGCGGATACTCGTTCTTCAGGTAGTTGGCGAGGACCGCTTCGTTCACGTTGCCCAACTTGTCCCACATCGTCCGACCGGAGGGACCGCGAATTTCTTCCATGATCTGGCGCACCCGGTCGCCGTCCAGGATCTTGGAAAGGAGTCGTTCGGTGGATTCATAGGTACCGACCAGGGCTCCCGTGCTGGAAATGTGCCGGCCGAAGTCGAGCAGCAGCTCCTCCACCGACCCTGCATCGATTGTACCCAAATGAGCCATCTCTTGCGAGAGCGTGCGGATCTCTTCTTCGTCCATCATCTGCAGCAGCTTGCCGGCCTGGGTATCGCCGATCGCCAGCATGAAGATGGCTGCCTTTTCGGGGCCACTGACGCCCCGCCCGTCATCCAAGGATCGCACCATCTCTTGCCTCATCGCTCGGAGTGCATCCAACTGCGCAGGATCGCCAGCGATTCCTCGGGATGCTTTTCGACGATCTCTGACACGCGCTTGACAGACGACGCCTTGACCCGGCCTTCGACGCGGCTGATATCGATCATCTCCTCCAGCCCGTTCTCGCTTTCGGCAACGGGCCCGGTCAGCGCCGGATTTGCGGGCGGTGCCGCGAGCAGGTCGGGCTGCGGGGGGGCCGGCGACAGCGCAACGGTGTCGACCACCCTGGCAACGATCGGCCGAACGACCAGCAGCAGGGCGAGAACGGCCAGCAGCAGCAGCGCTCCGTACTCCGCGAGCTTGAACAGGTCCTGCTTTTCCAGGCCAAGGAAGCTTTCCGACGCAGGCACTTCCGGAAGGTCCGCATCCGCGAAGCGCATGCTCACCACTTCCACCTTGTCGCCGCGCTCGGCGTTGTAGCCGACAGCGCCACGGATCAGCGTCGTCAGCTGCTGCAGTTCGTCCGCGCTGCGCGGCTGGTAAATTTTCTGCCCCTGGTCGTCGGTGACCGTCATCCCGTCGACGAGCACCGCGACCGAAAGGTGCTTGACCACGCCCGCTTCGCGAACGTGATTGATGACCTTCTTGGAGATCTCGTAGTTGACCGTCTCCTCGCTCCGCTTCTCGGCGTTTAGCTCGGAGTCGGCCGCCTGCGGCGATGCCTGTGGTCCGTCCGGCAGATTTGATGCGACGCTGACGGCGGACGCGCCGCCAAGCTGGCGGTTGCTGTTGCTCTGGTCCACGGTCTGCGTCGATCGCACGACCTGGCCTTCGGGATCGAAGATCTCCTCGCTGCTGTCGATCCGGTCGAAATCCATTTCAACCGACACTTCGGCCCTGACCTTGCCGGGCCCGACGGTGCGCTCGACGAGCTGCTCGACCGTCTGCGACAGATGGGCCTCCAGGCTCCGCCGTCTCTGATCGGCCTTCCCCGCGGCGCTGGTCACCGGGTCGCCGCCCTCGTTTCCCTCGCTCAGCAGGGTTCCCATGTTGTCGACGATGGAGATACGGCCGGCCGTCAGAGAGGGTACCGCCGACGCGATGAGCTGCTGGATCGCGGCGACCTGGGTTGGCGTCAGCCGATTGCGTCCGCGCATCTGCAGCAGGACCGATGCGCTCGCCTGCGGCTTCTCGCGGCTGAACAGCTCCCGCTGCGGCAGGACCAGGTGGACACGCGCCGCCTTGACGTCCGCGATGCCGCGAATGGTCCGCGACAGTTCGCCTTCGAGGGCGCGGACGAGATTGATGTTCTGTTGAAAGTTGGTGCTGCCCAGGGCGTTCGAGCCGTCGAAGATCTCGTAGCCGATCGAGCCACCGGACGGGAGCCCCTGCTCCGCCAGCGTCATCCGCGTGCGCGCCACCTGATCGGTCGCGACGAGAATGGCGGAGCCGCCGGCACTCAGTTGATAGGGGACCCGGGCGGCGTCGAGCTGAGCCGTGATCTTTGCCGCTTCACTGATGTCCAGATCTCCGAACAGCAGCGCCATCGGCGGCTGGGCGGCGCGGGCGATCATCCAGACAAAAAAGCCGGCCAGCAACACGGCGACCCCGCCCAGCACGGCCAGCCGGACCGGACCGAGGGTGCGAACGAAGACGCGCAACGACTCCATGGTCTCTTCCCGCCCATGCGGCCGGCATGTGCCGGACCGCGTCGGAAGCGACCCTAGAGCGAGAGGGTGAACGCGAGGTTAACGCGCCCACCCAAATGTGGCCCAAATTACCGCTTGATACGGACCAACTCGTCGAGCATCTCGTCGGCGGTGCTGATAATCCGCGTGGCGGCAGAATAGGCGCGCTGCACCACGATCATGTTGGTGAATTCCTGGCCGATATCGACGGTGGATGCCTCGAGCGAGGATTGGACGATCTGCCCGGCCGGTCCGCTGTCGGCAGTGCGGAGCGTCGGGTTGCCGGACGCCTCGGTGGTCGCCCAAACGTTCCCGCTCTTCGCCTCCAGCCCGTCCGGGTTAACGAACGTGACCAGCGGGAGCCGGTAGATCGGGCGGCGTTCGCCGTTATCGAACAGGGCCTGTACCAGGCCATCGCTGGAAACCGTCACGCCGCTGAAGGTGCCGAACCGGGCACCGTCCTGCTCGATGAAACTGGGCGTAAATTCGGCGCTGAGCTGGGTGATGCCATCCGCATCACCGGCCGTCCCGAAATCGAGCGCGATGCGGGTTACGTCGCTGACGCTGCCGTCCATCGAGGCGGCACCGCTGACGAAGCCGGTGACCGCCATCGAGGTAACGCCGAATGCCGAGGGATCCCCCTGAGACGTGAAGCTGATGGCCGGCGAAAGCCCCGCCCCCTGCTTGTACACGGTGAACGCCGGTGTCTGCAGCAGGCTCTGGCGAATGGCGCTGCACCCCGCCGCGTTGACCGTAAAGTCGGCGCCGGCGGCATTTGTGCCGCCGCCGAGCAGGATGGTCGTCGCCGAGCCACTCTTCAGCGCAGCCGTGTTCTTGCCGCTGCCGGCTGTCCCGAAAGCCGTATCCGTATTGATCGCCGCCACCAGATTGGCAACGGCGCCGGCCAGATCGGCACCGGCGGGCCAATCGGTGCCCACACCGTCGTTGTCACCGTAAACGTAGGTCTGACCATTGACGATAACGGTATCGCCCGCTGTCGGCACGGTGGTGAACTCAAGCTGGCCGGTGCTGCGGTAGACACTGCCGTTTGCGTCATAGAGCGTCACCGACGCGGTATCCTTCGGCGGCTCCACGGTCAGGTCCCACTGATTGGTAGCCGCTTTTCCGAACGTAAAGGCAACAGCATTGCTGTTGCCCAGCGAGTCGAAAAACTGCACATCCAGATCATGGCTTTGACCAACCGCATCATACGCGGGCAGGTTGGCGCCGATGGAAATGTTGGTCGTCTCGTCGGCGGTGCCCCCGACGCGGTTCAGATTGATGGTCTCCAGAAACTGGCTGGAGATGATGTTCTGGTTGGTGAGCCCGGTCTGATTGGAGGGAAGAACGATATTGCCCTGGCGGTCGGTCGGCCAGCCCTGCAAGTAGAAGCCGCCCGTGTTCCTCAGGAAGCCCAGGTCGTCGGCATAAAATGAGCCCGCGCGGCTAAACAGGTATTGGTCGGATGCGCCCGGCTGCGACGCCTCGTTGACGAGGAAGAAACCGTCGCCGGAGATCGCGAGATCCGTGCTCGATGCCGACGCCTGCAACAAGCCCTGTACCGCGATCTCATTGTGCGGGCGTGACTGCACCCCGCCGGATGAATAGCGCGCGTTTGACGACTGACGGGTGACCAGGGTCTGGAAATCGATCTTTGTCCCCTTGTAACCGATCGTATTGACGTTGGTGATGTTGTCCGAAATGGCCGCCATCGCGCTTGACTGCGCAGCAAGGCCGGCAACGCCGGCATTCATCGCGCCGAAGAGGCTCATGTTGCTTGTCTCCTTAAGGAATATTGGGTGAAGGAAGGGCGACCGGCTGACACTCTGTTCTTGCGGCTACTCGGTGTCGGCGGAGCGGCTGGTCGCGGCATCGCTGACCGAAAGCACATCGGCAAGCAGAACACCGTCGTCGCCGATGTAGAGCTGCGTGCCACTGGAACCGCTGCCCACGCCAGTGACTTTGCCGAACCAGGTCTGCGTCGCCGGAATGGCCGTGCCGGTCCGTGACTTCGCAACGATTTCCAGGCTGTAGGTTCCGTCGGAAACCGTCCGTCCGTCGCTGGCGACCCCATCCCAATGGAAGACGTGCTTGCCGGCGGTGCCATCAACCTTGCCCGAATACACGGTCTTGCCGTCCGAATCGCGGACGATGGCAACCGCGTCCGCAGCCGACTGACCGAGGGTGTACGTGGCCTGCGCCGACCCATCCTGCAGGGGTAGCGCCTTCCCGCTCCCCTCCACGGTGGTCCCGAGGTAGCCGATCGAGGAAGCGAGACCGCTGCTGGTCTGCGCCGCCAGGAGCTTCTCCAGATTGGCGTTCTGGTTGATCTGCTGCTCCACGGAGGCAAACTGGACAAGCTGGGAGGTGAACTGGTTGGCATCCAGCGGCTCGAGTGGGTCCTGATTCTGTAGCTGCGTGACGAGCAGCGTCAGGAAGCGGTTAAGATCCCCCGACAGCTTGTTCTGGTCAGAAGCCGCTTGACCGGTTGTTGCAGCGGCGGTCGTGGCAGCGGTCGTTGCGGATGACGTGCCGAGAAGCATTGGTTGTCTCCTAGCAAAACGGATCAGGCGCGGATGTCGAGGCGGCCGGTGGAACTCGAATAATGGCTGCTGGCAGCGGCTGCGACGTTCGAGGGTTCCGGGCCGACAGCCGACGGTTCCGCGCTCGTGCGACCGGAGGTGGACGGATAGCTTCCGCCGCTGTTGCCCTGCCCGCCCTCGCGCAGGCCGAAATTGAGGCTCCCCGTGTCCACGCCCGCGTCGGCGAGGGCGCGCGTCAGCGTCTGCGCATCCGCCCTCAGTGCGTCCAGCGCCAGCCGATTCTCGGCGATAAAGAATGCGCTCACGCGGCCATCGGGGGAAAAGTCGAGCCGGACGTCGACACGGCCCAGGGCGGCCGGTTCGAGGGCAATCTCCACCCTCTGCACGCCGGATTTTGCGGCACGCGCAACGGGAGCGGCCAATTGCGCGGTCAACGAATGCACCGTCGCTCCTTCGCTGCGCACGGACTCGCCCCGCCCGACAGCCATCGTCGTCGGCGCGGCGGCAGGTGCCGCGCCAGACCGATCACCCGCGCCGCCATCGGCTGGATTGCCGGTGTCACCGGCCCCGTCTCCGGCTTCTCCGGTGTCCCCAGCGGCACCGATTGCCATTGGCGCCCCCGCGTCGGCCGCCGTCCCCTCAACCGGCGCAACTGTCGGCGATGAGGGGCCGGGCACGGCCGCTTGCTGAGCTTGGCTGGCGACGGTGGATGCGCCCGGCAGGATCGTCGAGGCGTCGGCCGTCGCTGTCGGGACCGGCGAAGCGGCCGGCGTGCCTGCCGGGTTGCCATCCAGGATCTCGAGCCCGGAGACCGGCGCGGCGATCGAGACGAGGGGATCCGCCTGCCGACTCACGGCAGCCGTCACGCGCGGCGGCATGGCGTCCGGATGCGCAGGCGCCGCCGGCGGCGGGACCCCGGCCCCGTTGCCTTGCACGGACGACGCCGGCGCCGCGGTTGCGTCTGAAGGGAGCGCAGTCAGATCAGCAGCCTGGAGCCTGCCGGGAGCGTCCAGGACGAGTGCGGGGGGGTGATCCCCAGCGAGCTGAACCGTCTGCTCGGCCTCAGCGGTTTCCCCCGCAGGGGCCTCCTCGCCGGTGTCCGGGCCGTTCTCATTGGCCTGGGGCGTTCCAGAGGACGATGGCTTTTCCGGCTCTTCGGAAGGCGCAACGGCCGGCTCCGCGTTCGCCGTGGCAGTCTCCGGCGGCGACTCTGCGAACGCCGGGCGATGGCGCGTCGTCGATGACCGCGAAGGATCCGTTCGACGCGGGGGTTCCGCAGAACCCTCCCGCGGATCCGACAGTGCGGCCTCCGAACGGTCGGCGCGACGGCCGACGGCCAGCTCGCTTGAGCGCAGGAATTCTGCGAATGCCGTGCCGACCCTGTCGGCATCGCCTCCCTGGGAGGGGCAACACAGGTCACCAGGCGGCGGCATTGCGCGGTTAGCTGAATTGGCAACAAGCATCGGCGAACTCACGGCGAGCGACCTCCATGCGGTAGTCACCGTTCGTCCAGCAAGTGGCGGACCAATTTGGCATGCTCACATAACCTATTGTAATAGCTTAGTTTATGTGCCGATAATCGACGCCCCCTACCGCACAGCAGGCAATTTCTGCCGGGAAGGAAGGGCCATTTCGACCGCCTCCCCAAATCTTCGCGTCTCCTTAACCTAATGGTGAGACAACTAACGCTTGCGGATTGTCGTGGCGCTGCAGCCCATGACGAGGAGCTCTTCACATGGCTTTGGTTATTCACCTGAGAAAAGACGGACGAGTCATCATCAACGGCGCGGTGCTCGAGAACGCCAGCGGCCGCGCCATTTCGATTGCCGTCAAGAACGAAGCTTCCATCCTGCGGGACGACGACGTCCTGCAGCCGGAGGACGCCATGACCCCGGCGCGACGAGTCTATTTCGCGCTTCAGTGCGCCTACGTATTTCCTGACAGTCAGGCGCGCCACATGAAGCAATTCAACGAGCTTCTCGAGGCCTACCTGGAGGCGGCGCCAAGTGCCGCACCACTCGCAGCCGCCGTGCGCAGGTCCGTCGAAGCGGGCAGGTTGTACGAAGCCCTGAAGAAAGCACGCGAGCTATTTTCTCACGAGCGAAGCATCTTCGAGCGTTCCTGACGCTCCGTTATTTATATAAAGTTGTATCAAAATATAGTTATAAACTTTTAAGTTGTAAATACCCCACTCTTAGCGGTATGGTTGCGTTGATCGGAACGAACATTCCGCGTTTGCCACGTCCAGAATCGGAGCACGTACCCCATGTCCAGTACCGTCATGAGCGCTTCCATCCGCGCCAACCTGCTGTCCCTGCAGAACACCAACGCGGCGATGGACAAGACTCAGCTGAACCTGTCCACCGGCAAGAAGGTGAACAGCCCGCTTGACGACGCGGTGGCGTTCTTCTCCGCGAAATCCCTGACCGACCGCGCAGGCGACCTCAACAAGCTGCTGGACGCCATGGGCCAGAGCATTTCCAGCGTTAACCAGGCCTCCACCGGTGTTACCAGCCTCTCCAAGCTCGTCGATCAGGCCAACGCCATTGCCGGCCAGGCGCGCGACGCGATGGCAAAGGGCGCGCAGGAGGCGAAGGTCGCAGGCACCGTGGATTTGAAGGGCGTACAGGATCTGTCGACGAAGCCCGGCATCTCCACCACCAGCCAGCTGACGTTCACCGTGCTCGACAAGGACGGCACGACCGTTATCAACGCCCAGACCGTCGCCATTGCCGCGGGCGACTCGACCGAGCAGCTGGTCACCAAGATCAACGACCTGAACGCTGCGCTGTCCAGCCCGGCGATCGAGGCGAAGATCAACGACGCCGGCAAGCTGGAGATCAAGGCGCTTGACGGCGGCAACTTCTCGCTGAAGTTCACCGGTGACACGGGTACGCCGACCACGGCGGAAGATCTGGCCTTCGCTCAGGCCCTCGGCTTCGGCGACAGCGCCAAGCAGGTGGCGAACGGCACGCTGACCGGCGCCGTCCAGAACTACGACGTGATGGTGAGTGCCAAAGCGGAATCGTCGCTGACCTCGAACGCGCTCTTCAGCGCTGTCAACACGCTGGCCAAGGCGAGCGATACGCTCACCTCTCTGTTCACCAACTCGGCGGCCTCCACCGCCCTGACGACGACTGCGCCGGATGCAGGCGATCAGATCCGGGTGGGCGTCAACGGTGGCACCCAAAAGGGGTATAACATCGCCGGCCTGACGGTGCAGGGGCTGGTCGACAAGATCAATACCGACTTTGAAGGCACGCTCGCTGCCAGCTTCGATGCGACCACGGGCCAGATCAACATCCGCTCGACGGACGCAAAGGTGCAGACAGTCGAATTCGGCGTCTATGACGAGACGACGACCGACGGCATGACCACGCGGTTCGGCTTCGGTGTTGCCTCTGCCCTGACCGCGACGGCCGGTGGCCCGGGCGAAAACGCCACGATGATCGAATCGATCAAGCTGGGTTCGGCAGCCGCCGACCTCGCCACCTACGAGTCCGACTACAACAAGGTCCGCGACCAGATCGATGCCCTCGTCAAGGACGCCGGCTATCGTGGCACCAACCTGCTGAACGGCGACACCCTGCTGACCGTGTTCAACGAGGATCGTTCGACGTCGATCAGCACCAAGGGCGAGGTACTGACCTCAGCCGGCCTCGGCCTGAATGCGGCGAACTTCGCCAATGCGGCTTCGGTCGACACGTCCTTGACCGAGATCCGCGGTGCGACGGCAACCCTGCGGTCATTCTCGTCCAGCCTGGCGAACGACCTGAACGTGATCCAGACCCGGCAGGACTTCACCAAGCAGACGATCAACACCCTGCAGGAAGGCTCGGACAAGCTGACCGTGGCCGATCCGAACGAAGAGGGTGCCACGATGCTGGCCCTGCAGACCCGCCAGCAGCTGGCGGTACAGGCCCTGTCGCTGGCCTCGCAGGCGCAGCAGAGCGTGCTGTCGCTGCTCCGCTAGTCCGGCACAGCCTTACCAGTCTTGCCAACCGGCCGGCGGCGCCCTCAGCGCCGCCGGCTTTTTCATGAGCGACTGCCACTTCGCCCCCGTTAACCGATCGCTCATTGTCGGGCGATAGCATGGCCGCATCGAGGACGCGCTCAAGCGTCCGGCCATGGAGAAAAAGACCAATCCGATGACCGATCCCTATCGCCGCGCCGTCGGCGCATACAGCCGTGGAGGCCGCGGCCTCATCGATCAACGCCGCCTCGAAGGCGATGTCCTGCTGCAGGCCGCCCAGCGCCTCGACGAGGTGCGCCGTCGTTGGTCGCCCGAGTTGTATGGAGAACTTGAGCCGGCGATTCTCTACAATCGAAAGCTGTGGACGATTTTTGCAGCCGAGATGGCGAACGATTCCGGCCCGCTGCCGCTGCCTCTCCGCAACAACATCGCCAGCCTCGCGGTGTTCGTTTTCAAGCGTTCGCTGGAATTGCTGGCCAATCCTTCGGCAGAGCCAATCCGCGCCCTGGTCGATATCAACCGCAATATTGCGGCGGGGCTGCTTGCCACGTCAGGCGCTGCCGGCGCAACGGCTTCGCCCGCGACACTCAACGCGGTTTGACCGCAACCGTGATGGCTCCCTTGCCGGCTGAAGCCCGGATCGCCGGGGAACAAGGCGAAAGCGTCGGTGGTGTTCGGCCCCCAAGCCGGGGAGCTGCCCCACATCAACCACAGGCCAAGCCGTCAGGCTTCGCCTGTGGCGGAGGTGGGCGCGCCACTGGCCGTGCGCCATCGCACCAACATCGGGCCCGCAATAGCCGGCAAATTCTGCCGTCGCACGTTCATCCCTGCCGAGCCGTCATCTGCGCAAGGCTTACGGGACTTATATTTTCTGCTTTATTTCAATTGGTTAGTGCCGGCACGCGACGTGGCACGCGGTTCGCATTATCGGAATGTGTGTAGAAGGACACCGACGGATGCGTCTCCTGATCGCCATTCTCGCCTTGCTGCTGGTGTGCCCCACCGCTGATGCCGCGTCTTCGCGGATCAAGGACCTGGTCGATGTCGAGGGTGTGCGCGAGAACCAGCTGGTGGGCTACGGCCTGGTCGTCGGCCTCAACGGCACCGGCGACAAGATGAAGGACGGCAGCTTCACCAAGCAGAGCCTGCAGTCGATGCTGAACCGCCTTGGTGTCAAGCCAACCGACAAGGGGACGGTTTCGAAGAACGTGGCGGCCGTCATGGTCACCGCGTCGCTGCCGCCTTTTGCCCGCCACGGCGGGCGCCTCGACGTCAGTGTTTCAGCGTTGGGAGACGCGCAGAGCCTGCTCGGCGGCACCCTGCTGGTCACGCCGCTGCTTGGTGCCGACGGTGAGGTCTACGCCGTCGCCCAAGGCCAGGTGGGTGTCGCGGGCTTCGCCGCCAAGGGGCAGGCGGAGAGCGTCGTCAAGGGTGTCCCCACGTCCGGACGGATCGCGAGCGGTGCGATCATCGAGCGCGAAGTCGGCTACGAGATGGCCAACATGGAGGCTCTGACCCTCACCCTGCGCAGCCCGGATTTCACCACGGCGCGGCGTATCGCCCAGGCGATCAATGCCCTCCTGGGCGAGCCGTCGGCGCGGCCGAGCGACAACGGCACGATTGCCGTCAGCGTGCCGGACCGCTACCAGGGCAGTGTGGTCAATCTGATCACCGATATCGAGCAGCTTCGCATCGAGCCCGACCAGGAAGCGCGCGTCCTGATCGATGAAGCGTCCGGCATCATCGTGATGGGCGAGAACGTCCGTGTCTCGACCGTGGCCATTGCGCAGGGCAACCTGACCATTCGCATCACCGAAACGCCGCAGGTCTCCCAGCCGCAGCCGTTCGGCAATGGCTCGACCGTTGTGGTGCCGCGGACCGACATCGCCGTGGACGAACAGAATGGCCGTAAGCTCGGTGTCGTTGCCGCCGGCGTGACGCTGCAGGAGCTTGTGAACGGCCTGAATGCGCTCGGTGTCGGCCCCCGCGACCTGATCTCGATTTTACAGGCAATCAAGGCCGCCGGCGCGCTGCAGGCCGAACTGAACGTGATGTGAAGAGGATCCGGCGATGATTGAACCAACGCTCTCGACCATCGATCTTCGGCTGCCGACCAGCCGCGATTCCGGCTCAGCACGCCCGGACACCGCCTCTGCCAACACCACCCGTGCCGACTCGGCCGCCGATCACAAGGCGCTGTACCGGAAAGCGGTGGAGTTCGAATCCGTTTACCTCTCCGAGATGCTGAAGCCGATGTTCGATGATCTGAAAGCCGCGGCCCCCTTCGACGGCGGGTTTGGCGAGGACATGTGGCGCTCGATGCAAGTTCAGGAGTTTGGCCACGCGATCGCCAAGAGCGGCGGCGTAGGCCTGGCCGATGCAGTCTATTCCGACCTGCTTGCGGCTCAGGAAGCGCATTCGCGAGGTTCGCGATGACCGCCTCGCCGTCTTCCTCAAAGGATGCAGACGGGCTGCTGAACGCAATCCAGGCGCTCGAACTGGTTCTCGCAAAGGAAAACGCGGCGCTGCGCAAGGGGGATCGCGACGATGTCCGCGCGCTGGCAGAGGAAAAACGCCTGGCCTGTCGCGCCTACGAGGAGGCCGCGCGCACCCCGCCCACCGCGGTGGACAGGGCCATGGGCGAGCGGCTGCGCCAATCGATGCGGCGCCTCGCCGAGACGTCGACGGAGAACCGTCGCCGTCTCTCGGCCGCACTCGCCGCGCACCATCGGCTGATGCAGCTGATCGCCGAGGCTTTGCGCGAGCAGCAGCCCGGGCCTGTGGTTTATGCCCGCGGCGGCGCGTCCGCCTTGCGCACCCGGCGAACGACGCCCCCGCCCGCGTTTACCTTCGACCGCGCGCTGTAGATTCCAGGAGTGGCAGGACACCCCCGATGTCTTCCGATCTGACCCAGGCGCTGCGGTCCGCCCACAGCGGGCTCATTGCCAACCAGCAGGCTCTGGACGTCATCGCGCGCAACGTCTCGAATGCGAGCACGCCCGGTTACTCGCGCAAGATCGTCAACCTCGAGCAGCGGACCCTCGCCGGCAGCGGTGCCGGCGTGCAATCCGGTACGGTGACGAGACACGTCGATCAGGGGCTGGTGGCAAGCCTTCGCCTCGAGAGCGGAAATCAGCAGGCCAGCGCAGCAGCCAGCAGCCTTCTCGCCCGCGTCCAGGACCTGTTCGGCACTCCGGAAAGCAACGGCTCCCTCGCCCACCGGTTGTCCGACTGGCAGGCCTCCGTAGAAACGCTGGCCCTGGCGCCGCAGGATGCTCTGTCGCAACGACAGATGGTCTCGGCCGGCGAAGACCTGTCGTTCGCCCTGCGGCAGTCCAGCGCTGGTGTCCAGAGTCTTCGCCTTGAAGCAGACAGGCTCATCGGCGAGCGCGTAAACGAGATCAACGGTCTCCTCAAGGACGTGGCCGACTTGAACGACAAGATCGTTCGCAACAGCGCCATGGGCCAGGGCGTCGCCGACATGGAGGATACGCGCGATCTGAAACTCGACAGGCTGGCCGAGCTGATCGACATCCGCGTGACCGGTCGCGGCAGCGGCGGGGATGTCGTGGTTTTCACCGCTTCGGGTCGAACGCTGGTGGATGGAACGGCCGTGACGCTCAGCCACCGCTCCGCCAGCAGCATCGATGCCGCCGCCGACCAGGCGTCGGGGTTCATCGACGGCATCTACATCGGCGAGAGGGTCGCGGGGAACGACATCACCAGTGAGCTGCGCGGGGGCGAGCTCGCCGGTCTGGTCGAGATGCGGGACAGCACGCTGCCCGGCATCCAGAGCACCCTTGACGAACTCGCGGTCAACCTCCGGGATGACGTGAACGCCGTGCACAATCAGGGCGTGGGCTTTCCCGGGCTTACAACGATGACGGGGACCCGCAATTTCTCGGCGCCGGCCACCCAGACGATCACCTTCAGCGGGACCTCCGACACCGCGCTCGTCCTGTTCGATGCCGCGGGAAATGAATTGGCGCAGACGACGGTCCGCACCCTTCTCGATGATCCCGTTGCCACGGGCAATCCGCTCTCCACCGGCGATGCCACGGCGACGATCAATGAGTTGCGCACGGCGCTGAACGGCGCCCTGGGCGGAGCCCTTTCTGCCCAGATCGTCGACGGAAAGCTGGTGTTGTCGGTGACGACGACAGGGGCGACGCTGGCGTTGCGCGATCAGGCATCCAGCGCCCGCGGCGCCGATGCCGAGAACGCCGCCATCGGTTTCGATATCGATGGAACGGGCGGCGTCGACGAGCAGCACGAGGGCTTCTCCGCCTTTTTCGGCCTGAACGACTTTTTCGTCGATAAGGTGGGCGCGGGCTCGGGCCGAACCGGTGTCTCCTCCACGCTGCAGGTTCGCGCCGACATCGCCGCGGCGCCGGACCGGGTCGCGCGCGGAGCTGTGCAGTGGAACGCGAGCCTTGCGCCGTCGGGCCGCTATACCGTGACGGCCGGCGACGATACGATCGTCCAGCAACTGACCACGACGCTGAGTTCCGGCACCGATCTGGCCGCAGCCGGACGACTGCCCGGAACGACGGCCACGCTCGCCGAATACGCGGCCACCCTGATCAGCGACGCATCGGTCCAGGCCGCGACCGCCGCAGAAGACGCAACCTCCCGCTCGGACCTGGTCGAGGCGCTGAAGCAGAAGTCGGATTCGGTGCGCGGCGTCAATCTCGACGAGGAGCTGAGCGACCTGATGCTTTACGAGCAGGGCTACACGGCGGCCGCCCGCGTCGTTCAGGTGATCCAGGAGCTTTTTGAAACACTCGATCGAGCGCTCGGATAGGAGGCGGCAATGACCCGGATCGCGACGCTGGCCACCAGTCAGCAGCTCAATTCGATCCTGGCTGACACCCAGGCCCGCGTGCAGGACTTGCAGACCCAGATCGCGACGGGCAAACGGTCGCAGACGTATGCCGGCATCGGCAGCGACTCGCGCCGTCTCATCGATCTCGAGCAACGCAGAAAGCTGCTTGAACGCTACGAGCAGAATAACACGCTGATGGCGGCCCGCGCCGATGCCACGGCCACCGCCGTGAGCGGCATCTCAAGCACCATCCGCGACTTTCGCCAGGACCTGCTGTCCGTGATCAGCAGCGGCACCGTGCTCTCGGCGTCAAAAGTCGACGATCTGCAGGAAACCGCCTTCCGGGCGCTCCAGACGCTGGAAGATTACCTGAACACCAACCTCGATGGCCGATCCCTGTTCGCGGGCAGCCAGGTGCGCACCCGGCCGGTCGATATCGCGGCAAGTTCGCTGGATGAATTCCAGGCGACCTGGGACGGCAGCTCCGTCATCTACCCGCCGACGCGGGCGGCACAGGTCGGAGCGAGCGGAACCCTGACGCACACCGCAACCGGCGACCTGAGCATTACCCAGCGTGTGGCCTCCGGGCCTTTCGATACGATCACCGCCGCCAATACCGGCGCTTTCGCGTCCCTTCAGCCTGGCGCCACGATCACCATCAGCGGCAGCAGCACCGGGAACGACGGCACGTACACGGTTGTCTCCAGTGATGGCGACCGGACGATCACAATTGCCGGAACGCTGTCCTTCCCGCCGGCGGCGACATCGATCACCGTGACCAACAGTCTTGCCGACCCGCTCGGGGCAGCCGACACAGGCGCAAGCATCTCCATCGGCAACTGGTACAGCGGCGATACGCTGGTCCAGACGCACCGCCTGGACGACGAACGCTCCTTCACGCTGGATCTCGACGGCATCGATCCGGCGTTCGAGAAAGCGATCCGCGCTTTGGGCATCCTCGCGCAAGGCGTGACCGGCCAGCCCGGGGGACTGGACGCTCACCAGGAGCGGATCGATCAGGCGCTCTATCTCCTCAACGAGGCCATCGATGGCAGCGGCACCGGCACGGCGCCCTTCGGGTCGGAACAAAAGGGGGACCTGAAGGACGTGGAGAGCCGGGTCGGCTTTCAGCAGGTGATGCTGGCCGACGCCAAGACGCTCCACACCCAGCTCGCGGCAGCGCTCGAAGATCAGATCGGCGGGATCGAAAACGCCGACCCGCAGCAGGCAATCGCGCAGTTGCTCGATAGCACGCAAAGCCTGGAGGCTTCGTATCAGGCAATCGCCCGCGTCCGCAGCCTGAACCTGGCCCAGTTTCTCTAACGCGGCCTTAAGGCAGCGGGCGGGAGCACCAGTCTCGAATGCCTGAGAAATAATCACGCACGGCTTGCCGGGCCTGGAGCCGGCCAATCGGCCGGGCGACGAAGCCGAGCGGGCCCCCGATCCGGTCGGTGACCGTGCGGTTGACGATCAGCACCAGCGAGCCGCCGTCGTAAGGCACGGCGATCCCCAACTGCTCCAGGACGTTGTAGGAATGACCGGCGTAGTATTCGCGGAGCGCGAACAGGGTCGCCCCGTCCGCCTCTCCGACCAGCACATGGGAAAGCACGAACACAGGTCTGCCGTCGGCTTCCGACATCTTCCAGAAGAAACGACTGTCCAGCCACGACGGTTGCCCCGCCGGGTAGAGGTCAAGCGCGCGCGCCAAAGGCGCCAAGAGCCTCGGCACGGCGGTCGAAGCCATGCGGTGCAGCTGGCCAGCGGGAGAAGACAGGCTGTCGCCGCGATCGTAATCGGCCAGCCCACGCTGTCCTTCAGCGCGATACGCCGCGTAGCGTGCCTTCAGAATGTCGCGCCAGATGGCTGACGCCAGCTCGGGCTTCGGAGAGGACTGGACGGCTGGACCCGTCTGCCACCTGCGGATCGCCGCGATCTCCGATCCTGAAAAATTGAACCTCTCGCCCGGCTCGAGGTCGAACAGCCGTGCCACCTCGGCGTCATCGCCGTCATCCATCCGCACGGGAAGCCAAACCTGATCGGTGGCGTCCGCGTCGATCCGGCCATGGGCGCGGCGCTCCCCATCGGCCAGGATGAGGAGGCCCCGCCGGATTCGGTCGGCGAGATCAGCCGGCAGTACCGGCAGCCGCATGGCCGCCGCCTCCGCAAGTTCGTTGCGTTGGGATGCATCCAAATCGATGACGACGATCTCGCCGGCGTTCACGTCCCGGCGCTCGGCTGCATCGAAGCCAAATTCGGCGAGAAGCGCCTCCGTCGACGGACCGGAGGCAACCTCCCGTGTCGCCGCCGCCGCAAAACCGACGAGCGAAGCGAACACGGCGGCGGCGAGGACGAGCAGAGGGAGCGCTCGACGAGAGAGAATGGCGGGCAATCTGCTGACCTTACGTTGGCGACGCTACCATGGGCTCTCGCGAAAGCCTGCGGGGCCGGCGTCAGCTTGCCGCAGCGGTGACTTTACCGGCCCACCCTGCCAGCGTTCTCGATCTTCGCCAAGAGCGAGCCCATGTAGACTGGGGCGGGAACGAAGCGGCGGCGCCGTCGACAGGAACGCAAGCGTCCAGCCAGCAGCCGGCGCGCCGACCGCAGCCACAGGTGAGGGAAATAAGGACATGAGCGTCAAAACCAGTGAGCGCAAGACGGTATCGGTGCCCGGCGTCGAGGTCAAAGCGAACATCGATCCCAAATGGGACAGGGTGTTGACCGACGAGGCGCTTGCCTTCGTCGCCAAACTGGAACGGCGCTTCGGTGCCACGCGACGCAAACTGCTCGTTGCCCGGGAGGAACGGCAAGGGCGTCTGGACCGCGGCGAGCTGCCGGGCTTTCTGCTGGAGACGGAGGACATCCGCCGCGGCGGGTGGAAAGTGCCGCCGGCGCCTGCGGATCTGACCGACCGGCGGATTGAGATTACCGGCCCCGTCGACCGCAAGATGGTGATCAATGCCCTGAACTCCGGCGCCAACGTCTTCATGGCCGACCTCGAGGACTCCCTGACGCCGACGTGGTCCAACCTGCTGGACGGCCACATCAATCTCGGCGACGCGATCGCCGGCACGATTACCCACACCGAGGGAGGAAAGTCCTACAAGCTCGCAGAGAAGACAGCCACCCTGATTGTCCGCCCCCGTGGCTGGCATCTGGAAGAAGCGCACGTGCATGTGGACGGGGCCCCCATGTCCGGTGGGCTCTTCGACTTCGGCCTTTATTTTTTTCACAATGCGAAGCCTCTCCTCAATAAAGGCTCGGGCCCGTATTTCTACCTGCCAAAGATGGAAAGCCATCTTGAGGCGAAGCTGTGGGCTGATGTTTTCGCGGAAGCGGAGCAGACCCTGGACATCCCGCACGGGTCGATCAGGGCAACCGTGCTGATCGAGACCATTCTCGCCACCTTTGAAATGGATGAGATTCTCTACCAGCTTCGCGACTATGCCTCCGGCCTCAACTGCGGCCGCTGGGACTACATTTTCAGTTACATCAAGAAGTTCCGCAATCGGCCGGACTTTGTCCTGCCGGACCGGAACGCGGTGACGATGACCGTTCCATTCCTCCGGGCCTACAGCCTGCTTTTGATCAAGACGTGCCACAGACGCGGCGCCTACGCCATGGGGGGAATGGCCGCATTCATCCCGATCAAGACCGACCCCGCCGCCAACGACGCGGCGATGGAACGGGTTCGCGCCGACAAGCTGCGTGAAGTCACAGATGGCCACGACGGTACGTGGGTCGCTCATCCGGGGCTGGTGCCGCTCGCCAAGTCCATCTTCGACGAACACATGCCACAGCCAAACCAGCTTCACCGCCTGCGCGACGACGTCGCGGTCACCGCGGCCGACCTGGTCGCCGTCCCCGAGGGTGACATTACCGAGGAGGGCCTGCGCAGCAATATTCGCGTGGGCGTTCAGTACATTGAAGCTTGGCTGGGCGGCCTCGGCTGCGTGCCCCTCTACAACCTGATGGAGGACGCCGCCACCGCCGAGATCAGCCGCTCGCAGGTGTGGCAGTGGCTCAAGCACAAAGCCAAGATGGACGACGGCCGAGCGGTGGATGAAGCATTGGTTCGGGCGCTGGTCACCGAGGAGATGGCCAAGCTGAAACAGGTGCTGGGCGCCGATCGATATGACGGCGGGAACTTCAAGCAGGCGATCGAGGTGTTCCTGAAGGTAGCGATGCCGCCCGACTTCATCGAGTTCCTGACACTGCCGGCCTACTCTCAGGTCACCACGGTGCGGCACTCGGCCTGAGCGCCGCCGCGGGCGGAGACGTCCGCTTCCTCTGGAACCGGGCTGGGCATCGATGGGGCTCGCGACACGGGGTATCGCGAGCCTTCATCAAATACTTAGCGGTTGTAGCCCTCGCCGCGATCTGCGCCGGCCACATTCCCTATCATCTCTATTGACTGACTAGTGATAATGAACTAGCTTCAGGTTCTGGTGGCTGCACGTCAGCGACCCGCGGGAGTTTGATCGAAGCAGCTTGCGCCGCGACACCAAACGCTAAAGCGCCACGAAGTTGGCTTCGTGGGTACCGAAACCGCGATGGATGTGTGGAGGACTACGATGCAAGTCGGATCGGGATCTAGCGCCTCTCCGCCTCAGCCAATGTTGTTTCCTGGCCGCCCGCCGCGATGTCGGCTCTGTCGCAGGCCGGCCAGCCAGAGCATCGTCGCTTTAGGCTAGCCCTTCTCACACTTTGCAACCGGTGGGGCGCCGCCTCCGTGCGGCGGAAGGAGACGTATGTCGAACGCTTATGTGATCGAGACCGGCGGCGAGGCCGCAGGAATTGTCATTCGGGAAGGACGGCGCTTTCGCTTCCTGAGTTCATCGCCCCAATTCTGGAGCGTTGACGGCAACTACTACCGTAGCCCGAAGGAGGCCGAACGCGCCGCTCGCGCGATCATGGCCCTGAGGGTTCCGGGCGCCGAACCGGCACGCACCAAAACTTAGTCCTCCACCCGGGGTAACTCTCTCTCCGGCACGTCCTGCTAGCCCCAAGGGTGAATCAGGCTGCCGGAGAGACCTTTTTTTGGAGACACGGCGTGAGCACGTGCCGGGCGATGGAAGAGGAGTTGTTGAATCGCATAACAGCGATTCGAGCAGCGGCCGAAATCCTTGATGACAGCCATGAACTCTCGAGCGGCGATCGCCATGCATTCCTGATGGTCATCCAGGCGGAAGCCGCTCGCCTTCAAACTCTGATTCGGCAAAACGAGTCCTAGTCCGCCGACCGGCGGGACTCGCCACCCCGCCCTACCGGCCCGTTCAGCAGCGCGCCCCACCTCTGCGCCGGCTATCACCAAGCTAGGCGTGCGGCGAGGACACGGCTTCGAACGCCCGGCGGAACAGCATCGGACCGCTTCCCGCGCCGCCAGCCGCCGCCGATCCTGCAGATCAAGCCACCGGTGTCAGGCGCTCGGGCACATCGGTCGCCTCGTTACGCTCGCCCTCGGCGGACGGCGCCGTATCGGTGTCCGCTTGGAAGTGATAACGCGACAGAAACTCAGTATCATTGGGCGACTGGTATAATAACAGAGCAACTGCCACACCAGACTGTCGACGTCTCCTGCGCGTAATCTTGCGAATCCCCTTCATTCGCATGGCAATTGCCGACCGGATACGCATTGATTACCCCCTTTATCTCACACCAGCAGCATCAATTCTAAAAAAATTCGGCGTTACGTCAATGAGTGAGAATGGTCGGAAGCGATTCGACGTCCCCAATGCTTCGGATGTCCGGGATCAAAATTCTGGCAGGGCGGCGGCGTGTTTCAGGACGGCGCGTTCGTCTGTCGCGCCCTGCTCGCGGCGCTCGGTTTCCAGTGCCAGCCTGTGATGGCGGGCCTGCTCCGCCAACTCCGCGCTTCGAAGCTCACGATGGCTGAGCAGGACGACCTCCCGCTGCGCCAGCACCGCCGCCTCCGCATGCCGTCTCGCTTCGACGGCAGCGAGACGCCGTTTCTCCGCATTTTGGGCAAACGCGGCGAAAGCAAAGAAGACCTCGACATCTGCCGCATTTCTCTCCCGTTCGAGTTCGGTCTCCAGCGCCGTCAACCGACCCGTTGCCTCATCCGCAGCCCGGACCAGCTCGCGCAACTGCCGGCGCTCCTCGTCAAGGCGCCAGCGTCGCAGCCGGATCAGCGGGGCCAGCCCCTTTCGCATCCCCTGCCCCTAGGACGGGCGCGATGTGGCCGGCGCCTCACCGAGAACGGCGCGGAGCGCGGCATAACATTGGGCGAGATCGCTCCGCTCCTCCTTGCCCTGGGCAAGGAACGCTTCGAGCGCCGGTCGCAGGCGAATGGCTTCGTCGACCTCGGCGTCGGTGCCGGCACGATACGCGCCCAGCCGGATCAGCTCTGCCATTTCCTCCCAGACCGAGAGGAGCCGTCTAGCGCGACCGATCAACGCATTCTCCTCGGCCGAATTACAGCCGGGCAACGCACGCGAGACGCTCTTCAGGATGTCGATTGCGGGATAGCGACCGCGTTCGGCGATCGAACGATCCAGAACGACGTGGCCATCGAGAATGCTGCGCACCGCGTCGGCGACAGGCTCGTTATGGTCGTCGCCTTCGACGAGAACGGTGAACAGTCCGGTGATGCTGCCCTGACCTTCCACACCGGGACCGGCCCGCTCGAGCAGGCGTGGCAGCTCAGCGAACACCGAGGGCGTGTACCCCTTCGACGTCGGCGGTTCGCCGGCCGCGAGCCCGATCTCCCGCTGCGCCATCGCAAAGCGGGTGACGCTGTCCATCAGGCAGAGGACGCGCGCACCCCTGTCGCGAAAGTATTCAGCGATCGCGAGCGTCGCATAGGCGGCGCTGCGACGCAGCGGCGGCGCCAGGTCGGAGGTGGCGACGACCACCACGCTGCGTGCCAGCCCCTCCTTCCCGAGACTGTCCTCGATAAATTCCCGAGCTTCGCGCCCGCGCTCGCCGATCAATCCGATGACCGTGACGTCGGCCTCGGTGTGGCGTGCCAGCATCGACAACAGGCTGGACTTGCCGACACCGGATCCGGCAAAGACGCCGAGCCGCTGACCGCGGCAGCACGTCAGGAAGGTATTGAGCGCGCGCACCCCGAGGTCGAGCTTGCCAGCCATTCTTTGCCGCGCGTGCGCGGGCGGGGCAGCAGCCCGCATCGGATACCGGGAGAGGCCGCTGCGCAGCGGCCCGGCACCGTCGATCGGCTCGCCGAGAGGGCCGACCACCCGCCCGAGCCAGTGCTCGCTGGGCCAAACGGCATCGTCCTCGCAGGCGGCTTCCGCGCGGCAGCCCGGGCCGATGCCGGCCAGAGGTCCGTAGGGCATCAACAGGGAACGGTCGTTGCGAAAGCCGATGACCTCGGCATGCACGGCCGCGCCGGAGCGATCGATCAGGCGGCACCGGTCGCCGACGGACAGCACATCGGCGAGGCCGGCGGCCTCGACGAGGAGTCCGGTGATGCCGGACACCCGTCCGAACCGCTGGACAGGCGGCAGGGCGTCCAGCCGCTGGACGATGGCGTCGGCGGTCGTGGCGGCCCGGGCGGCGACGATAGGAGTTTGCACGGTGGCGAGATCCTCGGCTTCGGCCTTTCGGTGATCCCAGATTGGCCTGCCATCCGTTAACGCCGAGTGAACCGCTGATCTGCCGGGCCCTCCGCCCCCCGGCCATCGCTCCACCTACCCTTAAAAATTGTATTCATAAACGATATAAAAATCATAATTGCATCATTGCCCCGAAAGGACTATTTATGGGGGCAAGAGATTGATGCAAGCAACTTACACGAGCATAAGGGGGCTATTCCAATGCGTGTTCTCCTGGTCGAAGACGACAGCCTGATCTCCCGTAGCGTCCAGCTCATGCTGAAATCCGAGAACATGGTGGTCGACACCACCGATCTCGGCGAGGATGCCATCGAGATTGCCAAGCTCTACGATTACGACATCATCCTGCTGGATCTGGGCCTGCCGGACATGGAGGGCACGGAGGTCCTGCGCCGTCTGCGTGCCGCGCGGATCACCACGCCCGTGCTGATCCTTTCAGGCCTGTCCCAGCTCGAAAACAAGCTGCGCTGCCTGGGATCGGGCGCCGATGACTACCTGACCAAACCGTACGACAAGCGGGAGCTGATCGCGCGCATCCAGGCGATCGTCCGCCGCTCGAAGGGTCACGCGCAGTCGGAGATCCGCACCGGCAAGCTCGCCGTCAACCTTGCGGCAAGGACGGTTTCCGTCAACGGCCAGCCATTGCATCTGACCGGCAAGGAATACGGCATCCTTGAGTTGCTCAGCCTGCGCAAGGGCACCACGCTGACCAAGGAAATGTTCCTCAATCACCTCTACGGCGGACTGGACGAACCGGAGCTGAAGATCATCGACGTCTTCATTTGCAAGCTGCGCAAGAAGCTCGCCGCGGCGACCGAGGGCGAGCACTACATCGAGACAGTGTGGGGCCGCGGCTACGTATTGCGGGAGTCCGAACACGGGATGGCGACAGCCTTCGCCGCGTAATTCCCTTCGGCAAGGGCGCCCCCGGTGGGGCGCCCTGCCCGCGCGCAAGCCGCCTGCCGATTTTCCTGGCCGCGCCTTGCCACCTCGGAATCCGAGGCTTCCGTTCCCTCTAAACTCGAAGTGCTTCAGCCCCGGCCGCCGGCCGCAAGGCGCTGCGTCGGAGCCGCGGCCCGAGAAGCCCGGCGATAAAGACCGCGCTTATCGGGAACGGGCTCCAGCGTATCGGTGATGCCGAGCACGCTTTCGGTGCCTCCGAGAAACAGAACGGCATCGTCCGCCATGGCAGCCGCCAGGTTGTCGAGGACACGCCGCTTCTGGTCCTGATCAAAATAGATCAGCAGGTTGCGGCAGAAGATGACATCGAAGCCGCGGCCGGGTGTGGCATCGGCAATGATATTGTGCTCACGGAAATCGACCATGGCGCGTAACGCCGGGTCCAGCTCCCACTGCGTGCCCGTCTGCCTGAAGTACTTCACGAGATGGGTGATCGGCAGGCCACGCTGGACCTCGAACTGCGAGTAGATCCCCACCCGAGCCTTCGCCAGCACCGTCCGCGTGATGTCGGTGGCCAGGATGCTGACCCGCCAGCCGGCCATTCGCGCCGACTCCTCCTTCATCAGCATGGCGATGGAGTATGGCTCCTGGCCGGTCGAGCAGGCGGCGCTCCAGATGCGGAGACTCCGGGAGGCTTGCCGCGCCTTGAGCAGCGCCGGCAAAACCTCGGCCCGCAACATCTCGAAGGGACGGGTGTCACGAAAGAACAGCGTCTCGTTGGTGGTCATTGCCTCGACCACTTCGCGCGCAAGCGCCTCGTTCGGCCGACGCAGTGCGGCGACCAGCCCCGACAGCCCGTTGAGCTTGTGCTGCTGGGCGATCGGGGTCAGCCGATTCTCCAGCAGATATTCCTTGTCACGGGTGATGACGATGCCCGACCGCTGGCGCACCAGACCACAGAGAAATTCCAGATCGGAGGGCGTCATGCGACCCTTCCTCCTTTGGCAAGAGCCGCTACCCGGGCAGCGATGCGGGACAGGGGTTCGACAGCGCTGCAGAGCCCGGCCGTCGCGACGGCGCCGGGCATGCCCCAGACAACACTGGTCGCCTGGTCCTGGGCAATAACGGTGCCCCCCGCCGCGACGAGTTCGCGGCAGCCGGCCAGTCCGTCGGAGCCCATGCCGGTGAGGATCACCGCCAAGCCACGCCGCCCGTAACAGCGGGCAACGCTGCGAAGCATCGGGTCAACGGACGGGCGGCAGAAGTTCTCGGCCGAATCCCGGGTGAGCCGGAGACGCACGCCGCCCGGCCCTTGTTCGACCACCAGATGGTGATCGCCGGGGGCGACGTAGATGCGTCCGCCGACCAAGGCTTCGCCGGAAACCGCTTCGGCGCAGTGGACGCCGGTCGCCCGTTGCAGATGTTCCGCCAGAATGGTGGTGAACGTCGGCGGCATGTGCTGAGTGATGATGATGGGCTGCGACAGTTTCTCGGCACACAATTCTTTCAGCACCGCCGACAGGGCCTGGGGGCCACCCGTTGAACTTCCGAAGGCAATGATGTCCGGCCGGATTTGCCCGTTCGGCCGCAACGCAATCGGCGACGAGGGTACAAGCGTAGGAGATGGGATCGGACCCGGCGCCACTGCCTTTGGCGAGTTCCCGGGCTGGGTTGCCGATTTGATCGGGCCAACCCGGCGCCGGCGTGCCGCCGCCAATTCCTTGATTTTCGACAGCAGATCGCGATGGAAGTCGGCGCTGCCACCGAGCTGTTTCGAGGATGGCTTGGGGATGTAGTCGGCGGCTCCCAGTTCGAGAGCCCGAAGGCTGATCTCGGCATTCTGCTGGGTGAGGGTGGAGGCCATCACCACCTGCACCGTCGGATCGATGGTCAACAGCTTGCCCAGCGCCGTCAGTCCATCCATCACCGGCATCTCGACATCCAGGACGATCACCTCGACGTCGCGGCTGCGCGAGAGCCGATCCACGGCAATGGCGCCATTGGCGACGGACGCGACGATCTCGATCTGCGGGTCGTTCCCGAGCATGCCGATGATCAAACCGCGCACGACAGCGGAGTCGTCCACGACCATCACCCGCACGCGATCTGGGGTTGTGGCCGGGCGGACAGCCGACGCGGAGCCCGCTCGTGGAGAAGAAGTGAGGACCGTCATTGTCTCTCCCTAGCCGAGCACGCCGGCTTGCGCGAATTTCAGCTCAAGGATTTCGCTGTCGAACGGCTTCATGATGTATTCGTTGGCGCCCAGATCGATGGCCTGGCGAATGTGGGTGACATCGCTTTCGGTCGTGCAGAAGACGACGACCGGCGCCTCGCCCCCAGGCACCGCGCGCAGAGCACGCAGGAACTCGATGCCGTTCATCACCGGCATGTTCCAGTCGAGGAGCACGACATCCGGCATCGCCGACAGGCAGGCAAGGATCGCCTCCTGACCGTTTGCCGCCTCCCGCACCTCGAAAGACAGCCCCTGAAGGATGCGCCGCGCGACGGTTCGGACGACGCGCGAGTCGTCCACGACCAGACAGGACTTCATCGCTTGCTCCTTATTCGGCCCGTTATTTTGTTCAAGAGGCTTCAGGCACGCGCCTCGCCGCCCAGGCTGCGGGCGAGGCTCTGCATCAGTCCGTCACGGTCGAACTTCGCGATGTAGTCGGTGAAGCCGACGGAGTGGCCGGCCTCCAGATCGCGATCGGTGGCGTGTGACGAGAGCGCGAGCAGCGGAATGCCGGCCGAGCGCTGATCCTTGCGCAGATGCTGCGCGAGTTCGAGGCCACTCATTCCCGGCAACTCGATATCGCTGATCACGGCGTCGAAGTTTGCTCCGTCCCGACACAGCTCAAGCGCCCGTCCGGCATCTCCGACAACCGTGACCTCGTATCCTTCGGCCTCAAGCACGGGCGTCACCAGCCGCTGGAAAAACGGGCTGTCCTCCACCAGCAGCAGCCGCACTTGGCGTGCGCGCTCCCCTCGCGCCCCGTCCCCAGCCGCGTCGAACCAGTCGGGGAACGCCTGCGTAAGGAAGTGGGCGGTGTCCAGCAGCTCCGTTGCCTTGCCGTCGATCACGGCGCTGCCAACGTAGCCCTGCTTTCGTCCCGACAGCTCGACGACCAGCTCCTGTTCCGCAATGTCGACGATCTCGTCCACAATCAGACCCATCGACAGGCCGGCATCGGTGAACACGAGCACCGGGCGCTTGCCCTCGGCCTGCCAGTCGAAGTTCGGATCGCAGGCCACCAGCGGCATCAGATGGCCGCGGTACTGGATCATTGGCCGGCCCTGCGAGGCTTCGATGTTCGAGAGATCGATCTCTTCCAGACGCGCCACGAGTTCCACCGGAATGGCCTTTTGGGTCTGGCCGCCGGCACGGAAGACCAGCAGCCTGGAGGTCGCGTCGGCAGCGTTCTCGCTGACCGCCGCGTCCTTCTCGCTCTGCGTCGAGCGTTGGCCGATCGCTTCGGCGATCCCATTGGGATCGAGGATCATCACCACACCGCCGTCGCCGAGAATGGTGTTGCCGGCATAGTAGCGGATGTCGCGAAGCATCGGATTGACCGGCTTGACGACGATCTCCTCGGTGTCGAAGACTTCGTCCACGATAATCCCGAAGCGGAGCTGACCGACCTGGGTGACGACGACGAACGTCGGCCGCTTTTCCCCTGCCGCGTCGCCCGCAAGCGTGTCGCCCACCTTCAGCAGACCACGCAGGTCGACCAGCGGCAGGAGCCGGTCGCGAAGCCGCAGCAGCGGTGTCTGCCGGATCGTCTCCAGCCTGGCGTCGCTTCCGCCATCCACACCGACCAGTTCGAGCACGCAGAGCTGCGGCAACGCAAAGCGCAGGCCGCCAACCGACACGATCAGCGCCGAGACGATCGCGAGCGTCAGCGGAATCTTGATGACGAAGGTCGAACCGTGGCCGGCCACGGAGGAAAGCTCGATGCTTCCTCCGATCTTCTGGATGTTGGTGCGCACCACGTCCATGCCGACGCCACGACCGGAGACGTTGGTCACCTTCTCGGCGGTGGAGAAGCCGGCATTGAAGACGAACTGAAAGATCTGCTGGTCGGACATCTGCGCCAGTTCCGCTTCGCGGACCAGGCCCTGCGCGAGCGCCTTGCGCTTGATGCGCTCGATGTCGAGGCCGCGGCCATCGTCGCTCACCTCGATGATGATGTGGCCGCCCTCATGCCGCGCCGTCAGGCGGACGACTCCGGCTTCGGGCTTGCCGAGCCGGCGCCGCTCCTCGGGCGGTTCGATGCCGTGGTCGGCGGCGTTGCGCACCATGTGGGTCAACGGGTCCTTGATCATCTCCAGGACCTGGCGATCGAGTTCGGTGTGCTCTCCCTCCATCTGCAGGTCGAGCTTCTTGCCGGTCTCGTGAGCGAGGTCCCGAATGATCCGTGGAAGCTTCGACCAGGCGTTGCCGACCGGCTGCATCCGCGTCTTCATCACGCCTTCCTGCAGCTCGCTGGTGATGTGGCTGAGCCTCTGGAGCGGCGCGGTAAACTCGGTGTCGGTCCGTCCCCGGACCATTTGCGAAAGCTGGTTGCGGGTCAGCACCAGTTCACTCACCAGGTTCATCAGCGATTCCAGCGTTTCCACCGGGACGCGGATCGACTGCTGGGCGACCGAGAGCGCTTTGGTCTCGATTTGCGCGGCCTCCCCGCCGGGCGCCGGCGTCGACGACGACGAACGCAGCTGGGACGCTTTCTGGTCGATCGGTGTTGGCACCGCGGGCGCGGCCGGAGCGTTCTGCTCCGGGCCGGCCGGCACCGCCGCGCTCGGCTGTTCCGCGATAACGGACGCACCCGACGCAAGCGCTTCTTCGATTTCCTTCAGCATTTCCGCCGCAACCGGAAAGCAGGGCGCATCGTCGGCCACGACGACCGTATCGGGGGCGGCGGCCGGTACCGATACCGGAGCGGTGCCCGCCGCCACTGCGGCCAGTTCAGCGAGGAGCGCGCTGTCGTCGCCCGTCGGCTCCGCTCCCGTCTGCTCCAGGGCCGCCAGCAACTCGCGAATGGCGTCGATGCACTTCAGGATCGACGTCACCGCCTGTGGCGACACAGCCAGTTCGCCGGCGCGGAACTTGCCGAGAACATTTTCGCCGGCGTGGGCGATCGACTCCAGCCGCGCCAGACCGAGGAAGCCGCAGGTCCCCTTGATCGTGTGCACCAGCCGGAAGATGTTGCCGAGAATGGCGCTGTCGTCCGGGGCGTGCTCGAACTGAACCAGTTCGGCGTCCAGAACTGCGAGGTTTTCCGCCGTCTCAGTCAGAAACTCCCGTAGCAGGTCGTCCATTGTCGCCCTCGCCAAGAACATGAACCGGTTTCGGCGCCATTTGCACGCCAGCCGGTACACGCTAGCACGAGAGCGTTTACGACCTCTTAGCGGGACGGCAGCAAGGAGCCGTCGCTGTGGACGGCAGTTTACGCGGCAAGCGGTCCTTCGCCGCCGCGCCGCCGGGGCACCCGGGTCCGGATCTCCAGCGCCTCGTCCGAAGCGCGGTCCAGCACAATGTCCGCCTCCAGGCGATTGGCGAGGCACGACAGGTAGAAGGCATGGATGGTCCGCGGCGTCACGGCCGACGCTTCCGTTCCGTGGAGCGCCGCCATGATGTCGTCGGCAATCTGGACGGAGCAGGCACAAACCATCAGGGAGAGGTCGGTTTCCTCCGGCCGTTCGGTGATGCGCAAGGACACGCACCCGCCGCGCGGCAAGGCATCCGCCGCGAGCATGATCAAGCACAGCAACAGCCGCACCGTATCGCCGGGAAGGACGGCCTCGTCCGAATGGCCGTCGGCGTTCGCCTGCCAATCGAACCGAACACGGCCACCAAGCAGGTAGCCCTCCGCCAATTCGCGCGCCTGCCGGTAGGTCAGTCCGCTCCAACGGGTGCCCCCCTGCCCGAAGACAGCGCGGAAAAAGGTCAGGCGACCGGCCAGCTGGCGCCCGCTTTCGACGATCAGATCACGGACATCGCCAACCTCGTCATCGCCCTCCTCTCCCATCAACTCACCGCCGGCATTGATCGCGGCCGCGGGCCCGATTAGGTCGTGGCAGAGACGCGAGCAGAGCAGCTGCCCCATCTTCAGAGCGATGGCGTCATCGATCGCCAGCTTCGCCTCACCGGGTACCGGCGGGGGCGCAAAGGGCGAGGTCTGATCGAGAGGAGAGGCTTGCGTCAGCATGGCCACACCGAGTTTCAATTTATGAGTGCATGATTAACATAACGCACAACTTAATACAAATTGCGAGCACTCGTAAAGAGGGCATAACGCATTTATGCACACATTTTTTAGTTGTATCGGGCAACCATGGTCCCACCGGGTTCGCTTCGGCGTGTCAGCCCCTTTTTCAGTAGTCCCATTTCCACTTCAGGCCGAGGGCACCCTGGGTGCCGCTGGTGGCGGTCTGGTTGATCTCGCTTTCAATGCTGATGCCTGGCGCGATTTCGATCTCGACGCTTCCGGTTTTCGAGCCATCCGCCAGGCCCTGCTCGGCCCCGATATAGATCTGGTCGCTGACGTAGCTGCCGAGGGCGAGGCTGGACCCGTCGCCAGACCGGCTCGGCTGTACTGCCAGGGTATCAAGTCCGAGAAACGTGCGGACGAAACTGAACACGTTCTCACCCGTGCTTTCGCCGCGGGCCAGGGCTTCAAGAGCCGCCGCAAGCTGCACCGCCTCCACCGGGCCCAGCTTGGCGGAGCTCTTGTTGAACAGAACCTGCGATAAGACCTCGCTTTCGGGCAGGGGTGGCTGCGAGGTGATGGCGATCTCCGGTCGCGAGGCAAAGCCGGTAATGGCGATGAAAGCGGTGATCTCGGTCGACTGATACTCGGCCACGGCGTTGATCATCGGGTCAATCTTATCCGATCCGGCGAAGGAGACGACGCCACGCTGCAGATCGAACCGCTTGCCCGCGAGAGAGAGCGTGCCGCGCACCAGGGAAACCTCGCCGCTGATCCGGGGCTTGGCGGACGTTCCCCTCACCGTCAGGTTACCCGACCATTCCGACTCCAGTCCTCGCCCGCGAACGAACACCTTGCGGGGCAGCGAGACCGAAAGATCGAGTCCCAGAGCGACCGGGGCAGAGCTGCCGCCGGCATCCCTTGGAACAAACCGCGCTTGGCCCACCTCCGTTACCGGCAGAACGATCACCGAAGGCGGCAGGCGGTCGATGAGACGGATGTCGATCTCCCGCGATTCGATCTTGCCCGACAGCTTGGGAGTTTCGCCGGAACTGTCCATGGTCATGTCGAGGTTCAACGCGGCGGTCACGTCGTCGCGTCGGACAAGCGTCGCATCGTCGGCGCGCACGTGCAGCCGCCCTCTCATCCCGCCCTCGGCCGGCAGAGTCACTTCGCCCTCCCCGGCAATCCGTCCCGCGCCGCCGTCCGTCCCCGTCAGCCGCAGGTCCAGCGTCCGCCGGCCGCGCGCCTCGAGCCGGGCCGAAAGTTTGTCGAGCAGCGTCGCGGAAACAAAGTTCTCATACAGGCCGTCTCGTAGATCGACCCCGCCGTCCACCCGAGGGTCGGAAAGACTTCCTCCGACAACAAGATCGCCCGTCACGCGGCCCTCAATGCGCTGATCGTCGAGCGCAAGGAGGAGAGAAAGCCGCCGGAGGTCCGCATCAATGCCGAGCCGACCCTCGATCGGCGCATCCCGATCGACGAGCGGTGCCATCGTCCCCGCCGGCAAACGCACCGGCAGGCGTCCCGCCAGGGTCAGCCGATTTCCGTTCGGTCCCGATGCGGTGCCGTCGATCTGAAGGGCACCTGCGCCGAGGTGTAGGTCGACGTCAGCCTTCAGACGAGCCTCGTCGGTGAGCCCCGCCTGGTCGAAACCGACCCCACGCAACCGCAAATTGCCGGTACCCACCGTCTGGGCCTGCTCGCCCCGCAGCGAAAGCTGGGCGTTCAGCGTCCCATGCGCGGGAGCCGCCTCCGACAGCGCCCGCCCCATGCTCAATGGCAGCGCCTCTGCCCACAGGGTGGCCGCGGTGTTTCCAGGCGCCAGTTCAGCATTGGCCAACAGGTGACCGTTCCCCACGGCAAGCGCCAGCCCCTCGAGCGAGAATTGCCCCGGCGCAACCACGATCCGGGCCGGCTGGGATAATTGGATGGTTTCGCCGGCGACCAGCCCCCGAAGCTGCTCAACATCGACGCGCACGGAATTCTCCGTCCGTACCATGCTCGACACCACTTCGAGGTGTTGCGACTTCGGTTCCTGGCCCTCGACGGCAAGCCTGAGCCGCGCGCGTGCCGGCGTTCCCGCAGCATCGAGGGCGATGCGATGAAGCGCCAAGGGGCCGCCGATCTCATCCGCCCGGATGGCCGCGGTGAATTGCGGATCAGCAAAGGCGTTACGAACGGTCGCATCGCCCGTAAGGCTGGCAATGCGAAACTGCTCTTCGGTGCCTTGCCCCAGCGAGAGGGCCCCACCGCCCACGCTGACCGCGATGGTCTGCCTTCCGTCCTCCGGCGTCAGCCGCACGTCGATGTGGAGCGGCCCCTGCAGAGCGGTTTCGCCAAAGCGAATCTCCGAGCGTGGCGGCTGGCTTGAGGCGCGGAGCGTTCCGTTGGCAACGGGGCCAGCCAGATCCGCCCGGATCCCTCCCTCCAGCGCGACCCCGAGGCCGCGCGCCGTAAGGGGCTCGATCCGCAGCCAGCGGTTGTTCTCCAGCGCAAAGTCCGTCGAGGCCGAAACCGGACCCTCGCTCGTCCGGCCGTCCAGCGTCAGCCTTCCTGCCGGCCGCGAGACCGCGTCCGCAACACGCAGGTCAGCGGTGGCGGCTGCGACCGTCACATCGCCCACGGCACCGTCATCGAGACGCAACACGACCGCGACCCTCGGATCGCCCGGCGCGCCTTGCGCCTCTGCCTGAAGCGTCGCCCGGCCCCTCAGGGGGCTTCCCACCGCCGCGGACAGCGGCGTAAGCGAGGGGACGGTGAGCTGCAACCGGGCATCGAGAATGTCCGGCTGATTGGAGAGGCGGAGATGACCATCGCCCGAGACATTGCGCCCCTCCAGTCGCAGGCGCGGTGCATCCAGGCCGGCCTGCTCGCTCCACGAGAAGGGCACGTCAATCCGAGGTGCAGGCCCGAACAGCGCATCGAGGGCCGGGATCCCGGTGGCGAGCCTGCTCCCCTCGCCCACAAGCCGGCCGCCTACTGCCGGCGGCTGAAGCGTCCCTTCCAGCGTCGCGACGAAAGCAACGCCTCCTCTTGCCGCCGAGCCGGCCGGCACAGCAAACGCCTTCAGGTCGTCGGCATTCACGCTGAGCTGGGCAGCAACGCGCTGGTCTTCGAGCCCGACACTCCCCCGACCGGCCAGACGAACGGACCGGCCATCGACGGACAATGACTCCACCGTCAGCCGCGTTTTCGCCGCATCCAGCCAGGCCTTGCTGCTGAACGCCGGTGCCTCGCCCAACGCCGCCTGAAGGGAAGGGTCATCGAGCTTCAGGCCTGCTACCGTCCCCCCCAGGTCGACGGTGGCGAATGTCGGATGCCCCGCCGCCGCGTCGCGTTCCTCTGGCGAGACCGATGCCTTGGCCAGAACCTCCAGCCTTTGGGCGCGCACCCGTGGGCCCGTCAGGCCGTCCAGCGCGAGGTTTGCGGTGACCGTAGGCGCCTGCGTCGTGCCATGTGCGACTGCATGGACGGTCGCGCGCTCGAACCCCAAAGCGCCCACACTTCCGGGAGCAATCGCCGCGTCTTCGATCGACAGATCGGCCCGAAAGGCCAGTCCCCCATCGGCGGCAAGTCTGCCATCGCCGATGAGGAGAAGACCACGGCCGATGAGCTGCAGCGCCTCGACGGCCACGGCGCCGTCTCGATCCTGCCGGACGGTTGTCTCCACACGGAGGCTGTTGGCCAGAACCGGCGTCAGTTGCGGCAGCAATTTCGGCTCGATATCCGCGTTTCCGGCAAGGCTCAGGCGAAGATCACGATCCCACTGCAGAGCGACGTCAGAGGTAAAGCGTCCTAGGCCGCCCGCGGTCGCCGCGATGTTGCCCTGCCAGTTTTCGAACGGACCACGTCCCTCGAGCCGGACGGCGAGCGGGGTCCGCGGTTGCAGCCCAAGGAGACTGCCGACCAATCCGCCCTCCGGTTCGTCGATCGAGGCGGCGATATCGAGGATACCTCGCTTTGGATCCAATTCAGCGTCCAGCAACGCCGCGCCGCCTCCGGCATCGAGCGGAAACACGGCGATCGACGTGCGCAGATGTCCCGTCTCGCCCGCTCTGTCGTCAACCGCCGCCAGCTGGCCCTTGAGACCGAGCCGCATTGCCCGGCCGGCCACCGGCTCCGCGAGTCGGAACTCACCGACAGCGAGCCGATCGATCCGCACGGCGATCGGAAGATGCGGCAGAGGCGGCGGACCGGCAGGCTCCGATACGGAAGGCTCTTCCGAGGCCGGCGGCAGACGCTGAAGCGCGACGGTGCGCGCCGAAATCTCGTTGACGTGCAGGCGACCCGCCAGCAGCGCGGCCGGCCGCCAGGCCAGCAGGAAGTCGTCCACCGCAAGCCAGGTCCCTGAGGCGTCGGCGACTTCAATGTGATCCACCTGAAGCCGGGAAGGCAGGCCGGGTGCGATGCCGGTGATGCGCACGGCCGAGCCGTCCGTTTCCGACAGCAGCCACTCGATGCCCCGGGCAAGCCTGTCACGGCCGTCTTGCGTCTGGGTGAGGCCGACGACGATCAGGACGAGCAGCAGCAACACTCCGGCCAAAGCGGCGGCGCAAAGGGCGCCACCGACGAGGAGACGCCGGACGCGGACTGCCAGGGCCATCTCAGAACGCCTGCCCGAGACTGATATAAAACTGAAAGGGGTCGTCGACGGCGCGGGGCGGGTTCAGCGGAAAGGCGATATCGAACCGCACCGGGCCAATGACTGTAACGTAGCGGGCGCCGATGCCCGCAGCCCAGCGCAACTCTTCCGACACATCAGGATAAACCTGGGTATAGACGTTGCCGCCGTCAACAAAGGGTACCAGGCCGAAGTTTCCCCAAACCCGCGCCCGCAATTCCGCGTTCAATTCCAGCACCGAGCGACCGCCCAGGGGATCGTGGCTGTCGTCGAGCGGCCCGACTTTTTGAAACGGATAGCCGCGGATGGAGTCGCCGCCGCCGGCATAAAAGCGCTTGTTGGCAGGGATATCCTCACGCGATTCCCCCACGATCGACCCCACCTTGGTCCGGCCAGCGAGGACAAAGCGCTTTTCGGAATCAAGCGGCTGATATCCGGAGAGTGTGATGGCACCGGATAAGAACAACGCGGTTTCGTTGAACCAGCCGAAGTAGGGCGTCGCCTGAAGTCGGAGCCTCATGCCTTCCCGCGGATCGAGCAGGCTGTCAGTGGCGTCGCGATAGAGTTCGCCCGGCATGCCCACTAGCGTCGAGGTGTTGGTGCCCTTCTCGTCCTTCAGTTGCGACCACTCAAGGGATCCACCAAAGGTGCCGGTCCAGGTTTCACTGAGAGGGCGCCGAACCTTGGCCGACGTGGCGACTCCAAGTTCGTCGAACGCCTCCGTGGTCTGACGGGTGGCCTGCACTTCCGCGAGCAGATCCTGGTCCGGCCGCTTCCAGTCCGGCAGAGTGAAGTTGACTGTGCCCTGCTGCCGGATCATTCCGACCTCGAGCGTGACCCGCAGGTCTTCGCTGTTCCCGAAAAGGTTGCGGTGTTCCCAGAAGACTTCGCCCGCCGGTCCTTCGCTCGTATAATATTTTGCCCCTGCGCCGATCGACCTCTGTCTTCCCTCGATGAGCTGAACTGTCATCGGAAGTTGCCCGTCGGCATCGAGTTGCTCCGAACGATCAATCACGATGGTGGAGAAAAGCCCGGTCTTGGCGAGCTTGCGCCGAAACGCGTCCACCTTTCGCTGGTCGTAAAGGTCGCCCTGACGCCAGGGGATGAGCCGCCTTATGTAGCTTTCGTTGACGGTGTCGAGGCCCAGCAGCGTCACCGGACCGAAGTGAGATACCGGCCCGGGATCGATGCGAAGGGAGACTAGCATGCTGCGGTCGTCGTGATTGACGATCACCTGGCGGTCCCCGAGCGTGGCGAGCGGATGCGCCTCGTCCGCAAGGACGCCAAAAAGGCGCTGCTGCGCAGCGATAACGTCGGAGGCCCGCGCCCGCTCGCCAAACCGCAACCCCAGCGCCGATGGGGGCGGAGGCTCGCGCGAAGTCCCCTCCGTTTCGCCTTCGAATGTCACATCAAAGGACTTCAGCCGGTAGGTCGGGCCGGTATCCACGGCAATCGTGATTACCTGAGGGCTCGCCTGATCGTCGATCCGGTAATTGATCAGCGAATCATAGTAGCCTTCGGATCTCAGGACGGCTCGAAAGCGCTCGAAGTCGCCTTCGATGCGCCGTACCAGGCCGGCTTGGGTCAGCGGCGGCTTGTTGGCCAGCGCGAGGAGCTGGGAGCTGCGCTCCAGCAGCGAGCGGATATCGGAATCGTCGACACCTTCGATTCTGACCTGGTAGGCCACGGGCGCTTCTGCCGGCTCTGCAGCCTCGGGAGGCTCGTGCTCCTGCGCCAAGACCGGCCGGCTGACGATTGCGACTGCCGCCACCAGAAGCAGCGCGGGCAGCAGGACGAGGCGCCGGCATCGTAACGAGATCGATTGATGCCGGGGCCTGCGGCGGAGTCTCTTGAGCCAGAGGCTTCCGCCAAACCCGGCAAAGGCGTCAGGGCGCGACACGTGTCGAGGACTGCGCCCCGAAGAGAAACGTCATCAACGAAGAGGCATTTGCCAGGCGACGGTGCAGGAAGTGTCGCGTTCGTTTCTGGCTTTCGCTGTCGTCGCGCGACCAGACGGCAAGCGTGGCAAGAAACAGCCAGGTCAAGCCGACCTCCTCCACTTCCCGCCGGGGCGATGCGTCGTCACAGCCGGCGGCATCGCGAAGCCACAGGATCGTCCGCGACAGGTTGAACGGCAGCGGGACCCAGTGATGAGGGTGGAACGGCCACAGCTTCGCCTTCAGCATGTCCACGGTGACGAGCCGGTGCGGGGACAGGCTCTCAAACCAGCGCCACAGCACCACTTCCAGGCGATCGCCCGCCGGCAACGCCGCGATGTCCGGCGGCAGCGGCTGCTGCATAGCCTTCCGACCGTACGCAAACCAGGCATCGGCCACGGCATCGAGGTCGCGGACACGACTGCCGATCTCGCTCAGCGGCACCTCCAGATGTTCGGCAACGAGCCGCAGGCGCACGTTCTCCCAGCCGACTTCTTCGGCCTGATCGAGCGCGGCTTGAACGATGCGCCAAGCCAGCGCGTCGTTGCTTGGCAACGTCGCGGACGCGGCGGCGGATTTCGCCATTTCGTGCCGTCCTCACACCATCTGGGATCGCAGCCGGAGGTGCCGACCACCGACGCTGCGGTTTCGACTTTATCCTGGTCCGATACTCGCCGGTTATCGTCTCAGTACCAGCAGAATTTTTCCGAGGTGGGTTGCGTCCTGCATCATCTGGTGCCCCTCGGCAGCGGCGGCCAGGGGCAACCGGGCATGGATCACCGGACGAATCTTGCCGTCTTCGATCAGGGGCCACACGCGTTCGCGCAACGCTGCGGCGATGGCCGCCTTTCGCTCGACCGACTGTACCCGCAAGGTCGATCCCGTCAGGGTCAGCCGTTTCAGCATCACGGGCATCAGGTCGATCTCGACCCGGCTTCCTTTCAGGAAGGCGATACTGACCATCCGGCCGTCCCGAGCCAAGGAAGCAATATTCCGGGCGATATAGTCGCCGCCGACGATGTCGAGAATGACGTTCACGCCCCGTCCGGATGTCTCCTCCTTGATCACGGCGGCGAAGTCCTCGGTTGCGAAGTCGATGGCGCGCGCCGCACCCAGCCGCTGCAGCTCCGCGCATTGTTCACTGCGGCATGTGGTGTAAACGGTATGGCCCAGTGCTGCGGCGACCTGAATCGCCGTCGTTCCGATTCCGCCGCCGCCGCCATGCACCAGCAGGCTCTCCCCGGGCGCCAGGGCTGCCCGTTCGAAGACGTTGCTCCACACGGTCATGAAGGTCTCGGGAAGCGCCGCGGCATCGACCAGGTCCAGCCCCGACGGCACGGGCAGGCACTGGACCGCCGGTGCCGTGCAGTATTCGGCATAGCCGCCGCCGGCAGCCAGCGCACAGCAGGTCTCTCCCTCCCGCCAGCCCTGGACGTTGTCGCCGAGGAGAACGATCGTTCCGGAAATCTCCAGCCCCGGAAGATCGGTTACTCCCGGCGGCGCCGGATAGAGGCCGCGACGCTGGTACACATCCGGACCATTGACCCCGGCTGCCTCGACCCGGATCAGGACCTCGCCTGCTGCCGGAGCCGGCGTCGGTCGCCAAGTCGGCTTCAGCACCTCCGGCCCCCCGGGCTCGCTGATCTCGACGCACGCCATGCGCTCCGGAATCTGCATGACCTCTCCTCTCCCTGGGCTGACTTGCGACTGAAATAGCGCGAAGCGCTGCGGCATCGCCAGCGGAAAGCCGCCCTCGCGACCACCGGAAGGCGAGGCCATTGCGAGCCGACCGCAATGGACGGCTGGCAGCCGCCTGCAGGGCGGCTATACTGCCTGGAAACGACCCAACGCCCGCGACGACCGACGAGCGATCACCATGGATTTCGAAACCATTGCCTTCGTCGCATCCGAGCACGACGAGGCGAAGGCAGCCTGTGATCGGTTGCGCCAACGTTGGTCTTCAGTATCGCCGCACCGCGCCGATGTCATCGTCGCATTGGGCGGAGATGGCTTTATGCTGGAAACGCTGCACCGATTCATGGATCGATCGGTGCCGATCTTCGGGATGAATCGCGGCTCGGTCGGGTTCCTGATGAACACCTTCGATGAAGAAGGGCTGCTGGACCGTCTGCGCCGGGCCGAAGCGGTCAATCTGAACCCGCTCCGCATGCGCGCAACCGACGTCACCGGACGGGTGCACGAGGCGCTCGCCATCAACGAAGTGTCCCTGCTGCGGGAAACGCGGTTCGCCGCCAAGCTGCGCATCGAAATCGATGGCGTGGTGCGCATCGCCGAAATGATCTGCGACGGGGTCCTGTTGGCAACGCCCGCCGGCAGCACCGCCTACAACCTGTCGGTCAACGGGCCCATCCTTCCGCTGACCGCGCACGTTCTCGCCCTGACCCCGATCAGCTCGTTCCGGCCGCGCCAGTGGCGCGGCGCGATCCTGCCACACCGGACCAACGTCCTCATGGAGGTGCTGTATCCCAAGATGCGTCCGGTCAGCGCCGTCGCCGACTACACGGAAGTGCGCGACGTGCAGCAGGTCATCGTGCACGAAGATCGAACAGTCTCGCTCACCTTGCTGTTCGATCCGGAGCATAATCTGGAGGAGCGCATCATCAAGGAGCAGTTCCTGCTGTCACGCTCCTAGCGTCCTTCCCGTCCACATCGACCCCCACCGCCTTCGTCACCGAATCGAAGCCGTCACGGCGAAGCAGCGCCGCAAGCTCGGCTGCAATGCGCTCGACAAGTGCCGGCCCCTGCCAGACGAGCGCGGTATAAAGCTGCACCAGCGTCGCGCCGGCACGGATCTTGGCATACGCATCAGCGCCCGAAGAAATTCCGCCGACCCCGATCAGCGGAATCCGGCCACCCGTCAGCCGGCGAAAGGTCGCGAGAACCTCCGTCGACCGGGCGAACAGCGGCCGGCCGCTCAACCCTCCCGTTTCGCCCCGGAACTGGCCCCGCAGCGTGGCTGCCCGCTCCACAGTCGTGTTGGTCGCAATCAGACCGTCGAGGCCGAACTCCACAACCACGTCGGCGATATCGCCACATTCCTCCTCGGTCAGATCGGGAGCGACCTTTACCAGCAGCGGCGTCGAGCAGTGCGCCCGGTCGCGCGCTTCGCGCACCCGACCGATCAACGCGGCCAGCGGCTCGCGCCGTTGCAAGGACCGTAGACCGGGGGTGTTGGGAGACGACACGTTGACGACCAGATAGTCCACCAGCGGAGCCAGGACGGCAGCCACCTCGGCACAGGCCGCGGCGGGATCGATGGCGTCCCGGTTCGGGCCGATGTTGCCGCCGACAAGGCCCCGCCTCGCCCGCCCTCGGCGCGCAAACAGCCGGCGCGCAACAGCCTCAACACCGTCGTTGTTGAATCCCATGCGGTTGATGACGGCTTGATCCTCCGGCAACCGGAACAGGCGCGGGCGTGGATTGCCAGCCTGTGGTCGGGGCGTCACCGTGCCAATCTCCACAAACCCAAAGCCGCAGCGGAGCAGGGCGTCGGCCACCTCGGCATTCTTGTCGAAGCCCGCGGCGAGGCCGATCGGATTGTCAAACCGCTTCCCCCACAATGAGACCGCGAGAGCCGGATGTGAGGCCTGGCGATGACAAGGCACCAGATCGAGGCGGAGCGCGGTTATGGCGAGACGATGGGCGCGTTCGGCGTCCAGCAGGCGGATCACCGGACCGGCAAGAGCGTAAGGGTTCATGGGCCGCATGGAACGTGGAAGGTTTCCGGCTGCTGCTCGCCGCGCTAGAGTGGGGCCTGGAATTTAGCGGTGCATATCGCGGTTGTCGCCGTCAAGAAGTTCGCGATGCCAGATCCCGTACCTGTGCTTTTCGCCAATGAGGCGTTCTACGTTGCCTTCGCGGGGCGCAATCTGCAGGCAATGAGCGAGGTCTGGTCCCGTTCCAGGCCCGTAACCTGCATCCACCCTGGAGCATCGACGCTGCAGGGCCGGGATGAGGTGATCCGAAGCTGGCGGGCCATTCTGTCCAATCCCGCCTCACCACAGATCGTCTGTCGCAATGCCACCGCCCACCTGTTCGGCGATGTTGCCTATGTCCTTTGCTGGGAGCAGATCCAGGACGCGTTTCTGATTGCGACCAACATCTTTGCCCGCGAAGACGGACAATGGCGGATGGTTCATCATCAGGCATCCCCGGCACCCCCGCCGGGCGAACTGCTGACGCCGCCCGCCGGCCCCCTTCAGTAGCCGGCCCCCTTGCCGCGACACTCAGAGGGTCTCCGCGACGATGCGTTCCAGGCGAGACCGATCGAGAACCGTGATCAATCCGCGGCCGAGATCGATCATCCCGTCGACCTCCCAGGATCTCAGCTGCTTGTTCACCGCTTCCCGGGATGTGCCGATCATCGCCGCCAGGGTGTGCTGCTGGATGCGCACGCCGCAGGGTTTGGTGTCGTCCGTGGCGTCACGACGATGGTCCCACAGATAGATCAGCCGCTTCGCCAGACGGGCACGCAGATCAAGAAAATTGACGTCCTCAAGCTGCTGGCTGGTCCAACGCAACCGTTGGCACATCACTTCCAGGAGTCGGATGCACACCTCGGGATTGCGAGCCAGAAACGGAAGGAAATCCCGGCGTCTCAACACCAGAAGCTCCGTCGGCTCCATAGCAAAGGCATCCGCGGTCCGCTCCCCGCCGTCGATCAGGGCGATCTCGCCGAAAACTTCGCCGGGAAGGATGAAATTCAACACCACCTCGCGGCCTTCGGTTGAATAGGAACAGATGCGCACCCGGCCCTTGAGAACCGCCATCATCGCGTTTCCGGGATCGCCTTTCAGGAAAACCGGCTCGCCGGCCTTGTAAAGCCTGGTGGAAGCCATGTGGGCGAGGCTGTCGAGATCCGACGGCGGGAGATGCTTCAGCATGAAGTGCTCCCCGAGGATGCGTCTCACGTCCTGCATCGGAAACGTCTCCCAACCGTCCCGTCGCCTTTCGTTCTTGCAACGATTGTTGCATCGAACAACGGCCAGGACAACCTTGGCAGCCGGCGTTGACTTGGAGACGCTTATTATTCCGCGTTGCGGGGATGCGCCGCCGAGGGCAGGCGGGACCTGGCGGCGGCCAGGCTGTCGCGGAGTTCCAATTCGCAGGCGAGGAGCTGACGCTCCGCGTCTGACCGCTTTCTTTGGGCCTCGTCGGCGATCTGCAGGCTCTCCTCGATGGTGGCGATCAGAAGATCGTTCGCCTTCTTCACGTTCTCGATGTCGAAGACACCGCGCTCCACCTCCCGACGCACTTCAGCCGTGGCCTGTTTCAGGTTTTCCGCGTTGGCAAGAAGCAACTCGTTTGTGAGATCCGTGGCTTCCTTGAGCGTCGTCCCCGCGTCACGCGAACGCCAGATGGTGACCGCCTGCGCCAGTTGCGTCCGCCAGAGCGGGACGGTGTTGGCCAGCACCGACGTTATCTTTCCCACAAGACTCTTGTCGTTCTGCTGCACGAGACGGATGCTCGGCAGGCTCTGCATCGCCACCTGGCGCGTCAACTTCAGGTCATGAACCCGACGCTCCAGATCGTCCCGAACCGCGCGCAGATCGCGGAGCTGCTGCGCCGCCAGCACCTCCCCTGACTGGTCGAACCGGTTCTGCAACCCCGGAATGATCTCATCGTCGATCTGCCGGAGCTTCTCGTCACCGGCGGCGATGTAATCGGCGAGTTCATGGAAATATTCGAGGTTGGCCGCGTAAAGCCTGTCCAGAGCAATGATGTCGGCCATGAGCTGGCTCTTATGCACGTCCAGGCGATCGCCGATCGCATCAATCTGACGGCGCACCTCCTCGTAACGCTGGAGAAAGCGGGCGACCGGCTGACCCGCGCCAAAAAGGCGGCCGATAAAGCCCGGCCGCTTCCTCAAGTCGAGTTCACCGGGCGAGAAGCCGCGCAGCGTCGTCAGCATATCGTCGAGCGCGCCGCCGGCGGGGCCAACGTCCTTGTTGCGGACGCCCTCCAGCATCGTATCGGAAAGGGCGGTCAGCTTTTCCTGGGCCTTGCTCCCGAAGAACAGCACCGAGTTGGTGTCGCGGATATCAAGTTCTGCCATCGCCCGGTCGATGCGCAGCCGACGCTCGGGATCGGCGCGGTGGTAGCTAATCAAGTCCTGCGGATCAGCCAACTCCGACGCGACCGGCACGTCAGTGGTCTGCACGCTCCATGAAGTGCCACTCATCTGGGGGCTGCCCCCAGGATTACGCCCCGTCGTCATCGTAACGTCACACCTTCGCGGCGCAGCCGCGCCGACAGCACCTCGATCTTCACTTCCAGATCCGAGGAGTCATGCTGCAACAGCTTCGTGTATTGATCGTCGCACGTGTTTTGCATCTCGACCAGCAGCGTCCTGAAATTCTGCTCAAGCTCGGAAGGTCCGCCGCTGGAGTGCGTGCGGGCATATTCCTCGGTGATGCGATGCGCTCCTTCCAGGTAAACGGTAAGGAACTTGCGGGCCCGCCGCAGATCGCGCGGATCCTCGGCAACCAGCTTCAGAATTCTCTCGGCGCCGCCGATGATGTGACCGAGACGCTGGCGAAATTCGCCCGAGGCGATGCGCCGGCTCGCCGCCTCAATGCCATCCAGACGCCGCCAAGCCTCTCGCAACAGAGCCGCGGCTTCCTCGCCGGCCCCCTGGGGTATCCGTCGGCGGACCGCCGCCCGACCAGAGTCATCGCCATACAGCAGGAAGTAGCCGAGCGTGGCAAGCACACCGAACGCCAGGGCGGTGGGCAAGCCATGCCCCGCGGCGAACAGCGCAGTCACCAGGGTAGCCAAGCCGATCACCCCGCCACCGGCCATTTTCAGCCGCCGGCCGCGGCCCGAACCCATTCTCCGTTCCCGTTCCTGCCGTTCCATGCGCCGGCCGCGCCGGCAAAGCGTGGCGCCCAGCATAAACAGCAGCCAGCCCCCGCCGCTGGCCACGAGCAGCCCCGGCTCGTCGGTCCAGAGCGAAAACACCGCCTTCAGCAGCAGCGGCCATGTGAGGAGAAAGATCAGGAGACCATCGAACTTCGCGCGCAGTCGACGAAGCTCACTGTTTTCGAACATTTTCCCGTTGCCTGATGGAACCATCGCCCCGCTAGTTCGGCAAGCCTGTCGTCCCGAGAAACAATGTCTGACAGCTAACGACGCCAAGCGTCAGCGTCAGGAGAGCTGCACCCACGACCTGCAACACCCACTTCGACATTTCCTACCGATCCCTCCATCGCGTGCGACACCCCCTGATAGCCGCCGTTCGCGACTGAAATGTGGGAGTTAGTGCCGGGTGTCAATTGCGCACCGGGAAAGAGATCGACATGTCTGCCGATCTCCTCCACGCACTGCGGGACGTCAGGCTTTGGGAATTCGCAGCACCTGTCCCGGATAGATCTTATCCGGATGAGTGAGCATTGGTTTGTTTGCTTCAAATATCTTGTTGTATTTGTTTGCATCACCATAGTGCTTTTTGGAAATCGCTGATAAGGTATCTCCCTTCTGTACCGTATAGAAGGTCGCCTGCTCACCCGATGGTGTCGTGATGTTATCCTCGACCTTGGCAACACCGGTAACGTTGCCGAGCGCAAGGATAATCTTTTCCTTTATTTCCTGGCTTGGCGCACTGCCAGAAACGATGACCTTATCGCCATCAACCTTGATATCCAGACCATCGACCGGCAGGCCCAGCTTGGCGACGCTGGCCTTCAGGTCTTCGGCCGGCGGGGCCGCTTCCGCACTGCCGATGCCAAGCATTGCTCCGACCGACTTCACAAAATCCCAGAGAGCCATTGCGCGTTTTCTCCTTCCCATAATGTAACGGCGACGACCGCCGGGCCGCCGCCAACCCGATGAAACGAACCGCGCCGTCTAATGTTTCCCATACCCTCCAGGAGCGCTGGCGCGGATCTCAATCCCACCGTCCCGAGGTTTTCTTGCCGGAGGCGGCGGCTCGGTCAATGCGAAACCATCGGTGGCAATGACTTTGCCTGCTCGATCCATCTGGCGACCTCCGACGCCGACGGTGTCCGGCGGGTGAGCTTCTTCTTTTCGTTCACCTCTTCCAGCTTGGCGGCGAGATTTTCTGCGTTGCGGTGCTGCAACTCCTTCACCGTATCCACCCCGCCTGCCTCGAGGAGTTCAGAGAACTCGCCGGCAACGCCCGTGATCCGCATCAGATCGGCCATATTCACGAAAGCCAGCAGCTTCTTTTCATCGATTCCGGTTGTTCCGGCCATTGCTTTTCGGCCTTTGGCCGAGCCGCACTGGTCCAGCAGATCCGCCGTTGTCTTGACGCCGGCACCAGCCAGCTTTGCGGCGATTACCTCGCCGATGCCTTCGATTTCGGCCACTGGATAGCTCATCGACGATCTCCCCTCGATTCCCGTTCGCGCGAGGTGCCTCGCCCTACTGAAAGTATTGACGAGAAGATACCGCTTTCAAGTAGCGCGGTAGGTGTATGGCTCGCCACGCTTCCCACGTCTCAGCCTCCGGAGGGCGCCGGCTGGACGATGATCTGGGCGCTCGGCGGATTGCCGCGCGTGAGCACAGGCTCCGGTTGCCTGTTGACGAACCACAGCGCGCCATCCACCAGAATCCGCACCTGAACACCGTAGGTTCGGGCGGCGCTGATGCGCGACCTGTCGTAGCCAAGCTGGAACCGGATCGGAACCTGGCTTTCTGCCCGAAAGCTGTGGCGCGCGACCAAAGCGGCGTTGCCCCCGTCTGCAGAGAGCTCGAAGAGTTCAACGACAACCGTCGCCCCCCGCGGCAGGGTAATGCGCTGGAGATAGGTGACGCTGCCGTCGATCGTGCCTTCGTTGTGGGGATCGAGGGGGGTGTCGGCGATCTCCTCCGCCGCCTCGACATTTTGGGGTGGCGAGAGCTGCTTCTCGCCGCCGCCGCAGCTCGGGGTGATCGCCGCGACCAGAAGTGCAAAAAGAGGCCCCCACGCCAGCTTCCGTCGCCGTTCGTCCACGATCCGCTCCATGTCCTGCCGATACCCCAATCGGCAATATAGCCGAGGCCCGCGGATTGACAGCCGCCAATCGCCAGTCCTACAGTTCTGAACTCGGCGGGGACGGCAGACTCCCCGCCTCCGAAAGGTCGATACGGCCCAAGCTCTGCCAAACGCTGCTTCTTTGCGAGGAGGGCAGGCGATGGGCCGTTATGACGAAATTTCCGCCAAAGAGTTGCTTCTACTGCTGGGCCAGCAGGCGTGGCCTCGTGTAGTTGATGTGCGCCGCGCGGAAAACGTCACGGACCGATTGCCGGCCGCCGTGTGGCACGACCATCGGCAAGCACCGCAATGGGGTCAGGCACTGACCAGGAAAGACTTGGTGGTCGTGTATTGCGCTCATGGCGAACAGCTCAGCCGCAGCGCCGTAGCGCTGCTGCGCGCCGAGGGGATCAACGCCGTCGTCCTTGAGGGCGGCATGGACGCCTGGCGTGCGGCCGGAGGGCCGGTGGTTGCCGATATGGCGTCAACGGGCTTATCCGTAGACAGCCCGAGCCACTGGGTAACGCGTCGGCGACCGAAGATCGACCGTATTGCATGCCCCTGGCTGATTCATCGTTTCATCGACGCGACCGCCCGCATCCATTTCGTCGAGGCGTCGTCTGTTATGGCGGTGGCGGTCGAAATCGGTGCTCTGCCGTTCGACATTCCCGGCGTCGCCTTCACCCATATCGGTGAACACTGCACGTTCAACGCACTGATGGCCCACTTCCGGATTGACGATCCGGTGCTCCATCGACTGGCCCTGATCGTCCGGGGAGCGGATACTGGGCGACTGGATCTGGCGCCCGAATGTGCCGGTCTGCTCGCCATCTCCCTCGGGCTGTCGGCGACATACGAAAACGACGAAGAGATGCTTAGCCGGGGCTTCGGTGTCTACGATGCCCTGTACGGTTGGCTTCGACTTGCCGCCGGAGAGACCCACGGCTGGGCTGAGCCGAGATAGGACGCTCGCCGATGTCGATGGAACGCGCTCGTTTCGAGGAAGCATGCGCCTCCGCCTTGCCCCAGGCCGCGCCGTCCTTCAGCGAAGCGATCAGGACCTGGCTGAAGATCGGCCTGATCGGTTTCGGTGGGCCGGCAGGGCAGATCGCGTTGATGCACCGCATCGTCGTCGATGAAAAGAAATGGATCGACGAGTCGCGCTTCCTGCACGCCTTGAACTACTGTATGCTGTTACCCGGCCCCGAGGCGCAACAGCTCGCCGTCTATCTCGGCTGGCTCCTACACCGGGTCAAAGGCGGCCTTGCCGCCGGGATGCTGTTCGTCCTGCCTGGGACCCTGGTGATGCTGGCGCTGAGCATCCTTTACGTGCTTTTCGCCCGCGTGCCCTTGATCGAAGGCCTGTTCTGGGGGCTGAAGGCGGCAGTCCTTGCCGTGGTGGTCGAGGCGGTGCTGCGCATCGGGCGGCGCTCCCTGCGCAACAATGCTATGCTCACGATCGCAGCGGCGGCTTTTGTCGGCATCTTCTTTTTCGGCGTGCCGTTTCCGCTGATCATCTTCGCCGCTGCCCTGATCGGCTACTTAGGCGCAAGCCTTCGGCCCCAACTGTTTGGAGGCGGCGGCGGCTACTCGCCACCGGCCGTGACCCCGGCTGGTCGCGCTGCAATCAGCATGACCCGGCCGACCATGGGGCACTCGGCGCGCGTCCTGTGTCTCGGGCTAGTTCTGTGGTTCGGGCCGACGCTCGCGGCGATGGCGCTGCTCGGGCCTGCCTCGGCGTTCACCGACATCGGCGTCTTCTTCAGCAAGATGGCGATCGTAACCTTTGGCGGTGCCTATGCCGTGCTTTCCTACGTAGCGCAGCAGGCAGTCGACACTTACGGCTGGCTCACGGCCGGAGAAATGCTGACCGGCCTTGGCCTAGCCGAAACGACGCCCGGACCGCTGATCATGGTGGTTCAGTTCGTGGCCTTCCTCGGCGCATACCGCCACCCCGGACCCTTCGACCCCATGACAGCCGGCATCCTGGGCGGCCTGCTGGCGACATGGGTCACCTTCGCGCCGTGTTTTCTGTGGATTTTTCTCGGAGCGCCGTTTGTTGAACGGCTGCGCGAGCAGCGCCGGCTTGCTGCCGCACTGGCGGCGATTACCGCGGCCGTGGTCGGCGTCATCCTGAATCTCGCGCTATGGTTCGCCTTGCATGTGCTGTTTGCCCGCGTCGACGAGCAGTGGTTTGGAGCTGCCCGGCTGTTTGTGCCGGACCTGACCAGCCTCGATCCCTGGGCGTTGCTGATCGCCGTTGCGGCAATGTTGGCGATGCTTCGCCTCAAGCTCGGCATGCTGCCGACTCTGGCGCTCTCCGCCCTCGCCGGCATGGCGCTGCGTACGTTCCTTTGAGCGGCGGCAGCGATCTGCTTATATCGCGGCACCGCTGGGTTAAATCAGCAAATTGCTTATTCAGCGCGGATGGCCTTTCCGAATGCAACCAACCTTTGCCACCCCCCCAAGTTTCTTCGGTGTTGCCCGCAGCGACCGAGAAGCGCCCTACTGCGTCGCGGGCGTTCCCTTCGATATCGGGACGTCCAATCGGCCCGGTGCCCGCTTCGGACCGCACGCGATCCGGCACGCCAGCCGAATGCTCCTGGACGGCGCCCACCCCGTCCACTGGGTTGACCCCACGCATATGCCGATCGCCGACATCGGCGATTTCCGGATCGCGCTTGGCGACGTTCAGGCGAGCTTGCGGCTGATCGACCGGCAGGCGGACGGCCTTGCCCACCTCATCGCTCTGGGTGGCGATCACTCGGTGACACTTCCTCTGCTGCGCGCACTGTCGCGGCGCGTCGGGCCGGTCGGACTGGTGCATTTCGATGCCCACGTCGATACCTGGCCCGACAGTTTCGGCCAGACCTACGGCCACGGCTCTCCTTTTTTTCACGCAATCAACGAAAAGCTGATCGATCCGCGGCGAACGATACAAATCGGCATCCGCTCGCCGATGCAGCGCAACGTCTATGACTGGACGGTCGGCAAGGGCGTCACCATCGTTCCGGCCATGGCCGTCCACGAGCAAGGCCCCACCGCAACGGCCGAGAAGGTGCGGGCAGTGGTCGGCGATGGGCCCGTCTATCTTTCCTTCGATATCGACGCGCTGGATCCGGCATTCGCTCCCGGCACGGGGACCCCCGAGGTCGGCGGCCTCGCTTCCTGGCAGGCCCAGGCAATCCTGCGCCGGCTCGGGGGCCTCGGCTTTGTCGGCATGGACGTTGTGGAGGTGGCGCCGGCCTACGACGTCGCCGAGGTCAGCGCCCTCGCCGCGGCAACCGTGGTCTGGGAGTATCTGGCTCTGATCGCGGCAGCCGATCGCGCGGTGGCGGAAGGCGGTTCGGACGCGCCACAGACCGCGTAGGGCGTTTTCCTGCTGCCCAGGCTAGCGAGGCGCGTGAAGATCGACACGGGTTACTTCTCCGGGCTCGACCGTTACGACAGCGGTGGCAATCGGTCGGCCCTCGGTCACTGCCGAGAGCCGGTACGTTCCGGCTCGCAGAGGCCAAGCGAACACTCCTTCCACATCGGTTAGAATCGCAATGTCTGGCACCGGCTTCGATGGCCGGTCGAGGGAGGTCGCCGATATCATCGCTCCCGCGACCGGGCGCTCCTGCGATCGAAGGAGCCTGCCAACGACGCCTTCCCTCATCTGTGGTGCAACCGCCGTCGCGGGGCCACGCAGGGGTCGATCCGGGTTCGAAGGCGAGTCGCCCGCGGCAACGCTTTGGGCGCAAAGTAAAGGCGCGACCCCCGCCAGACCAACCCCCAACAAAGGTCGCCATGTCATCGGCCCTGACTCCATTTCGGGCCAGCAGGAGCCAACCGGAACCGGCGGCTGCTGCCCGCCAGGTTAGGTCGCGTTGCGCCAAGCGATAAGATTATTGAACACCGCCTTTGTGATGCGGGTGCCGTGGTTGTTGGTGCTGAACGGCGGGCCGTTGTACGTGCCATACGCGTGGACGGCCATTGAGCAGATGCCGCAACCCGGCCGGTTATACCACACCGGAGCGCCGCTGACGCCCCCGATGGTGTCGTTCCGGTAGAAGACGCGCCGGACCTGCGTCACCCTGACACTATCGCTGCTCCGCCACTGGGTGAGCGGCTTGTCCCCCGGATAGCCGTTAATGGTCGTCGGCAAGCCGGTCAGCGAACCCGTCTGCCAGAAGAAGCCGTACCAGCCGACCGTATTGCCGATCGAGCAGTTCAATTTTATCGCGGCATAGTCGTATTCGTCGCTCCCGCTGACCGTCCACCCAACGACACTCGCCAGCCACTTGGCCGTGCATGAACCGTACGGGCTGGCTCCGCCGTTGCGCCCCGGGTAAATGCGGTAGCTGCTCTTCGGGTAGTAAGATCCGCCGCCGCCCGGGTGCACGCAATGGCCGGCGGTGACAACCGTGTTCGGCCCGATTAGCCAACCGCTGCACCGTCCGGCGGAAAACGTGATCAAAACCGTAGCGCGCGCCGGAAAGGACGTTGTGGGATTCACCCGCACGCGATTATCCGGCCCGATGATTGTTTCCGCCCCCAGCTTCCCCGAGATGCCGGGCAACGCCTGCAGCGCCGCGAACTCTTGCGCCGTCTCTAGCTTGCCCGAGAATTCCGACAAGGCTTCGCGCCCGCCCGCTTCCCCGCCTCCCCGGTACGATCGCGAAACCTGGGTCGACACATCCACTGCGGGAATCGCCTTGCCCGTACTCACAACAATACGATTAGGATTGGCGACCTCCGTTGCTTGCGCTCTGGGTGCCGACATCGGCGTTACCAGCGCTAAGCCTAACGCAACCAATGCATTCCGCGTGACCAGGCTTGAACGCCGCATAATTTTTGTAGGAAATGGCATCTGAACTTGCGCTCCTTGTGTCGAATTGGCCCCTGAACTCCGCAAGCTTTAGCTTCTCCCGCTCAATTTGACTCATTGAGTGCAATATGCTCTTTTACTCAAGTTGATCCGCAGAGCACTAGGTTTCTTTGATTATTTATTATGATGTTATGTCGCGTTCGTCAACAGTATTGCTGTTGAAAATTCGGCGCAGCATTGCGCGATCTGCGTTTGCCTCCAACCGGGCATCCCGTCCTCGGCTCACCATGGCAACTTTGGCAGATCGAGCGCGGCTGAGTGTGTCAGCTATTCCCCTTGCAGGAGACCAACAGCGAGGCCGCGTCCGATCGGCAGGATCCCTCGCACCTCGACGTAAGGAAGGGCCTGCCATCGCAAAACAATTGAAAGGTCACGCCGCCTCAGCGCATCGTCGGCGACGAACACCGTCTCCTCGGCGGCGAAGAAGCGTGCCAGCGGCAAGGTCCCGAAGCGGCAGTCCCGCCGCATTCCCAGCCAGCTCGCGGGGCCATCAACGAAGATGAAGTCGATCGGCTCGCCGGCCAAAGCCAGCCGCAGCGTATCGAAATCAGGCTGATAGGTCTGCCCGACCCCGCTTCCCATCGAGCTGTCGCCCACCGGTGCGACCAGGGTCGTCGCAAGCTCAGCTAAGCCGAAGCCTCCAAGCAGTTGGCGGGTGCGCGCCGCGTAGGCCGGCTTCTCATCCAGCGAAACAACCCGCCGTCCGCCGCCCGCCTGCGCGCACAGCGCCGCCAGCAGAACGGTGCTGGAGCCGCTGCCGAACTCAAGCACACGCCGCGGCTGCACCGCCTCGAACACCCTCGCAAGCGCGCGCGCCGCGTCGGCATGGATACTCCATCCGCCCGTCGGTAGTTGCGAGAGCATCGTTTCGATCGGGTCCGATGCCGTCGGCACCGGTGCCCGCTTCCTGGAGACGCTATCGAATAGGCCCCAGGGCTCCACCATCTCCGTTGGCAGACAGCCCAGTCGTTTGAGCTGCTTATCCAAGCGCAGGCCGACCGCTGAGGAGGCCGCAATCGGACGAGTGGCTACGTTCATGCTGCTTTTCCGATCGACGGCTACGCTCGACATGGCACTGCCACGGCGGCAGCCAATCCGCATCGACGGCAGTCGCCGAACCATACTTGGATGCCGACGTCGACGCCAACGGTTGCGCGGCACCAACGCCACTCCATATCGAGGCGCGGGAAACCGTACAATCGACGCGGATATGCGATATGCCTCCCAGAGGGTACGCCGCCGCGGTCAAACTTGAGGAGTGCGGATATGGACTTCGAAAAATATACCGAGCGTTCCAAAGGCTTTATCCAGGCCGCCCAGACCCTCGCCCTGCGCCGTAACCATCAGCAGTTGATGCCGCTGCACATCCTGTCGGTGCTGCTGGAAGACAAGGAGGGCCTCGCCGCCAATTTGATCCGGGCGGCAGGAGGCGATCCCGCGACGGCGCGAAGCCGTTGCGATGCGGAGCTGGCCAAACTGCCCAAGGTCGAGGGTGGCAGCGGCCAGGTTTACATGGGGCCGGAAACGGCGCGGCTGTTCGAACAGGCGGAGCAGATCGCCCAAAAGGCCGGCGATCAGTTCGTTACCGCCGAACGTCTGCTGCTGGCGCTGACGCTGGCTTCCGGCACGCCGCCCGCCCGCGTGCTGGCCGACGCCGGTGTCACCGCCCAAGGCCTGAACCGGGCGATCGAGGAGGTCCGCAAGGGGCGCGCCGCAACCTCGCCGACGGCCGAGGACTCCTATGACGCACTGAAGAAGTATGCGCGCGACCTGACGGCCGCCGCGGCCGAAGGCAAGCTCGATCCGGTCATCGGCCGCGACGAGGAGATCCGCCGGACCATCCAGGTGCTGTCCCGGCGCACCAAGAACAACCCGGTACTGATCGGCGAGGCGGGCGTCGGCAAGACCGCGATCGTCGAGGGTCTGGCGCAACGCATCGTCAAGGGCGACGTGCCGGAGACGCTGAAGGACAAGCGGCTGCTGGTCCTCGATCTGGGCGCGCTGGTAGCGGGATCGAAGTTCCGGGGAGAGTTCGAAGAGCGGCTGAAGGCGGTATTGACCGAGGTCACCGCGTCCGAAGGCGAGCTTATTCTGTTCATCGACGAGCTGCACACGCTGGTGGGCGCCGGCTCGGCAGAAGGCTCCATGGACGCCTCGAACCTGCTCAAGCCGGCGCTGGCCCGCGGGGAGCTGCATTGCATCGGGGCGACGACGCTGAACGAGTACCGCAAGCACATCGAAAAGGACGCGGCCCTGGCGCGGCGCTTCCAGCCGGTGTTCGTCTCGCAGCCGACGGTCGAGGATACGATCTCGATCCTGCGCGGGCTGAAGGAACGCTATGAGCTGCACCATGGCGTGCGCATCACCGATGCCGCCATCGTTGCTGCGGCGACGCTGTCCAACCGCTACATCACTGACCGCTTCCTGCCGGACAAGGCGATCGACCTCGTCGACGAGGCGGCGAGCCGCCTGCGCATGCAGGTGGACTCCAAGCCGGAGGAAATTGATGAGCTCGACCGGCGCATCGTGCAGCTCAAGATCGAGCGCGAGGCGCTGAAGAAGGAGAACGACGCGGCGTCGCGAGACCGGCTCGGCAAGCTGGAAAAGGAACTGGCTGATCTGGAGCAGCGCTCGGGCGAACTGACGGCGCAGTGGCGATCCGAGAAGGATGCCCTGGCAGGCGCGACCAGGGTCAAGGAAGAGCTCGACCAGGCGCGGCTCGCGGTCGAGCGTGCGCTGCGCGAGGGCAAGTACGAGGAAGCCGGCCGGCTGCAGTACCAGATGATCCCGGAGCTGGAGCGCAAGCTGAAGGCGGCAGAAGAAGCGGGCCAGCATCGCATGCTGGAAGAAGCGGTGACCGCCGAGCACATCGCCGCCGTCGTCTCCCGCTGGACCGGCGTGCCGGTCGAGAAGATGCTGGAAGGCGAGCGCGAGAAGTTGCTGGCGATGGAGGAGAACCTGCGCAAACGCGTCGTCGGACAGGACGAAGCTCTGGTCGCGGTGAGCGACGCGGTCCGCCGCGCCCGTGCCGGCCTGCAGGATCCGAACCGTCCGATCGGCTCGTTCCTGTTCCTCGGCCCCACCGGCGTCGGCAAGACGGAGCTGTGCAAGGCTCTGGCGGAATTCCTGTTCGATGACGAGCAGGCGATGATCCGCATCGACATGTCGGAATACATGGAGAAGCACACGGTTGCCCGGCTGATCGGGGCGCCGCCAGGATACGTCGGCTATGAGGAAGGCGGCGCTCTGACCGAAGCCGTCCGTCGCCGGCCCTACCAGGTGATCCTCTTCGACGAGGTCGAAAAGGCCCACCCCGACGTCTTCAACGTCCTGCTGCAGGTGCTCGACGACGGCCGCCTGACCGACGGCCAGGGCCGCACTGTCGACTTCCGCAACACCCTGATCGTGCTCACATCGAACCTGGGCGGCGATATCCTCGCGGCGCAGCGCGAGGGGCATGATTCCGCCGAGGTGCGCGAACAGGTCATGGAAATCGTGCGCGCCGCCTTCCGGCCGGAGTTCCTCAACCGGCTGGACGAGATCATCCTGTTCCACCGCCTGTTCCCGGAGCAGATGGGGGCGATCGTCGAAATCCAGCTCAAGCGGCTGAAAGCGCTCCTCGCCGACCGCAAGATCACGCTCGATCTCGACGACGCCGCCATCGCCTGGCTGGCGAAGACGGGCTACGACCCGGTCTACGGCGCCCGGCCGCTGAAACGCGTGATCCAGCGCAGCCTGCAAAATCCGCTGGCGAGCGCCATCCTGGCCGGACGCATCAAGGACGGGGACCCGGTGAGGATCACCGCCGGCGACGGCGGCCTGATCATCGGCGAGACTGCGGCGGCAGCCGCGTGAGCAAACGAGGCTTCCCGGGGCGGCCATCACCCCGGGGAGCGTTGTCAGAGTAATGAATTGGAGACGCTTCGGCCCACCCAGCTTCAGTGGGCTACGAGGCCAGCCGATGCCACTCAGCCAGTGCAGCTGAACGGTTCAGCTTGAATGTGTGCCGGCGATAAAGATGACGTTCGATGTTGAAGACGTTGTGGATCGAGGCATGGGCGGCAGCGAATTTCTGCAGGTCTTAAGGCTTCGGAAGCGGCCCATCAGCCTCTCTCGTCGCCGGAATGGCTGGTGCGAATTCTCTGCCCGATTGTTGAGCCAGCGGCCGCACTCCTGTCGATCTGCAACGCCGATAGCCTTCATCGCCACGTGATATGATCGCAGACGATCGGTTACGATCGATCGCGGCCGGCCATAGCGCTTCATCACACGCTTCAGAAACGCCAGCGCCGCCCTGCGATCCCGGCGTTTCGTGGCGAAAACCTCGAGTACTTCGCCCTCGTGGTCCACGGCGCGCCAGAGGTAATGCCTCTTCCCGTTGATCCGCACGAACACCTCGTCCAGATGCCAGCGCCAGTTCGAATAGAATCGGTGATGAACGCGCCGCTTCCTGATCTCCGCGGCGAACAGTGGTCCGAACCGGTTCCACCAGAAGCGCACCGTCTCGTGGCTGACGTCGATACCGCGTTCGATAGCAGATCCTCGACCTGCCGCAGCGACAGCGGATATCGAATGTACATCATCACCGCGAGACGGATCACCTCGGGGGAGCTGTTGAAATAGCGGAAGGGGCCTTGCATCCGCCGACGTTAGGCACCTCCCGTCACCGCTCCAAGCGAAATTGCTCTGACAGAGCCTAATCTTGAGGTGCCATGCAAGTGCACCAAATACATCTTATAATAGAAAGGCAACACCCCTGCCAATAACAACACACAGTTAACGCAAAATTAAATATAGTCGTTGTTCAATTCCTCCAGATTGCCTCGGGGAATGGCAATCTTGGAGGATTGCCATGAATGTGCCAGCAATACGCGATCGTTGTTGCAACGTTGCAGCTTCGATTTCCCGTATGAGTCTTCTTGTCTACCTGCTTTCGGCCATCACGTTATCCGCTGCGTTCGCGGCCGAGCGGGGACGACCAATGGTCGTCGGCGGCACTCTCAAGACCGACACGGGCCAGATCATCCGCAGTGGCGCCAGCGTGATGGTGGCGGGCTCCGCGCGAGATGCCACCAACCCTGCCGTTTGGGACGCGGCGCGGGCACTCGGCCTCAACACCATGCGTGTCGGCGTCAAGACGACGAACGCCGGTAAGATCGTCGCTCAGCAACTCAGCGTCATCGATCAGGTGGTCGAGATCGCCCGGGCTCGGCGGATGTACGTCATGCTGCTGTTCGGGAACGCACCGCCAGGCGAGTTCGCCAGCGATGTTGTGCACCGCGACAACGCTATTGCCTTTTGGAAAGCCGCAGCACCTCGTTACGCGAAGAAGGCTAACGTCTTTTACGAGCTGGTTAACGAACCGGAGAAGTGGGGCAACGTCGTGAACTGGATTGGACCGGCCCCTAACAACGCCCCGACCAGGGTTTTCCAGTGGATTCGTCAAGTTTACGACGTTACTCGGGCGGGAGCCCCCGACACCGTCATTCTGCTTCCCTCAGTGGCTAACCTGCAATCCTATAATGGCGCCCGTCGCTACGTCGACATTCTGAAAACGTTCGAGCAAATGGGACCAGTGGATTGGTCCAAAACCGTCTGGTCCTTCCACTATTACAACGGTACCTTTGCTCTCGGCGTCAACAACAACTCAGCCAAAGACGGCGGGCGCGCTGCGCTGTCGTACATCAAAGCCCGCTACCCGATCTTCTGTACGGAAACCAACTGGTGGATGGAGTCCCCTCGATCCGTTCTGATCAACGGACTTGAGGCTCTAGAGGATGTTCAGGTGGGATGGACCTTGCTTCGGCGCCCGAACCAAACAGCCCCGGAGGCCAGCCCGTCCATGGAAGAGAAGCTGACCGCAATGCGGAAAGCAGGCCGTGTCATCCCGGTGGAATAATTCCCGAGTTCCTTTTTCAACATGAAGTCAAATGAGGTTGTAACTGCCACTTGCCGGAAACGGAGAGAGGCTAGTCTAGCTAGCTGGCGGCACGGTGGCGAATACCGCGGCTGGCGGAGTTAGCATCAGGAAGATTACCGATGTTCCGCCAGTCGCGCAACTTAACCGCCCGCGCTTCGCTTTCATTAGTTAGAAAACCCACCGGAGTTGAAGCGAGAGGATGTCGGCACCGCCATCGGCCTGCCCCGAGAGATTACCGCGGAACTGATTCCCTGGTTGATCGGCTGAAAGATTGATCGACGTATCGTTGAGAAATAAATGCGTGTATCCGAAATCGAAACTCATATTCGGTACTGGACGATAACCCACCCCGAATGACAACCAGTAGCGATCGTCGGTAGGAACGCGCGGTGTCCGCCGGCCGGTGGAATTCGGATCCTGATCAAAGGCCGTGCCGGCGCGCAGAGCCCAGGTGTCGTTTGGCTTCCAGGTGGCGCCGAGCGCCACGAACCAAGTATCTTTCCACGCGTTTTCCGTGACGCTGCTTGGTTGCGCCGGATTGTCGAAGTTTATCGTGAGGTCATGGAACCTGCTCCACCGCGTCCATTCCACCTCTCCCATCATGGCCCATTCGGCCGAAAGCTCATGGTACGCGCCGAACGAGACCATTTCCGGCGTCGTCACGTCGGCGTTGGCACCGCCATCCTGAAACAATCCCCGCGTCGCCAGCAGGCGGCCCACGCCCGCGCTGTCGAGCCTGAAATCGGCGTTGCCGTGCAAAGACTGATGGATCGCCGAGCGGTATGCCACACCGATCCGAGTGCCTGCCCAAGGCTCATAAAGGGCGCCGACATTGAAGCCGTAACCGACGTCGTCTCCCCTAACCTTGGCTACCCCGTCCTGCTGCGTCGGGATGGCAAATGGGACCCTGAATGCCTGACCTATGGACCCGAAATCGACGGCATTGGTCAGCCGAGCATCCATGTACTGGACCTGCAGCCCAGCCGCCACGGAAACTCCGTCCATGACCTCCCAAGCCACCGCCGGATTGATGTTGACCGTCTGTATTTCCGAGTCGAGGGCGTAATATCTTCCAACCCAGCCGTCGCTGTATGTTGTCTGTAAAGCGAACGGGACGTTCAACCCAAGTCCGAGCTTGACGTTTGCTTCGAGGCCGAATTCGCGCTGCAGATCCAATAATCCGTAAAAGACCGGCACGAAGGCGTCCTGGCCAACATCGTGTCCGTGATTGCTGCCTCCGATCGGTGCGCCGATCCAGGTGCTCGAACGGGCATCGCGTATTTGCAGCTCGGGCAAAATTGCGCTCACCGCGACGACGACCTGGGAGCCGGACTGCCGGGTGAGGCCTGCCGGATTGAAGAACATGTAGCTCAAGTCGTCGGCACCCGCCGTCGCCCCTGCGAAAGCGTTCCCAAGTGCGGTAGTGCTCTGCTCCCGTAAGGCATAACCGGACGCCACGGCGTAATTTCCGCCGCATCCGACACCCAGTAATGCCAAGCTAGTGAGCCGCGCCAGGAGCACGGCGTTCGCGGGCAGAAACCTCGAAATGGGTCGCCTAGCCGTGCCGGCGGCGCTGCGACGTGGTGGTTGCCCGATCTCCCTTCCGCAGGGAGGGCGCTTGATCGATCCTAGCAAACACAGACGCATGGCGCCCCTCGACCGAGCGTTTCTGAACTCCCCACGCGTTACAACGGCTTGACCGGAACCAGTGTCGGGCGCAGCAAGAGCCGGCAGAGTCCCAGATTTCAATGGACGTTCCTTGGTCAGGCCGGCGCTACGTCCGCAATAGCCGTCGCTTCTGGAGCACGAAAGTGATCGCTCGGAGCCCACGGATGGCGGGATCGGCCAACGTTGTGCGCAGTTTGGCGAACGGTGCGGGCTTTGTTCGCTGCCAGCACCGCACCGACTTGTCGAGCGTGCTTCTTCACCGTCCGTTACACCCTACTTAAAATTGCCTCTATCTAAAGGAGACCAAGTAGTTTGAAGCTTGTATGACCCTTTCTCGAGACTATAACATGGTCATGTAACACTACATTGATTGCTTCCAGCGCCGCTTTGATGCGTTTTGTCATCTCTATGTCTGGCTTTGACGGATTAAACTGGTTACTCGGGTGATTGTGTACCATGATTACCGCGCTGGCATCCAAAATCAGCGCCCGCTTGACTACCTCCCGTGGATAGACGGGGGTATGATCGATGCTGCCCTCGGTCTGCATCTCATCCGCGAGCAGTACGTTGCCACGGTCGAGGAAGAGCGCACGGAACTGTTCGATCGTTTTGTGCGCCATGGATGCACGCAGATAGACGAGCAGCTTGTCCCAGTTGGTGATCACCGGCTTCTCGCCGATATCCTGGCGAGCCAGATGTCCCGCCACACCGCGAACGGCGCGGAAGGCATTGAAAATGTCCTGGTCGATCGGCCCGAGATCAGCGAGTTGATAGAGTTCGGCGTTGAACACGCCGGCGAGACTCTGGAAACGGTCCAGCAGCTTGCGGGCCAGGGTCTTGCAGTCCTTGATCCGCCCGGTGGTGTAGAGCACCATCTCGACGAATTCATCGTCCGGCATCGTCTGACCGCTGGCGGCCAGGGACAGGAAGCGATACCAGAGATCGTTGCGTCGCGTTCTACGCTCGCCGAGGGTGAAGGGACAGCGGCCGACGGCATGACGTCCCGGGGCCAGTGCCATTTGAGAGAAGTCGGAAAACCCGTGCTCGTCGGATTGACAGCTCAGGATCTGATATCCAGCTCGCTGGATTGATTTCCGCATAGCATCGGCGGACGGGTTCGCCGCCGGCTCAGCGTCGGCGCGAGGGGCATAATTTATCGCATACTCGATCAACGTCCCGTCGGGGGCCTGCGCTTCCTCCTCTAGCGGCTCCTCTGTCTCCGCCTTACCCGATTGCGCATGTTCTCTCTCTTCCAACGTTCTCATCGCCGCCCTCTTCCACAAACTGCGTGGCGCGGTCGTACGACACGAGCCGAGCTGCATCGCCTTAATATTACCCCAATTGAGGCTATAGTGAACTATTTTTATTTTCAATTGTGCCCCCCTCGCCGGGGCGGTGCCAGTGGCGAATGGCGCCAATTGGGTGAGCCAATCGCGCCTGTCAAATGAGCAGCTGTAGAAGCGAGCCTTATCCGGCGCGGGTAAGCGACACTGGCCAGAGTGGCCAGTGTCGCACCACGAGGAGTCGACGGACCGGGGTCTTAACAACGATGATCAACAACCCGATCGACAGGAGACACCAGACTGCGGCGAACTCGTTGAGGCTGGTCGTCAGGATCAGCGCCGGTATCGGACCGACGAAGATGTGGTAGAGGGTCATCTTCCACGATCCGTAGAGAACGGGCATGCAAAACATCGTTAATGTATAGGTGAAAAATCCTGCATCTAGGACTGGAATGCCGAACTGGAGATTGCCGAGAGCGTTGTATGGAATATTCCATGCGATATGCCATTGCCCCGAAACCGAGCATAGCGACCGCGCGCATAGAATCTTCCCCGGCGTGCAAGCTCCCGCCCAATCGAATGGATAGAGCTGAACAAGCATCACCGTGCTCGAAATCGCACACAGTGCATATACATATATCGAAATTTTTCGACGAACACCGTGTGGAATGAAATACATGAATAACGCATTTCCAAAAAAGGGTTGGAATGCAATGTGTATATATCCGAGAAATGTAGCTATTTGATTGCTTGGCAGGGAACATTGGTCGATGACGGAGTACGTGAATGCTTGCAACATCTCCATCAGAGAGAAATAGGCTAGCGCACCCCATAAGGCGGCCGGCTCCTTTCGGTATGCAGCGTAGACGGTCGTGGATAATCCAATCGTTGCCAGCGCTGCCGACGCTTCACCGCTCCAGCACATCTCCTGTAGGTCCTCGCACGCCCAAAAAATAGGTTTATATGCCTATTATGTCGAAGACGTCAAGAGTATGGCCAACCATCTCGGTGTATGCGTCGTTTTTCCTATATTGGGCCAGATGATCCTGGATTCGTGAACCTCGGCCATGACCGTTCCTCGTCGTCGCACGGCTGATGTCAATTTTCGGCGCGATTGTTTGAACGCCCGTTGTTACGTGGCGCCTCCGCGTGCCGAGAATTCGGAGCGCTGTACGGTCCGAGAAAGCAGCATTCCTAAGTTCTGCCGCTTCGATCTGATCATCCCTCGGCTTCGAGGTCGACGGCGGTCAACCCTCGCTGGCTGCACCTCGGAGCCCGACCGGATGGCTGCTGGCCAAGCTCTTCGTCGAGCAAGCGGTCAGCTCGCCCGTCGTTGGAACATTTACAGAACGTTTCGCAGGGCAGTCGCTTGTTCGAAACAGTACCCAGCCTCCCGTCCTGCCCTGGCGATCTGCAATACCAATAGCTTTCATCGCCGCCCGATATGATCGCAGACGATCAGTTACGATCGATCGTGGCTGGCCGTAGCGCTTCATCGCACGCTTCAGAAACGCCAGCGCCAGTTCGAGTATTGTCCGCTATGAACCCACCGCTTTCGAATCTCAGCGGCGAACAGCGGGCCGAACCGGTCCCACCAGAAGCGCACCGTCTCATGGCTGACGTCGATGCTGCGTTCGAACAGCAGATCCTCGACCTGCCGCAGCGAAAGCGGCTATCGAACGTACACCATTACCGCGAGGCGGATCACCTCGGGTGAACTGTTGACATAGCAGTGCGGAATCTTCATCCGCTGACGTTACGGACCACCGGCGCCCGCCCCAGGCCGAATTGCCCTGACAACGCCCGAGACCGCGATTACCCGAGGTCCATATACGACAATGCCCGTTATCGCTAGGAGTTGCCGGTTTTCTCCGCCTGCGTCACGCCGGCGCCGATGCCGAGGAAGGCTTCGAGGAGCATCAAGAACATCACGGCGGTCGAGTTCGTGCCCATCAGCAGGAACTTGGCGACAGGGCTGATCGGGCGGATGACCATGTTGGCTGTCGCCCACGGGCTGTAGTTGTTCTCCACCTTGCTGACGACGGCGGTGGTCACCGCGAGCGCCAGGCTCAGGCAACCGAGCGCCGTCTTGCACTGAGGACCCCAGGTCGGGCAGCCCTCCACCTTGCACATCTGCGGACCGCAGAGCGTGAAGATGATATCGACGACCAGACGCACGATGTTCGAGCCCCAGTACGCGATGGTCACGCCGTCGGTGCCCGTTTTCGGCTCGTCGTAGATCGCCTTGTAGGGCGCGCCCGATCCCGCGATCATCACGCCGAAGACGAGGCTGACCACAGACCAGAACTGGAAAGCCGGATTGGGCGGCGGCGGCGCTTTCGTCTCCTCCTGGATGACCGCGTTGTCGTAGGCATAGAGGTCGGTTTCGGCCGCGACCAGCCCGTTGAGGAACATTAGCCCGGCGCCGACGTAGGCCAGCGGCGTGCTCCACGCGGGCGGCGCGCTGCCCCAAGGCGTTCCGTGACCAGGAGCACCGCCCATGGGCGGAACGGGTTCCATCGGTGGCATGCCCCTGAGCGGCATCATCCCGGACGCGTCGGCGAGCCCGGCACCGGCGAGCGCGGTGCTCGAAAGCGCCGCCTCCGCGGGCGTGCTTCCCGGCAGGGCGGGCCACGGCAGATTGCCGGTGATCTCGCCCGAGACGTCGGAGGAGAACGGCGGGTTGCCCCCGTCGATCTGCAGCACCTTGTAGAGGATCGTGGTGATCACCGCGCCGATCAGGCTGATCAGGTTCAGCATGTTGAACGGCTGCTTGGGGTCGATGACGTTGGTCCACAGCCACGAGACCACCGGAATGGTGATGGGCGTCTGCAGGAACGCATCCAGTGCCTCGAACACGCCCACCGTCGCGTCGGTCGCCACCTGGATGACGGCATCGAGCACCGCTTCCATGCCGTCCAGGATCACATCGATCGCGGCCTGGGCGGCGGTCAGGATGTCGATGATGATCATGTCGAAGATCGCGCCGGGGTTGCTGCCCAGCGTCTGCAACTGGGTGTTGATCGTGGCAACGGCGTTGTTAAAAGCGTCTCCGCAGATGTTGTTCAAGACGGCGTCGATGATCGGCTGCACACCGCTGTCAGCGGCGGGCGCACCCACCAGCGCGGCCGTGGAGGTGGAGTTCGCATAGTGTGTCTTCGTCTTGCTGTAGACGTAGTTGCACTTGGACGCGTGCTGCCGGTGCGCGTTCTGCGTCGGCGTCGCCGCCAGAATGTTCGTCGTGTACGACAGCCCCTTCGCGGCCGAGAACCCCCTCGCGCCGAGTAGGGCGGACGTCGACGGCTGCCCCGCCGCGTTCGCATAGCTGTTGTAGGACGTCTGAGAATCGAACACGTCCTCCAGCTGGGCGAAATAGCCGGCGATGTCGGCCTTCAGCTCCGAGATCCACTTGTTCACGGCGGCCTGGGCGTCGTTGTTCTTCACCGAAGCCTCGATGTTGAGGATCGTCTGCGTCACGCAAGCGTTGATCGCCTTCTGCGTGTTCAAGATGTCGTCCCACTCGAACAACATCTTCAGCCAGGCGACGACTTCGGCGATGACGCCGTAGATGTCGCCCGCGATCTGCTTGATCTTGGCGAAGACGGTCTCCAGCGCGGCACCCGCCTCCTTGACGGTGCTGATGACGAAGCTCTGGGTACCCTCCTCCGCCTCCAGCGTGACGGTGAGCACGTCGTTCTCCAGCGAGGAGGAGAACGAGTGCAGCATCGCCCACTCCTTCTTGAAGAAGTGGGCGACGTCGCCGAACACGCTGCCGAGCGAACCGCCCAGGAGCGGCGGCGTCGATCCGTCGCGCGATCGCCGGACGATCTCGCGCGCTTCCTCCAGGCTCAGGACCCGGAAGTGCGGTCCCTCCGGGTGGGTGAAGTCGAGCTGCCAGTGGGGGGTCTTTATTTTGGTCGTGTCGATCATCCCCTGGGCGGAGGGATCGCCGGGGTTGCCGGACATCCAGCTTCCGGTCGCGTTGATCGCCTGTGCGGTGTTCGCGGCCGCAGTTTGCGCCTGGCTCTCGCTGTAGCCCGAGGGATTGAACAGGCTCGTCTCGATCAACGTCTGCCCGTCGACGGTCTGCAGGGTCGGCGCCACGGAGTCCGAGAGCGGCGGCAGCGCCTCCTCGTTCGTCTTCACCTCCACCACGTCCCCCTGGCACCAGCGGGAGACGATCGACTGGCCCACGGTGGCGCTGAAGGTGACCACCGGCGGCTTCAGGCTGTCGCATTGGAGCTGCACCGAGGCCTGCCCGTTGGCGTCGGTCTGCACCGGGATCGGCGTGTTGGGACCGACGTGGTAGGCGACCAGGTTCCAGATGACCGTGGCCGCCTGGTCGGTGGTGACCTGGAGCCCCGTAGAGGGGACGATGTTCCCGTAAGTGTCGAGGGTGGTCAGCTCCATGGTGTAGCTGGCGATGTTGGTGGGCGGGCCCGAGGTGGGCAGCGGTGCCGCCACCTTGCGCGTCGACCACACCGGATTGGAGAGGCTCCGGTCCATGTGATAGACGGTGGGGCCGGACGCGCCGAACTCAGCGGAGAACAGTTCCGGTCCCGCTACCATCGAGGGCGGGGAGCCGATGGCGAAATGCTCGCCGCCGAGGTTGACCCAGCCCGTCGGATCGAGCGTCGCGGTCGGGCTCACCTGCTGAGCATACCAGAGGTTGTCGGTGCCACCGGATTCGATGGCGAACAGCGTCATCGCGCCGGTGCTGTCGTATCCGGCGGCGACGCTCAGCGCGCCCACGGGCTGCGTCGCCGCATCCCCGGAGAGCGCGGTCATCGTGGGCGCACCGGCGTTGTAGCCCTGCACCAGCCACAGCCCGTCCTCGCCGTCGCGAAGCAGGAGCGCGTCGGCGCCAAAGTCGCCAGGCAGGCAGACAATATCGCTGACGGAAAGCGTGCCCAGATTCGGCTGGAACTCGGAAGGTTGCAGCGTGTTGCCGTTGGACCAGGCGAAGGTCGTTTGCGCCCGGCCTATGGTGATCGTGGCACCCTGGTAATAGATGGCCGTGTCGCCACCGTTCGCGGGCGTGTTCACCCAAAGGATCGTCACATCTTCGTCGCTGGAACTAGGCGCCATCCGGAACGCAGCCTGCTTAGCCAAGCCATCCGGCGCCGGAGGAAAATCGGACAGTGGATATGAATAGATCACATCGATCGCGTTCTTATCGGCATTGTAGGTCGCGATGAAGAAGGCGCCGCCGCCGACCAGCCCGGAGACGCCGTAGAAGTAACCATTGCCGTTGACGTCGACGTAAACGTCGGTTTGGTAAGTTTCCGCTAGCGCATCTTGTGTGGTACCGGACATGATGCCGGTGGCGACGGTCCAGGCGCCATCGGTTGAACGCTGCATCCAGGTGGCACAAGAAACGCCGGTGGTGCCGGTGGGGTAATAGGCCAGGACGTTCAGGATGCTGCTTCCGTCATAAAAAGCGGCAAGACGGCTTATCGTGTCGGAAGTCGCTTTGCCGTAAGCGGGCGGCGCGCACTTGGTGACCACCGTGGTGTCCCACCCGGAATTCGAGGCCGGGTCCGCCATGAAATGGACAAGCTGGCCCTCGCCATTGACGGTGAGCAACTCACTGGTCGAGCTCTTGCTGGAGGGGTTGTGCACCGTAATGAAACGACCACTGAGGTCTTGCTGCACCGGCGACTCCTCCAGATAGAGATAGTCGTCGATGAGATTCACGCCGATCTGAATATTGGCGACGGGATTGGCCATGATCTCTCCTCCCTCAGAATCTGGTTGGTTTTTGAATTGGCCAAATTCCACGAAAACAAGGCCCGGTGGCGGCCTTCAGGATGGAAGGCCCGACCGTGTTATGTATTCGGCTGGCACAGGTTCAATGCGATATAAGGAATGCTGTCCGAGGCATCGGTGGTGCCGCTGAAGCTGCGATCGCCGGTGCTGGCGTGGCCGCCATTGCAGAGTCCGATCCAGCTTTGGCATCCTCCGGCCTCGGCGATCTGCTCCTCACCGACGTCAATCGACCCGGAGAAGAGATGGGTATGCGTGTAGGCTTTGCCGGGCGCCGCCACGAAATTATCGCCAACGGTCTGACTGGGTGTACCATTCTCCGGCAGGCCAAGCAGCAGTCGCCCAGAGCCGGTGGGTGAGCTTATCCAACCGTTCGGACAGGCACTTTCATCGAAAAACATCAGGATTTTTTGCGGCAGGCCAGCCGGGAGCGTGCTGCTGGTGTAGGTCGTCTTCTCGCAAAGCAGTAGCTGAAGATAGGGAAGATCGACGGTCGTGCTGCCGGTTGTGCCGCTGAAATTATACGTCTTGTTCCCCTCGGCGATGGAGAGCGAACTGCCCTTATCGGCAACGATGTCGGAATTTCCGAAACTGATGCTGGACGCAAAGCCGTGGGAATGCGCCCAGGATTGGCCAATGGTGATTGATGTGCCTACCGCCGCGCCAATGTTCGTTATCGCGTTATAAAAAGGAACGACGAACATACCACTCACCACGGTGCTACCCGATTTCATCATTTCCCAGCCGGCCGGGCATGATGTCTGGTCGAAGAAAGCGACCGAGTATTGGGCGTACGTGTCCGCGGGTGGGGTACCGGAAGGCGGATCCTTCCTGCATACCAGAAGCTGCGTGTAGGAATAGGCGGCCTCGCCGGCCGTCGTTCCAGGCGGATTGTTCGGCGCGTCCTTGGATCCGTTGGTCGCACTCTTGAAGCCGGCCCCAGGCGACGTACAGGCGCACCCATGCTGGTCCAACGTCACGGTCGTCTGAAAGGTGTGATCGTGGGTGGGGGCCGACGTCTCATTGCCCAATGCCGTCCCCACGGTCTTCCCCACATCGTCCGGATTACTGACAGGCATCAGGAAACGTCCCCGCGCGGCGTAATTCCCCTGATCGTCCTGGTATTCGCTCCAGCCGGAGGGGCAACCTTCCTCCGCCGAGAGGGGAAAGAATGCGACCATGCCAGGCGGCGTCGTATCGGGCTCGCTCGTGCCTTGCGCATGCACTGGGGAACGAACAAAAATATTGGCGATGCCTGCAAGGCATACGTAACCGAACAAAGCGATAACAACAATACCAGGGCGGAAAATCATCGCTGAAACTCCCTTTCCGACGTCCTGGAGCACAAAGAAGTTTATGAGATTATATTCTCGATTATTGTTTTTCCTGTTTCGTTCTTTCCACGATTTGATCGTATTGATTGTAGTCCCTTCTGACACCCTTGACCACCGCAAATGGGTTGGTCCGCTGCATTGTCACGGCGAGAATGTGACCGTCAGCCCCTTAAACAGCGTTGTCATGTGTAGACGACCGCTGCGGCGCAAGGAGAAAAGAGTTTTGGCTTGGCGATGTGGTCGGGTGCGGTCATGTGCCCGGCCTCGCAGGGTACGGTGCTGATGACCGCGGGCCATGATGAAGTTCGCGGATCTGGTCCCGATCAGAGTACCGCGCTGGATGCGCATGACAATGCGTGGGTCTTCCCGATCTGCGGCGTCGACCGCCTCGCCATAACCTCTCTCTGCTCCCTCACACATCGTGAACCGGCCGCTTAGCCGTCTTGAGCGTAACCGTCGATCGACACGCCGGCCTGATCCGATGCTGGACCATCAGCCGGCCGCCGGGAGCTGGCCCGTCTTGCGGTAGACCTCGCCGCGGCTGAGCACCGCCCAGGCAATGCGAGCCATTTTGTTGGCCAACGCGATGCTGGCGAGCCGGGCCGGCTTGCGCGCCAGTAGGCTCTTCAGCCACTCGCCTTCTCCAGGCGCCTTACTGCGGGTGTAGCGAACGACGGTGGTGGCGCCGATGACCAGGAGGCGGCGGATGGATCGGTCGCCCGCCAAATCGACGGTAACAATACTCATGTGAACGGCCCTCTCGTTGATGAGGTACTCCAACCGCTCATCTAATGGCTCCTCGAAGAGCAGCGGTCGTTCACGCCATCAAAGTAATGGACTGGGGACGCTTCGGCGCACCCAGCATCAGCGGGCTACGCGGCCAGCAGATGCCACTCGGCCAGTGCAGCTGAACGGTTCATCTTGAAGATGTACCGGTGCCGCCGTTGATCCGCACGAACACTTCGTCCAGATGCCAGGGCCAGTTCGAGTACAGTCCGCAATGGACCCCCCACTTCCGTATCTCTGCGGCGAACAGCGGACCAAACCGGTTCCACCAAAAGCCCACCGTCTCCTGTCGATGCCACGCTCGAATAATAGATCCTCGACCTGCCGCAGCGACAGCGGATAGCGGATATACATCATTACCGCGAGGCGGATCACCTCAGGTGAGCTATTGAAATAGCAGAAGGGGTCTTGCATCCGCTGGCGTTAGGCGCCTCCCATCACCGCTCCAAGCGAAATTGCTCTGACAGAGCTGACCTCTAGCTTAGCTAGTTTGCGTTCGGCCAACAGATCTTTGACGTCCCTGAGGCCGAGCTGAAAACGCAGATAGAGCCACACCGCGTTCTCCGTCCCGAGATTGGGTGCATCGGCGGACGCTACCCGTCGCAACGAAATATGCCAACTTTCGCGTGAAAGAGCCCAAGGACAGTGGGGCGTATTAACAACTACTAATACGACCCATTCGAGTAAAATAGTGCGGACACCTTGAAGAAAACGTGTAATATCCGAGTAACGCAAGCCCATCCCAGGGGAAGGTAGGGCATGGATGATGATGGGGGCGCTGATGGGTTGGAGCGTATTCGTACGCCCGCCCGTAGCGGATGGACGCTTCTCACACCGGCCGTTGCCGATCTCGCCGCAAGGCTCGGCGTCCGGCTGCTTTGCCGGCCGCTGCGGATCGGGCAGATTGCCGTCGCAGCGCGGTACGAGCATGTGCGCGAAATCCTTGATCGTGATCTCGATTTCCGCATCGCGCCGGTGAACGCGGCCCGGATCGATGCGGTAAATGATCCCTTCATCCTCGGGATGGACCGGAGTGAGCAGCTGACAGTCGAGCATCACGCGCTCTATAAGGCGCTGTCATCGATCGATTTGGCGGCGCTGGTCGCCGGCGCGAAAAAAGATGCAGACGAACGGCTCGCGCAGGCGGGCGAGCAGATCGATGCCGTCGAGGAGTATGCGCGAGCCGTCGCCGGCGGGACTGCCCGGAGGCTGTTCGGGATCGTCGGGCCCGACGACACGAGCTTGGTCGAGGTGGCGCGGGCGATCTTCGCCCATACCTTTCTTAATCTCGGCAACGACGAGGCGGTGGCGGCCCGGGCGCTGAACGCCGCGCCGCTAATGCGCTCGTGGCTCGAAACCGAGATCGCGAGGCGTCGGCGGGCCGGCGAGACCGGTGCCGATCTCATGGGCGCGCTGATGCGCATGCCCGAGCTGGACGACAACGCGTTGCGCCGACTGCTCGGTGGCATGCTGGTCGGCAGCATCGACACGACAGCGACGGCAGTAGCGAACATCGTGGTGACGATGGGCCGCGATTGCGATCTTGCGGTCATGGCTCGCCGCGATATCGACGACCCTGCTCGCTTGATGGGCTGGTGCCGGGAGGCCCTGCGGCGCATGCCTCACAACCCGGTGCTGGTGCGGCAAACCGTCGCCGACGTCCAACTCGGTGGCGTGAGCCTTCCGGCTAAGACGCGCGTCTTCGCATGGACGCAGGCGGCGATGCAGGACGCGGCCGCTTTTCCCGAGCCGCGACTGATGCGGCCCGATCGCGACCCGCGCGCATATCTGCATTTTGGCGGCGCGCTGCACGCCTGTGCCGGTCGCACGCTCAACGACCTGCAGATCCCGATGCTGGTCTCGGGTCTGCTGCGGTGCGGGCTTGAGCATGTCGGCAAGGTGCAATGGGCAGGCCCGTTTCCCGCCCATCTGCCGGTCCGGCTGGGGAGGGGGCAATGAGTCATGCTCTGGTGACCATCTGCGCAACCATCGCCAGCGAGCGAATCGAAGCGGCGCGGGCCGAGATGGAGGCAATGGGAAATCCCGCCCGACCCGACATCGCCGCAGCGCTCGATCGTCTCGACGGAGATGACGGGATTCATTTCGTCAGTCTGCACGCCATCCCAGGTGCCGAGCCGCGCGCACGCGTCGGTCATCTCGCCCTCGAATTCTCTGCCGACGGCCCGGAGGACGCAGCGATCCGGCGGATCGTCGACCGGATCGGCGAGCCCCTCAAGGCAGTGTTCGCGATGGCAAAGGACTGGCGCGGTAACGACCTCGTAACCTACCTTGCTGCGCACCGCGTGCGCATTGGTCAAGGCTGGTTCGGTCAACCAGGGCTGCCGTTCGCCGGTACACCCGGGATGACCGTCGGGCGCATCCGCCGCGAAGGCGCTCTGGCGCGCTGGCTCTCTCGCAAGGTTGGAACGCAAGAGGGCGGAATCTATGCGGTCGATCGGGTTGCCTGCCTGAGAGCCGAGTTGCGCGGCGAGCAGGATCTGAGGTGGGCGCTTGATACCCCCGAAGCGCCCGTCCGCGCACCCGAGCTCGGCGCCGTGGCGGCGATTGCGCCGCTCGCCGGCTCGTTCCTTGCCACGTACCTTTGGCCCCTGGCTGTCCCTTTGCTCATTGTCCTTGCGTACGGTGTTTGGCGTGGCGTTGGCACACTGTGCGCTGCGCTGGCCGATGCCGAGACGACGGCCATGTACATATGGATGCTGATGAGCGCGCTATGGTCGTCGCTGGTCTGGCTGGTCATGGTCGCTCTCGCCTTTGCCGTGCCCGTCGTTCTTGCGGCGGGTGCACTTTATCTGAGCCTCAGACGCAAGGAGGTGCGCGACTGGACGAGCGAGGCTGCTCCCAATCCTGAGGTCGTGCGCGCCATCCTCAAGGCCGAGAATGTCTACGCCCAGAATCACATGGTCTCGGTGACCACCGTCAAGCCCGGGCTGACCCGGACGATCACCTTGCGGCTTGCGTTCTGGATCATCGGGGCGCTGGCGGGGCTCCGCTATCCGCCAGGGTTCCTCGGCGATATCGGCTCCATCCACTTCGCCCGCTGGCTCACTCTGCCCGGCACCCGTCAGCTCGTATTTTTCTCGAATTACGGTGGGAGCTGGGAGAGCTATCTCGAAGATTTCATCACCCGGGCCCACGACGGCCTCACGGCGATCTGGTCAAACAGCGTCGGATTTCCGCGGGCCAGCAATCTCTTCCAGGAAGGCGCCACGGACGGCGAGCGGTTCAAGCGCTACGCCCGCCACAGCATGTTGCCGACACCGTTCTGGTATAGCGCCTATCCGACATTGACCACCGCCAACATCCGCACCAATGCTGCGATCCGCCGCGGCATTGCGGCGGTGATGACCGACGAGGAAGCGGGGTCGTGGCTCGGCCTGTTCGGCTCGGCAGCCCGGCCAACGATCAAGCTCGAAAGCAACCAGATCCAGAGCATTGTCTTCGGCGGCCTGGGGTTCCTTCCCTACGGCACCTTGCTGCTGATCGACCTGAGCCGTGAGAGAAGGGTTGCCCGGCAGTGGCTGCGAGCGGCGCTCCCCCATGTTGCCTTCAATGATGGCCGCCGGATCGATCGTAGGGCGGTGCTGACACTGGCGTTGGGTCCGGGGGCGCTGGCCAAGGCCGGCCTGCCGGCCGATGCCATCGCGAGCTTTCCCGAGGCGTTCCTCGACGGCATGACCGGTCCTGGTCGATCGCGCATTCTCGGTGATCATCCCGACGATCCGGAACTTCCCTGGTGGTGGAGGACGGATACCCCGTACGACGTCGCCTTGCTCGTTTATGGCGAGGATGACGAGAGCGTTGCCGAACTCGTCGAGGTGGTCAGGACGTTCAGCGCTGCAGATCATCGCATCGAGCGAGAGATTCCGCTCGGCATGATCCCTAAGCACCTGAGTGATCGAAAGGAGCCATTCGGCTTCGTCGATGGCATTTCGCAGCCGGTCATTCGCGGTACGTATCGAAGCCTTCGCAATGCCGATCCCATCCATCTTGTGGAGCCCGGCGAGTTCATCCTCGGCTACCCCGATAACCGCGGCAATCGCCCGCCCGGCCCCAGCCTCAAGGCCATCGATGATCCTGACAAGCTGCTGCCGGTGCTTTGCGAGGGGCGGGGAGGCTTCGGGGTCAATATCGTTGATGCACCGCGCGAAATCGGGCGGAACGGTTCGTTCCTGGTGATCCGCCAGCTCGAGCAGGACGTGACCGCATTTCACGACTATTGCGACACCGAGGCGCAGCGCTTACGGGGTCGGTTGGGCGAGCCCTACAAGATTACCGCCGACTTCATTGCCGCCAAATTGCTTGGACGCTGGTATGACGGCTCATCGCTGCTCCGCAACCCTTACCAGTCTTACACGAATTCCAAGTCGCGCGAAACGCGGCCGATGCAACGCCCGTCGACGCACTCCGAAAGCGGAGCGATCGCGCCCTCTCCAGCCCAACCAAGCGGCATGACATCCCGTCCTCAGGACGACAGAGAACCTCAGGACGACAAAAAGAAGAAGGCGGACAGGGCGGCGGACAACGATTACATGTTCGGCACCGAGGACCCGCAGGGCCTGCGTTGCCCCTTCGGCGCCCACGTCCGCCGCGCCAATCCGCGGGACAGCTTTGCTCCCGGGTCACAGGACCAGATCGACATCAGCAACCGCCACCGCATCCTCAGGATCGGGCGCACCTATGACGCCCGCGAGGGCGAGAAAAACGGGCTGGTGTTCATGTGCCTGAACGGCGACATCGAACGGCAGTTCGAGTTCGTCCAGCAGACTTGGCTCGGTAGCGAAACCTTCCACGGCCTTTCGGGCGAGCGCGATGCGCTGGCTGGAAACCGCGAGGGATCGCCGGAAGGCTTCACCATCGCCACCCGCGACGGCCCGATCCGCCTTGCCGGGATGGCCCGCTTCGTCATTCCGCGCGGGGGCGGATACTTCTTCTTGCCCGGCAAACGCCTGCTGGAGTTTCTCAGCCGCGAGGCGGATGCGCATTGAAAGGCAGTTTCACGGGAAGGCGTTGCCAGACGAACGCCGTTTGAGGCCGGCGGGCGTAACCCATAGCATTGAGGATGAAGAACCCGCCCCCGAGGTGATCCGCCTGTATTGATGCTGTATGTCCGCTATCCTCGCCGTCGCGGCGGCAGGTGGAGGACTTGCTGTTCGAACGCCGTATAGACGTCTGCTACGAGCCGGTAGGCTTCTGGTGAAACTGGCTTGGTGGACACTATCATCTATGGACGCATCTATGGACGCCCCCCGATTGCCAAGGGAATTTTGATCTGAGGCGGATTTAGGGTTTGCAGTCATCTATCCGGCCTTTGTTTGCGGTGTCTGTTGGCCGCGGGCCCTGATGGAATCCGAGGATCGGGGCCCCATCACATCTTCGAGCTGGCGCTCGGACAATGCCTCGGGTTTGATCGATCCCGGTGTCACCCTTTCTCGCCATCACATCATCGTCACCTTCGCAATTCGTGATCGGCCGGTAGGCAGTTCAAGTGGCTGGCAACCGGTGCGGCATGTAGTCTTGGTGTCGGCGCCAAGCCGGCACCGACAGCGGAACCGACGACTGCTGGCGGTTCTCCTGGACGAGCCGCCGCTGTCGCGCGGAGAAATCGAGGCGGCGCTGGCCAGCGGAGCGCATCGTCGTCGCGCTCGACCGGGCGGGCGATCTCGCCAAGGCATACGTAAAAGGTTGAGACGCACGCTTGAGCGGGCCGCGGCCAGGCGCGAGGCAGATGATGTAGAGGTGATCGCAGCAGCGCTGCTGCGGCGTCAGGTGCCTGCTGCGTTCGTGCCGGCGGTGGCGGTGCTGATTTGGAAAGAAGCCGTCTGACAGGGAGGATAGCATGTCTAAAGAGCGTCTGAAGAGCGTCTGAAGAGCGTCTGAAGAGCGTCTGGAGAGCATTCGGAAACGTCTGACACCGGAGCTGCGGGAAGCAATCCATGCATCGGTTGCGGCGGGGCAACTGCCTCGCCCATTCCTTCAGGCGATGTCGAGGCCATCGCTCGAGACGCTCGCGGTCGACCGCGCACCGCTCGAATCGCTCATGCCCGTTGCGGCGCTCGAAGCTATTGTTCAACGTTTCGGCCGGCCGCCGCTCGTCGTGCGGAATGACAAGGTCGTACTGGAGCCGCTCACCGACTTTCCCGCCGATACGAGCGCGAAAATCAAGGGTGTAGAGCGGTGGATGCCGTCTGTCGGGCGGATCGAGTTCGTCAACCACAGCATGAGCTGGGGTGGTACGGGCTGGGTCGCAGACCGGCGCGATGGCGGCTGGGTCATCGTGACTAACCGACACGTCGCGGAGATTGTCGCCCGCCGGAAAGCCGACGGCACCGGCGTATTCGTACGATCGCCTTCAGGCGGGCGCTACGGTGCCGCCATCGATTTTTTTGAGGAGGTCGACAGTCCCGACGATGACAGCCGCACCGCCCAGATCACCGCGATCGACTACCTCGCCGACGACGCCGCCGCGGACGTCGCCCTTCTGTGGGTCAAAGTGGCAGATTTCGCAATGCCGACTCCGTTCGAACTCATCGATGGTCCGGTCGGTAAGGGAGATCTGGTCGCGCTCATCGGCTATCCGGCATACGACTCGCGGAACAACGCCGACGATCAGGCGCGATATTTCCGCGATCTCTACGAAGTGAAGCGATTTGCTCCCGGCAAAGTGATGCAGCCGCCCTCGGACGGGATGCTTTTGAACCATGACTGCACCAGCCTCGGCGGCAATTCGGGATCGCCACTGATTAGCCTCGAGGACGGCAAGGTCGTCGGTTTGCATTTTTCGGGAGAGTACGGGAAAGCGAACGCCGCAGTCAGCGCAGCAACCCTCAAGCAGCTTCTCAGGGGAGAGCGTCCTGTTGATGTCATCCTGTCGTCGACGGAGACCGAGGCTCCATCCGACGGCCATCACACCGCTGAGGAATTTGAAGGACGCGAGGGCTTCAATATCCACTTTCTTAAGGACGGCGCGATCAAAGCGCCCTGGCCCGGCCTGCGTCGAGACTTGCAGGAGGCACTTGCGGAGCCTAGGGACGGGCCTCGCGAGCCGAACGAGCTGCGCTACACGCACTTCGGTGTCAAGTACTCCGCCCGCTCCGCAGCATTCGCAGCTCAACCAGGGGAAGACACTGTGGCAGGGGCTGGAGAACCACATTCTCGACAGCGCGCGCACGCACGGCTTCCAGGCCTGCGTCTTCACCGGCCCGGTGCTGCGTGACGACGGCGACGAGGACGAGATCGAGATCGACGGTGCGCTGGTGCCGCGCGAATTCTGGAAGCTCGTCGCCAGATGTACGGCCGCGGCAAACTCGACCTGCTCGAAGCGAGGCTCATCGGCGCAACTTAATCCGTCAACGCATCAAATCAGCGACAGAGCCCTTATTCCATGCCGATTGACAGGCGTACGGCAGAAGCCGGTTGAAGATGCGCAGCCAAGCGAGAACGAGCGCGAGGACCGCGATGAGGCCGTAGCCGGAGACGACCAGAAGAGCGAACCGTTCATGGTGATGATCTGCGCCGCTGCTCAGGACAAGAGCGAGAAGTGCCAAGAAGATCACCAGCCGAACGGTCGCCGACAAACGCTCGGTGGCAAAAAGGCATTGGCATCAACACCTGCCTGATGAGAATCCGGCGGCGTTACAATTTTCACGTCATGACAACGTCGACTGGTAGGCATAGCAGCCCTCTTGCGTCACCGGTCTCGTGTACAGGACTAACAGGGTGATGAAATGGGCCTCTGCGGAGCGATTTCGTACCGGTCAACGGCCGTCTTGGGTGCTGTTTCGGCTGCGGGACCGGGTGGTCCGGCCACGTCTCGCCCTCGTTCATGCCGCCAGG
>WBZV01000029.1_pt1 | contig 105057 bp, 84 predicted proteins | sample 5204221 | NCBI WGS metagenome assembly WBZV01 (sample SAMN12344360, study PRJNA552823) | activated sludge metagenome | biome: Activated sludge suspended growth; feature: Nitrification reactor; material: Wastewater; isolation source: activated sludge from nitrification reactor of wastewater... | reverse complement strand
GCCGACGGCGACGACGTAGCGGTCTTCACCAGCGCCGCCAAAGAGGGTGTCGGCCCCGTGGCCGCCGATCAGGATGTCGTCGCCGGTGCCACCGAGGAGAAGGTCGGTGCCTTCGCCGCCGCTGAGGGCGTCGGCGCCGCCGTTGCCTTCGATGTAATCCGCGCCTTTACCGCCATCAATGCGGTCGATGCCGAGACCGCCGAAGAGGAGGTCGTTATCGTCATTGCCCCAAATGAAGTCGTCGTTGTCGCTGCCGAAGACGGTCATGGGCTTGACCGTGTTGCTCGCCGAGGTGTTGCCGGTGCGATCGACGGTGAAATGGACGTTCCGACCGACGTCCTCAAAGTAGCGGCTGATGGTCTGAATGGCGGGATCAACGGTGCGTCGGCCGTCACTGAGGTTGTATTGCATCCAGTAGGCCAGCATCTGGGCGCGCTCTTCGATGTAGCGCTGGGTCATTTCTCCCTGGCCGGTAACCGGGTCGTAGAGGTCGAGTTCGTGAGCGGTGTTGTAGCGGCTGTAATCTGCGCGAACGAGGGCGAAGGGATTGCCTTCCTTCAGGGCGTAACGGATGGCAAGCCCTTCGGCGTCGCTTTGTTCAGCTTTGGTGGCGAGAGCGCTCGGCGAGTCGGCAACCAGGGAACGCAATGTGTATGTCTGGCTGGGGTGATTCGTCTTAAGTGATTCCAACGAACCAAGTACCGCCGTGAAGAAGGTTTCCGGGGAGGCGGTCGCGGTGATGGCGAGCTCTGGGGTCAGAATCTTCCGTAGCGCGTTGTGAAAAGCCGTCAGCTCCGCAAGGTCCTTGAAGGCCTGGGCGCTGGCCTGGAGTATCCGGTTGAGATCGTCAGCGTCAGCGCTCGGATCAATGCGACCCGCGAGGATCGCGATAATGGAAACTTCGTTCAGGTAACGTGTGGAAGTACCGCTTCGCGAGAGGTCGGCAAACAACTCGGCGGCCCAGTCGACGCCGGCGCCAATGGAGTCGCCCCATGTGTCGTTTATTAGCTCACCAGCTTTATAGCCGAGCTCAAATGCTAGCGTTAGCGCCATTCCGGCGGCGCCAGCACGTCCCAGCGCCAAGAGGAAGCGATCTTGGGCGCCGAGTTGAACGATCTTGCCGAGCTCTCCCAACCCGAGGAAGCGCAGCCGAAGGTCAGCAACTCCGCGGTCCACAAAAGCTGGCATGGCCTCGGCGAGTCCCGCTGCCGTGGTGGCCGCAAAGGAAATCACCGTCTTCGCGATGATTTCCCCAGCCTGCTCTGGCGGCTGTCCGGCTTCAAGCGCTTCGTCCAGCTTGCCCTGCATGAGCACAAAAGTTGCCCAGACGCCAACGGCTCCGCCGAGTATCTTTTTTGCCACCCCCGCGGCTGACCCGGAATCGCGGAGATAATCTTCGACAGCCTGGGGAAAATCTTTCGCCGTTCTAGCGAAGGTTGCAATGAAATCCTGTTGCACCGCTGCCAATTCGGTTTTTAGCTGGATAGCGGCTAGCTGCAAACCCACCTTGCGGGCCGAATCGGGCAGTATCGACGCTTGCTGCTCCAAGGTCTTGATAAGTTCGGCATACTGGTTCGCCACCGTAATCTTGGTGAGCGCGGTCATCAGATTCTCGGTATGCAGAACGGTATCGGTGACACTCGCAGAGACCGCCGTCAGTGCATTGATGAAACCAAGTTCCGCAGCCTTCTTGGCAACGCTCTTCAGCCCCGATTCAAGGTCGGTTCTGGCCAGTGACAAGAGGTTCTCTGCAATGCTTGATTCACTCATGATGGTCTCCGGGTAAGAAATCGACTGATCAATTGGTAAAAAAACTTCAGGTAATCGCGAGCGATGATCGCGCTCACGGAAAGGAGGAACGCAAGAAAAATAGATTCCTTCACTGACCGCACGTACCACATTTCGGGTCCACCCCGGCCGACTAAAACGAAGAATTCCTTTATGGATGACCTCTGGGAATTAGGCGATCCTTCAAAAAGAAACAGGTAGGCTCCCAACCCAACGAAAGCGAAAACAAGAATCGACCAAAATATGCGGCTGAACCAGGAACGCTGTTCGGGCTCGCCAGAATCCGTCGTTGCTTCGGATAACGGTTCCATAACGTACTTCCCAAGGCTTTTGCCTTGAGCAGAGGTCAGCGGAGAAACGATCAGCTGAGCCCCCAGCGCAGTATTTCGCTTTCCACTCAGCCAGCGGTAAAGAGCGACCGCCTTCGGCAACAGGAAACAAACCGACAACGCGAGATACAGGCGTACCACTTCCGGGTGAACGGCATTCTTCGCGTCGAATTTGCCAATCACGGGTGCGACCACTTCCATCCCCCTGACAAAATGGCGAAGGATCGGCGCGGAGTTCATGATGTCCGGTGGAATGGAAAGGGCCAGAAAAAGCTCGACCAAAGTGAGGCCAGCTACCGACCACCAGCCACGGTCAATTGGCATCTTGACCACCGCCCCGACTAGCGCGGCGAAAGAACGTCGAGATTCCTCACCATTTCCCTCAGTATCTTTTTTCATTTGTCTTGCGATTTCCTTCTCTTCTACAGCGTTGGTTGATTTCCACTCTACCGATTTATCATGGTGCAGAATATAGGCGAAAAGTGATATTGGAATACCTGCATGCCATTCTCGCTGGCCGAGCAGATATCTTTCATCAGAGCCCCTCTGCTTACGCCACTCCGCGCCAACGTGAACCGTTGCCGACGTGCGAACACCCTTGCCCCCCGCCCGCCCCCGGCCCCTCGGCCAGGCTGACCGCGAGGCCCTGGATCGCATCGAGCCGCTGGCGGGCTGAAGTCGGCGGCCTGCGATCGTGGGGAGCCGCCCTCACTTCCCCTCCTCCACAATCTCCATCTGCCGCGCCCCGCTGGCGCCCAGTTCGATCACCTCATCCACCTGTAATCCCCTCGGAATCTGGTGGGTGATGAAAATCATCGTCACCTCGCCCTTCAACTTGTTGATGGTGCGGGCGAAGTGCTCGGCGGTCTGCTGGTCCAGGTTGGAGACCGCCTCGTCGAAGATGAGGATCTTCGGGCGCTTCAAGAGCGCCCGGGCGATGGCGATGCGTTGCCGCTGGCCGCCCGAGAGGCCCGTGCCGCGTTCGCCGATTTCCGTCTGGTAGCCCGCCGGCAGCTTCTCGATCACCTCGTGGATTTCCGCCGCCTTGGCGGCGCGGATCACGTCGTCGAAGCTCGCATGGGAGTGGGCCATCACCAGGTTGTCGTAGAGCGTTCCCGAAAAGAGCACGGTTTCCTGCGGGACGACGCCGAAGGTCTGGCGCAGGGCGTTGGCGGCCAGATGGCGGATGTCCTTGCCGTCCAGGGCGATGTGGCCCTCGCCGGGCGGGTAGAAGCCGAGCATGAGCTTCGCAAGGGTGCTCTTGCCGCAGCCGGAGGGGCCCATGAGCACGGTGAGACGGCCGGGCTTGAAAGTCAGGTTCAAACGCGTGTAGAGCCAGGGGTGGTGCTCGGAATAGCGGAAGGCCAGGTCGTGCAGGGTGAGCAGGCCCGGGGTGCCGCCGGCCCGGCCGGCCGCCGATTCCCGGCTGGGGGTGAGGGCGTGCGGCTCCTGGGGCAGGTCGAGGATGTCCCCCAGACGCTTCACCGCGATATGCGCCTGCTGGAACTCCTGCCACAGGCCGACCAGGCGCAGGAGCGGCTGGCTCATGCGCCCGGCGAACATCTGGAAGGCCACCAGCATGCCGACCGTGAAGCCCGTGTTGTCCATCACCAGCAGAGCGCCGACGATCAGGATGGCGAGCGTCATCGCCTGCTCCAGGGCGTTGGCGACGACGTTGTAGCTGTTGCCTACCTGCTTGGTGGCAAAACCGGCGGCCAGGAAGCGGGCGAGCAGTTCGCCGTATCGCTTGTCCACGTCCGGTTCCATTTGCAGCGCCTTGACGGTGGCGATGCCCGAGAGGTATTCGGTGAGGTAGGCCTGGTTCCGGGCGCCGATCATGAACTGTTGGTTGAGACGCTCGCGAAAGAGCGGGGCGACCAGGAAGCTCAGCAGCGCGATGCTGCCCAGGAGGCCAAGGGCGATGAGGGACAGCTGCCAGCTGTAGGCGAACATCACCGCCAGAAAGATGAGCAGGAAGGGCAGGTCGAGGAGAAGGGTGACGGCGGCGCCGGAGACGAATTCGCGTATGGTCTCGACGCCCTGCAGGCGGGCCACCAGGGTGCCGGTGGGGCGGTGTTCGAAGTAGGGGAGCGGCAGGGCGAGGAGGTGGCGGAAGACCTGGCTGCCAAGCACGGCGTCGATGCGGTTGCCGGTGTGCAGGACCAGGTACTGCCGCAGCCAGCTCATGCCGGCGGTGAAGAGCAGGAACATCACCAGGGCCACGCCGAGGACGACGAGGGTGCTGCGGGTCTGGTGCACCACCACCTTGTCGATGATCACCTGGGTGAACAGCGGGGTGGCCAGACCGACGAGCTGGATGGCCAGGCTGGCGAGCAGCACGTCGCGCCAGATGGTGCGGTGCTTGAGGAGTTCGGGCAGGAACCAGCGGAAGCCGAAGCGTTGCTGCTCGGGCTCGAAGCCGGCGATGGCGGGCTCGGCGCCGGCGTCCTGGGGGGCGGCGAGGATGATTTCGTCTTCCAGTTGCCGGGCCGCGGCGTCGATGCCCAGGGTTTGCGGGGCGGCGCTGCCGTTGCGGAAGCAGAGGATCTTCTGGCCGTCGGTCTTGAGGATGAGGAGGGGAGCGGCAAGGGCTTTAGCATCAGCCGGGGCCTCGCTCCCGCCGGCCGCCGAGGGGCGGCAGAAGGCAATGGCGGGCAGCGGCAGGCGCTGCCAGTCGAGCCCGGCCAGGGCGATACGGCCGGTCTTGAAGCCCAGGCGGCGGGCAGCTTCGTGCAGGCTGAGGCGGGAAAGGGGCGGCGGAAAGTCCTTGGCCGTCAGATCGGGGTCGAAGGGCTGGCGCCGCAGGGCGCACAGGCTGCCCAGCAGCCAGAGAAAGTCCTCCCGCGCGATGGCGGCCCGCCCGCTATCCCCCGACACTTCATGTTCCCCCGAACAAGGCCGACGGCATGCGTCGGCGGGTGATTCACTGGATTGATTTTTTGGGGAATTCTGGGCGTTAAGGCGGGTGTCGTCAATCAGACCAAAGTCATATATCGAAGGGCATAGAGGCTGCTGGGAAAGGGGGCTCCGCACTGTGTGCGTTCGCGCACACGGGGGGGCTGACTTTGTCGCTTATCCTCGCCATAGCTTCGGCTATGGCTGCGGTTCGCTTCGCGCGACCAGGGCGCGGATGCGCGCCTCGGCATCCACGCGAACCTGCGCGACGGACTACTGGCCGACTGTCGCTACGGCGAAGGATTTGATGGCAGCGTCGTCGTTGGCGGATACGGTGACCAGTCCCAGATCAGTCATTTCATCTCTGACCTCGGCGAATGCCCTGAAACGCAGCGCCGCTTGCTCGGGCGGAGCCTCGACAGAGAGCAAGACTTGCGGGGGCAATAGTCCACGCGCGCGAAGCCGGCGCATCTTCGGGAGCCAATGATCTGCGTGCTCGAATATTCTGTGCGGTTCGCTCTGTGCGAGGTAGATTGGTTTGATGGCCTTCACGGGGCGGTCGTTCTCCATCTGCACGAACGGGAAGCGGGCATGGGTTTCGTCGTTGCCGATGACCTGGGGCTGGAACGGCCTGGGCAGAGTGAGGCTGCGCAGCATCTGGCCGATCCGCTTCTCCAGCACCTCCTCCCTGTACTCCCGGGTGGCGAAATCATGTTCGACGTAACGGCCGAACAACTCGTCGAGCGCTTGTTCGGGTCGCAAGGCCATCACCGCACGGACCGGTGAAAAGCGCACCACCGCCTCGCGGGGATGCGTCAGGGCGGTGAATATCTGTCTGGCTGCCTCGGCGTCGCCGCGAGGGAATATATCGCCGTTCAACAGGGCGCCGACGCGCCCGAGTTCCTGCTGGAAAAGCCGGAGAGCCCGGACATAATCGGCCCGGTGCAGGCGCTCGAAAAATGTGGTGATGCGCCGTGTGCGGCGTGCCGGCTGCAAGCGGTAAGCGAAGTAGCGCGCTTCGGGGCAAAGTAGGACGATCCCGACATTGGCGAATTCCCCCGTCTCGGCATAGGGGAGGAACTGTACGACCGCATAGCGGCAGGCGGACAGACTCATTCCGTTCTCCAGAAATCGAGGCTTGAACAACGGGCCACCATGGATTTGGCGGCGTCAGGATCGAAGGCGGCGGGAATATCGTGCTCGTCGTTCTCCCACCACCAATCGGCAGGGACATTATCGCAAGCCTGATCCCAGGCCGAAAGAGCGGCGCCCAGACGCTCTCCATAGCGAGCCTGCTCTGCCAGGTCCGCGAACACCGCGTCCCGTTCTCCGGCGAACAGATGGCTTGTCCAGAAATCGGCGGCGCAGAATTCCCTGTCAAAAGCTTGATTATGGTCGATGACCACCAGGGCACTAGCGGCACTGTCCCACAATAAATTGGGGTTGCCCAAGGTTCGGTCTCCGTTACGTACCCACCAGTCGAAGACCAGCACATCGCGTCGCAGGCTGGCCGGAATGCGCGCGGCGCCGGCTGGCTCCAGCCATTGGGCGCCGACGCGGCTGCGGGAGGCAAAGGCCGGGCCGCAGCCAATGCCACGCAGATTCGGCGGGCATTCCCGGACCAGTTCGGCCGGTACATGGACAATGCCGAAGGGCGGGATGGGCAGTCCCAAGGCCCGGCCCAGGTGCCCCGCCAGCCATTCAGCCCACTGACTGGCCCTTCCGCTGGCGCGGCCCTTGACGTAATACAGCACGCCATCGTCGGCTCGGCACAGAAAGGGTGAGGAAAGCCCTTGGTCGGCCGGTTTGATGACTTCGACTATGGTCAAGGACATGGCGGTTGCACAGTATGTGGAAAGAAAAAGGCCGCACGGAGCGGCCTTTGAATCTACCGGAATTCCGGCATCACTTCACGATCTGGTTCAGTTCGCCCTTGGCGTAGCGCTCGGCCATCTTCTCCAGCGGGACGACCTTGATCTGGCTGGCGCGGCCGGCGCAGCCGAAGGATTCGTAGCGGGCGAGGCAGATTTTCTTGGCGGCTTCGCGGGCGGGCTTCAGGTAATCGCGGGGGTCGAACTTGCTGGGGTTCTCGGCGAAGTAGCGGCGGATGGCGCCGGTCATGGCGAGGCGGATGTCGGTGTCGATATTGACCTTGCGCACGCCGTGCTTGATGCCGCGGACGATCTCTTCGACCGGCACGCCGTAGGTTTCCTTCATGTCGCCGCCGAATTCGCGGATTTCGGCCAGCAGTTCCTGCGGCACGCTGGAAGAACCGTGCATCACCAGGTGGGTGTTGGGGATGCGGGCGTGGATTTCGGCGATGCGGTCGATGGCCAGGATGTCGCCGGTGGGCTTCTTGGTGAACTTGTAGGCGCCATGGCTGGTGCCGATGGCGATAGCCAGGGCGTCGCACTGGGTCTGCTTGACGAAGTCGGCGGCCTGCTCGACGTCGGTGAGGAGCTGCTCGCGGGTCATGGTGCCTTCGGCGCCGTGGCCGTCTTCCTTGTCGCCCTTCATGGTTTCGAGGGAGCCGAGCACGCCCAGTTCGGCTTCGACGGAAACGCCGATGCTATGGGCGAATTCGACCACCTTCCGGGAGACGTCGACGTTGTATTCGTAGGAGGCGACGGTCTTGCCGTCGGCCTGGAGCGAGCCATCCATCATCACCGAGGTGAAGCCGGACTTGATGGCCGACATGCACACCGCCGGGCTCTGGCCGTGGTCCTGGTGCATGACGATGGGCAGGTGGGGGTAGGCTTCGAGGGCGGCCAGGATCTGGTGGCGCAGGAAGGGCTCGCCGGCGTATTTGCGGGCGCCGGCGGAGGCCTGCATGATCACCGGCGCGTCGAGCTGGTGGGCGGCTTCGCAAATGGCCCACACCTGCTCCATGTTGTTGACGTTGAAGGCGGGCAGGCCGTAGCCGTTTTCGGCGGCGTGGTCGAGCAGTTGGCGCATGGAAACGAGGGGCATGGCGGTCTCCTAAGGAAGGATCGGGGAAGGGTCAGGGTTTGGGGTGTTCGCCGACGCGGACGATTTTCATGGTGTTGGTGCCGCCGGAGGAGCCGATGGGTTCGCCGATGGTCAGCACGATGAGGTCGCCTGCCTCGACCACGCCCTGGTCGATGAGGAGTTGCTCCGCCTCCCAAAGCAGGCGGTCGCGGTCCACGTGCTTCTGCTTCATGAGCAGGGGGAAGACATCCCGGTAGAGGCTCATCTTGTAGCGCGAGCTGACTTCCGGGGTGAGGGCGTAGATGGGCACCCCGGAGTTCAGGCGGCTCATCCACAGGGCCGTGGAGCCGGACTGGGTGAGGGCGGCGATGGCTTTCACCTTGAGGTGGTGGGCGGTCCAGATGGCCGCCATGGCGATGGACTGATCGATGCGGGTGAAGACACGGTCGAGGAAGTTGCTGTCGAGATCGACTTCGGCGGATTTCTCGGCTTCCAGACAGATGCGGGCCATGGACTCGATGGTTTCCACCGGGTACTTGCCGGAGGCGGTCTCGGCGGAAAGCATCACGGCGTCGGTGCCGTCCAGCACGGCGTTGGCCACGTCGGAGACCTCGGCGCGAGTGGGCACCGGGCTGGTGATCATCGATTCCATCATCTGGGTGGCGGTGATGGCCAGCTTGTTGTGCTCCCGGGCGGTGCGGATGATCTTCTTCTGGAGCGCCGGGACGGCGGCGTCGCCGACTTCCACGGCGAGGTCGCCGCGCGCCACCATGACGGCGTCGGAGGCTTCGCAGATGTCGGGCAGGGCGCCGATCGCTTCGGCCCGCTCGATCTTGGCGATGAGCAGCGCCGTGGAGCCGGCGCGCGAAAGGAGCCGCCGTGCCTGGCGCATGTCGTCGCCGTTCTTGGGGAAGGAGACGGCGACGAAATCGACGCCCAGCTCGGCGGCGGTGCGGATGTCCTGGCGGTCCTTGGCGGTCAGGGCGGGTGCGGTCAGGCCGCCCCCCTGGCGGTTGATGCCCTTGTTGTTGGAGAGCACGCCGCCGACGCGCACGGTAGTGATGATCTCCTGGCTCTTCACCTCGACGATGTCGAGCACGATGCGGCCGTCGTCGAGGAGCAGGACGACGCCGGCTTCGACATCGTCGATCAGCTCCGGGTAATCGAGACCGACCCGTTCCTGATTACCCAGCTTGCAGTTGATGTCGAGAACGAAGCTGGCGCCGACCGCCAGCTCCACCTTGCCGTGCTCGAACTTGCCGACGCGAATCTTCGGGCCTTGCAGGTCGGCCATGATGCCGACGGTGCGACCGGTGTCCTTGGTGATGGCCCGCAGCAACCCGACCCGGGCAGCGTGGTCCTCGGCGGTGCCGTGGGAGAAGTTGAGGCGGACGATGTCGACGCCCGCCAGCACCATGCGGCGCAGCACGGCTTCATCGCTGGACGAGGGGCCCAGGGTGGCGACGATCTTGGTGCTGCGCTGCATCGTGTTTCCTTAGCCCTGGACGTTAGCCATTGGCGCGTTGAGCGAGGATGTCGACGGCGGGCAGGGTCTTGCCTTCGAGGAATTCCAGGAAGGCGCCGCCGGCGGTGGAGATGTAACCCACCTTGTCGTGGATATTGAAGACGTTGATGGCGGAAACCGTGTCACCGCCGCCGGCGAGCGAAAACGCCCTGGAGGTGGCGATGGCGTCGGCCAGCACCTTGGTGCCGTTGGCGAAGGCTTCCATCTCGAAGACGCCCACCGGGCCGTTCCAGACCACGGTGCCGGCCTGGGCGACGATGGCGGCCAGGGCCTTGGCGGAGTCGGGGCCGATGTCGAGGATCATGTCGTCGTCGGCGACATCGTCGATGGACTTGATGGTCGCCGGGGCGGTGGCGGAGAACTCCTTGGCCACGACCACGTCGGTGGGTAGGGGCACCTTGACCTTGGCCAGGATGGCCTTGGCCTGGTCGACGAGATCGTGCTCGGCCAGCGACTTGCCGATCTTCTTGCCGGTGGCCAGGAGGAAGGTGTTGGCGATGCCGCCGCCGACCACCAGCTGATCCACCTTGGCGGACAGGGATTCGAGGACGGTGAGCTTGGTGGATACCTTGGAGCCGCCGACGATGGCCACCAGGGGCCGGGCCGGGCTGGCGAGCGCCTTGGTCAGGGCCTCCAGTTCGGAGGCGACGCAGGGGCCGGCGCAGGCGATCCTGGCGTACTTGCCCATGCCGTAGGTGGTGGCCTCTGCCCGGTGGGCGGTGCCGAAGGCGTCATGGACCCAGACGTCGCACAGGGAGGCCATCTTTTGCGACAGCTCGTCGTTGGACTTCTTCTCGCCCTTGTTGCAGCGGGAGTTTTCGAGCATCACCACTTCGCCCGGCTTCACTTCGAAGCCGCCATCCACCCAGTTCTGCACCAGGCGCACTTCCTGGCCCAGCAACTCGCTCATGCGCTTGGCCACGGGGGCCAGGGAATCTTCCGGTTTGAACTCGCCCTCGGTGGGGCGGCCCAGGTGGGAGGTGACCATGACTGCGGCGCCCTTGGCGAGGGCATACTGGATGCCCGGCAGGGCGGCGCGGATACGGGTATCGTCGGTGATGGCGAGGTTGTCGTCCTGGGGGACGTTGAGGTCGGCGCGGATGAAGACCCGCTGGCCGGCCACGTCAAGATCGGTGAGGCGTTTGAAGTTCATGGCAGTGCTCGATTCAATTGCTGCGATAAAAAAGGGGCGCTCGCTGGCGCCCCCTCTCGGTCTCAATTGGCGATGACGCGGACCATCTCCAGCACCTTGCAGGAATAGCCCCACTCGTTGTCGTACCAGGAGACGAGCTTGACGAAGGTGCCGTCGAGGGCGATGCCGGCCTCGGCGTCGAAGACGGAGGTGCAGGATTCGCCGCGGAAGTCGGTGGCGACGACCTTCTCGTTGGTGTAGCCGAGGACGCCCTTCATGGCGCCTTCGGAGGCGGCCTTCATGGCGGCGCAGATTTCCTCGTAGGAGGCTTCCTTGGACAGCTCGACGGTGAGGTCGACCACGGAAACGTCGGAGGTGGGAACGCGGAAGGCCATGCCGGTGAGCTTCTTGTTCAGCTCGGGAATGACCTTGCCGACGGCCTTGGCGGCACCGGTGGAGGACGGGATGATGTTTTCCAGGATGCCGCGGCCGCCGCGCCAGTCCTTCTTGGACGGGCCGTCGACGGTCTTCTGGGTGGCGGTGGCGGCGTGCACGGTGGTCATCAGGCCGCGCTTGATGCCCCAGTTGTCGTTCAGCACCTTGGCCACGGGAGCGAGGCAATTGGTGGTGCAGGAGGCGTTGGAGATGATCGCCTCGCCGGCGTACTTGCTGTGGTTCACGCCGTACACGAACATCGGGGTGTCGTCCTTGGAGGGGGCGGACATGATGACCTTCCTGGCGCCCGCCTTGAGGTGGGCCTCGGCCCCAGCCTTGTCGAGGAAGAGGCCGGTGGATTCGACGACGATGTCGGCGCCCACTTCGTTCCACTTCAGGTTGGCGGGATCCTTCTCGGCGGTGAGGCGGATCTTCTTGCCGTTGACGATCAGGTTGCCGCCTTCGACGGCGATGTCGGCCTTGCAGCGGCCATGGACGGAGTCGTACTTCAGCATGTAGGCCAGGTAGTCGGGCTCCAGGAGGTCGTTGATACCGACGATCTCGATGTCGGGGAAGTCCTTGAGGGCAGCGCGGAAAACCATGCGGCCGATGCGGCCGAACCCGTTGATACCGACTTTGATGCTCATGCCAATGCTCCTTACAGAATGTTTTTCACGGTGGCGACCACATGGGCGACCGTGAACCCGAAAAACTCGAACAATTTGCCGGCGGGGGCGGACTCGCCGAAGCGGTCGATGCCGATGATGCCGCCCTTGCTGCCGACGTACTTGCGCCAGAGGTCCGGGTGGCCGGCTTCGATGGCGACGCGGGGTGTGCACTTGCCGAGCACGGCGTTGCGATACTCGGCGCCCTGGCGGTCGAAAGCCTCGGTGCAGGGCACGGAGACGACGCGGGCCTTGATGCCCTCGTCGGCCAGCGCAGCCTGGGCGTCCAGGGCCAGCTTGACTTCGGAACCGGTGGCAATCAGGGTGACCTGGGGCTCGCCCTCGCAGTCGGCCAGGACGTAACCGCCCTTCCTGATGGTCTCGGCGCTGATGGCGCCGGTGACGGTGGGCAGGTTCTGGCGGGACAGGGCCAGCACGCTGGGGCCGTCGGCGCGCTCGATGGCGGCCGCCCAGGCGACGGCGGTCTCGGTGGCATCGGCCGGACGCCAGACGTCCAGGTTCGGGATCAGGCGCAGGGAGGCCACGTGTTCCACCGGCTGGTGGGTGGGGCCATCTTCGCCGAGGCCGATGGAATCATGGGTGTAGACCATGATCTGGCGCTGCTTCATGAGCGCCGCCATGCGGATGGCGTTGCGGGCGTAGTCGGAGAAGACCAGGAAGGTGGCGGTGTAGGGGATGAAGCCGCCGTGCAGGCCGATGCCGTTGGCGATGGCGGTCATGCCGAATTCGCGCACGCCGTAGTAGAGGTAGTTGCCGCCCTCGCTGCGGGTGAGGCCCCTGGAGCCCTTCCACAGGGTGAGGTTGGAGCCGGCCAGGTCGGCGGAGCCGCCCATCAGCTCGGGCAGGGCCGGCGCGTAGGCGGCGATGGCGTTCTGGCTGGCCTTGCGGGTGGCGATGTTCTCGGCCTTGTCCTTGCAGGCCGCTACATAGCCGGCGACGGTCTCGGACCAGTTGGCGGGCAACTGGCCGTCGATGACGCGGCGCTGGAATTCTGCGGCCTTTTCCGGGAAGGCGTTGCGATAGGCGTCGAAGCGCGATTTCCAGTTGGATTCGAAAACCGCGCCACGCTGGCGGCCGTCCCAGGCGGAATAGATGTCGGCAGGAATCTCGAAGGGCGGGTGGTTCCAGCCGATATAGGCGCGGGCGGCAGCGATCTCGTCGTTGCCCAGGGGCGCGCCGTGCACGTCGTGGCCGCCCTGCTTGTTGGGGGCGCCCAGGCCGATGACGGTCTTGCAGCAGATGAGGCTGGGCTTGTCCTTGACCGCCTTGGCTGCGAGCAGGGCCGCCTCGATGGCTTCGGGGTCGTGGCCGTCCACGCCGGGGACGACGTGCCAACCGTAGGCTTCGAAACGGCGCGGGGTGTCGTCGGTGAACCAGCCGGTGACGTGGCCGTCGATGGAAATGCCGTTATCGTCGTAGAAGGCGATCAGCTTGCCCAGGCCCAGGGTGCCGGCGAGGGAGCAGGCCTCGTGGGAGATGCCCTCCATCAGGCAGCCGTCGCCGAGGAATGCGTAGGTGTGGTGGTCGACGATGGTGTGGCCGGGCTGGTTGAATTCGGCGGCCAGGGCCTTTTCGGCGATGGCGAAGCCGACGGCGTTGGCGATGCCCTGGCCGAGCGGGCCGGTGGTGGTTTCGACGCCCGGGGTGTGGCCGAATTCGGGGTGGCCGGCGGTGCGGGACTGGAACTGGCGGAAATTCTTGAGGTCGTCGAGGGAGAGATCGTAGCCGGTGAGGTGCAGGAGGCTGTAGATCAGCATCGAGCCGTGGCCGTTGGAAAGCACGAAGCGGTCGCGGTCGGCCCACTTGGGGTTGGCCGGGTTGTGGCGCAGGTGGCGGCGCCAGAGGACTTCGGCGATTTCCGCCATGCCCATGGGGGCGCCCGGGTGACCGGAGTTGGCCTTCTGGACGGCGTCCATGGCGAGGGCGCGGATGGCGCCGGTGAGAGGGGTGAAAACAGGGGGCTTGACCGTGGTTGCGCTCATCAGACTCTATCCGTTTGGCGTAAAAAGCGCCGAGGGAAAAGGCACGATTATCCGGCAAAGGTCGACCTTTGGGTAGGGCGTTGCGAGCCGCGGGGGGCAATATTCCTCGCCGGGATGGGGCTGCAAAGCGCTCCGCCACGGCGACGGGAGGCGTCCCGGGCAGGGTCGATACCCTGCGGCCCGGAGCGGGGCACCCCCTCCGGCCGCTTCCCCTCAGGAAGCCCCGGTTTCCGTTGAGTGGGCCTTTTTGCGTACCGGGGCCAGGTCAGGGCCGAGCAGGTTCTCGATACGGGAAAAAATTTCGAAGCGTGAAAAGGGCTTTTTCATGAAGTCGTCGGCGCCGATGCGTTCCGCGTAGAACTGCTCGGTGGCCTGCTCGTTGCCGCTCATCATGATGACCGGAATGTCCCGGGTCTGGGGATCGCGCCGCAGATTGCGCAAAACGGCGAAACCGTTCATGCCGGGGAGGACGATGTCGAGAAAGATCAACTCGGGTTTTTCGTGGCGCGCGAGTTCAAGTCCCGTTTCCCCGTTGAGGGCTTCCAGGGTGACGAAGCCGACGGAGCGCAGCGTCTTGCGCAGGACGGCGACGATGGTCGCCGAATCGTCCACGATCAGGGCGCGGGTTCCCCTGCGGGCGTCCACCCGCCTGCGGGAACGCCGTTCGGGCGGGGCGACGACCTCCCCGGGGGGGGCGGGCGCCGCAGCGGCGGGCGGCGGAGTCGGCTCATCGGCCGGCTCCTTGTCGCGGGATTCGGCGGCCCTGGCAAACGCCGCCCGAATCTGTTCCAGGATGCTCATCACTGTTCTCCGAGGGGCTCTGTGACCCCTTGACGGGTGGGCGCAGGGCGCCCGGGGGCGATCAGACGGTATCGCGGTGGTAGCCGGCGACCCGCTCGACTTCGTTTCTGGAACCCATGATCACCGGCACCCTTTGGTGCAGTTTTTCGGGCATGAGTTCCAGGATGCGGCGGGTTCCGGTGCTCGCCGCGCCGCCGGCCTGCTCCACCAGCAGGGCCATCGGGTTGGCTTCGTACATCAGGCGCAGCTTGCCGCCCTTGTCGCGGGTCTTGGCGTCGATGGGGTACATGAAAATTCCGCCGCGGGTCATGATGCGATGGACATCAGCTACCATCGAGGCCACCCAGCGCATGTTGAAATCCTTGCCCCGCGGGCCTTCCCTGCCCTGCAGCAATTCGTCCACGTAGCGTTGCACAGGCGCTTCCCAGTGGCGCCGGTTGGACATGTTGATGGCGAATTCCTGAGTGTCCGCTGGTATGCGGACCTGCTCCTGGGTGAGGACGAAGGCTCCGACTTCCCGGTCGAGGGTGAAAACCACCACGCCGTCGCCGACCGTGAGGACGAGCAGGGTCGTCGGACCGTAAACGGTGTAGCCCGCCGCGACCTGCCGGGTGCCCGGCTGAAGGAAGGCGCGCTCGGCCGCTTCCGGGGTGGTCAGGTCGGCGCCGTCGGGGCACTTGAGCACCGAGAAGATGGTGCCGACGGAGACATTGACGTCGATATTGGAGGAACCGTCGAGGGGATCGAAGAGCAGCAGGTATTCGCCCTGCGGGTAACGGTGGGGGATGGTGTGGGGCAGGTCCATTTCCTCGGAGGCCATGGCGGCGAGGTGACCGCCCCATTCGTTGGCTTCCAGCAGGATCTCGTTGGAGAGGACGTCGAGTTTCTTTTGCGCTTCGCCCTGGACGTTGTCGCTGCCCGCTTCGCCGAGGATGCCCCCCAGGCCACCCTTGCCGATGGCGATGGAAATGGCCTTGCAGGCCCTTGAGACGACCTCGATAAGCAATTTGAGGTCAGCGGTGATGATTCCCTTTTCCCGCTGCTCTTCGATCAAGTAGCGGGACAATGTCATGCGCGCCATGGGTGCTCCAGGGGGTGGCGGTGGAAAGGCGAAATTCTACTCGGTTGTCGTGCGGGCGTGCAGCAAGGCGAAGGCAGCCGCGCCGGTGAGGGGCTGGCTGAACAGGTAGCCCTGGACCTCGTCGCAGCCGTTGCCGGCCAGGAGTGCCAGTTGGTCGGCGGTCTCCACCCCTTCGGCGATGACCTTGAGCCCCAGGGAGTGGGCGAGGGCGATGGTGCCCAGGGCGATCGCGCGGTCGTTCAGGTCGTGCTCGATATCTCGCACGAAGGAGCGGTCGATCTTCAGGTGGTCGATGGGGAAGAGCTTGAGATAGGCGAGGGAGGAGTAGCCGGTGCCGAAATCGTCGATGGCCAGGGTGACTCCCATGCGTCCGAGGATTTCCAGGATGCCGATGGCTTCCTGGGGATTTTCCATGACCGCGCTTTCGGTGATTTCCAGTTCCAGCAATTCGGGGGCGAGGCCCGAGTCGGCCAAGGCGCCAGCGACCATTTCGCAGAAATCCCGCCGCCGCAGTTGCCGCGGCGAAACGTTGATGGCCATGCGCAGGGGAGGCAGGCCGCAATCGATCCAGCGGCGCATTTCCCGGCAGGCGTTGAGCAATACCCATTCGCCGATGGGGACGATGAGGCCGGTTTCCTCGGCGATCGGGATGAAGCGATCCGGCGCGATGGTCCCTTCGCTTGGGTGGTGCCAGCGGAGCAGAGCCTCGACACCGGTCGGACGCCCGCTTCCGGCGGCGAATTGCGGCTGGAATACGAGGACGAATTCATTGCGCGTTACCGCCTGGCGGAGCTTGTTTTCGATTCCCAGGCGTTCGATGGCGGAACGGTTCATCTCCTCGGCGAAGAACTGGTAATTGTTCCGCCCGGCACCCTTGGCGTGGTACATGGCCGTATCGGCGTTCTTCAGGATGGTGTCTGCATCGCTGCCGTCGGTCGGGAAGATGCTGATGCCGATCGACGGCGAAGTGTGCAATTCCTGCTGATTGACGGTTATCGGCGTGGCCAGGGCGCCGATGATCTTGCCGGCGACGATGGCCGCATCGGTCACGTGGCTGATGTCCGGGAGGACGACGACGAACTCGTCGCCGCCCAGGCGCGCCACCGTGTCGGTTTCCCGTACCGTGGCCGCCAGCCGTGTCGCCACCTCGCGCAGCAATTCGTCGCCGACGCCGTGACCCAAGGTGTCGTTGATGACCTTGAAGCGGTCCAGATCGAGGAACATCACCGCCACCTTCCAGCCGTGTCGGCGCGCCTCCGGCAGGGCGAGGGCCAGGCGCATGTGCAGCGCAAGACGGTTGGGGAGCCCGGTCAGCGGGTCGTGCTGCGCCATGTGACGCACGCGATCCTCGGCGCGCCGCCGTTGCGTGACATCGGTGAGCAGCCAGATGTAGTGCGTCGCCAGTCCGCTGCTGCGGTCATTGACTCGGCTGACGCGGATGTTGGCGATAAAGGGCTCGCCGTTCTTGCGGTGCACTTCGGATTCGCCTTGCCAGGCGCCATCGGCGAGAAGGGCGTCGCCCAGTCCGGCATCGGGAGCGTCGGCCGGCAGGACCAGGCTGTCTGCAGTCAGTCCGAGTATCTCGTAGCTTTCATGTCCGGTGATGGCGGTGAAGGCCGGGTTTGCCGAGATGACCCGCTGCGCCTCGTCGGTGATGACGATGGCCGTGGGGCTGTTGGCGAAGACCAGATCGGCGAGCTGGAGCCGGGATTCCGCCCGCTTGCGCTCGGTGATGTCCGTATAGACCGTGACGAAGCTGCCGTCGGGCAGCGGCGTACCCCGGATTTCCAGGGAGACGCCGTTGGGGCGGGTGCGCTCGAAGAAGTGAGATTCGCGTTTTTCGGCGCGGGCGACGATTTCCGACGTGATCGCCTGCACGTCTCCCGGCCCGTACTCGCCACGCGCCGCGTTGTAGGCGATGAGACGCTCGAACGGCGGGGCCTCTTCCCCGAACAGGGAATCCGGGAAATCGAGGAGGCGGCGGAACTGGGCGTTATGGACAACCAGACGGAGGTTGGCGTCGAAGAGGGAGAGGCCGCCGGGGAAATTGGAGACGACTGTTTCAAGGAGGTCGTGCTGACGGCGCAGGGCGGCTTCGGCCGCCTTCGAATCGGTGATGTCCGTATAGGTGGTGACGAAGCCGGCGATGCGCCCGTTCAACTGGAGCGGCTGCCCATGGATGAGGTGGGTGCGGCCCGAGGTCCGCTTCCTTTCCAGGCGGTGAACCTCGAAACGCTGGGCGAGGGCGACCAGTTCTCCAACCTGTTCGTCAGGGTCGCCCGGCCCGTATTCGCCCCGTTCGGCCGCAATGCGCGCCAGCGCGGAAAACTCGGCGCCCTCGAAAACCGCCTCGGGCGGCAAGTCGAGGAGCTCGATAAACGCGGAATTCCAGAGGCGCAGCTTGAGTTGCTCGTCGAAGACGCTGATGCCCTGAGGAATATGAGCGAGGACCGCGGCAAGGTAGCCGTGCTGACGGTGGAGTTCCTCCTCGATCTCTTTGCGCTCGCTGATGTCCTGGACCGTCCCGCTGGCGCGCAGGGGGGCGCCGGCTTCGCTCAGGGTGGTGCGGCCATGGATCAGGAAATGGCGGCAGCCGCCGTCCTTCCCGGGGACGCGGAACTCGATCTGATAGGGCAGGGCGAGGGCGTGGCCGCGGGTCATGGCCGCGGCGACCCTTTCGCGGTCTTCGGGATGCACCTGTTGGAAGAAAAGGCCGGGTGTCGGTTCCACTTCGCCGGGGGCCAGGCCGAAGAGTCGATAACACTCGTCCGACCACCACAGGTGATTGGTCAACAGATCCCGTTCCCAGTTGCCCAGGCGGCCGATATTCTGGGCCTCAAGCAACAGCAGCAAGTGACGTTCGTCGATCGGGGACGCCGACAGTTGGCCCTTGCCAGGTTCGGGTTCCTGACCTAGAGCGGCCAGAAGGGGGTGATGGGTCTCCAAGATCGTCGTGGCGCAAACCGTGGGGAGGTCATGATAACCCGGCGCAGCGCGTAGGCGCGCGGAAAGAGTGAATTCCCTTGAAAAACACTGAAAATATCAACAATTTACCAAATTTACCTGTGGCGGCGCACCCAATCGGCCCAGGAAGCCTGAACGGTGGGATCGAGCGCGGCGACGACGCTGCGCCGCCAGGCGGGCGCCTCGTCGAAATCGTCGCAATCCAGGCTGGCCACCGCGCCGCCGGCTTCCCGCAGGATCAGGCTGCCGGCCGCGTAATCCCAGAGCAACTGGCCGCCATGGAGCAGGAGATCGGCGCGGCCGGCGGCGAGGTAACACCACTCCAGGACGCTGGCGCCAAAGTTTCGCTGCGAGTAGTAGGGGCAGCGTGCGGCCAGGGCGGCGGCGAGGGGCTGGCTCAAGCGCTTGAGATCGACGAGGGCCAGGGATTTGTCGAGGCGCGGCTCCGGCGCACGGAGGGGCAGCGCTTCTCCATTGAGCGTGGCGCCACCGCCCAGGGTCGCCGAGAACATCTCGTCGGCGATGGGTGCGTAGGTGACGCCGAGAACGGCGCGGCCTCGCCGCATGAGTGCGACGGAGACCGCAAAGTAGGGCAGGCCGACAAGAAAGTTGGTCGATCCGTCGATCGGATCGAAGCACCACAGTCCGTCGTCACCGGCGGCAAGCGCTGCCTGCTGCTCGTCTTCCGGCATTTCCTCGCCTATGGTCGGCAGATCGGCGAGCCCGGCGAGGGCCTCGGCGAGGTAGTGCTGAGCGGCCACGTCGGCGGCGGTGAGCACCGAGCCGTCCGACTTGTGCTCGCGGACCACCTGCAGGAAGCGCGGCATGATCTCCTCGCGGGCGACGTCACGGACGATGGCCTCGACCCGCGGCAGGAGTTCGGCCGGCGTCACTGCGGCTGGCGCCACTTGATCGAGCAGCCGATGGAAGGGACTTGCTCCCGCGGCCCCTCGCCCGTCGTGGCGATGAGGCGCATGGCTTCGAAGAGTTCGCGCCGCGCCCCGGGAGGCGCCGGATCGCGGCCGGAGGCGTCCAGGCGTCCCCGGTACTGGAGTTCCAGGGCGGCGTTGAAGCCGAAGAAATCCGGTGTGCACACCGCACCATAGGCGCGGGCCACGGCCTGGGATTCGTCGTGCAGATAGGGGAAGGGAAAGTCGAGTTCCTTCGCCCAGCGGCGCATGGCATCGAAGGAGTCCTCGGGGTAGGCGAGGGTGTCGTTGCTCATGATGGCGACGCTGCCCACCCCGAGGGTGGCGAGTTCGCGGGCGTCGCGCACGACGCGGTCGATCACCGCCTTGACGAAGGGGCAGTGATTGCACATGAAGATGACGAGCAGGCCGCGCGGTCCGGCCAGGGATGCGAGGCTGTGAAGCCGGCCATCGGTGCCGGGCAGTTCGAAGGCCGGGGCGCGCCAGCCGAAATCGCACACCGGGGGGTTGAGGGCGACCATGGAATTGTGCCTGGGGAGTACCTGGGGAGCGGATTTCGCCCATAATAGCATCGATGGATTCCCCCCGTTTCTACTGCCGCGAACCCTTGGCGCCGGGCGCTCATATCGAGCTTCCCGAGCCGGTGGCGCGCCATGCCGTGCGCGTCCTGCGCCTGCCGCCGGGGGCCGATATCGTGCTCTTCGACGGGCGCGGTGGCGAGTATGCGGCCCGCATCGAGCGCATCGAGCGGGAGCGGGTTCTGGCCCGCGTCGGCGCCTGGGATCCGGCGGAACGCGAGTCGAGCCTGGCTATCACCCTGGTACAGGCGCTCCAGGCGGGGGAAAAGATGGATTACACCGTGCAGAAGGCGGTGGAACTCGGCGTCCAGGCGATCGTACCGGTGGAGGGCCGGCGCAGCGTCACACGCTTGTCCGGCGAGCGGGCCGCCCGCCGGGTCGCCCACTGGCAGGGCGTCGCTGCGGCGGCCTGCGAGCAGTGCGGGCGCAACCAGGTGCCGACGGTGGCTCCCGTCGAGAGGCTGGAGAACTGGCTGGCCCGGCCGGCAGACGGTACCCTGCGCCTCATGCTGGCGCCGGGAGCGGCGCGGGCTTTGCCCGCTCTGCCACGGCCGCAGCGGGTACAGCTCCTGGTGGGCGCCGAGGGCGGGCTCGATCCGCAGGAAATCAAGGCCGCCGAGGGAGTGGGCTTCATGGCGGTCCGCCTCGGGCCGCGGGTGCTGCGTACGGAAACCGCCGGGCTTGCGGCCCTGGCGGCGATGCAGGTTCTTTGGGGCGATTTCGGGGAGGGGAGCGATGTTCGAGTCGGCTGAACTGGGTCACACCATTGATCGGGCCACTTTCCGCAAGGAGGTGCCCAAGCTGCGGGCAGCCTTGCTGGATGTTCAATACGACGTGCTGGAGAAGAAGGAGTTTCCCGTCGTCATCCTCGTATCCGGCGTCGATGGGAGCGGCAAGGGGGAGACGATCAACCTCCTCTATTCCTGGATGGACCCCCGCCACATCTCGACCCTCGCCTTCTCGGCGCCGAGCGACGAGGAGCGGGCGCGGCCCTTCATGTGGCGCTACTGGCGCGCCCTGCCGCCCAAGGGCGAAGTGGGCATCTTCGCCGGTTCCTGGTATTCGCAGCCGATCGCCGATCGCATTGCGGGCAGCATGCGTCGCTCCGAGCTCGATCAGGTACTCGACGACATCAATCGCTTCGAGGCCATGCTGGTCAACGAGGGCGCCCTGGTCCTCAAGTTCTGGTTCCATCTCTCCAAGGACGGGCAGAAGAAGCGTCTCAAGGCCCTGGCCAAGGATCCGCGCACCGCCTGGCGGGTGACCAAGGCGAGCTACGAGCGCCTGAAGACCTACGATGCCCTGCAGAAGGTCGCCGGCCACGTGCTGCGGGTGACCAACACCGCCCACGCGCCGTGGATCATCGTCGAGGGCACCGACGATGAGTACCGCTCCCTCACCGTCGGTCGCATCGTCCTCGATTCGATGACCCGTCGCCTGCAGCAGACCGAACGCCCGCGGGTGCCGGTGGCGCCGCCCATCGTCAAGACCATCGACGCGAGGAACGTGCTCAGCGAGCTCGACCTCGGCCAGAAACTCGCCAAGAAGGTCTACGAGCGGGAGCTCGCCCGCTGGCAGGGCCGGCTTCTTGAACTCGCCCACGACCCGCGCTTCACCGAACACCACTCCCTCGTCATGGTCTTCGAGGGATCCGACGCCGCCGGCAAGGGGGGCAGCATCCGTCGCACCGTCGAGGCCCTCGATGCCCGCCAGTACCAGATCGTCCCCATCGCCGCGCCGACCGAGGAAGAACGCGCCCAGCCGTACCTCTGGCGGTTCTGGCGCCATCTGCCGCGCACCGGGCGCATCGCCATTTTCGATCGTTCCTGGTACGGCCGTGTCCTGGTCGAGCGGGTCGAAGGCTTCTGCACCCAGGACGACTGGCTGCGGGCCTACGCCGAGATCAACGATTTCGAGCACCAGTTGGTCGCCGCCGGCGCGGTGGTCGTGAAATTCTGGCTGCAGATCAGCGCCGACGAGCAGTTGCGCCGCTTCCAGGAACGCCAGGCGACGGAGTTCAAGCGCTTCAAGATCACCGACGAGGACTGGCGCAACCGCGAAAAGTGGGATGACTACGTGACAGCGGTCTGCGACATGGTGGACCGCAGCTCCACCGGGCTCGCCCCCTGGACCCTGGTGGAGGCCAACGACAAGAATTTCGCCCGAGTCAAGGTCTTGCGCACCGTGTGCGAACGCATCGAAAACGCCATTCGGGGAAATGACGGCCCATGAGCGATGACCTCTACGACGAAAATTTCGTCGCCTGGTTTCGGGCGGTGACGCCCTACGTGAACGCCTTCCGCGGCAAGACCTTCGTCGTCGCCTTCGGCGGCAAGGCCATCGAGGAGGGGCACACCAAGACGCTGGCTTACGACGTCAATCTCCTCGCCGCCCTCGGTATCCGCCTCGTGCTGGTGCACGGCGCGCGCCCGCAGATCGAGGAAGAGCTGGAGGAGAAGGGACTGCCGTCGGTCTATCATCGCGGCTACCGCATCACCGACGCCGCCACCCTCGATTGCGTGCTCGACGCGGTCGGCAGCGTCTATCTCGAAGTCGAGGCTCTGCTCTCCCAGGGGCTGCCCAACACGCCCATGGCCAACAGCCAGATTCGCGTCATCGGCGGCAATTTCGTCACCGCCCACCCCATCGGCGTCCTCGACGGCATCGACCTGCAATATGCCGGCAAGGTGCGTAAGGTCGACGCCGAGGGCCTGAAGGCCCAGCTCGGCATCGGCAACATCGTGCTGCTCTCCTGCCAGGGGGCCTCGCCCACGGGCGAAATCTTCAACCTGCAAATGGAGGAAGTGGCCGAGGCGGTCGCCGTCGCCCTCAAGGCCGACAAACTCGTCTTCCTCTCCGATTGTCGCGGCATCAGCGACGCCGCCGGGGAATTCCAGGACGCCCTCACCGCCGACGCCGCTGCCGAATACCTCAAGGACGACGCGTTGTCTCCCGACCTCAAGCGCTATCTGCCCTGCGCCGTGCGCGCCAGCCGCCAGGGGGTCGGACGCGTGCATCTCATCGGTTACGAGCGCGACGGCGCCCTGTTGCAGGAAATCTTTACCCACGACGGCGTCGGCACGGTAGTCACCCGCGAGCCCCTCGAGAATATCCGCGAAGCGCGTCCCGACGACATCGGCAACCTCATCGCCCTCATCGAACCCATGGAGGAGGAAGGCATTCTCGTTCACAGGCCGAGGGAGCTGCTGGAGCGGGAGATCGAGCGTTTCTCGGTCATGGAGCACGACGGAATCATCGTCGGCTGCGCCGCGCTCTACGCCCATGCTGACGATGTGGGAGAACTGGCCTGCCTCGCCGTGCATCCCGATCACCGCGAATGGGGTTATGGCGAACTCCTCATGCAGCGCGTCGAAATGCGGGCCAGGAAGGCCGGCATCCGTCGCCTCTTCGTCCTCACCACGCGTACCGAGCACTGGTTCGTCGAACGGGGCTTCCGCGTCGCGAAGGTGGACGAACTCCCGGAACAGAAACGCAACATGTACAACTATCAGCGGCGCTCGAAGGTGCTTTTCAAGCTCCTTTGACGACGACCCGCCCGCGCCGTGGGCGAGTCGTTATAATCCGCCGATCGAATTCCCCGGAGCATTCCATGGCACGTACCGTAACCTGCATCAAACTCGGCCGCGAGGCCGATGGCCTCGACCAGCCGCCGCTTCCCGGCGAGTTGGGGCGGCGCATCTTCGATCACGTCTCGAAGGAGGCGTGGCAGCAGTGGATACGCATGCAGACCATGATCATCAACGAGAACCGTCTCAACCTGGTCGATGCGAAGCACCGCAAGTACCTGATGGAACAGTTGGAAAAGCACTTCTTCGGCGGCGGTGCCGATCAGGTGCAGGGCTACGTCCCGCCGCGCGGCTGATGCGGCCATCTTTACGCAGGACGGGCTCCCGCTGGGAGCCCTTTTTTTCGTCTCTCAAATGCCCGGCATGGCGGCGAAGCCGGGCAGTGCCTTGACGCGCTCGATCCAGGCCCGCGTGCGGGGATAGGGCTCGAGGGAGACTCCGCCTTCCGGCGCCAGGGCGACGTAGGGAAAGACTGCGCAGTCGGCGATCGTCGGCCGATCCAGGGCGAGCCAGGCGTGGCCGCTCAAGTGAGCTTCGACGAGCGGCAGGATGCGGGCCGCGCGGCAGAGGGTGTCGGCCTTGTCGAGGGCATAGCCGAACTTGTCCACCAGGCGCGCCGCGGCCGGGCCGTTCTGGATTTCGTTGGCGGCGGTGGACAGCCACTGGACGACCGTCGCCAGCCCGGCTGCGTCCTTGGGCAGCCAGGCCTCGCCCGCGTAGCGCGCCGCGAGATAGACGAGGATGGCCTGGGAGTCGCGCAGCACCACCTCGCCATCGACCAGGATGGGCAGTTCGCCCCAGGGGTTGAGTTCGATGAGCGGCGGGCGCTTGTGCTCGCCGGCCAGGAAATCGACGGCGACGACGTCGAGGGGAATGCCGGCCAGGGCGGCAAAAAGGCGAACCTTGTAGCAGTTGCCGGAAAGCGTGAGGTCATAGAGTTTCATCGGGGTCTCCTGTCGGGTTGGCGGGATCGAGCAGGCCGAAGGAGGCGAGCTCCGCGGCCGAATATCGGGGCGTGATGTGCTGCGAACAGTTCCAGTCGAAGGCTGCTACACCGATGGCGATCACGCGCTCGATACGGCCGCCGCTGGCGCCCTCAAGAGTCGGCAACAGCTCGGCGGGGGCGGCGTCCGCCGCGAAGACCTCGGCCAGGCCGAGGATCTTCAAGCGCTGGCGGCGGGGATAGTCCATGAGAATGAGTGCCACCCGGGCGTGATTCTGGATGTTGCCGACGCTGACGTACTGGCGGTTGCCGGCCACGTCGGCGAAGGCGAGCCTGTCGCCGGCGACGACCTTGAGAAAGCCCGGCGGACCGCCCCGGTGCTGGACGTGGGGCCAGCCGGTTTCACTGACGGTGGCCATGAAGAAACTGTCGCGGGTGGCGATGAAAGCTTCTTCCTGCACGCCAAGAACGGCCACTGCCGGCCCACGCCCCAGGGGCATCTGCTGCCCGTTGTGGCGACGCTGGAGTTCCTGGATGGCGGGGGTGTAGGCGAGCTTGGCGAAGTGGTGGGTCATGGCGGCTCTCTCCGGGGTGCGAGTGATGCCATGGTGATCACTTCCGTTAGTGAAATAAATATCGTAGAGCGCACTTTATTAATCCGAAATACGGTTTAATTCCGCCATGGACAAATTGCGCGCCATGACCAATTTTGTGCGGATCGTCGAAGCCGGGAGCCTCACCGGCGCGGCGGAGCGGAGCGGCGCATCGCTGACTGCGGTGGTGCGCGGTCTGGCGGCCCTGGAGGAAGCCCTTGGGGCGCGGCTCATCAACCGTACCACCCGGCGCATGGCGCTCACCGAGGAGGGACGGGACTACTTCGAGCGCTGTCGTCGTCTGCTGGCGGAGGTGGAAGAAGCCGAGGCCGTGCTCAGCGATCGCCGCCGGGAGCCCTCGGGGCGTCTGGTGCTGACGGCGCCGGTGATGTTCGGGCGGCTGCACGTGGCGCCGGTGGTCACGGATTTTCTGGTGGCCTATCCGGCGGTGCGGGCGGAACTCGTCCTGTTGGACCGCATCGTCGATCTCCTGGAGGAGGGCATTGACCTCGCGGTGCGCATCGGTCCCCTGCCGGATTCCGGCCTGGTGGCGCGACCGGTGGGCAGCACGCGGCGGGTGCTCTGCGCCGCACCAGCCTATCTGGCGCAACACGGCGCGCCGCAGCATCCCCGGGAACTGGCAGGACATCGGCTGATGCGTTTCACCGGGCTGGATGGCGGCCAGGAGTGGTCGTTTCAGCGCACCGGCGAAAGCGTGCGCGTGCCGGTGGCGGAGGTGTTTGCCTGCAATCAGGTCGATGCGGCGGTGGATGCCTGCGCCAAGGGACTGGGCTGTGGGCGCTTCCTTGGCTATCAGGTGCGCCGGCTGCTCGATTCCGGTGAGTTGGTCCGCCTCTTGCCGGGCTGGGAGCCGGAGGCCTCGGCGGTCTCCCTCGTCTATCCTCATTCGCGGCTGCTGTCGCCCCGCATCCGCGCCTTCGTCGATTGGGCGATTCCCCGCCTGCGGGAGTGTTTGCGGGAGTGAACGCCCAGACGCCGCCGGCGGATCGGGGCAGCAGGGTCAATCGAAGCGCAGCACCCCGTCGGGCGTGCCCAGAAGCAGCACATTGGCGGGTCGCACTGCGAACAGGCCATTGGTGACGACGCCGGTGATCTGATTGATTTCCCTCTCCAGCCCGACGGGATCGGTGATCGCGAGACCCTGGAGGTCAAGGATGAGATTGCCGTTGTCGGTGACGAAATTCTCCCGCAGTACCGGCCTGCCGCCCAGTTGCGCGAGTTCCCGCGCGACGTGGGCGCGCGCCATGGGGATCACCTCGACCGGCAGTGGAAACCCGCCCATCACCGCCACCCGCTTCGATGCGTCGGCGATGCAGACGAAACGGCGGGCTACGGCGGCGACGATCTTCTCGCGGGTCAGCGCGCCGCCGCCGCCCTTGATCATATGCAGCCCATGATCGATTTCGTCGGCGCCGTCCACGTAAAGCGGAATGTCGTCCACCTCGTTGAGGTCGAGCACCGGAAATCCGTGGCTCTCCAGGCGCCTGCGGGTTGCCTCGGAGCTGGCGACAGCGCCCCGGTAGCGGTCCTTCAGCGGGGCGAGGGCGTCGATGAAAAAGTTGGCGGTGGAACCGGTGCCGACCCCGATGACGCTGCCGCGCGGGGCTTCTGCGGCGACCAGATGGGCGGCGGCCTGGGCGACGGCCTGCTTCATTTCGTCCTGATTCATGGCGTGCTTCCTTTCGAGGAGCCGCATTTTACCTTCACAAAAGTTTAACTTTCACGTGGCGGGCAATCGATAAACTGGATATACCGTTTTTCCAGGAGAAACACATGGCAAACAAGAAGAAACCCGCGCTCTCAGCGCCGCAATATCCCACCGGCGTCGCGCCGGCGTCCACCGAGAAGCCCCAGGCGCCACCCGCCACGCAGGCCGCAGCCGCCAAGGTCGCGGGGCCGCCGGGCGCTGCCGCAAAACCGCCGCAGAAGAAGGTGGCGGCTTCCAAGGCGGCGCTCGCCGCAGCTCTGGAAAAAGCCAGGGCGATCCAGGCGGCGCCCGCCAGGCCGGCCAAGGCCGGCAAGCCCGGCAAGGCGGAAAAAGTCGTGAAGTCCGGAAAGGCGCCCAAGATCAAGCTCAAACGCGACAGCTTCACGATGCCCGAGAGCGAATATGCGCAGATCGCCACGCTCAAGAAGCGCCTGCTGGGCTGCGGTTCGGCTGCCCGCAAGAGCGAGTTGTTGCGCGCCGGCCTGGCGCTCCTCGCCGGACTCAAGGACGCCGATCTGGTGGCTGTTCTCGCCCGCGTGGAGAAGGTCAAGACGGGGCGGCCGGCCAAGGAATAGGCTGCGCTTGCCGCAGGGGCGCCGCCGCTTGGCGGTGCCCGCTGGGTTGGCCCACCGTGTCACGCGCTTGTAACACGGCGGCCATAGACTGCGCTCCAGTTTCTCAACAAGGAGCACAGCATGCTGCAACCCATCCGTTTTCTCCGTGCCTCGGCCATCGCGCTCGCCCTGGGTGCCACGGCCGTTTCCGCCGGCGCCATCGAAATCACCGGTGCCGGTGCTTCCTTCCCCGCGCCCATCTACGCCAAGTGGGCCGATGGTTACCAGAAGGCCACCGGCAACAAGGTCAATTACCAGTCCATCGGTTCCGGCGGTGGCATCAAGCAGATCAACGCCAAGACGGTCGATTTCGGCGCTTCCGACATGCCCCTCAAGGCGGAAGATCTCGAAAAGGGCGGCCTGATGCAGTTTCCCACCGTGATCGGCGGCGTCGTGCCCGTGGTCAATGTGAGCGGCGTCCAGCCCGGTCAGCTCAATCTGACCGGCCCGGTGCTGGCCGACATCTATCTTGGCAAGATCACCAAGTGGAACGACAAGGCCATCGCCGACCTGAACCCCAAGCTCGTCCTGCCCAATGTCGATATCGCCGTGGTGCGCCGTGCCGACGGTTCCGGCACCAGCTTCATTTTCACCAACTACCTGGCCAAGGTTTCGGAAGACTGGAAGAGCAAGGTCGGTGAGGGCACGGCGGTACAGTGGCCCACCGGCATGGGCGGCAAGGGAAACGAAGGCGTCGCCGCCTTCCTGCAGCGTATCCCCAACTCCATCGGCTACGTCGAATACGCCTACGCCAAGCAGAACAAGCTCGCCCACGTCCTGCTCAAGAACGCCGCTGGCAACTTCGTGGCGCCCGACGACCTCACCTTCAAGGCCGCCGCCGCCGGGGCCGACTGGCACAAATCCAACTTCGGCGAAATCCTGACCAACCAGGCCGGCAAGGACGCCTGGCCAATCACCGGTGCGACGTTCATCCTGATGCACAAGGTCCAGGAAAAGCCGGTCCAGGGCGCCGAAGTGCTGAAGTACTTCGAGTGGTCCTACAAGAACGGCGGAAAAGTGGCGGAAGACCTCGACTACGTGGCTCTGCCCGACGGGCTGATCAAGCTGATCCACGCGGCCTGGGGAACGCTCAAGGACGCATCCGGCAAGCCGGTCTATAACGTCGCCAAGTAGGCATAGAATTGCATCGCGTCGGCAACCCGCACATTGTGACCTCCGCCTCCGGGCGGGGGGTGCGGGTTGTTCGAAGAAGCCCGCCGCCCGTTCATCGTGACCCTCCGAATCCGTCCATGACCCAAGCTCGCAAGACAGAGGGGCAGTTCGCCGACCTCCTGTTCTTCAACCTGACCCGCTTCTTCGCGGTCGTCACCCTGGTGCTCCTGGTTGGCATTGTCGTCTCCCTCACCTGGAGCGCGCTGCCTTCCATCAAGCAATTCGGCTTTGGCTTTCTCACCAGCGCCGAGTGGAACCCGCCCGCCGAGCGCTTCGGTGCCCTGGTGCCCATGTACGGCACGATCATCACCTCGCTGATCGCCCTGGTCATCGCGTTGCCCATCAGTTTTGGCATTGCTCTCTTTCTCACTGAACTCTCTCCGACCTGGTTGCGCCGCCCGCTGGGCATCGCCATTGAACTCCTGGCCGGCATTCCCAGCATCGTCTATGGCATCTGGGGATTGCTGGTTTTCGCCCCCATGTTCGGCGAGTACGTGCAGCCGGCCATCGCCAAGACCATCGGCCAGGTTCCGGTGATCGGCGGTCTCTTTTCCGGTCCGGCCCTGGGGATCGGCATCCTGGCCGCCGGCATCATCCTGGCCATCATGATCATCCCCTTCATCACCTCGGTCATGCGCGACGTCTTCGAGTTGACGCCGCCGATGTTGAAGGAATCCTGCTACGGCCTCGGCGGCACTACCTGGGAAGTAGTCTGGAAGGTGGTCTTGCCCTACACCCGGGTCGGCGTCATCGGCGGCGTCATGCTCGGCCTCGGGCGCGCCCTGGGTGAGACCATGGCGGTCACCTTCGTCATCGGCAATGCGAGCCTGCTCTCCAATTTTTCGCTGTTCATGCCGGGCAACAGCATTACCTCGGCCCTGGCCAACGAGTTCGCCGAGGCGACACCGGGCCTCTACACCTCCTCCCTGGTGGAGTTGGGACTCATCCTCTTCGTGATCACCTTCATCGTGCTTTCCCTGTCCAAACTATTGCTGCGTTCCCTGGAGAAGAACTCCGGCGGCCGCCAGCATTAGAGAGCCGCCCATGAATCTGCTCCTGCGCCGCAAGGCCATCAACGCCCTGGCGCTGACGCTTTCCCTCGCCGCCATGGCTTTTGGTCTCGTCTGGCTGGTGTGGATCCTGTGGATGGTGATCGACCTCGGCATCGGGGCGCTCTCCCTGCGCCTCTTCACCGAAATGACGCCGCCCCCGGGCAGCGCCGGCGGCCTCAAGAACGCCATCGTCGGCAGCGTCATCATGGTCGGCCTGGCCATGGCCATGGCCACCCCGATTGCCATCATGGCCGGCATCTACCTCGCCGAGTACGGTCGCCGCACCTGGCTGGGGCGCGTCACGCGCTTCGTAAACGATATCCTGCTGTCGGCCCCCTCCATCGTGATCGGTCTTTTCGTCTATGCCGTCTATGTGGCTCAGGTGGGCAAGTTCTCCGGTCTCTCGGGGGCCATCGCCCTGGCGCTGCTGGTGATTCCCGTGGTGGTTCGCACTACCGAGGATATGCTGGCGCTGGTGCCCAACACGCTGCGCGAGGCGGCCTACGCCCTCGGGGCGCCGAAGTGGAAAGTGATCATGAGCGTCACCCTGCGGGCCGCCCGGACCGGCGTGGTCACCGGCATTCTGCTGGCTCTGGCCCGCATTTCCGGCGAGACGGCGCCGCTCCTCTTCACCGCCTTGTCCAATCAGTTCTGGAGCACCGACCTTTCCGAACCCATGGCCAACCTGCCGGTGACCATCTTCAAGTTCGCCATGAGTCCCTTCAAGGATTGGCAGGAGCTTGCCTGGGCCGGCGTCTTCATCATCACCCTCGGGGTGCTGGCGCTCAACGTCGTGGCCCGCGTCGTTTTTCGCCAGAACACCGCCCGCTGAATCTCCCCGGACAAACCCATGATGCCCGTCGAACACGCCATCGAAAACCTGACGCCGCAGATCAGCATCAGGAATCTCAATTTCTACTACGGCAAGGCGATCGCCCTGAAGAACATCAACCTGGATGTCTTCCAGGGCAAGGTCACTGCCTTCATCGGCCCTTCCGGCTGCGGCAAATCCACCCTGCTGCGCACCATCAACCGTATGTACGACCTCTACCCCGGTCAGCGCGCCGAAGGAGAAATCCTGGTAGGCGGACGGAACATCCTCGACAAGGGCGTGGATACCATCGAACTGCGGGCGCGGGTGGGCATGGTGTTCCAGAAGCCGACGCCGTTCCCCATGTCCATTTACGACAACATCGCCTTCGGCGTGAAGATGCACGAGAAGCTGACCCGCAACCAGATGGATGACCGCATCGAATGGGCGCTCACCAAGGCCGCCCTGTGGGAGGAAGTGAAGGACAAGTTGAGGCAGCCCGGCACCGGCCTCTCCGGCGGCCAGCAGCAGCGCCTGTGCATCGCCCGCGGCGTGGCTGTGAAACCCGAGGTGCTGCTCCTCGACGAACCCACCTCGGCCCTGGACCCCATTTCCACCATGCGCATCGAGGAATTGATCCATGAGCTGAAGCGGGAATTCACCATCGCCATCGTCACTCACAACATGCAGCAGGCGGCCCGGGTCTCCGATTTCACCGCCTACATGTACCTGGGCGAACTGGTGGAATTTGGCAAGACCGACGATATCTTCATCAAGCCGCAGGACAAGCGGACGGAAGACTACATTACCGGCCGCATGGGCTGAGAGCAGACTGATCGCGAGACACATCATGAACGAGAATTCCCACGTTTCCAGCAAGTTCGACGAAGACCTCTCCCGCCTGCGCAGCGTGGTTCTGCAGATGGGCGGCTTGGTGGAGAGCCAGATTTCCGACGCCATCGAGGCCTACAACACGGGGGAGATCGCCAGCGTCAAGTCCATCGTCGAGACCGACCGCAAGGTGAACGACCTGGAGAAGGCCATCGACGACGATTGCGCCCACGTCATCGCCAAGCGCCAGCCGGCGGCTTCAGACCTGCGTCTGGTGTTCGGCATCAGCAAGATCGTCACAGACCTGGAGCGCGCTGGCGACGAGGCCAAAAAAATCGCCAAAGGCGTGCGCCGCATCTACGAGGCCGGCCACATGCCCGTCCAGTATGGTGTTGGCGTGCGGCACGTGGCGGATGTGGCGCTCGCCATGTTGCGCCAGGCGCTGGACGCCTTTGCCCGCCTGGATACGACGGCCGCCGAAGCCGTGATCCGGGCTGACAACGAAGTGGATGTGGAATTCAAGTCCATCCTGCGCCAGCTCATCACCCACATGATGGAAGACCCGCGCACCATTACCACCTCCATGGACATCATCTGGATTGCCCGCGCCGTCGAGCGCATCGGCGACCACGCGAAAAACGTTGGCGAACACGTCATCTACATTGTCGAAGGTCGCGATATTCGCCATCCGCCGAAAGAGGACGTCGCATGAACCCGACCATCCTCGTCGTCGAGGACGAACCGGCCATTCAGGAACTGGTGGTCATCAATTTGAAGCACGCAGGATTTCTGGTCGTTCGGGCAGGCAGCGCCGAGGCGGGCGAGTCGGCCATCCGCGCCGCCCTGCCGGACCTGGTGATTCTCGACTGGATGCTGCCCGGCCAGTCCGGTGTGGCGCTCGCCAAGAAGCTACGCGCCGCCGAACGTACCCGCGAGCTGCCCATCATCATGCTCACCGCCCGCGTCCACGAAGAGGACAAGATCCAGGGCCTGGAGGCGGGTGCCGACGACTACGTCACCAAACCCTTCTCCCCCAAGGAACTGGTGGCGCGGGTGCGCGCCGTGCTGCGCCGCCGCTCGCCCCATCTGGCGGGTGAGACTGTCGAGATCGCGGGGCTGCGTCTCAGTCCGGCCACCCATCGGGTGGTGGCAGGTGAGCAGCTCCTGGACCTGGGGCCCACCGAATTCCGCTTGCTCTTCTTCTTCATGACCCATCCCGAGCGGGTCTACACTCGCGCCCAATTGCTCGACGAGGTTTGGGGCGACCACGTTTTCATCGAGGAACGTACGGTGGATGTCCACATCCGTCGCCTGCGCGCGGCCCTGGAACCCTCCGGTCACGACGACCGCGTCGAGACCGTGCGAGGCACCGGTTACCGTTTCCGTGGCCACTGAGCCGCGCGAGGCAGTGCCCCCGGCTTTCCTGCGCGCCACCGTCTACCTGGGGCTGACGGCGCTCGTCGCCCTGCTGGTCGGCGAGCTTCTGGCGCCGCAGGCCGGGTGGGCGACCCTTATCGTCGGTCTGCTCGCCCAACTCGCCTACCATGTGGCCCACCTTTCCCGCCTGGAACGCTGGTCGCGCCGGCCCGCCAATACCGAATCCCTGGAGGGGGAGGGGCTGTGGGACGAGGTGTTCGCCCGCCTCTACCGCCACGAAAAGCGCCTCCTTTCCCTTGTCGCCCAGCGGGAGACCGAGGTCGCGGAATTCTCTTCGGCCATCCAGGCCCTGACCGTCGGCATCGTTCTGCTCGATGCCGACGACCGCATCACCTGGTGCAACGTCACCGCCGAGATGCAGTTCGGCCTCAACTTGCGCACCGACCTCGGCCAGCACCTTGCCAACCTGGTTCGTCGCCCGGAGTTCGTCGAATACCTGGCGACAGGTGAGTTCAGTCGCCCCTTGATCCTGCGCTCGGATCGCCAGGGCGAGCGCGTGCTGGCCATCCACATGCTGCCCTACGGGCGCGGCAACCGACTCATGCAGATCAAGGACGTCACGCAGGCGGATCTTCTCGACCGCATGCGGCGGGATTTCGTGGCCAACGTCTCGCACGAGTTGCGCACCCCCCTCACCGTACTCGCCGGATTTCTGGAAACCCTGCAGGAAATCGACCTCGACCCGGAGCAGCGGAAGCATTACCTGCAACTGATGAGCGAGCAATCGGAGCGCATGCAGCGCATCGTCCGCGACCTCCTGACACTCTCCTCCCTCGAGTCGGCCCCCCCGCCGGAGGGCGAAGTCATCGATATGGCGACCCTGCTCGATAAGCTGAAGCGGGATGCCGAGGCTCTCTCCGGCGGACGGCACCGCATCGTCCTGGAAGCGGAGGCGGGCGATCTTTGCGGGGCTGAAAGCGAGCTGGTCAGCGCCCTGGGAAATCTGGTTTCCAACGCGGTCCGCTATACGCCAGAGGGCGGCACGGTGACGCTCAACTGGCGTGTCACGGCGGAGGACGCCGAGTTTGCAGTCACCGACACCGGCATCGGCATCGAGGCCAAACACATCCCGCGGCTCACCGAGCGCTTCTACCGGGTGGATCGCGGCCGCTCCCGCGACACCGGCGGAACCGGCCTCGGGCTGGCCATCGTCAAGCACGCCCTGGCCCGCCACCAGGCCCGTCTGGAGATCAGCAGCAGCCCCGGCGAGGGCAGTCGCTTCGCCGTGCACTTTCCGCCCAGTCGGGTGATCGGCGCGTAATCGGGCGGTCACGCGGGCGTCATCGGGGGGTCATCGGCCGCGCCTATCCTGGCGCCATGCCTCGGGTCCGTACACTATTCCTCTCCGACATCCACCTCGGCACGCGCGCCTGCCAGGCCGGGCGGCTTCTCGACTTCCTGCGCGAGTATCCGTCGGAGTGCACTTACCTGGTCGGCGACATCATCGACTTCTGGGCCATGCAGCGCAGCATCCACTGGTCCCCCGCCCAGAATACCGTCGTTCAGAAAATGCTGCGCCGGGCGCGCCACGGCGAGCGCGTGGTTTTTATTCCGGGCAATCACGACGAAGCCCTGCGCGACTATTTTGGCATCGCCTTCGGCGACATCGAAGTGGCCGCCGAAGCCATTCATGAGACCGCCGATGGTCGCCGCTTCCTGGTCATCCACGGCGACGAATTCGACCAGGTCACGCGCCATCACCGTTGGGTTGCCCTGGCCGGCGATCTCGGCTACGAATGGCTGGTGCGTCTCAACGTTTGGCTGTCTTGGATGCGCCGCAAACTCGGCATTGCGGGCTACTGGTCCCTGGCCGGATACGCCAAGCGCAAGGTGAAGACGGCGCTCAACTTCATCTTCGACTTCGAGGATTCGGCCATTCATCGCGCCCGCGAGCGCGGCCTCGACGGGGTCATCTGCGGCCACATTCACTGGGCCGCGCTTCACGATCTGAACGGCCTGACCTACGTGAATTGCGGCGACTGGGTCGATTCCTGTACCGCCATCGTCGAACACTTCGATGGCCGCCTCGAACTCATCCCCTGGGGAGTCCGCAGTCTCCTCTCGCCAGCGCCGTCCGAGAATGAAAAGGAGTTCGTATGCTGATGCGCGTCCTCGTGGTGTCCGACGTCTATTTTCCCCGCGTCAACGGGGTATCGACCTCCATCGAGACCTTTCGCCGTTGCCTCGCCAACTATGGCGTCGAGGTGCGCCTCGTCGTACCGGCCTATGGCGGCGAAGCTGTGGAGCCCGGTGTCGTGCGGGTGCCCGGCCGGCCCGTCCCGCGCGACCCGGAGGATCGCCTGGTCCGCTGGCGCGCCATGAAATCCGCGGTGCTCACCGCCGCCCAGGACTGCGACCTTGTCCATGTCCAGACACCCTTCGCGGCCCACTACGCCGGACTGTCGGCGGCGCGCCGGCTGGGTCTGCCGGTCATCGGCACCTATCACACCCTCTTCGAGGAATACTTCCAGCACTACGCCCCCTGGATGCCGGCCCGCTGGCTGCGCGCCCTCGCCCGGGGATTTTCACGCCGCCAGTGCAACGCCCTCGATACGGTCGTCGTTCCCTCGCGTGCCATGGCGGCGCGCCTCGTCGAATATGGCGTCACGCGTCCCTGCGCGGTGCTGCCCACGGGAATCCCGCTGGCCGCCTTCGCCCACGGCGACGGTCAGGCCTTCCGCCAGCGCCTGGGAATCGAGTCCGGTCGGCCGGTGGCGCTCTTCGTCGGCCGCGTCGCCCACGAAAAGAACATTGCCTTCCTGCTGGAGGCTTTCCGCCATACCCTGCTTGCCTGCCCGCAGGCGTTGCTCCTCGTCACCGGCGCCGGCCCGGCGCTCACCGAACTTCAGGCGAAGGCGCAGGCGCTCGGGATGGCCGACGCGGTGCGCTTTCTCGGCTATCTCGAACGCGGCGATGCGCTGCCAGACTGCTACGCTGCGGCTGACGCCTTCGTCTTCGCGTCGCGGACCGAAACCCAGGGTCTTGTCCTTCTGGAAGCCATGGCCGCGGGCTTGCCGGTCATCGCCTTGGCTGCCATGGGGACCACCGACATCCTCGATCCCGGCCGCGGTTGCCTGGTGCCGCCGGACACGCCGGACGCCTTTGGCAAGGCGCTCGCCCACTTCTTTCTCCGGCGGGCGGACTGGGCGCGGGTGAGCGCCGAGGCGCGCGCCTATGCCGGGGAATGGTCGGACGAGGCGATGGCCGCCCGGCTTGCGGCGCTCTACCGCGATCTGGCGACGGCATCGCGTGCTGTGCTCGGTACCGAGGGCCGATCCGCAGCCGCAGCGCACCCATGAGCGGCGCCGGGGAATTTCCCCATTCCGGCGTGGCAACGAGCGACGCCGTGCGCGCTGCGCCTTGCCGGAAGCGGCGCGACGGCCGCCTTCTCCGCGCCGGTCGGCAGCCGGTCGCCGCGTCAAAGAGGAGAATTTCCTGTTAAGCGGGGTTTAATTTGCCCGGCTCAAACTGCTCCCATCAAAGTTCTAGGGAGTTGCCATGCTGCCACTGAGACCGGAAAGGCTGGAACGATTCACCGAGCGCCGCAAGGGAGCGTTCGCCGTCACCGCGCCGCTGGGCGCACCCCGCCGCGTGGAGGCGGAGCGCTTCGTGGCCGAAGTCTTCGCCGAGCGCTATGGCGCCCGCGTGGAGGGATTCGCGCCCAATCTCGTGCTCTTCGAAGAGGTCGGCCGCGTCATCGCGGTGACCGGCTGGCGTGCCGCGGGTCACGAGCCGCTCTTCCTCGAACGCTATCTCGACCTGCCCATCGAAGCGGCCATGGCCAGCCGGGCGGCGCAGCCGGTGGCGCGGGAGCGCATCGTCGAGGTGGGGCATCTCGCCACCCGCCGGGCCGGTGGTAGCGTCCAGGTCATTCTCGCGCTTTCGCAGCAACTCTCGCGCCTCGGATTCGAATGGGTCGTCTTCACCGCCACCCGCGAGTTGATCGGCATCTTTACCCGCCTGGGCCTGCCCCTGCTGGCGCTCGCGCCCGCCGATCCGGAGCGTCTAGGCGACGAGGCCGCCGCCTGGGGAACATACTACGACTCCGACCCGGTGGTGGTCGCCGGCCGCATCCGCCTGGCCCTCGACCTGCCGGGGAGGGGGCGTTGAGCGTGACCTGGGAGAGGCTGCGGGAAGCGCTGGCCGCGAGGCCATCGGAGGCTCCTGTCCTGATCGGCGACCACGGGAGCTGGCGGCCCGCCGACCTGATCGCCGCCGTCGAAGATCTCGCCGGGCGGATCGCCGGTACCCGCGTCCTCGCGCTCTACGCCGATAACGGCCCGGCCTGGGTGATCGCCGATCTCGCCGGGCTGGCGGCCGGCGTTCCCATCCTGCCGCTGCCCAGCTTTTTCAGCACCGCCCAGTTGGTGCATGCCATGGAAGCGGCGGGTGCCGACGGCGTGCTCACCGACCAGCCGGAGCGCATCGCCGCCCTCGATCTCGGCTTCTCCATCACCGGTCGCGCGCCGGGCCTCGTGCGCCTGCAACGGATTCCGCCGGAAGGCGCTGCACCCCTGCCGGCGGGGACGGGGAAGCTGTCCTTCACTTCCGGCAGCACCGGCAATCCCAAGGGTGTCTGCCTCGCCGGCGATGGCTTGCTGGATACCGCGGCCGCCGTCGCCCACCGCCTTGCCGATCTTCCCGTCGACCGCCACCTGGCGGTCCTGCCCCTCGCGCTGCTTCTGGAGAACGTCGCCGGCGTGCAGGGTGCCCTGCTGGCGGGCGCGGAAGTCCACCTCCCGGGTCTCGCGAGCCTGGGCTGGCGGGGCATGGCGGGCCTGGACCCGGCGCTCCTCGCGGCGCGCATCGATGCCCTGCGGCCGGCGAGCCTCATCCTGGTTCCCGAACTCCTCAAGGCGTGGACGCTCTTCCTCGCCGCCCGCGGGCGGCGCGCTCCGGCGAGCCTGGTCTTCGTGGCCGTCGGCGGCGCCCGCGTCGCGCCGGAATCCCTGGTCTTGGCCCGCAGCGTGGGGATTCCCGCCTACCAGGGTTACGGCCTGACCGAATGCGGATCGGTGGTCAGCCTCAATCGTCCCGGCGACGACGACGACGGTTGTGGCCGTCCGCTGGAGCACGTGCGCTTAAGGTTCAGCGACGGCGAGCTTCTCGCCACCACGCGGGCATTCCTCGGCTATCTGGGCGATCCGCCGCCCGCCGGCGAGGGACCGCTGGAGCACGCCACCGGAGACCTCGCCAGCCAAGGCGCCGACGGCCATCTGCGCCTTGGCGGGCGTCGGCGCAATGTTTTCATCAGTTCCTACGGGCGAAATTTGTCGCCCGAATGGATCGAGGCGGCGCTCCTTGCCCAGCCCTGCATCCTGCAGGCCGTGGTGGACGGCGAAGCGCGTCCCTGGCCGGCGGCGATACTTGTGCCGGCCCCCGGCACCGCGCCCGAGACGATGGCGAGAGCGGTGGACGCAGCCAATGCCTCCCTGCCCGACTACGCCCGCGTCGGTGCCTGGATCACTAGCCCCCCGCTGACCCCGGAGAACGGGTTTGCCACCGGCAACGGCCGTCCGCGCCGTGCCGCCGTCCTCGCCCACCACCGCGCCGCCGTCGACGATCTCTACACTTCAAGCCGCCAAGACGAAAGGGAATCCGCCCATGTTCTTCCATGAACGCCTGGCTATCGCCACCGACGCTGACCGCCAGAACCTGCTCGCCGCTCCCATCATCCGCGACTGCCTCCAGGGGCGGGTGCGTCCGGAGAGCTATCTCGCCTTCCTAGCCCAGGCTTACCACCACGTGCGCCATACCACGCCGCTCCTCATGCTGGTGGGCGGCCGTCTGCCCGACAGGCTGGGCTGGCTGCGCAAGGCCGTGGCGGAATACATCGAAGAGGAGATTGGCCACGAGGAGTGGATTCTCAATGACATCGCCGCCGCGGGGGGCGATGCGCAAGCGGTGCGCAACAGCCGCCCGGATTTGCCGGCCGAACTGATGATCGCCTACGCCTACGACCTCGTGAATCGCGGCAATCCGGCCGGATTCTTCGGCATGGTCCATGTCCTGGAAGGCACCAGCGTCGCCATCGCGCTCACTGCGGCTGACCGCATCCAGGGCGCCCTGGGCCTGCCCGATGGCGCCTTCACCTATTTGCGCTCGCACGGCACCCTCGACCAGGAGCACACCCGCCACCTGGCCAACCTCATCGACGCCATGGAACCGGCGGACCAGGAAGAAGTCCTGCGCGCTGCCAAGGTCTTCTTCCGCCTCTACGGCGACATCTTCCGAGCCCTGCCCGCCTTTGACGACGGCGGGGCGGGAGTTGCGCCATGAATCTCGGCGGCGCGCGCATTCTCCTCACCGGCGCCACCGGCGGCTTGGGCGGCGCCTTGGCCCTTCATCTTGCCGCAGCCGGCGCCAGTGTGCTGCTCGCTGGCCGGGATGTCGGCCGACTCGCAGAAGTGGGCACCAGCCTCCCCCGGGTTGGCGAAGCCGCCCACTCCAGTGTGCGCGCCGACCTCGTGCAGCCGGAAGGCGTTGCCGCGGCGGCGGGGGCCGCGCGGGAATTCGGCGTCAATGTCCTGATCAACAACGCCGGCGTCGGCGCCTTCGGTCTCTTCGAGGCGCAGCCCTGGAACGAGATCGATGCCCTGCTCGCCACCAACCTGGTCGCCCCGCTGCGCCTCACCCACGCGCTGCTGCCCTGGCTCAAGGCGCGCCCGGAGGCCGCCGTGGTGAATATCGGCTCGACGTTCGGCAGCCTCCCCTTCGCCGGGTTTTCAGCGTACTCGGCCGCCAAGGCCGGGCTGCGCGGCTTTTCCCAGGCTCTGCGGCGGGAACTTGCCGATAGCCGGGTGGCGGTCATCCATATCGCACCCCGGGCCATCGAGACACCCCTCAACAGCCCGGCGGTGAATGCCCTCAACCGCGCCCTCGGCAATCGCTCGGATAGCGCCGAAGCGGTGGCCGCGCAAGTCGTCGCCGCGCTCCAGAAAGGGGGCGGCGAGCACCACCTGGGTTTCCCCGAGTGCCTTTTTGCCTGGCTCAACGGTGTCGCCCCTGCCCTCATCGACCGCGGCCTCGCCGGCAAGCTCGCGCTCATCAAGCGGCACGCCGCCGCTCCCGCCCCCCGCTAACCCACCTCACGAAGGACACGCCCATGAAACTCGCCCGCCTGTTCGCCCCCCTGCTTGCCACCTTTGCCCTGCTGTCCGTCGGAGGCGCCTTCGCCGTCGGACCGGAGGACTTGGTTCGCCCGATTCAGGATCAGTGGGCGGAAATCAAGTACAAGACCCCCGCGAAGCAGCAGGAAGAGGCATACCATCGCCTCGCCCAGGAAGCCCGCAAGCTCGTCGAGGCCAACCCCGGCAACGCCGAATCGCTCATTTGGGAAGGGATCGTCCTGTCCAGCGAGGCCGGCGCCCGCGGGGGCCTGGGAGCCCTCGGCCTCGCCAAGGACGCCAAGGCGCGCCTGGAGGAAGCCCTGCGCATCAACGATCAGGCGCTCTCCGGATCAGCCTATACCAGCCTGGCGACGCTCTACGCCAAGGTTCCCGGCTGGCCCATCGGCTTCGGCGACAAGGCCCGCGCCGAGGAGCTCTTCCGCAAGTCCCTCGCCATCAACCCGAGCGGCATTGACCCCAATTACTTTTACGGCGAGTATCTCCTCGACCGTTCGCGGGCTGCGGAAGCCCGTAGCCACCTGGAGGCGGCCCTCAAGGCGCCGCCGCGCCCGGGGCGTGAACTGGCGGACAGCGGACGGCGGGGAGAGGTCGACGCCTTGCTCGCCCGCCTGAAAGCGGAAGGAAAATAATTGCGCGTATTGCTGGTCGAGGATGATGGACTCTTGGGCGACGGCATTCAGGCGGGACTCAGTCTCGCCGACTATGCCGTCGACTGGGTACGCGACGGCGACGCCGCTCGCCTCGCTCTCCTCGATCATGGTTACGACGTCTGCGTCCTCGACCTTGGGCTGCCAAAACTGGATGGCCTCGCCGTCTTGAAGGAAATGCGGGCGGCGGGCCGGGCGACTCCCGTGCTCGTCCTTACGGCGCGGGATACCGTGGCGGACAAGATCGCCGGCCTCGACGCAGGCGCCGACGACTACCTCACCAAACCCTTCGATCTCGGCGAACTCCAAGCGCGCGTGCGCGCCCTCGTCAGGCGCGCCGGGGGCAACGCCAATCCCCTCCTCGTGCACGGCGAAGTCAGCCTCGACCCGGCCACCCGGCAGGTCACGCGGAGCGGAGAGGTGGTGGCGCTTTCGGCGCGCGAGTACGCGCTCCTGCACGACTTCATGAGCCATCGCCGCCAGGTGCGCACCCGCGCCCAACTCGAAGAAAGCCTCTACGCCTGGGGGGCGGAGGTGGAAAGCAATACCGTCGAAGTCTATATCCATCATCTGCGCAAGAAGCTCGGCGCGAGCTTCATCCATACCCTGCGCGGCTTCGGCTACCGTCTCGGAGACGACGAGGGCGCGTCGGCGTGAAAGGTGTAGGCCCCTCGCTGCACGGCGAACGTCCACGCTCCCTGCGGGCGCGCCTCCTGCTCCTCGTTTCCCTCGCCACCCTGCTGATCTACGTGCTGGCGGCACTGCTGTCCTATCGCCAGGCGCGCCACGAGGTGCAGGAGCTGATGGATGGCCAACTCGTCAAGTCGGCTCGTCTACTGCTTGCCCAGGCGGCCGGGGAGCCTGCCTGGCTGAACCGCCTGGCGGACATCGTGGCTTCCCAGCGCGGCGCGCGCGTGAGGCGCGGCGAACTGACTCTGGAATTCATCGTCACCCGTGGCGACGGGACGCTCGTCGCCCGCTCACCGCAGGCGCCTGACCTGGCCGTCGGCAAGGAACTCGGATTCGCCAATGTCGAGAGTCGTGGGCATCCCTGGCGCACCTTGTCGTTGGCCACCGCCGACGGGAGTCAGCGCGTCCTCGTCGCGCAGTCCATAGAGCGTCGCAATAAGGAAGCCCTGGAGATCGCCACCAAGACGGTCCTGCCCTTGGGAGTGCTCTTGCCGCTCATGATCGTGCTCATCTACTTCTCGGTGCGCCGCGGCTTGAAGCCCCTGGAGGAACTGGCCGCCGCGGTCGCCGCCCGCAGCCCGGAAAATCTCGCCCCCCTGGTCCCGAACGCCACCCTGCGCGAGACGCTGCCCCTGGTGGGTGCGCTCAATCGGTTGTTCGGCCGCCTGGCGGCCACGCTGGAAAACGAGCGCCGCTTCACCGCCGACGCTGCCCACGAACTGCGCACGCCGCTCGCCGCCCTCAAGATTCATGCCCAGGTGGCACTGGCCAGCGGAGAGCCACAGCAATCGCGAGCCGCGGTGGCCAAGGTGATCGCCGGTGCCGATCGGGCCACACGCCTGGTGGAGCAGTTGCTGCGTCTGGCCCGTCTCGATCCGGTGATCGCCTTGCCCGATCCCCGACCTGTCGATCTCGTTGCCCTGGCAACCACCCTGGTGGAGGACTTTCGCCTCCAGGGCGAAGGCGACGGCCACCCGGTCCACCTCAGTGTGGAAGCGACGCCCGAGGTCAGCGGCGACCGCGATCTCCTGGCGGTGGCCCTGCGCAATCTCCTGGACAACGCGCTGCGCTATGGCGGCGGCAGCGCGGTGACGCTGCGGGTCGGCAGCGAGTACGGGCAACCCTTCCTCGAAGTGAGCGACGGCGGTCCCGGCGTGGCGCCGGCCGACCTGCCCAGACTGGTGGAGCGCTTTTACCGGGGACGCGACGTCACTGCCGAGGGGAGCGGCCTTGGCCTCGCCCTGGTGCGCCGCGTCGCCGAACTGCACGGCGCCCGTCTGGAAATCGAAAATCTGCCCGCCGGAGGCTTTGCCGCCCGTCTGCGTTGGTGCACCCTTGGAATCTCCCCATGAGCAAGCTCTCCTCCCCGCCCCCGGAGTCCCGGGAATTCTCTGCCACCGCTTCCCCCTTCAAGGGAACGACAGGCTTTCGTCGCATCGTCAACGCTTTCGGTTATTCCCTGGCCGGCCTGCGGGCGGCCTACCGCGGCGAAGCGGCCTTCCGCCAGGAAGTCTGGCTGGCCCTCGTCCTCATCCTCGCCGCGGTGCTACTGCCGCTCAACGGGATGGAGCGGGCGCTGCTGCTGGGCAGCGTGCTCCTCGTGCTCATCGTCGAATTGCTCAATTCCGCAGTGGAGGCGGCGGTCGACCGGGTGGGTCCGGAGCGCCACGACCTCTCCAAGCGGGCCAAGGACATCGGCAGCGCGGCGGTCCTTCTCTCCCTGCTGAACGTCGCAGTCGTCTGGGGATTCGTACTCTGGGATCATTTCCTTTGAACCTAGAAACCTCAGTTGGACGAGTCCGTTGGTGCGTTCGGGCGGGTGCCTGGCGCGAAGCGACGACGCGGCAGGCTCATGCCTCTCAGGAGGAGCGACAAAGTCAGGTGCCCGTCCGGATGCGCCAGCGGGCTCGTAGCGCTCCCTCCCGCCGGGTGAGCTGTTACCGGTGGGCGGACGCAAGCAGCCGTGGGGCGTAAGGGGCGGGACAAGCGGTCAACCGAGGTTTCTAGGTTGAACGGGCGGGGCGGCGTTTACACCCGAGCGGGTGCCGTTCTATAATCGTCCGCTGATGCTCCGTAGCAGTCGGAGCCGCCACCCACAGGGAGACCAACATGAGCGATTCATCCACCGGCACCCCGCGCCGCCGCGGCGGCGCGACGCCCAACTCCGCCCCGGCTGGCGTGCGGCGTTCTCCCCGGCGCGGGGTCAAGGCCGGCGATACCGGCCCCACCAACTCTCCTGCGCGTATGGAGAGCTTCATCGTCGGTGAAGCCGTGGATGCCGCCCAGGAGGCCCGCCTGGCCGCCATGCGCGATCTGCTCGCAGGCGTCCCGCCCGAGGAGTCCATGGCGCTCCTCAAAGCCCTGGTCAAGCAGCAGCGCATCGCCGACGGCGTCATGGCGCCCAATCCGGACGACGAACTCTCCCCCGACTGGCGCGAAGGAGGCTACCCCTACAAGAACCTCATGCAGCGGCGCAATTACGAGCGCCAGAAGTACCGCCTGCAGGTGGAACTCTTGAAGCTCCAGGCCTGGGTCAAGGAAACCGGGCAGAAGATCGTCATCCTCTTCGAGGGGCGTGATGCCGCGGGGAAGGGGGGCACCATCAAGCGCTTCATGGAAAACCTCAACCCCCGGGGCGCCCGCGTCGTGGCCCTGGAAAAACCCACCGAAAACGAACGTGGGCAGTGGTACTTCCAGCGCTACGTGCAGCACCTGCCCAGCCACGGCGAAATCGTCCTCTTCGACCGTTCCTGGTACAACCGCGCCGGCGTCGAGCGCGTCATGGGTTTTTGCAGCGAGAGCGAGTACGTCGAATTCATGCGCCAGGTGCCCGAGTTCGAGCGCATGCTGGCCAGGAACGGAACCCACCTTATCAAGTTCTGGTTCTCGGTCAGCCGCGACGAGCAGCGCCGCCGCTTCAAGGAGCGCAAGGTGCACCCCTTGAAGCAATGGAAGCTTTCCCCCATCGACATGGCTTCCCTCGACAAATGGGAGGACTACACCAAGGCCAAGGAAGCCATGTTCTTCTACACCGATACGGCAGATGCGCCGTGGACGGTGATCAAATCCGACTGCAAGAAACGCGCACGTCTGAACGCCATGCGCTACATCCTCCACCGCATGCCTTACACCAGCAAGGACACCGCCCGCATCGGCAACCTGGACCCATTGATCGTCGGTCGCGCCCATGTGGTGTACGAGCGCGGAGAGCGGCTGGGCGGGGCGCCGATTCTCTGAGACTCGATGCGCGAAAGGGTGGGCCGCTTACTCGTAGTGCGACCACATACGAAGCACGCGGACGACACGCTCCTTGGCATGCACCTCGTAGACCAGACGGTGCTGGATGTTGATGCGCCGCGAATACGTGCCGGCCAGGTCGCCCACCAGCTTCTCGTACGGCGGCGGATTCTGAAACGGATCGGCAGCCAGCATCGCCAACAATTCCAGCGCCTTGCCCTTGAGGCCGGCGGCGGCCAATTTCATTGCGTCCTTCTGGGCGTGCCTGGAATAGACGACCTCCCAGCTCACCACTCAAGCTCCTTGGCGCTCGTCCCAAGCGGCTCGGCGATGCCTTCCTTGATGGATTCGCGCATGCCCGGAATGGAGAGGAGGTAGAGCGTCTCCTGGATGGCGTCCCAGTCTTCGGCCGAAAGCAGGACCGCACTGGTGCGCTTGCCGGCGATACGGATGGGCTGATGCGACTCGGCCGCCTGATCGATGAGCCGGTACAGATTGGCGCGGGCTTCGCTTGCAGTGAGGGTAGCCATCTTCGTTCTCCGAACAGCGGGAAATGTATGGTACGTATTTGCGTACGCTGCGTCAATCCGCAGGAAAACGAGCTACCCATCTGCCAGTGGTGACTGGATGACGTTTTTCCGGGGTGCGCCCGCGTGCAGCGTCGTCGCGGTTAGAGCAGCGCCCCCACCAGCCGGCTGAGCAGCCACGCAGTCTGGCCGAAGGTGTCGCGGTCCGGGTTGTATTCGACGATTTCCACGGCGACGAGGCCGGGCAGGGCGGCGAGGCGGGCGAGGGCGGCGAGGAGGTCGGCGGGGCCGAGGCCATCCGGTTCGGGGCTGCCGACGCCGGGGGCGGCGCTGGGGTCGAGGGCGTCCAGGTCGAGGGTGACGCCGAAGCCGCCCGGGGCGGCGGTGACGATGGCCAGGGCTTCGTCCAGCGCTGCTGCGAAGCCCTGCTGGTCGATTTCTTCCTGGCCGATGACGCGCACGCCTTGGCGGGCGAGGAATTCGGCTTCTTCCGGTTCAAAGCTGCGGGCGCCGAGAACGACGGTGTGGGCGGCATCCACCTGGCGGCCTGGGAGGCCCAGGTTGAGGAGCCGCTTGTCGCCGCGGCCCAGCAGGCAGGCGAGCGGCATGCCGTGGATGGCGCCGGAATAGGTGCTTTCCGGGGTATGGCTGTCCAGGTGGGCGTCGATCCAGAGGAGGCCGAGGGGTTCGCCGGCGTGGCGGGCGACGCCGCTCCAGGTGCCGATGGCTACCGAATGGTCGCCGCCGATGACGACCGGGAATTCGCCGGCGGCCAGGGTGCGGGCGACTTCGTCGGCGAGGCGGCGGCAGAGGTGGGCGATGCGTTCGGCTTCACCCTGGCCCGGGTTGTCGGGGGCGAAGAGGGTCTGCCCCCAGTCGATGCGCGGGTGGTGTTCCAGCTCGTGCCAGGCTTGGGAATGATGGAAGGCGACGGGGCCGTCCTTGCAGCCGGGATCCTGGGCGCCGACGCCGCTCGCGGCGCCGATGAGGCGCAGGTGGCGGGTTCGGCTGGGCATCAGTGCATCCTACGGGCCGCAGACCCGGTGGCGGAGCGGCGGATAGGTGGGGCGGCGGGGAGCGATGAAAGGGGCGTCATCTTGCTGCCGGGATTATGGGAGGGTGCCCTGGGCCGGGTCAATGCTGGGCCGTTCTTGCGGTAGGATGAGGCTTGCTCCCGATTGGACCGGAAACCGCCGTGGATACGTCGCCTCCTGACCCCGAGATTTGTCGCTCCCACGCTGCCGACCTGCTGGCCTTCATCGACGCCAGCCCCAGCCCCTGGCATGCCGTCGCCAGCGCGGAAGCCCGGCTTGCGGCCGCGGGCTTTGTGCGTCTGGAGGAGGTGGAGCGCTGGTCGCTGCGGGCGGGTGGCCGTTATTACGTGGTGCGTGGCGGGTCTTCCCTGGTCGCCTTCGTCCTCGGCCGTGGCGACCTCGACCGCTGCGGTTGGCGCCTCATCGGTGCCCACACCGATTCGCCCGGGCTGCGCGTCAAACCTCAGCCGGAGATGCTCGGCGACGGCGTGTTTCGCCTGGCGGTCGAAGTTTATGGCGGTCCCATTCTCGCCACCTTTGCCGACCGCGACCTCTCCCTCGCCGGGCGCGTCGCCCTGCGCGCGGCCGATGGGCCGCAGATGCGGCTCCTGCGCTTCGAACGGCCGCTCCTGCGCCTGCCCAGCCTGGCCATCCACATGAACCGCGAGGTGAACGAGCAGGGGCTGAAATTCAACCGCCAGAGCGAATTGCCCCTGCTGTTTTGCGCGGGCGGCCCAGGTGTGGAGAGCGGGCGTTTTCGCGAGCGCGTTGCCGCCGCACTGGGCGTCGCGGCGGGTGACGTCCTGGCCTGGGATTTGGCTGCCTACGACACCCAGGTGGGCGCCTTCTGGGGGGCGGACGAGGAGTTCATCGCCGCCAGCCGCCTCGACAATCTGGCCTCGTGCCACGCCGCGCTGGGTGCGCTGAGCGGGGCTGGGGAGTCGGAGGCTACCGCCGTCGTGGCCCTTTTCGATCACGAGGAAGTCGGCAGCGAAAGCGCCGTGGGCGCGGGAGGCTCCTTCCTCGCCGACGTGCTCGACCGCATGGCTGCCGGGATGGGGCTGGACGACGAAGGCCTGCGCATGGCCCGGGCACGCAGCTTTCTGGTGAGCGCCGACATGGCGCATGCCTGGAACGCCAACTTTCCCGCCGCCTACGAGCCGGGGCACCGCCTGCAACTCAACGGCGGGCCGGCGATCAAACAGAACGCCAACCAGCGTTACGCCACCGGTGCCGATGGGGCTGCGCGCTTCGCCGAACTCTGCGCGGCGGTCGGCGTTCCCTGCCAGCGCTACGCGCATCGGGGAGATCTCGCCTGCGGCAGCACCATCGGCCCCCAGGTGGCGGCCCGCCTGGGCATACCCACGGTGGATGTCGGTACGCCGCTGCTCGCCATGCACAGCCTGCGGGAATCCGCCGGCGCCCGCGATCCGGCCTGGCTCACCGCAGCGCTCACGGAACATCTGCGCCGATGAGTCCCTTGCGGAGCGGGCGCGGGGTTCGCGCGACGGTGCCTGTAAGCCGCGTAGTCCGCCGCCCGGGACCCGATGCGTCCGACCCATGCCGCCGTCTCCCCGAGGGCTTTCCCGCCCTGGCCCTCGATCAGGTCTTCAACGGCGTCGTGCTGGGCTACGTCGTCTTCGAGCGCGGACGGGCGGTGGATTTCGTCCATCTCTACGTCAACGCGGGCCACCGGCGAATCACCCATCTACGCAACGTGGTGGGCCGTCGTCTTTGCGAATTGTTGCCCGAGTTTCCTGTCACCAACCCGGAGGTGCTCGCCGCGCTGGGGCGTGTGGCCGGCGGCGGCAACGCGGAAACCTTCGAGATGTTCGTTCCCGGCCTGGGCGAGTGGTACGGCGTCGCCCTGAGTTGCCCGCGGCCCGGGCAAGTGCTGGCGGTGTTCGACATCCTGACCGGTGCGAAGCGTCGCGAAGGCGAGTTGCGGCAGGCGCTCGACAGCCTCAAGCTCGCGCAGCGGGCGGCCGGCGCCGGAATCTGGACCTGGAACATGGTGAGCGGCGATCTCTCCTGGTCGGACGACTTCTTCCGCCTCTTCGGACTGGATCCGCGGCGGGAGCGGGCCAGCGTCGAATTGTGGCGCAGTGTCGTCCATCCGGAGGACCTGGCAGCCGCCGAAGCCCGGGTAGAGGAGGCTGTGGTTAGCGGAACCCTCGCGAACGAGCACCGTCTCCGGCTGCCCGACGGGCAGGTGCGCTGGATCGCCGTTCAGGGGGCCACCAGCTATGACACCGCCGGGAATCCGGTGGCCATGCGCGGCATCTGCATCGACATCACCGCCCGCAAGGCGGCGGAAGAAGCCGAGCGGCACGCGCTGGAGCGGGTCAAGGAGCTGGCTGCCAAGCAGTTCGTGGCCATCGAGGAAGAGAGGAAGACCCTTTCCCAGGAACTCCACGACGAGGTCGGCCAATCCCTCGCCGCCCTGCAATTCACCCTGGAGAGCCTGCGCCGCAAGCTGGCCGGCCTGCCGGCGGCGCTCAGCGACTTGCGCGCGGCGAACGCCATCGCCGCCGATCTGGTGGCGTTTACCAAGGATGTTTCCCGCCGTCTGCGCCCCCCCATTCTCGATGATCTCGGGCTGGCGGCCAGTCTGCGCTGGCATCTCGGCCAACTTTCCGGGGGCGGCCCGCCTCGCCTGCGGCTGGAGCAGTCGGTGGGGAGCCGCCGCTTTCGACCGCAGGTCGAACTCGCCGCCTTCCGCACCGTGCAGGAGGCGCTGACCAACGTCCTGCGCCACGCCCACGCTTCGGTCGTGGTGGTGGGGGTGTGGATGGAGGGCGGCGCCCTCATGCTCTGCATTCAGGACGACGGCGTCGGCTTCGACTGTCGCGAGGCCGAAGAACGCAGCCGCAAGCTCACCGCCCTGGGGCTCCTCGGCATGCGGGAACGGGCGGCAGGGGCCGGCGGCGAACTACGCATCGAAAGCGCGCCGGGCGCCGGGACCGCCGTTACCCTGCGCTTTGCCGAGCCGGGAGCGGTGATCTGACCGAACGGGCCGTCCCAAGCAAGGCTGCGCCCCCTCGGGGGGCCGGGGAGCGAAGCGACCCTGGGGGGCCGTCCACTCAGCGCTCCATGCCGGCCAGCACCCGTCCCAGGGCCTTGAGCTTGGCGCCCCAGCCGAGGCGCTCGTCGGCGAGGTCTTCGAGAAAATCGGAGAGGCGTTTGGAGCGCGCCACGGCAAAGAGCACCAGGGCAACGAAGCTGACGGTGGCGATGAGGCCGTGCAGGGTTTTTTCGGTCAGGCTGCCTTCTCCGAAGGGAATGATGTTCATCCCGAAGTAGCCGGTGGTCACCGTGGCGATGAGGCCCAGAATGGTTATCACCGTGAGCCGGACGACGGTGTTGGACTGCCGGCGCTGGGAGTCGCTGTCCAGGTACTGGGCCATTTCGCGAATTTCGTCACGCACCTCGTCGTAGAGGTCGTCGTTGCGCAGGTGACCGGCGCATAGCCGAAAGATGCCCTGCACGTGGGGGCGCTCGGAAATTTCGTGGAACCAGTAGCGATGGGTGAAGCGCAGAAAAGTCTCGAAATTGGCGCGGATGCGGCGTTTGAAACGGCGTACCGAGTCGTCGTCGCGGATATCGAGGTCATTCACCGCATCGACCAGAATGTCGGAAAAGACCAGCAGCGCCGCGCGGTGCAGGTGGGCGATCAGAAAGACCAGGAAATACTGGTGGCGGAACTGGGCGAGCACGCCGCGCTCGCCGTCGACGAAAAAAGGCTGGGCGGCGTCGCCGACCACGGTGAGGGTGTTGCCGGTGCACAGGAAGCGGGTGTTCGGGCCGGCGTCGGTGTCGTTCCAGAAGCGGTCCTGGCAATAGCGGCTCTCGAATTCGGCGACTGCGGGATCGTTGGCGGGCAGCGCCTCGTCCGGATGCAGGGTGGTGGCCAAGCCTATGCGCACCCAGTCCTCGCGGGAGAGACGGCGAGGAGTGTCCACGGCGAGGTAGGCGGTTACCGGCATGCGGTGATATTCGGTGAGACGGTAGCGCAGGTCGCCCGCCTCGTCGGAGTGAGAAAGCACCAGGGGCCGCAGGAGGCAGGCCCAGTGCTCGGAAATGCACGGACTGCGGTGGGCGCAGACGTAACTCATGAACTTGTCGCGGCGCCCGGCGTCGGAGCGGGCCAGGACGGTGCCGTCGGCTCCCAGCCATTCGGCAAGATGGGAGTTGTGCAAACCCTCGCCTTCCTCGTCCCAGCCGGAGGGGTAGGCGCGTCCGAAGCGAAAGAGCAGGTCGCGGGCCACGGCGAGAGGCATCTCGCCGGCCTTGACTTCCAGGTTGAGCAGGACAAGGTCGAGGTCGTGGAAAAAATAGAGATCGAGGTGCACCACTTCGAGGAGGAGCGGCTCCTGATCGCGTCGCAGGGTGATGCGCAAGCGGGCCACGTCCTGCCGGCGGAATACGTGCAGGGGCGAGGCGCCGGGGGGGTCGTCGGGGCGGGGCCTGCGGGAGCGGCCTTCGCCGTAGAGGAAGCGCTGCACGTAGGGCAGGAAGGAGACGAATTCACGGTAATGCCGCTCCTTGAAATCGCGGGCGTCGGCGGTGAATTCATCGTCCACGCGCCGCCAGGGCGATTGCGCCAGGCCAGCCTCGAACACTTCCCAATGGCGGCCCTCGGTTTGCTCGTCGATGGGCTCCAGTTGCAGGGGCCACACCAGATTGGCGCGAAACTGGCGGACGGTGGGGGCGGTCGGGGAGGGCGCGGTGGCGTTCACGGGCGTCCGTTCGGCAGGGCGGGAAGGATGCCGAAGTGTAACCGAAGCCCCGCTGGAACGCCGCGCCGAGCGGCGTTAGACTGGCGGCTCTTCAGCGCGGGCGGGAACTGATGGGCGCAAACGGGGGATTGCGGCGGGCGGTAAGGCTGGGGGGGCGTGCGATTCGCGGAGCAGTCGCAGCCTTCGCACTGCTTGCCTGCACAGCGACGCTCCCGGCCGGGGCTGGCGAAGCGCGTCAGGTACTCATCCTCAACTCCTACCACGCCGGCTACAAGGGTTCCGACGATCTCGTGGAGGGAATTCGTGCCTCCCTCGCCGACGTCCCCGACCTGACCGTCAAGGTCGAGCACCTGGACAGCAAGGAATTTCACGGCGAGGTGCACGACCGGCAGGTGTTGGAGACCCTGCGGCAGAAGTATGCGCGGCATCCCTACGATTTGTTGGTGACCGTCGATGACTACGCCTTCGATCTCGTCGAGCGGCATCGTGACGCACTTTTCGGCGCGCTGCCGGTGGTGTTTTGCGGTACCAACTATTTCGATCCCCGGCGCATCGCCGGGCGCGCCGATTTTCACGGCATCGACGAACGCCCCAGTTTCGCGGATACGCTGGAACTGATCCTGCGTCTGCATCCCGGAACCCACCGCATCGTCGCCCTGCGCGACGATACGGAAACCGGGCGCCGCAACGGCGAGGCCTTCGAGGCCGCCGCCGCGCCCTTCGCTGGGCGTGTCGAAATCGTGCAGCGGGCTGGGCTTTCCCTAGAAGCGATGCTGCGCGAGGCGGAGCGCTTCGCCGCGGGGGTGGTGGTGGTTTATTTCGCCTCCGTGGTGATCGACCGGGAAGGCCTGCCGCTCTCCAGCAACGCCGCGTTGGAGCGCCTCGCCGCGGTGACCCGGGTACCGATCTACGGCGGCTGGCAGTTCAGCCTGGGGCACGGCATCGTCGGCGGGCGGCTGGTTGACTTGCGCGAGCACGGCCGGGAGGCCGGTCGCCTGGCCGCTCGCCTGTTGCGGGGGGAGAAGCCGCGGAGCAGGCCGGTGGTGCTCCCCAGCCCCAATCCGTATCTGTTCGACCATAGGCAGTTGATCCGTTTCCGGATTTCCGGCGACGAGCTTCCGCCCGGTAGCCAGGTCATCCTGCGCCCGCCGACCTTCCTCGAAAAGCATCGCTTCGCCCTGCTCACGCTGCTTTCCGTGGTCCTCGCCGGCACGGTGCTGTTCACCTTCCTGAGGCTGCTCGCCAGCCGTCACGCCTTACGCAAATCGCAGGAGAAGTTTGCGAGCATTTTCCGCACGACACCGGATCTGATCGTGATCAGCGAGCGTGAGAGCGGGCGATTCCGCGAAGTCAACGACGCCTTCGAGTCCGTCCTGGGTTACTCCGCCGCCGAGGCGGTCGGACGCACGTCGCTCGAACTGGGGACCTGGGCGACTCCGGAAGACCGTCAGCGCATGTTGGAGGCCCTGGGCGGCCGAGACCGCCTGATGAATCACGAGACCCGCTTCCGCCGCAAGGACGGCGAGGTCTTCGACGCCATGATGTCCCTGGCCGAAATTCGCATCGACGACGTGTCCTGCCTGGTGGTCTGCGCTCGCGACATCACTGCCCGCAAAGCGGCCGAGGCCGAGCTTGCCGCGTACCGTCGCCATCTGGAAGCCCTGGTGGCCGCGCGGACGGCAGAGCTGACCGCGGCGCACGCCCGGCTGATGGATTTTGCCTTCGTGATGGATCACGCCGGTATCGGCGTCCACTGGGTCGACGCCGCCAGCGGCCGCTTTCTCTACGTCAATGCGCATGGGGCCGCGATGCTGGGCTATTCCGCCGAGGACATGCTGGCGCTCGATCTGCCGGCGATCGATGCCGGGCTTCCAAGCGCCGACTTCGCGGCCGCCCTGGAGCGTCGCTTCGCGGGAGATAGCGCCCATTACGACAGCGAGATGCTGGCCCGTGACGGTCGCCGCGTGCCGGTGGAAGTGGTCGCCTATCGGTTGCCGGGCGGCGAGGGGCTCCAAGGGCGCTTCATCGCTTTTCTGACCGATCTGAGCCCGCGCAAGGAGAGTGAACGCATCCTGCGGGCAGCGAAGGACGCTGCCGAAGCGGCTACGCTCGCCAAGAGCGCCTTCCTCGCCAACATGAGCCATGAGATTCGCACCCCGATGAATGGCATTCTTGGCATGGTTCATCTGCTGCGCCGTTCAGGGGTGAGCCGGGAACAGGGCGAGCGCCTCGCCAAAATCGAAATTGCCGGCAACCATCTGCTGGAAATCATCAGCACCATTCTCGATCTTTCCAAGATCGAGGCCGGCCGCTTCGAGTTGGAGGAGGCCGACGTGGATATTGCCGCGCTGGTGGCGGAGAGCGTCGCCATGGTGCAGGAGCGCGCCCGGGCAAGGCATCTGACCATCGTCACCGAGGTCGCCTCGCCCGGGCCCCTGTGCGGCGACCCGATGCGCCTGCGGCAGGCCCTGCTCAACTACCTGGGCAACGCGATCAAATTTGCCGACCACGGCCGTATCGTCCTGCGGGTAAGCGCGGAAGGGGAAGAGGACGGCGTCGTGCTTATACGCGTTTGTGTTTCCGACAGCGGCATCGGCATCGCTCCAGACGTTCTGCCCCGTCTGTTCGGCGCCTTCGAGCAGGCCGACAACTCGACGACGCGCAAATACGGGGGGACCGGGCTGGGGCTCGCCATCACCCGCAAGCTGGCCGAACTGATGGGGGGCGAGGTGGGCGTTGAGAGCGTTTTCGGTTCCGGCAGCACCTTCTGGTTCACCGCCCGCCTGCGGCGCGCCCGGGGTGCTCCGGGAAACCCCCAGGTCGTGCCCGAAGTGCCCCTCGAGGCGCGCTTGCTCGACCGCTTCGGGGGCCGGCGCATCCTCCTGGTCGAGGACGAGATCATCAATCGGGAAGTCACTCTGAGCCTCCTGGGCGACGTGGGCCTGGTTGCCGACATCGCCGAGGACGGTGTAAAGGCGGTCAGTCAGGCCACCAACCACCGCTACGACCTCATTCTCATGGACGTGCAGATGCCCAATATGGACGGCCTGGAAGCGACACGCCGCATTCGTGCCACTCCCGGCGGCGAGGCGATCCCCATCCTGGCCATGACCGCCAACGCCTTCGCCGAGGACGAGGCGCGCTGCCGCGAGGCCGGCATGGATGGCTTCATCGCCAAGCCGGTGGAGCCCGACCTGCTGTTCGCGAATCTCATGGAGTGGCTGGAGCGCGGCGGGCGGGGACAGTAGTCAGTCACGCAGATTCCGCTATGTTCGGCGCGCCCCGCATCCCCGTTCGCTTTGTCGCTCATCCTCGCCATAGCCGGGCTATGGCTGCGGTTCGCTTCGCACGATCAGGGCGCGGATGCGCGCCTCGGCATCCACGCGAATCTACCTGACTGACTAGTAGGAGCGCTTAGGTTGCGCGGCGCCGCAACGGGTGCAGAAGGCCGATACCGGTCAGGAGGAGCGCCAGGGCACCAGGCTCCGGAATGGCTCGTAGCCGGATCAACTGATCGTCTCCGCTCGTGGGATGCTGCACGTTGACGTACGCGACATGGGAGTCGAATTTGTCGAAGTAAAGGCCGGTTGGCTCGGCACCGAGGGTGGACAGCGAAGCCCAGCGGCCCACCGCCTCTCCAATGCCGTCGTCGTCAATATCTTGCAGGAACCAGATGTCCGCGCGGCCGCCGTCTTGGTCCTCGACAATGTAGATGTTGCCTTCCGCATCGATGGCAAGGTTGTCCGGATTGCTCCAGGCGCTGCCCACGGCAAGTCCGGTTGCCAAATCCCCAAAGGTGTTGTCAGCCGCAAGTTTGACGGTATTCGTGCCGAGATCCAGCGAATAGACGCGGCCCCGTCCATTGCTCGCGTTGGCATCGTTGTCGGAGTCGGTGGTGGTGAAATAGATCTGTTCGTGCCCATTGGCCAGCACCTTGATCTCCAGGTCTTCCGGGCGGTTGAAGCCTGTTGCTCCGACAGCTCTTGCGCTTGCGCGGCCGTCGATGGTTCCGTCCGTCAGCACGACGGATAGACCGGCGAGCGCACGTCCCTGGGTGTCGGTAATGGCAACCCAGGTCGCGCCGCCAGTGATGGCGGCGCCGTTGTTGCCTTCCAGCTGTCCGCCGTTGCCCACCTTGAGCACGTAGGTCTGACCTTCCGCGAAGTACTCGGCGCCCGACTTTGCGTCAGGCTTGGCGGAGACGTACCTGTATATCGTGCCGCCATTCAGTTCGTCGACGAAGTACAGGTTGTTGCCCTGGTCGAAGGCCAGTCCTTCATGGGAGACCCGCGGAATCACCGTACGCTGCACGAGATCTCCGCCATTGGCCGTCGCGGTCGTGGGGTTGGTGAGCTCGAAGAGCCGGCCCTTGGTGCTGCCCGTGCCCCAGGATTCCTCAGCGGTGAGGTAGGTTCCCCAAGGGGTCCAGCGGGAGGCATCGCCGGACACGAAGCCCTGGGTACCAGGGGCGACGATGGTTACGGTGCGCGTGTTGTAGTTGGGGTCGCGCAAATCCACGCGTTGGACACCGCCCAGGCTTGTCTCGAAGGGCATGAACAGATAGCGGCCTGCGCTCGGGCCATTCTCGTTGGCGGTGATCATGTCCCAGTTGCCGGAATTGGAGCCGGGAGTCAGGGAAAGTTGGTTGGCCCGGTTGGCGAACGCCGTCTGGCTGAAATGGCTGGAGGACAGCTTGAACGGCGCGCTCTCCGGCAGACTGCCGGCAGCGGCGCCTGAAGTCATGGGCGTGAAGGTCGAGAAAGGGGTCAGTCCCGCCTGAACGGGCGCGGCGACAAAGGAAAGAAGCGCAACGAGACTCGCGGCGCGCGTGGAAATAAGCATGAAAGGGACTCCTGGAACGAGTGGGTAAATGGGTGCAGGAGTCGCTATCTTGAACAGGCGGTGTTACTCGCTGATGTTACGGATATTTCACCGCGCCGAGCCGGCATAAAAAAGGCGATGGGTTTGCCGTCGCCATATAGTGCGTCACGGGGCCCGGCGGTGAGTGGTCACTTTTTGCGTGGCGGCGGAACGTCCGTGCAAGTGCCCCGGGTGACTTCTGCCGCCATGCCGACGGTTTCCCCCAGCGTCGGCGGGTGGATGGTCTTGCCGATATCGACGGCGTCGCAGCCTATCTCGATGGCCACGCAGATTTCGCGGATCATGTCGCCGGCAGAAGGTCCGATGATGGCGCCGCCGATGATCCGGTGCGTCTCGGCGTCGAAGATCAGTTTGTGAATCCGGTGTCGGCGCCGCTGTTAGCGGAGCTCGCAATTGGAACGTGCTGGAAATTGAATCTTGATACCGTGACCTTGCGGCCAGCTTGCTTGCCGTGTTTCTGGGTGACCCCGACTTAGGAGACTTCCGGATGGGAGTAGGCCACGCCGGGGATTGCCTGGGTGTCGAAGGCGGCCTTGTGGTCGGGCGACTTCTGGGCTGGCGGACCAAATCGCCGATGGCGAGAATGTACGGCAGGTCGGTGCGCTGCTGCGCACCCCGGGATGAAGCCCCGTTTGATGACGAAGACGTCCTTTTTCTCGGCGGCGGTGTTCTTGCCGTTGGGCGCGCTGCCGGCAGAGCAGGACGTGTTTCAGGTAGCCGACGCGAGTTGCCGTTCAAATAATATGAATGTATTGCGCCCTTTTTCCTTGGCGACGTACATCGCCCCATCGGCTTGTTCAAGGAGGTCGTCAATGGTGGTCAATGATTCTCCAAGCAGCGTGGCGCCAATGCTTGCTGTGTGGCTGAAGTGTTGCCCTTCAATCAGGAATGGCCTCGCGAATTCAGCAAGAATTTTGTTGCCAATTTCAGTCAATTGCGTTCGGGCATTGTGCGAGTTGGGGTCCAGTGATTCCAGCATGATGATGAATTCGTCACCTCCCCAGCGGGAAACCGTATCGCACTGACGGACGCAGGATTGCAGGCGCTGGGCAACTTCCTTGAGCAGGGAGTCGCCGGCGGCATGACCAAGGGTGTCATTGACCTGCTTGAAGTGGTCCAAGTCAATGAACATCAAGGCCAGACTCTGCTTGTTCCGCACGTTGAGAGCCAACGCGTGCTGAATCCGCTCAACCAGAAGCGAGCGGTTGGGCAGCCCGGTCAGTCCGTCGTAGAAGGCCAGAGTCCTGATCTGTTCGTCAATTTTTTTGCGCTCCGTAATGTCAAAGTGAGTTCCGACATAGTGCGTGATGTTGCCAGACGCATTTCGGACCGCGGAGATGGTCAGGAATTTTGGATAAATCTCGCCATTCTTACGGCGATCCCAAATTTCACCCTGCCAGGCGCCGGTATTCAGGATGGCTTGCCACATTGCACGATAGAACGCTGCGTCGTGGTGGTCAGATTTCAATATGCTGGGTTTTCTGCCGATTAATTCTTCGGCACTGTAACCCGCACATTCTGTGAACGCCTTGTTGACACGAACGATAACGCTGTTGGCGTCGGTGACGAGTTGAGGTACTTGCGATTCGAAGACTGTTGCGGCGATTCGTTGTTCGGCTTCGGACTCCTGCAGCTTTTCGTATTGCGCCCGGATCAATCTGTCCGCTCGATGAACGATGATGTAAAGCATTCCGTAGAGCAGGCAAAGCGATACGACGGTAGCGATGGTCAGGAGCCTGGCTTGCTTCTCTATGTATTGAACCCAGTCGGTGACATCACTGTAGACCTCAAGGACTCCTTCCACGGGGCTATCCTTGTCGGCCTGCAGGGCAACGTAACTGGACAACAGGTCGCGATCGACGATTTCCTTGTCGAAAGCGCTGAAGCGCTCGCGGTGTGTCAATTCGCTCATGGGCCGGCCGTTGGCCGCAGCGAGAAAACCGGCATTTTCCTTGTTGTTCTTGCCAATCTGGGACGGGTCGGTGGAAAAAATCGTCCTTCCGTCCAGGTCGTACAACTTGACCTTGACCACGCGCGTGTGGCGCATGGTCCTGATCACCGATTGGTGCATCTCGGCGATACCCGGATACGAACGCAGAGCCTCTGTCTCAAGCGGCTTGGCGGCGGTCGAAAGCTGGCGATACTCCGGAAGGAGGGAGTTGGCGAAAGTGTGCGTCAGTGCAACATGGTTGCTCTCGCCGAGGTCGAGCAGTTGCGATCTTTCTACCTGATCATGCAGTGCTCCCAGCAAGGTGGTCGTCGCGACGACCGCAATCAGACTGGTTACGGAAAAATGTCTCAGGAGCGGAAACATCTGCTGCGGCTCAAGTTTCACTGAATCTCCCGGCAAATGATCAATGGTGAAATTGCGAGTTCCGTCTTCAGATCAGCACGCTCACAAACAGTCGTTCCGACTTTGAAGCACCCTACTCAGTAAGGCGCCATCGAATTTTAGACTATTACTTAGAGCATACATACCTGATGGTTGGTCGAGGGGTGAGCGGAAAAAATACCTATTAATATCATTGTGTTGCAATCCTGCTTGCGCACTCAGCCAGGGGCTGTCTTCGTGCAGATCCCGGCTGCTTGAGCCGATCCAACCAGTGTTTGTATCCGTATCGACGACACCAATCGTCTTGTCTCATGGGTGGATGGCGCCGATCTGCTGATTCACGCATGCCACTATCACTGCGACCGCTAGACAGGCACCCGTCCTTGCAGTGGCGGAAGATTCGCGTTGCCCAACGGGTATTCCATAGGACCACGAACGAGCGGGCCGAACCCCACTTGCGTGGGACTCGGCCCGTTTTTCGGTGCCCTATGCGATTCAGTAGCGCACTGGGTTCGCGTGCTATTTCCGCTTCATTGGCGGCAAATCCGTGCAAGTGCCGTGGGCGACCTCTGCCGCCATGCCGACGGTTTCCCCAAGCGTCGGGTGCGGGTGGATGGTCTTGCCGATATCGACGGCGTCGCAGCCCATCTCGATGGCCAGGCAGATTTCACCGATCATGTCGCCTGCCGAAGGTCCGACGATGGCGCCGCCGATGATCCGGTGCGTCTCGGCGTCGAAGATCAGCTTGGTGAAACCATAGTCGGCACCGTTGGCGATGGCGCGCCCGGACGCCGCCCAGGGGAATTTTGCCGTCTCGACCTTGCGGCCTTCCTGCTTGGCCTGTTCCTCGGTGACCCCGACCCAGGCCACTTCGGGATGAGTGTAGGCGACTCCCGGGATGACCTGCGCATCGAAGGCAGCCTTGTGACCGGCGGCCACTTCGGCCGCCACGTGGGCTTCGTGGACCGCCTTGTGGGCCAGCATGGGTTGGCCGACGATGTCGCCGATGGCGAAGATGTGGGGCACGTTGGTGCGCTGCTGGGCATCCACCGGGATGAAGCCGCGCTCGGTGACGACCACACCCGCCTTCTCGGCGGCGATCTTCTTACCATTGGGCGAGCGGCCGGCGGCCTGCAGGATCATGTCGTAGCGCACGGCTTCTGCGTTGGGGGTGCCCGAACTGGCGTCGGCTCCCTCGAACTTGACCCACAGGCCGTCGTCCCTGGCGTCCACCGCCACCGTCTTGGTTTTCAGCATGATGCGTTCGAAGCGGTGGGCGTTCTGCTTCTCCCAGACCTTCACGGCGTCGCGGTCGGGCCCTTGCATCAGGCCATCCAGCATTTCCACCACGTCGACCTTGGCGCCCAAGGTGGAGTAAACGGTGGCCATCTCCAGGCCGATGATGCCGCCGCCGATGACCAGCATCTTCTTGGGGACGAAGCGCAACTCGAGCGCGCCCGTCGAATCGACGACGCGCGGGTCGCGGGGGATGAAGGGGAGATGGACGGCGGCCGAACCGGCGGCGATGATGCACTGCTTGAACCGGATGATCTTCTTGCCGCCCGACTTGTCCTGGGCGCTGCCCGTGGTTTCCTCCACCTCGATGTGCTGCGGGTCGAGGAAGGCACCGTAGCCGCGCACGACCTCGACCTTGCGGCCCTTGGCCATGCCGGCCAGGCCGCCGGTCAGCTTGCCAACCACCTTGTCCTTGTGGGTACGCAACTTGTCGATGTCGACCTGGGGTGGCGCGAAACTGACGCCTAGATCGCCGGCGTGATTCGCTTCGTCGATGATTTCGGCGACGTGCAGCAGGGCCTTGGACGGAATGCAGCCAACGTTGAGACAGACGCCGCCCAAGGTGGCGTAGCGCTCGACGATGATGGTCTTCAGCCCCAGGTCGGCGGCGCGAAAGGCCGCCGAGTAGCCGCCGGGGCCGGCGCCGAGGACCAGCATGTCGCATTCCATGTCGGCCGCGCCACCATGGCTGGCGGCAATCGGCGCCGATACCGGGGCGGCGGCCGGCGCGGGCGCTGCCGCCTGCGGTGCTGGAGTGGCCGCAGTGGCACCGGCCTCCACCTTGATCAGCAGCGCCCCCTCGCTGACCTTGCTGCCGACGGCGACCAGCACTTCCTTGACCGTGCCGGCGACGGTGCTCGGCACATCCATGGTGGCCTTGTCGGATTCCAGGGTGCAGATGGCGTCGTCGACCTTGATGGCATCGCCGACCTTGACGAACAGGTCGATGACCGGCACGTCGGAGAAATCGCCAATATCCGGGACTTTGACTTCAACGAGACTCATGGTCATTCCCCTTTAGACGATCATGCGGCGCATGTCGGCCAGCAGTTCGGCGACATAGACGTTGAAGCGGGTGGCCAGCGCGCCGTCGATGACGCGGTGGTCGGCGGTCAGCGACAGCGGCAGGGTGAGGCGCGGCACGAATTGCTTGCCGTCCCACACCGGCTTCATGGCCGACTTGTTGACGCCGAGGATGGCGACTTCGGGCGCATTGACGATGGGCGCGAAGTAGGTGCCACCGATACCGCCCAGGCTGGAAATGGTGAAGCAGGCGCCGGACATGTCGGCCGGCTTCAGCTTGCCGTCGCGGGCCAGCTTGGCCAGTTCGCCGGTTTCCTTGGCGATTTCGAAGACGCCCTTCTTGTCGGCGTTTTTGACGACCGGAACGACCAGACCGTTGGGGGTGTCGGCCGCGAAGCCGATGTTGAAATACTTCTTCAGCACCAGATTGTCGCCGTCGAGGGAGGCGTTGAATTCCGGGAAGCGCTGCATGGCCTTGACGCAAGCCTTGATCAGGAAGGCGAGCATGGTCAGCTTGTTGCCGGACTTCTCGTTTTCCTTGTTGAGCTGGACGCGGAAGGCTTCGAGATCGGTGATGTCGGCATCTTCGTGATAGGTCACGGCCGGGATCATCACCCAGTTGCGGGAGAGGTTCTGGCCGGAAATCTTCTTGATGCGGGAGAGCGGCTTGACCTCGATCTCGCCGAACTTGCTGAAATCGACCTTAGGCCAGGGCAGCAGATCGAGCACGCCGCCGCCGGTGACGCCACCCGAGGCGGAAGCCACGGGGCCGGAGATGGCACCCGTCATCACGCCCTTGACGTACTTCGTCAGGTCTTCCTTGAGGATGCGACCCTTGGGGCCGGAGGCGGTCACCTTGGAGAGGTCGATGCCGAGTTCCCGGGCATAGGCGCGGACCGACGGCGAGGCGTGGACCTTGCTGCCAGGGGGCAGGGCGGGGGCCGGGGCGGCGGGGGCGGCTCTTGCTCCTCCCCCTTCAAGGGGGAGGGTGGGAGGGGGATGGGGTATGGCGGTCGGGGCTTTCGACCCATCCCCACCCTGGCCCTCCCCTTGAAGGGAAGGGGAAGATGCAGCGGCAGCGCCGCTTTCGACCTTGATCAGCAGGGCGCCCTCGCTGACCTTGGACCCGAGTTGCACCAAGACTTCCTTGACCACGCCGGCGGCGGTGGAAGGCACATCCATGGTGGCCTTGTCGGATTCGAGGGTGCAGATGGCGTCATCCACCTTGATGCTGTCGCCGACCTTCACGAAGAGGTCAATGACCGGCACGTCGGAGAAGTCGCCGATATCGGGCACCTTGACCTCAACCAAGCCGCCGGTCGGGGCAGGTGCGGCAGACGCTACGGGTGCGGCAGCGGGGGGCTGAACGGCGGTCGGCGCAGGGGCGGCTGGTTGCGGTGCTTGAGCAGCGGCAGCGCCGCTTTCCACCTTGATCAGCAGCGATCCTTCGCTGACCTTTGATCCGACCTGGACCAGCACTTCCTTGACCGTGCCGGCGACGGTGCTCGGCACGTCCATGGTAGCCTTGTCGGATTCGAGGGTGGCGATGGCGTCGTCGACCTTGATGCTGTCGCCGACCTTCACGAACAGGTCGATGACCGGCACGTCGGAGAAATCGCCGATATCGGGGACTTTGACTTCGATGAGTTGGCTCATGGTCGTCTCCCCCTTAAACCGCCATCGGATTCGGCTTGGCCGGATCCAGCTTGTATTTGACCAGGGCGGCGGCAACCTTCTCGCGCTCGATCTTGCCTTCGTCGGCCAGAGCCTTCAAGGCCGCCAGGGTCACCCAGTGGCGATCCACCTCGAAATGGTGGCGCAGCTTCTCGCGGGTGTCGGAGCGGCCGAAGCCGTCGGTACCCAGGGTCAAATAGGTGCCCTTGACGAAGGGGCGAATCTGCTCGGCGAACAGCTTGACGTAGTCCGTCGCGGCGATCACCGGGCCTTCGCACTTGCCATCGCTCCCGGCGAGCTTCTGCTCGACGTGGGAGAGTTTCGGCGCTTCGAGCGGGTGCAGCAGGTTCCAGCGGGCGACATCCTGACCATCGCGGGCCAGTTCGTTGAAAGACGGGCAGCCCCAGATATCCGCTTCGACGCCCCAGTCGGCCTTGAGCAGGTCGGCGGCGGCGATGACCTCGCGGAAGATGGTGCCGGAACCCAGCAACTGGACCCGGGGTCCCTTGCTCTTGCCGCCCTGGCGGAAGGCGTACATGCCCTTGATGATGTCCGCCTCGGCGCCGGCCGGCATGTCCGGGTGCTCGTAGTTCTCGTTCATCACCGTCAGGTAATAGAAGACGTCTTCCTGCTCGACGTGCATGCGGCGCAGGCCGTCCTGGACGATGACCGCGACTTCGAACTGGAAGGTCGGGTCGTAGGAAACGCAGTTGGGTACCAGGTTGGCCAGGATGTGGCTGTGGCCGTCCTCGTGCTGCAGGCCTTCGCCGTTCAAGGTCGTGCGGCCGGCGGTGCCGCCCACCAGGAAGCCCCGGGCGCGCTGGTCGCCAGCCGCCCAGACCAGGTCCATGACCCGTTGCAGACCGAACATCGAGTAGCAGATGTAGAAGGGGATGGTCTGCACGTTATGCACGGAGTAGGCCGTGGCGGCAGCGATCCAGTCGCTCATGGCGCCGGCTTCGTTGATGCCTTCCTGCAGTACCTGGCCGCTCTTCGATTCCTTGTAGAACATCAGCTGGTCGTGGTCTTCCGGCACATAGTTCTGGCCCTGCTGGTTCCAGATGCCCACGGCGCGGAACATGCCTTCCATGCCGAAGGTGCGCGACTCGTCGGGCACGATGGGCACCACATTCTTGCCGACCTGCTTGTCCTTCAAGAGCATGTTCATGATGCGCACCACGGCCATGGTGGTGGAAAGTTCGCGGCCTTCGCCGGAGGCCTTCAGCAAGGCGGCGAAGGCGTCGAGGCCGGGCACGACCAGCGGGGCAGCCTTGCGCCGGCGCTGGGGCAGGAAGCCGCCCAGATCCAGGCGGCGCTGGCGCATGTACTGGCATTCCGGCGAATCCTCGGCGAACTTGAGGTAGGGCAGGGCGTCGAGCTGGTCGTCGGGCACCGGCAGGCCGAAACGGTCACGGAAGCGGCGGATCGCCTCGTGGTCGAGCTTCTTCTGCTGGTGGGAGATGTTCATGGCCTCGCCGGCCTGGCCCATGCCGAAGCCCTTGATGGTCTTGGCCAGGATCAGGGTGGGGGCGCCCTTGTGCTCGGTGGCCGCCTTGTAGGCGGCGAAGATCTTGAAGATGTCGTGGCCGCCCCGGTTCAGCTGCCAGACCTCGTCGTCGGTCCAGTCGGCGACCAGTTCCTTCAGTTCCGGCGTGTTGAAGAAATACTCACGTACATAGGCGCCGTTCTTGGCCTTGAAGGTCTGGTACTCGCCGTCTACGCATTCCATCATGCGCTTCTTCAAAATGCCCTTCTTGTCGCGGGCGAAGAGGGCGTCCCAGTGGGTACCCCAGATCAGCTTGATGACGTTCCAGCCGGCGCCGCGGAATTCGGCTTCGAGCTCCTGGATGATCTTGCCGTTGCCACGCACCGGGCCGTCCAGGCGCTGCAGATTGCAGTTGATGACGAAGACCAGGTTGTCGAGTTGCTCGCGGCCGGCCATGCCGATGGCGCCCAGGGACTCGACCTCGTCGGTCTCGCCGTCGCCGAGGAAGGCCCAGACCTTGCGCTTTTCCGCCTTGGTGGCGTCGATGAGGCCGCGGGAGGCCAGATACTTCATGAAGCGGGCTTGATAGATGGCCTGGATGGGGCCCAGGCCCATGGAGACGGTGGGGAACTGCCAGAAGTCCGGCATCAGCCAGGGGTGCGGGTAGGAGGAAATGCCCTTGCCGCCGGTCTCCTGGCGGAAGTTGTCCATCTGCTCCTCGGTCAGGCGGCCGAGCATGAAAGCCCGGGCGTAGACGCCGGGCACCGAGTGGCCCTGGAAGAAGATCAGGTCGCCGTCGTGCTCGGCGCTGGGGGCGTGCCAGAAGTGGGAGAAACCCACGTCGTAGAGGGCCGCGGCGGAAGCGAAAGAGGCGATGTGGCCGCCGACGTTGGTGTCCTTGTTGGCGCGCACCACCATGGCCATGGCATTCCAGCGGATGTAGGAGTGCAGCTTGATCTCCAGGTCGGCGTCGCCGGGGTATTTCGGCTGCTGGTCGGCGGGAATGGTATTGATGTATTCGGTGTTGGCCGAGTAGGGGATGTCGATGCCGTCCTCGCGGGCCTGCGATATCAGCGTCTCGATCAGGTAGTGGGCGCGCTCGGCGCCTTCCTGGGCAATGACGCCTTCCAGGGCTTCGACCCACTCACGGGTCTCCTGGGGATCGGCGTCAGCGGCGTTGACGGGGGCTTGGTCTGCCATGGTGGGTCTCCTCCTGTGGATCTGAATTTTGTCGGACCGGGTGGGTGCGACAACTCTAACGCCAGGTTTCCGCCCCGGGTAGGTCCGGAAAGCCATGTGGTTTCACATAGTAAAATATGAATTCGCATGGTGCAATAGTGGATATCCCTTAGTGGCGCGGCGGGCGGGCGCCAGCGGCTTCCTCCACTCGTAATAAATTACATTAAGTCTTCATATTGAAACGTTGATTTTTAAGGAGAAAAAACACAAACAATCTGTCGCGAAAAGTGCCGTAAGTCCTTGTCTCGACAACAAAAAATCCCTGTTTGGCCCTTGACTGCCCAAAAACCATGCCCTAAAGTGGGAGAACGTGTCGAAAAGTGGGAAAAAAGGGGGGCGGGTGTTCGAGGGTGCGGCGGCGTTGAATCTGGATGCGAAGGGGCGGCTGGCCATTCCGGCCCGCCACCGGGACGCGCTCCTGGCCGCCGGCGAAGGCTCCCTGGTCCTGACGGCGCATCCCCATCGCTGTCTGCTGCTCTATCCCGCGCCGGCCTGGCAGCCCATCCGGGATCAGGTGCTGTTGGCCTCCACCCTCGATCCCAAGGCGGGGCCGGTCAAACGGGTTCTGGTCGGTAATGCGCGCACCGAAGAGCTCGATTCCGCCGGCCGCCTGCTCGTGGCGCCGGAGCTGCGCGCCTACGCCCATTTCGAAAAAACCGTCTACCTGGTGGGGATGGGCAACCACTTCGAAATCTGGAGCGAGGCCGGCTGGCAGCAGCAGAACGATCTGGCCGCGGAAGTTCTCTCCGGCGAATTGCCGACCGGCCTTGGAGCTCTGGTGCTGTGATGCAGAGGTTCGGCCGCCCGGCTCGCGGTTGCACAGGGGCAGGGCGGAAACGCGCGGCCCGCATGCTCGATGCCTACCAACGCGCTGCCAGGGTCACGGCATGAGCGGCGGACACATCACGGTGCTCCTCGGTGAAGCCGTGGACAGCCTTGCCGTGAAGGCGGAAGGCGCCTACATCGATGCCACCTTCGGGCGCGGCGGCCACAGCCGCGCCATTCTTTCCCGTCTTGGCGAGCGCGGTCGCTTGCTCGCCCTGGACCGCGACCCGCAGGCCATCGCCGCAGGCGAGGCCATCAACGATCCCCGCTTTCGGCTGGCGCACGCGGCATTTGGCGATATCGCCATGGCAGCTGCGGAGGCCGGGTTCGAGGCGGCGGACGGCGTGCTGTTTGACGTAGGGGTGTCGTCACCCCAAATCGACGACGAGGAGCGGGGGTTCAGCTTCCGCCACGATGCGCCCCTCGACATGCGGATGGACACCACCCGCGGCGAGACGGCGGCGGAATGGCTGGCGCGGGCCGACGAGCGAGACATCATGGAGGTGATAAGAAACTATGGCGAAGAACGGTTTGCTGTCCAGATTGCAAAGAAGGTTGTGGCTGCTCGGAGCGAACAAGCTCTTGTCACAACAGGCCAGTTCGCGGCCCTTGTACGCTCGGCCGTGCGCACCCGTGAGCCAGGGCAGGACGCGGCGACGCGCAGCTTTCAAGCTCTACGGATTCATATCAATCAGGAACTCCGCCAGCTTGAGGTAGCCCTGCCGCAAGCCTGTGACCTGCTCAAGCCGGGCGGCCGCCTGGTGGTCATCGCCTTCCATTCCCTGGAAGACCGTATCGTCAAGCGTTTCCTGCGCGGGCGCGCCGCGCCGGACGTGCTGCCCAAGGGGCTCCCCCTGCGGGCCGACCAGCTTCCGCGTCCCGTTCTGCGTCTGGTGGGCAAGGCTGAGCGGCCGGGAGCGGCGGAGGTGGAGGCCAATCCGCGGGCTCGCAGCGCGGTCATGCGCGTGGCAGAAAAGCTCTGATGCTGCGGATCAACGTGATTCTCCTCATGCTTCTTGTTGCCTTCGCCCTGCTGGCAGTGACCTCCCAGCACCGGGCCCGCAAGCTCTTCCAGGAGCTGGAGGCGGAGCAGGAGCGCGTGCGGCAACTGGACGTGGAATTCGGCCAACTGCAATTGGAGATGTCTACCTGGGCCACCCATCCGCGCATCGAGGAAATTGCCCGCGAACGTCTGCGCATGCGCCTGCCCGACAGCGGGCCGCACCCGGTGGATGGTACGCGGCGCGCGCCGGCCGCCACAGCGGGGAGGGGGCACTGATGGTTGTGCGTCGCCGCGGTCACACAGCCCACCGCTACGCCGAGAGTCCGGTGCTGCAACTCGCGCTCCAGGGCTGGCGCTCCCGCCTGGCGGGAATTTTCCTCATGGTCGCCTTTGCGGCGCTCGCCGGGCGTGCCTTCTATCTGCAGATCGTCGATACCGATTTCCTGCAAGGCAAGGGGGAGTCGCGCTACCTGCGGGACATCGAGGTCTCCGCTTCGCGGGGTCGTATCGTGGACAGGAACGGCGACCTCCTGGCCGTGTCGACGCCGATGAAGTCGATCTGGGCCATTCCCGCCGATGCGCGCACGATGCCCCTCGACCAGAAGCGGATCCTGGCCGGTCTGCTGGAAGTTCCGCTGCGCGAGGTCGACGGCCGTTTGGCGAGCGACAAGGGATTCGCCTTCCTGAAACGGCAGGTGCCCCCCGAGGTCGCCGATCGCATCGCGGCCATGAAGCTCCCCGGCGTGCATCAGGAAAGGGAATATCGCCGCTACTATCCCTCCGGCGAAATGACCGCCCATCTGGTCGGCTTCACCGGGGTCGACGACAAGGGCCTGGAAGGGGTCGAACTCGCCTTCCAGAAAAGCCTCGAAGGACGCTCCGGCAGTCGCAGCGTCATCAAGGATCGCAAGGGACATATCGTCGAGGACGTGGGCGCCCTGAAGCCGCCCCAGGACGGCCGCGACATCCGTCTCGCCCTCGATTCCAAGATCCAGTACCTGGCCTATGCTCACCTCAAGGCTGCCGTCGCCGAGCACAAGGCGCGGGCCGGCGGTGTCGTCGTCCTCGACGCGCGCAGCGGCGAAGTGCTCGCCCTTGTCAATTTTCCCACCTACAACCCGAATAACCGCGACCACCTGTCCGGCGCCCAACTGCGTAATCGCGCCATCACCGACACCTTCGAGCCCGGTTCGATCATGAAGCCGTTCACCGCAGCCCTCGCGCTGGAGCGCGGCAAGGTGCGCTTCGACACGGTGATCGACTGTGCGCCGGGGCGCCTGACCATCGGCAGCGCCACAATCGCCGATGCCCATCCGCACGGCGCCCTCACCGTCGCCCAGGTGATCCAGAAGTCCTCCAACGTGGGCACTGCCAAGCTTTCCTTCAATTTCAGCCCGAAGGAGATGTGGGAAATGTTCGATGCCGTCGGCTTCGGACAACAGCCTCGTCTTGGCTTCCCCGGCGAGGTTTCCGGTCGTCTGCGGCCGTGGAAGAACTGGCGTCCCATCGAGCAGGCGACCATGTCCTACGGCCACGGGATTTCCGTGAGCCTCATCCAGATCGCCCGCGCCTACACGGTATTTGCCCGTGACGGCGATCTGGCGCCCCTCTCCCTCATGCTGCGGGACGAGGCGCCGGTGCAGGGGCCGCAGGTGTTTTCGCCGGACACCGCGCGGGAAATCCGCGCCATGCTGGAAATGGCCGTCCAGCCCGAGGGCACGGCGCCCAAGGCACGGGTCGCCGGCTACCGCGTGGGGGGCAAGACAGGCACCGCCTACAAGCTCGAAAACGGCGTCTATGCCCGCAAGTACGTGGCTTCCTTCGTCGGCCTCGCACCCCTCTCCGATCCCCGTCTGGTGGTGGCGGTGATGATCGACGAGCCGTCGAACGGCGCGCACTACGGTGGCGACGTCGCGGGGCCGGTCTTTTCCGGCATCACCGCAGGTGCCCTGCGCACGCTCGGAGTGATGCCCGATGCACCGGTACAGGTCGCCCAGAGCGCAGGTGCGGGGGGGCGGCTGTGACTACCGTGCGCGACGTCCTGATCAGCTTCCAGGCGGCCGGCGTGACGCTCTCCGGCGCCACCGACGATAGTCGCCGGGTTCGTCCGGGTGACCTCTTCATCGCTTATCCCGGCGACGTTTCCGACGGGCGCCGCTATATCGCCGATGCCGTGGCTCGCGGTGCCGCCGCCGTTCTCTGGCAGCCGGGAGGCGAATTCGCCTGGGACGGCGCCTGGGCGGTACCCCAGTGCCCGGGTTACGGACTGCGCGCCCTTGCCGGCCCCTTGGCCCATGAAATCTACGGTCGCCCCAGTGAGCAGATGTCCCTGGTGGCAATCACCGGAACCAACGGCAAGACCACCGTCAGCCAGTGGCTTGCGCGCGCCTACCCGGGGAGCTGCGGGATCATCGGTACGCTGGGGGCGGGCTTTCCGGACGAATTGGCGGAAACCGGCTTCACCACGCCGGAGGCCGCCACGCTGATGGCCTGTCTGGCCGATTTTCGCGCCCGCGGTGCGGTCGCCTGTGCCCTGGAGGCCAGTTCCATCGGCATCGCCGAAGGTCGCATGAACGGCGCGCGGGTGGATGTGGCGGTGTTTACCAATCTCACCCGCGATCATCTCGATTATCACGGCACCATGGAAGCCTACTCGGCGGCCAAGGAGCGTCTCTTCAACTGGCCCCATTTGCGCGCGGCGGTCGTCAACCTGGACGATCCCCTCGGGCGCTTCCTCCACGGTGCGACCGGCGCCGGCCGGGTTCTCGGCTACAGCCTCGACGAGGGCGAGCGCTCGCCCGGCGCGACGGTGCGTGCCGAGGGCCTCTGCACCACGCCCGCAGGGCAGTCCTTCACCCTCGTGCTGCCCAATGGGAGGGTGCCCGTTTCGACCTCCTTGGTTGGCCGCTACAACGTCTCCAATCTTTTGGCGGTTGCCGCGGTGCTTTTCGACGCCGGCCTGCCCGCTCCCGAGGTCGCTGCCCGGCTTGCCGCGCTCACTCCGCCGCCCGGGCGCATGGAGCCTTTGGGCGGAAAGGGGGAGCCGCTCGTGGTGGTGGATTACGCGCATACGCCGGACGCGCTGGAAAACACGCTTGCCGCGTTGCGGGAAGTGGCCGCCGCGCGGGGCGGTCGCCTGGCCGTCATCTTCGGCTGCGGCGGGGATCGCGATCGCGGCAAACGGCCCCTGATGGGCGAGGTGGCGAGCGTCGGTGCGGACGACGTGGTGCTCACCAGCGACAATCCGCGCAGCGAAGACCCCGAAGCCATCCTGGCTGACATTCGCCTCGGCGCTCCCGCCGCCCGGGTGGAAGTCGACCGCGCGCGGGCGATCCGCGGCGCCGTCCTGGCCGCCGCCCCAGCGGACGTCGTCCTTGTCGCCGGCAAGGGCCACGAGAGCACCCAGGAGGCGGGTGGCGTACGAACCCCCTTCAGCGACAGCGAAGTGGCCGCCGCCGCCCTGGAGGCGCGCCGCGCGAGGGAGGGAGGCGCGCCGTGATCGACTGGTCCCTTGAACGCATTGCCGCCGCCACCGGCGGTCGCCTGCTCGGCGCCGACCTGGAAGTGGCCGGGCTGTCAACCGACACCCGCAGCGTCGGCCCGGGGCAGATCTTCGTCGCCCTGCGAGGCGAACGCTTCGATGCCCACGATTTTCTGGCGACCGCTCTTGCCGCCGGCGCAGCCGGCCTCCTGGTGAGCGATGCCTCCCGCGTGCCGGCTGGGGTTTCCGCCGTTGTGGTGGACGACACCCGCATCGCTCTGGGAAGCCTGGCCGCGGCCTGGCGAAGGCAATTCACCTTGCCCGTGATCGCAGTGACCGGCTCCAACGGCAAGACGACGACCAAGGAGATGATCGCGGCCATCCTCAAGGCTGCGCACGGCGATGCCGTTCTGGCTACCCGGGGCAATCTCAACAACGACATCGGCCTGCCTCTGACGCTGTTGGGCCTCGAACCCGGCCACCGGGCAGCAGTGATCGAGCTGGGCATGAATCATCCTGGCGAAATCGCTTACCTCGCCCCCCTGGGGGCGCCGACGGTGGCGGTGATCACCAACGCCCAGCGCGCCCATCTGGAAGGGATGGGTATTCTCGACGAGGTGGCGCGCGAGAAGGGTAGCCTTTTCAACGGACTGCCAGCCGACGGCATTGCCGTCGTCAATGCCGACGACGCCTACGCCGAGTACTGGCGCGAAATGGCTGGCGGACGAGCGGTGCATACCTTTGCCCTCGACCATGACGCCCGCGTGCGGGGCAGCGTGCGGCAGCACGGGCTGGACCAGATCCTGCGACTCGCTACCCCGGAAGGCGAAGCCGAGATCGTGCTCGCGGTAGCTGGGCGTCACAACGCCCGCAACGCCGTCGCGGCGGCAGCCGCCTGCCTCGCGGCGGGAATTCCCTTGTCTGCGGTAGGGGTCGGTCTTGCCGTATTTGCCGGCGTCAAGGGGCGCCTCCAACGGCGGCCGGGGCAGGCGGGGGCGGTGCTCCTCGACGACAGCTACAACGCCAATCCGGATTCCGTGCGGGCCGGCATCGACGTGCTGGCGTCCACCATCGGCCGCAAGATCCTCGTCCTCGGCGACATGGGCGAAATCGGTTCGGCGAGCGCCCAGTATCACGACGAGGTAGGCGGTTACGCCAAGAGCCAGGGCATCGACCGCCTCTACACCCTGGGCGAATCCGCCCAGCTTGCCGCTCACAATTTCGGCGACGGCGGCCAGTCCTTCCGTCATGTCGAGGATCTGGTGGCCGCCCTGTTGCCTGCCCTCAACCCCGACACCACCGTGCTGGTGAAGGGATCGCGCTTCATGAAGATGGAACGGGTCGCCGACGCCATCGCTCTCCCGGAGGGTGCGTCATGCTCCTCGCCCTAGCCCAGTGGCTTGCCCAGGACGTGCGCTTCTTCAACGTCTTCAACTACATCACCCTGCGCACGGTGCTGGCGGCCATGACAGCCCTTCTCATCTCCTTTGCCGCCGGGCCGCGGGTCATCCGCTGGCTGGCCGCCAAGAAGATCGGCCAGGCGGTGCGCACCGACGGGCCCCAGACCCATCTGGTCAAATCCGGCACCCCCACCATGGGCGGTGTCCTGATCCTCATCGCCATCGGCGTCACCACCCTCCTGTGGGGCGATCTCGGCAACAAGTACGTGTGGACCGTGCTGGTGGTCACCCTGGGGTTCGGCATCATCGGCTGGTACGACGACTGGAAAAAGGTGGTCTATCGAGACCCCAACGGACTCGCCAGCCGCTGGAAATTCTTCTGGCAGTCGGTGCTCGGCCTGGGCGCCGCGCTCTTTCTGGCCTTCTCGGCCAAATCGCCGGGGCAGACGGAGCTCATTGTTCCCTTCTTCAAGACGGTCGCCTATCCCCTCGGCGTGGTGGGTTTCATCACCCTCACCTATTTCGTCATCGTCGGCACCTCCAATGCGGTGAATCTCACCGACGGCCTGGACGGTCTGGCGATCATGCCGACCGTCATGGTGGCGGCCGCCTTCGTGATCTTCGCCTACGTCACCGGCCATGCGGTCTACGCCAAGTACCTCTTCATCCCCTATGTGCCGGGGGCCGGCGAGCTGTGCATCCTGCTGGGCGCCATGGCCGGCGCGGGCCTCGGCTTCCTGTGGTTCAACGCCTATCCGGCCGAGGTCTTCATGGGCGACGTGGGGGCGCTGTCCCTGGGGGCGGCCCTCGGAACCGTCGCCGTCATCGTCCGCCAGGAAGTCGTCCTCTTCATCATGGGGGGGCTCTTCGTCGGCGAGACCCTGTCGGTGATGCTTCAGGTCACCTGGTTCAAATACACCAAGAAGAAATACGGCGCCGGCCGCCGCATCCTGCGCATGGCGCCCCTGCACCACCACTTCGAGCAATCCGGCTGGAAGGAAACGCAGGTGGTGGTCCGCTTCTGGATCATCACCATCATGCTCGTGTTGCTCGGGCTGTCCACCTTGAAACTGCGGTGATGGAACTGAGCGGAAAAACCATCCTGGTCGTGGGGCTCGGCGAGTCCGGCCTGGCAATGGCCAAATGGCTGCAGCGGCAGGGCGCCCGCGTGCGGGTGGTCGATTCGCGGGAGACGCCGCCCAACGTCGACGCCCTCCTTGCCGCCGTTCCCGACGCCGGGCTGGTGGCCGGCCCCTTCGTCGATGCGGCCTTCGCCGGAGTCGATCTGATCGCTCTTTCACCGGGGGTGCCCAAGGCAACACCGCAAGTCGCCCACGCCACCGTTCCGGTGATCTCCGAAATCGAGCTGTTTGCCGCCGGGGTAAGACAATTCGCGCCGGCTAGCCGCATCGTCGGCATCACCGGCAGCAACGGCAAGACGACCACCACCGCACTCACCGCTCATCTCCTCAATGCTGCCGGCGTCCCGGCGGTAGCCTGCGGCAACATTTCCCCCTCGGCCCTCGATGCGCTGATGGAAGCTCTTGACGCCGCGCAGAAGGGTAAGCCCCTTCCCGCCGTCTGGGTGGTCGAACTCTCCAGTTTCCAACTGGAGACCACCGCGCACCTGAATGCCGCCGCCGCAACCCTGCTCAACGTCTCCGAAGACCACCTGGACCGATACGAAGGCAGCCTCGCCGAGTACGCGGCCGCCAAGGCACGCATCTTCCAGGGGCGGGGCGTCATGGTGCTCAACCGCGACGACGACTGGTCCATGGCCAACGGCCGCTGCGGGCGGACCCTGGTCAGCTTCGGTCTCGACGCCGCGCCGCGGGCGGTCGATTACGGCCTGGAAGGCGGCTTTCTCTGCCGCGGTCGCGAGCGGTTGGTCGCCGTCGCCGACCTGGCCATCTCCGGCCTGCACAACGCCGCCAACGCCCTTGCCGCCCTCGCCCTGTGCGAGGCCGTGGGCGTCGCGCCGCAAGCCCTGGCCGGGCCGCTCAAGGCCTTCCGCGGTCTGCCGCATCGCGTCGAGACGGTGGCCGAGCAGGGCGGCGTCCTCTACGTCGATGACTCCAAGGGCACCAATGTCGGCGCGACCATGGCCGCTATCCAGGGACTGGGACGCCCGGTGGCCATCGTCCTTGGAGGCGAGGGCAAGGGGCAGGATTTCTCCCCACTCCTGCCGGCGCTGCGCCAGCATGGGCGCGCCGTCGCCCTCATCGGCCGCGACGCCGCCGCCATCGAGGCGGCAGTCGCCGCCGCAGGATTGCCCCTGCGGCGCTGCGCCGACATGGCCACGGCGGTTCGCTGGCTAGCCGAACAGGCGCGCCCGGGCGACTGCATTCTTCTCTCGCCCGCCTGCGCCAGTCTCGACATGTATCGTAACTATGCCCATCGCGCCGAGGCCTTCATCGAAGCCGTGAAAGGCCTCGCCCCATGATGCTCGCCGCCCTCGACACCCCGCGCCGGGAAGTGGACGAAATCGACCACGCGCTGCTCTGGAGCGCGCTGCTCCTTCTGTTCACCGGCCTGGTGATGGTCTATTCCTCGTCCATCGCGCTGGCCGAGGGCAGTCGCGCTTTCGGCCACCAGCCCGGCTACTTCCTCCTGCGCCACGGTGTCTTCCTGTCCATCGGCCTGGTGGCGGCGGCCGTGGTCTTCCAGATCCCCCTGGCCCTTTGGCAGAAGTACGCGCCGCTCTTCTTCCTTGCCGGCGTCCTTCTGCTCGCCATCGTCCTCATCCCCGGCATCGGCCGCGACGTGAACGGCGCGCGTCGCTGGCTGCCCCTGGGCGTCGCCAACCTGCAGCCTTCGGAACTGATGAAGCTCTTCGCCGTGCTCTACGCCGCCGACTACACGGTGCGCAAGATTTCTGTCATGCACGACCTCAAGAAGGCCTTCCTGCCGATGTTTGCAGCCATGGTCGTGGTCGGCGCCCTGCTCCTCAAGGAGCCTGACTTCGGCGCCTTTGTCGTCATCATCGCCATCGCCATGGGCATTCTCTTCCTGGGGGGGCTGCGGGCGCGCCTCTTCGCCGCCCTGGTCGTCGGCCTGCTGCTCGCGTTCACCGTGCTGATCATCGTCTCTCCCTATCGCCGCGACCGCATCTTCGGTTTCATGGACCCCTGGGGCGACGAGTATGGACGGGGCTACCAGCTTTCCCATTCCCTCATCGCCTTCGGCCGGGGCGAACTGTTCGGCGTCGGACTCGGTGCCAGCGTCGAGAAGCTCTTCTATCTCCCCGAAGCGCATACAGACTTCCTGCTCGCCGTCATCGCCGAGGAACTCGGATTCGTCGGCGTTCTCGCCGTGATCCTCCTTTTCGCGCTCCTTGTTCAACGGGCCTTCGCCATCGGCCGCCGCGCTGTCCAGCTCGACCGCCTATACGCCGCTCTGGTGGCCATGGGCATCGGCATCTGGATGGGCGTGCAGTCCTTCATCAACATGGGCGTCAACGTCGGCCTGTTGCCGACCAAAGGGCTGACCCTTCCGCTGATGAGCTTCGGCGGTTCGGGGATCCTCGCCAACTGCATCGCTTTGGCGATTTTGCTCCGAGTCGACTGGGAGAATAGACAGCTCATGCGGGGAGGCAAGCTATGAGCAAGACCCTCCTGGTCATGGCCGGCGGTACCGGCGGCCACATCTTCCCGGCCCTGGCGGTTGCCGAAAAAATGCGCGAGCGCGGTTGGCGGGTCGTCTGGATGGGCAATCCGGAAGGCATGGAGGCCCGCCGCGTGCCGCAGCACGGATTCGAGATGGCCTGGGTGCGCTTCGCCGCCCTGCGCGGCAAGGGCATCGCTAGGAAGCTGCTCCTGCCCTTTAACCTGCTCAAAAGCTTCTGGCAGGCGCTCAAGGCGATTCGTCAGGTGCGCCCAGACGTGGTGCTCGGCATGGGCGGCTACATCAGCTTTCCCGGGGGCATGATGGCTGCCCTCCTTGGGGTGCCGCTGGTGGTTCATGAGCAGAATTCCGTTGCCGGACTGGCCAACCGGGTTCTCGCCGGGGTGGCCGACCGAGTCCTCACGGGATTCCCCGAAGTCTTGAAGAAGGGCGCCTGGGTCGGCAACCCGGTGCGCCCCGAGATCGCCGCGCTGAAGGAGCCGGTTGCCCGCCTCGCCGAGCGCGAAGGAAGTATTCGCTTGCTGGTCATCGGTGGCAGCCTGGGGGCGCGGGCCCTCAACGAAGCTGTTCCCGCCGGGCTCGCCCGCCTCAACGCCGATGACCTGCCGCAAGTGGTGCATCAGGCGGGTGAACAGCATCTCGATGATCTCAAGGCCGCCTACGCCGCGGTCGGCATCCACGCCCACTGCGTGGCTTTCATCGAGGACATGGCGGGGGCTTACGAATGGGCCGATCTGGTGATCTGCCGCGCTGGCGCTCTGACCGTCGCCGAGCTCGCCGCGGCCGGGGTGGCGGCCATCCTGGTTCCCTTCCCCCACGCGGTGGATGACCACCAAACGGGCAATGCCAAATTCCTGGTCAATGTGGGCGGCGCCTTCCTGCTTCCCCAGGAGGAGTTGACCCCCGAGGCGGTGGCCCTCATCCGCAACTACAGCCGCAGCCAACTGCTCGAAATGGCCGCCCAGGCGAGAAGTCTCGCCAAACCCGATGCCACCGAAGAAGTGGCCAACATTTGCGCCGAGGTGGCGCGGTGAGTTTGGAGTTGAACCGCAGAGTCGCCGAGGCGCAGAGAAGAACCCTCTATGGCCCGCTGCTTCCTCCACCTCTCCGTGCCTGGGCGGTGAAAGGTCTTCAATGAAACACAAGGTCAAGAACATCCATTTCGTGGGCGTCGGCGGCTCCGGCATGAGCGGCATTGCCGAGGTGCTGGCCAATCTGGGCTACAAGGTCTCGGGTTCCGACCTTGCCGCCAGCGCCACCACGCGGCGCCTGGAGGCGCAGGGGGTCAAGGTCCATGTCGGCCACGCTGCGAAGCACGTGGCCAAGGCCGACGCCGTGGTGGTGTCCACCGCCGTCAAGGCCGACAACCCCGAGGTGATCGCCGCCCGCGAGCGCCACGTACCGGTGGTGCCGCGCGCGCAGATGCTGGCCGAGCTGATGCGCCTCAAACAGGGCATCGCCATCGCCGGCACCCACGGCAAGACCACCACCACCAGCCTGGTCACCAGCATCCTGGCCGAGGGCGGCATCGACCCCACCTTCGTCATCGGCGGCCGCTTGAACGCTGCCGGCGCCAACGCCAAGCTGGGGCAGGGCGACTTCCTGGTGGCCGAGGCCGACGAGTCCGACGCCTCCTTCCTCTACCTGTCGCCGGTCATCTCGGTGGTCACCAACATCGACGCCGACCACATGGAGACCTACGGCCACGATTTCGAGCGATTGAAGGGCGCCTTCGTCGATTTCCTCAATCGCCTGCCCTTCTACGGCGTGGCGGTGCTCTGTGCCGACGATGCCAACGTGCGCGCCATCCTGCCGGCCGTGACCAAGCAGATCGTCACCTACGGCCTCGACCCGGCGGCCAACGTGCATGCCGAGAACGTGCGGGCGGTGGATGGGCAGATGCACTTCGACGCCGTGCGGGTGAATGGCAGCGTCTCCCGCCTGCCCATCACCTTGAACCTCCCGGGCATGCACAACGTCTTGAACGCCCTGGCCGCCATTGCCGTGGCCACCGAGGTGCAGGTGCCCGACGCCGCCATCATCAAGGCCCTGGCCGAGTTCAAGGGGGTCGGCCGGCGCTTCCAGCGCTACGGCGAGGTGGCCCTGCCCACCGGCGGTACCTGCACGGTGATCGACGACTACGGCCATCACCCGGTGGAAATGGCTGCGACGCTCGCCGCCGCCCGCGGCGCCTTCCCCGGGCGTCGCCTGGTGCTGGCCTTCCAGCCCCACCGCTACTCCCGCACGCGGGATTGCTTCGAGGATTTCGTCAAGGTGTTGAGCACCGTCGACGCCCTGCTCCTGGCCGAGGTTTACGCCGCCGGCGAGGCGCCCATCGTCGCCGCCGACGGCCGCTCCCTGGCCCGCGCGCTGCGCGTGGCGGGCAGGGTGGAGCCGGTCTTCGTCGAGGACATCGCGGCCATGCCGCAAACGATTCTGGACGTTGCCCGGGACAAAGACGTGGTGTTGACCATGGGCGCTGGATCGATCGGCGGCGTGCCGGGGAAGCTGGTGGAAAGCAAGTGAAAAATATTTTCAACCGCAGAGTCGTAGAGACACAGAGCTTTCTCATTGGGAATTCTCGGCGTTTCCGCGCCTGCGCCGTGAAAGGTTTGTGCAGTGTCTGATTTCGGCAAAGTGGCGGTGCTCTTCGGCGGAACGTCCGCCGAGCGGGAAGTATCGTTGAACAGCGGCGCACGAGTGCTGGCTGCGCTGCAGGGGCAGGGCATCGACGCCCATGCTTTCGACCCAGCCAGCGAAGCCCTCGACGCCCTCAAGGGCTACGACCGAGCCTTCATCGCCCTGCACGGCCGCCACGGCGAGGACGGCACCATCCAGGGTGCGCTGGAGGTCATGCATATTCCTTACACCGGTTCAGGCGTGCTGGCTTCGGCCCTGGCCATGGACAAGTTCCGCACCAAGCTGATGTGGCAGGCGGTGGGCCTGCCCATTCCCGAATACGCCCTCCTCTACGGAGATTCCGACTTTGCCGAAGTGGAGGAGGAACTTGGCCTGCCCCTCTTCGTGAAGCCGGCCCGGGAGGGTTCTTCCATCGGCGTCACCAAGGTCAAGGCGCGGGGCGATCTGGCCGCCGCCTACGCGGAAGCTGCCCGTCACGACCCCCTGGTGATCGCCGAAAAGGGCGTCATGGGGGGCGAGTACACGGTCGGCATCCTGGGCGACCTGGCGCTGCCCGTCATCAAGATCGAGCCAGCCACCGACTGGTACGACTACGAGGCCAAGTATCTGCGCGACGACACCCGCTATCTGTGTCCGAGCGGCTTGCCTGCCGCACAGGAAGAACGCATCCGCAGGGAGGCCCTGGAGGCGTTCCGAATTCTCGGCGGCCGGGGCTGGGGCCGCGTCGATTTTCTGATGGACGAGGAGGGGAAGCACTACTTCCTCGAAGTGAACACGGCGCCGGGCATGACCGACCACTCCCTGGTGCCCATGGCGGCCCGGGTGGCGGGCATGGATTACCCCACCCTGGTGCGCCGGGTGCTCGAACTGGCGGCCAACGACTGAGACGATGAACACGCATGTGGAACAAGCCCCACGTCCTCAACGCCATTGCCGACCTGCTATTGCTGGCGGGCACGGCGGCGCTCGTTGTGGCGGGGGCGATCTGGGTGGTGCGCATGCCGGCGCTGCCCATACGTCGTGTGGATTTCGTCGAGCCGATGCAGCACCTGCGGCGGCTGGATGTGGAACAGGCGCTGCCCGGGGTGCTCAAGGGGAATTTTTTCAGCGTGAACCTGGAGGCGGTGCGAGGGGGGCTGGAGAAGCTTCCCTGGGTGCGCCATGCCGAGGTGCGGCGCGTTTGGCCGGCGCGCCTGGAGGTGCGTGTGGAAGAGCACCGACCGGCAGCCCGCTGGGAAGAGGGGGGGGCACGCGGGGAACTGGTCAATACCTACGGCGAGGTGTTCGCCGCCCGCTTGCCGGAAGCCGAGGCGGCGCTCTTGCCGGCATTGCACGGTCCGGCAGGGACGGCGCCCGATCTGTTGCGCCGCTACGGCGAGTGGCTCGAAGCCTTCCGGACTCTCGGACAGCGTCCGGTGCAGGTGGCACTCTCGCCGCGACTCTCCTGGCGCGTCCGCCTGGACAGCGGCATGGCAGTGGAACTTGGGCGGGAGCAGCCGCGTTCGCCGGTGGGGGTGCGTCTCGCGCGCTTCATCGAAGTGTATGGGGACACCGTCGGCAAGCGGGACGTGCTGCCGGCGGTGGTGGATTTACGGTATCCCAACGGCTTTGCGCTACGTGGCGCGGCTGCCACGGGGAAGGGAAAGTAGGGAAATGAGCAGGGACAACAAGGATCTCGTCGTCGGCCTCGACATCGGCACTTCGAAAATCGTCGCCCTGGTGGCAGAAATCACGCCGGAGGGGCGGCTCAACGTCATCGGCATGGGCTCTCAGGATTCCCGCGGCCTCAAGAAGGGGGTGGTGGTCAATATCGAGGAAACGGTGCACACCATCAGCCGCGTCATCCAGGAAGTCGAGCTGATGGCGGACTGCAAGGTGCGCGACGTCTACACGGGGATCGCCGGCAGCCACATCAAGAGCTTCAACTCGAACGGTATGGTGGCGATCAAGGACAAGGAGGTGACGCCGACCGACATCGACCGCGTCGTCGAGACCGCCCGCGCGATGCCCATCCCGGCGGATCAGGAAATTCTGCACATCCTCACCCAGGAATTCGTCATCGATGGACAGGACGGTATCCGCGAGCCCATCGGGATGAGCGGCATGCGCCTGGAGGTGCGCGTGCATATCGTCACCGGGGCCGTTTCGGCGGCCCAGAACATCGTGAAGTGCGTGCGCCGTTGCGGCCTGGAGGTGAACGATCTGGTGCTGCAACCCCTCGCTTCCAGCTACGCGGTGCTCTCCGAAGACGAGAAAGATCTTGGCATCTGCCTGATCGACATCGGTGGCGGAACCACCGACATCGCCGTGTGGACCCAGGGCGCCATACGCCATACCTCGGTGATTCCCATCGCCGGCGACCAGATCACCAACGACATCGCCATGGCGCTGCGCACCCCCACGCGGGAGGCCGAAGACATCAAGTGCAAATACGGCTGCGCCCTCTCGGCGCTGGCCGACCCGGGCGACACCCTGGAGGTGGCCGGCGTCGACGACCGCCCCAGCCGCAAGCTTTCCCGCCGCGCCCTGGCCGACGTCATCCAGCCGCGGGTGGAGGAGCTCTACGAATTGATCCAGTCCGAGCTGCGGCGGGCGGGTTTCGAGGAGGTGCTTTCCTCGGGAATCGTTCTTACGGGCGGCGCCAGCGTCATGCCCGGGATGATCGAGCTGGGCGAAGAGATCTTCCACATGCCGGTGCGTCTTGGCAGCCCGAAATACACCAGCAGCCTCGCCGACGTGGTGCAGAGCCCGCGCTTCTCGACGGCCTTCGGCCTGCTGCTGGAGGCCCAGACCCAACGCAAGCGGGGCCAGAAGATCAAGGACAAACAGGGCGTCAAGGACGTCCTGGCGAACATGAAGACCTGGTTCGCAAAGAACTTTTGACTGTTGCAGGACCGTTTTTTTAGAGAGGAGACGTCTATGTTTGAAATTATCGACAAGGAAGAAAGCGGGACCGTCATCAAGGTGCTCGGTGTAGGCGGCGCTGGCGGCAACGCGATCGAGCACATGATCCAGGAAGGTGTGCAGGGGGTGGAATTCATCGCCGCCAATACCGACGCCCAGGCTCTGGCGCGCAACACTGCCCACGTGAAGGTTCCTCTCGGCAAGACCGGGCTGGGAGCCGGCGCCAAGCCGGAAGCGGGTCAGGCGGCGGCGGAAGCCCACCGGGAGGAGATCCGCAACTCCCTCGCCGGTGCCCACATGGCCTTCATCACGGCCGGCATGGGCGGCGGCACCGGCACCGGCGCGGCGCCCGTCGTCGCCCAGGTGGCACGGGAAATGGGCATCCTGACCGTTGGTGTGGTGACCAAGCCCTTTTCGTTCGAGGGCGGCAAGCGTATGAAATCCGCCGAGGCAGGGATCGCCGAGTTCTCCAAGCACGTGGATTCCCTCATCGTCATCCTCAACGACAAGCTGATGGACGTCATGGGTGACGACGCCGGCGTGGATGAGTGCTTCCGTGCCGCCGACGACGTGCTCAAGAACGCGGTGGGCGGCATCGCCGAAATCATCACCTACCCGGGCCTGGTGAACGTCGACTTCGAGGACGTGCGTACGGTGATGGGCGAAATGGGCCGTGCCATGATGGGTTCCGCCGTCGCCGCCGGCGTGGATCGCGCCCGCATCGCTGCGGAACAGGCGGTCGCCTCGCCGCTCCTGGAAGGCATCAATCTCTCCGGCGCGCGCGGTGTGCTGGTGAATATCACTGCCTCCCGCGGCAACCTCAAGATGAAGGAGGTGAACGAGGTGATGAACACGGTCAAGGCATTCGCCGCCGAGGACGCCCACATCATCTTCGGCGCTGTGTACGACGAGTTGATGGGCGACGCCCTGCGAGTCACCGTGGTCGCCACCGGCCTTGGCCAGGCCACCGCCAAACGGCAGACCTTCGAGGTCATCAACACGCCGGTCCTGCAGGCCACCGGCACGCATGGCGCCATGGCACCGACGGCCATCGACTACGCCCAGATCGCCGATGTCCCGGCAGTGGTGCGTAAACGCAACGTCACCGTCGAAGCCCTGGCCAACAGCGGTGTGGAGAAGTACGACATCCCCGCCTTCCTCAGGAAGCAGGCCGATTGATGTAACAAGTCCTCTCTCTAAAAGGCGAAACGGCGCTGCGTGCTACAATGCGCCGTTTCCCACATTATTCAAGTACTTGCAATGCTCAAGCAGCGTACGCTCAAGTCGGTCATTCGCGCTTCCGGCGTGGGTCTGCACGCGGGAGTCAAGGTGACCATGACGCTGCGGCCCGCGGCACCCGATACCGGCATCGTCTTCCGCCGCGTCGATCTTCCGCAGCCCGTCGACCTTCCCGCCAACGCCCTGATGGTGGGCGACACGCGCATGTGTTCCTGTCTGGAGCAGCAAGGGCCGCAGGGAAAAATTCGGGTCGGCACCATCGAACACCTGATGTCCGCCTTCGCCGGGTTGGGCATCGACAACGCCTGGGTGGACCTGGATGCGCCGGAAGTGCCCATCCTCGACGGTTCCGCAGCGCCCTTCGTGTTCCTCATCCAGTCCGCCGGCATCGAGGAGCAGAACGCCGCCAAGAAATTCATCCGCGTCACCGCGCCCATCGAGGTCAAGGAGGGCGACAAGTGGGCGCGCTTCGAGCCCTACGACGGCTACCGGCTCTCGTTTTCCATCGTCTTCGATCACCCGGCCATCAGCCGCTCGGCGCAACGGGCGGAAATCGATTTCGCCGAACATTCCTACGTGCGTGAAGTCGCCCGCGCCCGTACCTTCGGATTCACCCAGGAAGTCGAATATCTGCGCGAAAACGGCCTTGCCCTCGGCGGTGGCCTGGAAAACGCCATCGTCCTCGACGAATACCGCGTCCTCAACGGCGACGGTCTTCGTTACGGCGACGAGTTCGTCAAGCACAAGATTCTCGACGCCATCGGCGATCTCTATCTCCTGGGGCATCCCCTGCTCGCTTCCTTTTCCGCCCACAAGTCCGGACACGCCCTCAACAACCTTCTTGCGCGGGAGCTGCTCGCTCGCCAGGACGCCTGGGAGCTGGTGACTTTCGAGGAAACGGCGAGGGCGCCGCAAGGGGTCGCCCGCTGGCTTGAGCAGCCGGCCTGACGGCGGGCGGCAGTCCGCGGGTCCGGCGCTGTTCGGAGGCAACTGACATGTGGTTTGTGCGCCTGCTGGCCATCGTTGCGGTGATCGCCGTCGGTGTCGGTTTCGTTGCTTACGCCGTGAGCGGCGACCGCCGCTTCCTCGCCTTTTCCTGGCGTATCGCGCGCTGGGGCCTGCTCTTCGTCCTCATCTTCTTCGGGCTGCTCGTCGTCGAGCGGTTCGGTCTGGTCGCCATCGCCTGGTGAGGCGTCTGCCGCTCTGCGGCGCGCGGCCGGTTTCAGGATTGCCGGTTCGTATCCGATCGCTTCAACAGGGCGTGCAGCGCGTCGCGCAGGGGGCCGGCCGGCATCTCTGCTGCGGTGGCTGCGAGACTCCCGCGGGCGGCGCTGGAGAGCGGTTTCTGGGTTGAACCCCTTGATTGCCAAGGAATTTGACGGGGTTGAACTTTTACGTCGATGCCGCTACACTCCACACCTTCAACCGACAACTCGCTGCACAATCGCTGGCTCATCTGCCTGATTTTCGCGGCGACCGCGCCATTCTCGGCGTGGATAACGATTCTTCCCGACTTGTAGTTGGCTACCCGGGCAACGGCGCCCAGGGCGTCCGGCAGCGTGCGTTCCAGCCGGCGGGCCAGTTTGAGGATCAGACAGGCATGGGCCATGACCCGGCCGGCACCCTCGGCAGCAGCGAGGAATTCCTCAGGGGTAGTAGGCATAGGAGGAGCTTGGCTTGCAGATCATTCTCGTTTCCGGTCGCCTCAAGACGGCGCGGACCCTGAACATTATGCCGCGGCACGTGCTGCTCGCGGCGGCGATTTTTTTCGCGCTCGTGCTCGGCACCTCGGCGGTGTTCTCGTGGCTCTCGGTGCGCTTCCGTCTGCCCCTCGTGCAGGAACTGGTGCTTTCGCTGCAACAGCGCGAAGCGACCCAGACCCAGGATTTCGTGCGCAACAACCTGCAGGTGATGGCCACCCGGCTGGGTGAATTGCAGGCGCAGGTTCTTCAACTGGACGGTCTAGAAGAACGTCTCTACAAGCTCACCGGGCTGCGCAAGGATGCCCCGCAGGAGACCGTCGTCGGCGGACAGGGCGGGCCGCTGATCGTCGTGCCGCTGTCGGCGACGGAACTGCAGAGCGAGATCGACCGTCTGGCCTCCGTGGTGCTCGGCAAGGCCGAGGAGCTCGCTGTCCTGGAAGCCCAGGTTCTTGAAAAGCGAGTGAGTGATCGGCTTCTTCCGACAACCTTGCCCGTCAAACAGGGGGCTATCGGATCCGGCTTCGGTCATCGCGCGGATCCCATCGCCGGCGTGCGGGCGATGCACGAAGGCATCGATTTCGTCGCCGAAACCGGGACGCCGGTTGTGGTCGCCGCCAGCGGAGTCGTCCTCGCGGTCGAATTCCATCCCGAATTCGGCAATATGATCGACGTCGATCATGGCGAGGGGCTCACTTCTCGCTATGCCCATCTTTCGCGTACCCAGGTGCGCGTCGGGCAGTTGGTGCAACGCGGCGAGCGCCTTGGCGATGTCGGCTCAACCGGCCGCTCGACAGGTTCCCACCTGCATTTCGAAGTGCGCATGCTGGGCGTCGCCCAGGATCCGGCCAGATTCCTCAAACAGGGCGCCGAATACGCCCTGGTCAAGCGCCGCTGATTTCTTGCCCGGACTTCGGGCAAGGCGCGCGCACTGCCGGTCATTGACCCGTCATCGGGGGGTGGCGGGGCGTGCTAGAATCGCCCCTTTTCCGGCTTTTCGGCTCCCATTTTCGCGATGATTTCCGGCCTACTCAAAAAGATTTTCGGCAGCCGCAACGACCGGCTGGTCAAGCAATATTCCGCCACCGTCCGCCGTATCAACGCCCTGGAGGGTTCGCTCGCCGCACTTTCCGACGACGATCTGCGGGCCAAGACCGAAGAGTTCAAACGGCGCCACACCGCCGGTGAATCCCTGGACGACCTGCTGCCCGAGGCGTTTGCCGTGGTTCGCGAGGCTGGCAAGCGGGTGCTCGGCATGCGTCATTTCGACGTTCAAATGATCGGCGGAATGGTCCTGCATTTCGGCAAGATCGCCGAAATGCGTACCGGTGAGGGCAAGACGCTGGTGGCGACCTTGCCATCCTATCTCAATGCCATTTCCGGAAACGGCGTTCATGTGATCACGGTCAATGACTATCTGGCCAGCCGGGATGCGGAGTGGATGGGGCGCCTGCATCGCTTCCTGGGGTTGTCGGTGGGGGTCAATCTTTCCCAGATGGACCACGACACCAAGCAGGCGGCCTACGCGGCCGACATCACCTACGGCACCAATAACGAATTTGGATTCGACTATCTGCGCGACAACATGGTCTATACCGCAGGTGAGCGGGTGCAGAGGAAGCTCAATTTCGCCATCGTGGATGAGGTGGATTCGATTCTTATCGACGAAGCCCGCACACCGCTCATCATATCCGGCCAGGCCGAGGACCATACCGATCTCTACCTGCGCATGAAGGACGTGGTTCCAAAGCTTTCGCGGGCGCCCGAGGAGAATGCCGAGGGCGACTACTGGGTCGATGAAAAAGGTCATCAGGTGCACCTGTCCGAGGCCGGTTACGAGCGCGCCGAGCAATTGCTCGCCGAGCACGGGCTTCTCGCCGAGGGGCGCAGCCTGTACGAGGCTGCGAACATCACCCTCATGCATCACCTGAATGCAGCCCTGCGCGCGCTCACGCTCTTCCACAGGGACCAGCATTATGTGGTCCAGAAGGGTGAGATCGTGATCGTCGACGAATTCACCGGTCGCTTGATGCCAGGGCGGCGCTGGTCCGACGGCCTGCACCAGGCGGTGGAAGCCAAGGAAGGGGTCGCCATCCAGGCCGAGAATCAGACGCTGGCTTCGATCACCTTCCAGAACTATTTCCGCATGTACGGCAAGCTGGCCGGTATGACCGGCACCGCCGACACGGAGGCTTACGAGTTTCATCAGATCTACGGTCTCGAAACCGTCGTCATTCCGACCCATCGCCCCATGGTCCGCAAGGACATGAACGACCTGGTCTACAAAACGGCCGCCGAAAAATACACGGCCATCATCGCCGACATTCGCGACTGCGTGCAGCGCGGGCAGCCGGTGCTGGTGGGTACGACGTCGGTGGAGAACTCCGAACTCCTTTCGGCCATGCTCGACAAGGAAAAGATTGCCCACCAAGTGCTCAACGCCAAGCAGCACGCCCGCGAGGCCGACATCGTCGTGCAGGCCGGACGCCCTGCCGTGGTGACGGTCGCCACCAACATGGCCGGCCGGGGAACCGACATCGTCCTGGGGGGTAATGTCGAAAAGCGGATTGCCGCCCTCAAGGATGACGAGTCTGTACCGGCGGCCGACCGCGAGCGCCAGATCGCCGAACTTCGTTCCGAGTGGCAGCAGTTGCACGAGGAGGTTCTCGCCGCCGGGGGCTTGCATATCATCGGTTCCGAGCGCCACGAGTCGCGCCGCATCGACAACCAGTTGCGCGGCCGTTCCGGGCGTCAGGGCGACAGCGGTTCTTCGCGCTTCTACCTCTGCCTCGACGATCCGCTCCTGCGCATCTTTGCCGGCGAGCGTCTGCGCACCATCATGGACAAACTCAAGATGCCGGAGGGCGAGGCCATCGAGCACCCCCTCGTGTCGCGCTCCCTGGAATCCGCTCAGCGCAAGGTGGAAGCCCGCAATTTCGACATCCGCAAGCAATTGCTGGAATACGACGATGTCTCCAATGACCAGCGCAAGGTGATCTACCAGCAGCGCAACGAACTGCTGGAGACAGAAGATATTTCGGAAACCATCGTGGCCATGCGCCACGGCGTCATCGCCGAGATTTTCCGCCAGCACGTGCCGGCGGATTCGGTCGAGGAGCAGTGGGACCTTCCCGGCCTGGAGAAGGCGCTGGCCGCCGACCTGCTCATCGAGGCGCCGGTTTCCGAGTGGTTCAAGGCTGAGCCCGCCCTCGCCGACGACGACATGCTCGCCCGTATCCTGCGCGGTGCCGACGAGGCTTATGGGGCCAAGGTCGAGCTCGTCGGGGCCGGCACCTTCCACCAGTTTGAGCGCAATGTCATGCTTCAGGTGCTCGATAATCACTGGCGCGAGCATCTGGCGGCTCTCGACCACCTGCGCCAGGGCATCCATCTGCGCGGGTACGCTCAAAAGAATCCCAAGCAGGAATACAAGCGGGAAGCCTTCGAACTCTTCGAGAACCTGCTCGACGCCGTACGCCGCGAGGTCACCCGCATCGTCTACACCGTGCGCATCAGTTCGCCCGAGGAGGTCCAGGAGACCGCTCCACACAGCGACGTGCAAAACGTCCAGTACCAGCACGCGGATTACGACGAGGCCCTCGGTGGCAGCCCGCCAGAAGATGCGCCCGCGCCAGGTTCTCAACCCGTCCAGGCGGCGCCCAAGGTGGGCCGTAACGATCCTTGTCCCTGCGGCAGCGGCAAGAAGTACAAGCAGTGCCATGGAAAGCTTTCTTAGGATTTAGGATCGAGGATTTTGGATTTGGGGAAAGCCGGGTGCCGGTGTATTCGGTTGCTAACCGCAGATTTCTAGATACTGAATCCTGGAGTTCATATGCCCGTGAATTACCATACCCCGGCCGCTGATGCGCTATTCGCTGTGCGTGGAGTTCGCATCGGCGTCGCCGAGGCTGAAATCCGCAAGAAAAACCGCCGCGACCTCACTCTTTTCGTGCTCGACCCCGGCTGCACCGTTGCCGGCGTCTTCACGCAGAACCGCTTCTGCGCGGCGCCAGTGCAGTTGTGCCGCAATCACCTGGACAGTGGCCAGGAAATCCGCGCGTTGGTCATCAATACCGGCATCGCCAATGCCGGCACCGGTGAAATCGGCCTCCAGGCGGCACGTGCCACCTGCGAAGCGGTGGGGGGGACGCTCGGGGTCAAGGCGCAGCAAGTCCTGCCTTTCTCGACCGGCGTCATTCTCGAACCCCTGCCGGTCGAGCGCATTGTCGCCGGGCTACCCGCCTGCCAGGCCGACCTCAGGGCAGACAACTGGCACGCCGCAGCGCACGGCATCATGACCACCGATACTGTCGCCAAGGCAGCTTCGCGGCGGCTTTCCCTGGGCGGGAAGACGGTCACCGTCAGCGGCATTTCCAAGGGGGCTGGCATGATCCGCCCCAACATGGCTACGATGTTGGGCTTCGTCGCCACGGATGCCGGTATAGCGCAGCCTTTGCTGGACACCTTGGTGAGGGAGGCGGCCAACGCTTCGTTCAACTGCATCAGCGTGGATGGCGACACCTCCACCAATGACAGCTTCGTGATGATCGCCAGCGGGCGGTCGGGCGTCAGCTTTGCGAGCAACCAGGAGGCCGGCTGGGCGGAATTGAGGGCGGCCATCGTCGGTGTCGCCGTGGAATTGGCCCAGGCCATCGTGCGTGACGGCGAAGGCGCGACCAAATTCATCACCGTCGCCGTCGAAGGCGGCAAGGATGCCGACGAGTGCCGCAAGGTCGGCTACGCCATCGGACACTCACCCTTGGTCAAGACGGCGTTCTTCGCCAGCGATCCCAATCTGGGGAGGATTCTCGCCGCCATAGGTTATGCGGGGATCGCCGATCTCGACGTCAGCGGCGTCCGGGTTTGGCTGGACGACGTTCTGGTGGCGGAGCAGGGGGGGCGAGCGGCCGTCTATCGCGAAGAGGATGGCGCTCGCGTCATGCAACGGGCGGAAATCACCATTCGCGTCGATCTGGCCCGGGGGACGGCCACGGCGAACGTCTATACCTGCGATTTGTCCTACGACTACGTCAAGATCAACGCGGATTATCGCAGTTGAACTGTCGGAAAATTTTACATATTCTGAGTCGGGGACACGGCTTTCGTGCTTCTGATTCGGCTGCAGGGACCGAGAATAGAGGGGTGTCCGGGCTCGGATTTGGTTTCGGTACGTAATTTGCTTAAAAATTAGGCTGGCTTTCGCTCTCCGAGGCGCGGATCGCTGGGCCGGACCCTCCAAAGACTTGGGTTCGGGTCGTCCGCTTCTGGCGGACGCGCGTTGTACAAGTGGCCGGAACGATGGTGCAGGGCTGTCGAACCGGTGAAACCTGGTCGTCGGGTGAGATTGTGGTCTCGCTCCGGTGACCGCTGTTTTGGGACGGGCGGACGCCGGTCGGTCGTTCCGGTCGGCGAGCGCCAAGGGGGCGGTATGGCACGGACTCAATCCTTCAAGATTCGCCGCGGCGCGATCCTCGCGTTTGCGATCAATTATGCGTTCAGTTCGACGGCCTTCGCCGTCCTGCCTCAGGGCGCGAACGTGGTGGCGGGCCAGGTGGCGATCAGCCAGCCCGGGGCAGGCGTCATGCAGGTGCGGGCTTCCAATGGCTCGATCATCAACTGGAACCAGTTTTCCATCGGTAGCGGGGAACTCGTCCGCTTCGTGCAGCCCACCGCTTCCAGCGCCGTCCTCAACCGCGTCGTCGGAGGAATGCCCTCCCATATCCTCGGCCAGCTACAGGCCAACGGTCGCGTCTTCCTCATCAACCCCAATGGCATCGTCATCGGCGCCGGGGCGCGGATCGATACCAACGGCTTCCTTGCCTCGACGCTCCAGATCAGCGATGCCGATTTTCTCGCGGGCAAGCTGCGTTTCTTTGGCGATGCGAATAGCGGAGAAATCCGCAATGACGGTCTGATCACCGTCACCCCCGGTGGCAGTATTGCGCTTGTCGCGCCCCGTATCGAAAACACAGGCATCATCCAGGCTCCGGGCGGGCACCTCCTGTTGGCCGCCGGCCGCAAGATCGAAATCACCAGCCTGGATTTCGAAGGCGTGAGCTTTGAAGTCCAGGCGCCGGCCGATAGTGTCCTGAATCTCGGCAAACTGCTCGCTGACAACGGAGCCATCCAGGTCTTTGCCGGAAGCCTGCGCCACAGCGGCGAAATTCGCGCCGATCGCCTCGTCCAGGACGCCGACGGCAGTATCCGTCTGGTCGGCACCAGCGAGGTGGTGCTCACCTCCGATAGCGTCACCCGGGCCGACGGCTCCGTGGGTGGCCGCATCACCATTCAGAGCCCGGAGGGAACCACCCGGGTCGCGGGCCTCGTTTCGGCGACCGGCAGCGAAGGAAAGGGCGGCGACATCCGCATTCTGGGCGACCGCGTGGCGGTTGAGTCGGGCGCCCGGGTGGACGCATCCGGCGAGACTGGCGGCGGCCAAACCCTGGTCGGCGGCGATTATCAGGGCAGCAATTCCGACGTGCAGAATGCGCGTCGCGTCTTTGTTGGCGAAAACGCCGTCCTGGCGGCCGATGCCGTCGGCGAGGGGCAAGGCGGTCGGGTCATCGTCTGGGGCAACGAAGTCACCCGTTTCTTCGGCAGCCTTTCCGTGCGAGGTGGCGCCCGCGGTGGGGATGGCGGCTTCGCCGAAGTCTCCGGCGCCCAGGATCTCCTCTTCACCGGCAGCGCGGATCTGACCGCCGCCAACGGTAACGCGGGCTTCCTGCTTCTCGACCCCCTGGACATCATCGTCACGACCGGCGGCGGCATTCTGCCTATCGTCACCGATCAATTCGCCGACCTGCCGACCAATATCCTCACCATTTCGCCGACCGGTCTCAACCAACTGGGCGGAAACGTCGTCCTGCAAGCCAAGCGCGACGTCTATTTCAACAGCGCCACCACCTTCACCGGCACCAGCCTCACCGTGCAGGCCAATGGAGACAACGCTACCGGTTCGATCTATCTCAACCAGTCACTCGCCGCGAGTGGTGGCAGCCTGACCTTGAGCGGTTACACGCTTCGCGGTTCAGGCAATCTGGCCGCGAGTGGAACGACGACGGTGAACGTGACGGGCAGTCTGAACAGCAATTACACTGGTACGGTCAGCGGCGGCACCGTGGCCGTCACCTCCAACTCTTCGATCAGCAGCTTCCATGCGAACGGCGGTACGGTCAGTGTGACAGGTGCCTCGGTGTCAAACAGCACTCTCAGTGCCAGTGGCAACCTGACGCTTGCCTCATCAGGCAGCGTCTCCAGCAACACCTTGACTGCCGGCAATACCCTCGCGGTTACGGCGAGCAGCAGCATCAACAGCAATTACGTGAAGGCGGCACGCATCAATGCGACCTCCACGGGATCCTACGTCCTCCTGTACAACCAGTCGGGCAATCCGCTCAATCTGGGCACCATCGATGGTGCGACGGGCGTGTATCTCTACTCCAATGCCGGCATGCGGCAAATGGCAGGGGGGTCAATCTCCGGGCCGTTCGTCACCCTCTCTGGGCAAGACGCCGGCGGCACCCTGGGGACATCCGCTGCTCCCCTGGCCATCGATTCAGCTTCGCTTACCCTGCAGGATCTGGGTGGCGCGGCGTACGCCCAATTCACGGGCAATGTCACCGGGCTGAGTCTTGACGGAACGCTCGCTGCCCTGGCGGCTAGCGAATTGACCGGTGCCGGCAATCTGAGCACCTTCGCTTTGACAGCGGGCAGTGGGGTCCTGAATGCCGACCTCGTCGCCACCACGGGCCTGACGAGTTTCGCCCTCAATGTTTCAAACGCCGGTCTGGCCTTCAACAATCTCAATCTGCCCCTCGCCTCGGTGAGTCTGGTCGCCGGCGGCGGTGGAGTCAGCTACGGCAACGCGACGGTGGGTAGCCTCAACGTGACCGCCGCGGGTTCCATCACCGGTACCTCGGTGAGCGCCACCAACAGCATCAACCTGTATGCGGCCAAATGCTCCCAGGCCTATCCCTACCCGGTCTGCAGCGACACCAGCAACATCACGGCGAGCAGCCTCACCAGCAGCAGCGGCAGCATCAGCCTCGATACTGACGACAACGGCAACGTTAACGTGACAACGCTGACCGCTGCCGGTAGCGGGACGGTTAGCGCCGGCCGCGTGTATTACAGCTACAGCGACTTCAACAATCACGTCACGACCAACACGATCAGCCTGGGCACCGTTTCCACCGGCTCGTCGTTCACCGCGACCAACAGCGGCAATGGCAACCTGACCATTTCCGGCCCGGTCACGGCGACCAGCGGGAACGTCACCCTCAACGCCGGATCCCAGTATTTCAACTACCCGACAAGCCAGAACGTCCGCACCACCTCGGCGCTGAGTACCGGCAACGTATCCGGCAACCGGGTGCGGATGACCAATTCCGGCACCGGAAACATCACCGTCGGCGGCAACCTGACCGCGTCGTCCTCGGATATCACCCTGAACGCCCAGAACGGCGCCCTCAGCGCCGCCGGGACCAACACCGCAGCCACCAGCGCGAGTTTTACCGCCGGCAACGGCGACCTCACCCTGGGCACCGTGACGACCACCAACGGTAGCGTCACGGGCACGGCCAGCAACGGCAGCATCAGCTTCCAGTCCATTGCCGCCAGCGGCAGCAACCGCGACGTGAGCCTCACCGCTACCGGCGGCACCATCAAGACCACCCAGAACGATACCGCCGCCGACATTTCGGCGACCCGCAACGTCACCCTCACGGCGACCAACGGCATCGGCGAGGCCGGTTTCGCCAATCCCCTGGATATTCTTGCCGGGAGCACCGGCACGGTGACGCTGACCGCTTCCGCGGGCAGCGTGGGCGCCGTCGGCAAGCCGGTCACCGTCGATACGAGCGGGACGATCCGGGCCAGCGTCGGTGGCCAGTTCCACATCGCCGCCCAGGACACCCTCGGCACCCTGCGCAGCCTGCTCGGAATCGACCTGACCGCTTCGGCCGCAGGCATCGGCAACGGCAATACCTCGGTCTTCACCTCCCAGGACATGAGCGTGAATGCTAGCAGCGACGGCGCAGTCATCACCATTGGCGACATCGTGCAGTCGGCGAATACCCTGGACAGCTTCAAGTTCACGGCAAGCAACAGCGGCCTGATCTTTGGCGATGTCAGCCTGACTACGGCCACGGGCTTGAACGACGTTGCGCTCGCAGCGGGCAACGGCCTCACCCAGACGACTCCGGGAACCCACAATGTCTCCGGGGGCCTGATCACCTTGGCCGGGGGCGACGGCAATGTCGTCGTCGGCGACGTGACGAGTGCCACCGGCACAATTGGCAACGGTGTCGAGATCAGCGGCGCCGACATCACCACGGGCAACATTTCCGGCCTTGCTGTCAACGTCGACGGGGACAATCTGACCCTGGGCTCGGTGACCGCGAGCGGAACCCGGCGCGGTTATCCGGGGAGCTATCTGCTCAATCCGCATACCAACAGCTACGAGTACGTCACCGAGGATCTTGTAATCGACGCCTCCGGCAGCGTGAGCACCAGCGGCAACATCAGCAGTGCTACGTCGGTTACCGTGCATGCCGGCAGCGGCATCACGGTCAACGGCGGCAGCGGCACGATTTCCGGCGGAACCACTCACAACGGCTATTACGTCGATACGGCCAGCGTCAGCGCCGGCAGCGGCACCCTTGCTTCTGGTGCGATCACCGCCTACAACACCAACGTTTCCGGCAATACCCTGAACACCGGCGCACTGACGGCGAGTGGCGGCAGTCTTTACGTCAGCGGGACGGTCTTCAACACTGGCAATCTGAGCGCTACCAGCACCGTGAATATTGATGCAACCGCCGCCTACGTTCCCGGCGCGATCGCCATTTCCGGGGCGACCCTGGATCTCACCGCTCCGGATGGCATCAATACTTCGGCGGCGACGGTGACCGCTCCCACGGTCTACCTGCAGGCCAGTAATGGCGGAGTCACCGCCGACCTGACCAATACCACCAATATTTACAACCTGACGGCTGCAGGTGCCATCGACGTCAGTTCCACCACCGCCCTCGGCAACCTCTACGTTTATGCCCATGGCGACCTCCTCGGAGCCAGCTCATCGATCACCGCGCCCGGCCAGAGTTTCGCCCTCGCCACCAGCGGCAGTACCGCGAGCCTCAACTGGACCTCCGCCACCGCGCTGACGTCCCGCTATACCGAATCGTCTGACGCCACGGCGGTCACGGCCATCGACGTCGCCAGCACCTATAGCGGATCGGGTGGGCATCTGCAGATCTACGGCAATGAATCGGACATCAACGTCAATGCGGTGACCGGCAGCGGTGCGCAGTACCAATTCACCACCTCGGGCGACGTGAATCTCAATTCCATCGCCACCGGCAACGGAACGCTCTACGCCACGTCCTACTCCGGAAACATCACCGTCGACAGCGTCACCACCCTGGGCGCAGGGGTCAGTCTGAGCGCTTCCGCCGGCAGCATCCTGGGGACCGGCGCGGCGACCATCAATACGGCCAACAATGCCGATGCCTCCAGCGGCAGCGTGAGCCTCTACGCTCCCAATGGGAGCGTCGGATCTGCCGGCACCCCCGTCGTCGTCAATAAGACAATCGATCTCACCATCGAGGCGGCCAACGCAATCGCCATCGATCTCAACAACAGCACCCTGACCAACCTTTACCTCACCACCGGCGCCAGCGGGACGGGGGCCATTTCCTTCGTCAATAACCCCAACTACGCGGGCTTTTCCTTGACCCGCGGCACCGGGGAACTGGTGCTTGGCCCCGTTCAACCCGTGGCGGCGGGAAGTTTCTATCTCACCGCCACCGACGGCAGCATCCGCGTCAACGGCGACATCAGCGTCGTCAATCTTCGCCTTGACGCCAACCAGTCCACCGGTGATGTGGTTATCGCTGCCAGCGGCGGCCCCCGCAGCGTCGTCGCCTCCGGTGCGCTGTACCTCGATGCCGGCCGCGACGTCAGGATTCTCGCGGGTTCGTCGGCGGGCGAAAACGTGACGGTACAGGCGGCCTACCAGACTTCGAACATTGGTCGCGACCTCATCGTCCAGGCTGACGCAGGCAGCGCGCTGCTCGCGCTGAGCAGCACATCCAGCCAGACCATCAGCGTCGGGCGCGACCTCAGCGTGATCGCCGGTTCAAACGCTAGCGCAACAGCGGGGATCACGTCGGCGGGCTACCAGACGTTCTACGCTGGCGGCGATTTCACCGTTCAGGGCGGCAGCGGCGCCAGCGCCCTCGTTCAGGCCGCCTACACCCAGAACGTGCAAGCGGCAGACATGCTCGTCCAGGGTGGTAGCGGCAGCGGTGCCTCGGCATCCATCACCGGGGGCGACCAGTCCATGACGGAAATCCGTGGCAACCTCTCCGTGCTGGGTGGCACCGGCAGCAATGCCTTCGCCGAAATCGCCAGCGCGGGGTACCAGTACCTCGGTAACCAATCCACCTACTTCCACGATCCGACCGATACCGTTCTCATCCAGGGCGGCATCGGAACTGGCGCCTACGCCTCGGTGCGTTCTGGCAGCAGCGACGCCCAGCAGGTGTACGGTGGCGGAACGATCAGCGTGCTCGGAGGCACCGGCATTGGAGCCTACGCCGAAATCGCCGGCGGTTCGTCCCAGCAGATCGGCTACCAAGTCCAGTATTTCTACGATCCCACCGACGGCCTCCTGGTTCAGGGGGGTAGCGGGGACGGCAGCTACGCTTCAATACGCGCCGCAGGTTCCCAGAACGTCCAGAGCCGCAACGACATCCGCGTTCTGGGTGGCAGCGGCAGTGGTATGGGAACGAGCGGCGCCTGTGGCACCGGTCCCGGTGCTTTCGCCGAGATTTGCACTAGCGGCAGCCAGACCATTGGCAGTACGCAGAGCTATACCTTCGGGTCCGCCCCCACTGCCAATGTCCTGGTCCAGGGCGGCAGCGGCGGCAACGCCCGTATCCGGGCCGGGAGCACTCAGAACATCTACCCGGGAGGGAATCTCTCGGTCATCGCCGGCACGGCAGCCGGCATGACTGCCGCCATCGAGACGACGGGTGGCAGTCAGACCATCGGCGATACCTACCTCTTCAATAACGATCCCAGCGGCAATATCCTCGTGCAGGCTGGGACGGCGGCGGCGACCAACGCCTCCGCCTGGATTTCAGCAGCCGGAAGTCAGACCATCCGCGTGGGTGGGACGGTCAGCGCGCTGGGTGGGGCGGACAGTTCCCATGCTGAAATCCTTGCGGGTAGCAGCCAGACCTTCGGCCTGGTCAGTTCGTCCTACGATCCCATGGACGCCATTTCCCTCACCGGCGGCAGCGGTGTCAGCGCCTACGCCCATATCGTCGCCGGCGGCAGCCAGACCATTCAGAACAGCGGCAACATCGCCTTGACCGGAGGGTCCGGCGCCGGCGCCGGGGCGCTTATCCAGTCTGCCACCAGCCAGACCCTCACCACCTTGGGCAATCTTGCGGTCGTCGCCGGCACCGGCTCCGACGCCGAAGTGCTTCAGACCGGCGGCGGCACCCAGACCTTGAACGTCACGGGATCCATTACCGTCAATAACCCCGGCGGCGCCTTGGCCAGCATATCTTCGGGCAGCGCCCAGACGATATCCGCTGCCAACGCCACCGTCACGCTCAGTTCAGGCGTCGCCTCCGCTGCGGCGGAGATCACCGCCGTCGGTACCCAGACCCTCAATCTCAACGGCACCAGCACGACCGACGCCTTCCTCACCATCCTCAATCAGAGTGGGGCGGCGGGGTCGGTGGCCAAGGTCGGCACCGCCGGCAACCAGTCGGTCATCATGCCCTACACCAAGGCGGGAACCCTGCGGGTCGGCAATACCGCCTCCCTCGGTCAGGCCTGGCTGACTTCCGGGGGCAATCAGTCGCTCCTCATCGGCGATCTCGTCGTCCAGGGCGGTGCCACCGCCGCCGCCAGTTCCAAGGTGCAATCCGGCGGTGCGGGCACCATGGACATCAGCACCCTCTCCGGTTCCATTCAGGTGCTCGGTGGCGCTGCCGGATCGGCGGCCATTGACCCGGCGGTCCTCAATATGGCGACCAACGGTTCCATCGTCGTCCTCGCTGGTTCGGCCGCCACCGCCACCGCGCTCATCACCGCCGGCAATATCAACATGGCGGCCACCAACGGCAATATCGCGGTTACCGGGGGGGCTGCAGGAGGCGCTTCCGCCAACATCGTTGCCACCGGGACAATGAACGCATTTGCCTCGGGCAATATGGCCATCGCCGGCAACGCCAGCGTGTCCGCCGGCGCCACCAGCGGCAATAACCTCTTCCTGGGCGGCAGTTGCATCGGTTGCACCACGGGTCTGCTGGGTAACTTCAATATCAGTGCCGGCCTTCTGCCCGTAGTGACCACCACGGGAGCGATTGCACTGGTTGATCCGGGTTCGGGTGATATTCTCGCCCTCCTGGATAATCTGGAAGACCTTTACGGCGTGCTCGCCCTGAACGAAGAAGGCGAAATCGTGTTCGATTACGGCCGCCGCCGGATTCCCCAGTGCAATTGAACGAGAATAAGGGAGAGAGGATTTGATTTTCACTAGCTGGAGCAAGCTCGGGCGTGGCCTGCTGCTCGCATGTGCGCTCGGCGCAGGTCTCGCCCAGGCCCAGCAGAAGGTCGGCCAGATCGAGTACGCCCAGGGGCTGGCTACCGCGCAGCGCGCGGGCGAGGCCGCCCGCTTCCTGGTGCGCGGAGACGCCCTCCTCGAAGGAGACGTGGTCAGCACCACCGACAAGGGCTATGCCGTTCTCTCCTTCCGCGACGGCAGCAAGATCACCCTGCGGCCGGGCACGTCCTTCGCCATCGACAAGTTCGCCCACGGCGAGGGTGAAGAAAGCGCCGTTCTCCGACTGCTCAAGGGCGGCCTGCGGGCGGTGACCGGGCTGATCGGCAAGCGAAATCCCGAAGGCGTCCGTTTCGGTACCGTCACCGCGACCATCGGCATACGGGGTACCAGTTTCGACGCCCGCCTGTGCGGCGAAGATTGCCGCAAGGAAGATCAGGAAGTGCGCACCCGCCCGGCCAAGGTCGCCCCGCTGCCGCCAGCGGAAACGGTCATTGCCCGCGTCGTACGCATCAGCGGCGAAGGGGTGGCCGTGCAGCCCGGGCAGGCGGCCCGCCGTCTTTTCGAGGGCGCACCGCTGATGGTCGGCGACGAGATTCGCACCGGCAGCAACGGCGTCATGGTCATCGGCTTCCGTGATCAGACCAAGGTTTCCCTGGAGCCCCAGACTGTTTTCCGCGTCGAGGACTTCGCCTTCGACCGCAAGTCGCAGCCCGACAACTTCGCCGTTCGTCTGGTCAAGGGAGGGCTGCGATTCTTCACGGGCCTGCTCGGCAAGCGCAGCCCGGGGTCGGTGACGGTGTCCACCGTCGTCGCCACCATCGGCATCCGCGGAACCGGCATGGACATTCGCTGCGAAGGCCCCTGCGTCCCCGGCTATCAGGCTCCCGTTCCGGCAAAGCCGGTCGGCAAGGCCGGTCGCGACAAGCCGAAAGCCCAGGGCAGCAAGGCCGCTGCGAGCGCCAAGGCCAAGGCGGCTGCGGCGGCGGCCGCCGCCGCGACGTGTGCCGACGCCTTCTCGACCGCGACCTGGGACGGAGAGACGGTCGTCCGCGGCAATAGCGACCTGCCGGTCGCCAAGGGACAGTCGGCCTGCGTGGACAAGAGCGGCGCGCCAAGACAACTCGGGGCAGTGCCCGACGGCATTCGCGCCTTCGTTTCGCCGCGCCCCGATCAGGTGGATGTCAATTGGGAGGCGCTCTTTGGAACCTCTCTGCCCACCGGCGAGGACGGCCTTTACGCCCTCGTCCGCGACGGCCACGTCTTCCTGCTGAGCAGCGGCGGCCGCGTCGATCTGGGCCCCGGCGAAGCTGGCTTCGTCGGCGGTGACGGTATTCCCCGCCGTCTTGATCCGGTTCCTCGCTTCCTGAGCGACGATCCCTTCCCGATTCCGGAGTTGTTCGATATCAACGACCCCGACATAATCCAGCTTTACGGCGTCACTCTGGGGGCGCCGGAACAGGAAATCTGCGAGGTTCACTGATCTCATGGCTTCATCTCAATCCGGCCGTCGGCCTTCCGGCCCCCTGGCCGCCCTTCTGGCCTGCCTATCAGTTGCGCCTGTAATTGCCCTGGCGCAGAGCGAAGCCCCTTCCGCGCAGGAGCCCACGCTGGACGTCGTGCGCTATCGCGTGGAGGGCAGTTCTCCGCTTTCGGACGCCGAAATGACGGCCATCCTGGCCGAGCATGTCGGCGAAAAGCGAAGCATCGGCCAGATCGAGCTGGCCGCCAAGGCCCTGGAAAAGGCCTTCCGGGATCGCGGTCACGTGTTCCACAGGGTGCTCGTCCCGGTGCAGAAGCCGCGCCAGGGTGAAGTCGTTCTGCAAATCCTGGCCTTCAATCTGGCCAAGGTCACGGTCGCCGGCAATCAGCATTTTTCGACGGAAAACGTCATGCGCAGCCTTTCCGCCCTGCGGGTCGGCGAACCGCCGGAGATGGACGAACTCGGCCGCGACCTGACGGCTGCCAACACCAACCCCGCCAAGCAGGTTGCCGTCACCTTCCGCGAAGGCAGCGTCCGTTCCGGCGTGGATGCCGATGTCCGCGTTCGGGATGTCGAACCTTTGAGCTATTTTGCCGGCTTCACCGCCAACCGATCCGTCGATCCCCTGCGGGGTGGCGACGGCATCTATCGGCTGACTGCCGGTATCCAGCACGCCAATCTCTTCGATCGCGACCACGTCGTCACTGCCTCCTACACCACCGATCCGTGGGAAATGAGCAAGGTGACCCTGTTTGGCGTCTATTATCAGGCCCCGTTCTACGGAACCGGCTTGAGCCTCTCCGGTTATTACACCTATTCCGACGTTCGCTCGGGGCAGGTTCCCCAAGGCGGCGGCGTTCTCGACGTCAGTGGCGGCGGCGAATTTTTCGGGCTGCGCCTGAGTCTGGCCCTGCCACGTAGCGGGACGCTCCAGCACACCGCATCGGTGGCGGTGGATGATCGCTATTTTCGCAATGACTCCACCTTCGGTGGCACCCAGATCACGCCCCATGTCGGTTCGAGACCGATCTCCCTGCGGTACACGGTGCGCCAGGACCACGCCTGGGGCAACCTCGGCGGCAATCTTGAATACGCCCGCAACTTCGGCGGCGGGCGCGCCAACCGGAACTCCGCTTACCTCGCCCAGGATGCCGACCATTACTGGGACGCTTGGCGCTATGGTGTCGAGGGGGGGCTTGCCAATCAGGGATGGGATTTCAGCGGCAAGTTGCGGGGCCAGTGGACCGCTCGCAAGCTGATATCCGGTGAGCAATTCGGTTTCGGCGGGGCCAGTTCAGTGCGCGGCCTTGCCGACCGCGAGGTGGCCGGAGATTACGGCTATTACTGGAACCTGGAAGCTCAGGCGCCCCAGGTGCTGGTGCCCCGCCTCCGTCCGGTGCTCTTCATGGATGGCGGCAAGGCCCATACCCGCACCGACGGCCATACCGAAAACGTACTCAGCCTGGGTGCGGGCCTGCGCTGGTCTTATGAGCGCTTCGAGACCTCGGTGGACCTGGCCCACGCGCTGGACCGCGCGCTGCCCAGCGACGAGAGCGCGCGGACGCGGCTCAATTTTTCGGCTTTCTATCGCTTCTGACTTCTTCTCCCAGGCACTCCTGGACTCTGTGGGTGCCGATTACACCTCGTAACGCCTGGCAACAGCCGCCAGGTGCCTCGGGGCGCATGCTCGGCGTTGCGGATGTCTTGGTCCGCGCACCCAGGAGAAGAAAATGACCCGAAGCCAAAATTACCTAGTGCTCGTTTTGCTCGTCGCGTCTCTGTCCGGATGCGCCAGTTGGGATACGATGAATTCGCGGCAAAAGAGCGCCGTGGTTGGCGCGGGGGTGGGCGGAGTCCTCGGCGCTGCAGTCTCCGGCGGCGGCGTATTGAGCACCGTCGGCGGTGCTGCCATCGGCGGTGTCATCGGCGATCAGGCCGGCAAGCGCCGCTGATCGCGTCACGCCGCAGCACGATACGGCGAAACCATCCCCCCGCGAGGGCTGGTTCGTCCAGGTCCGCCCTCAGGTGCGGGCAACCGGCAAGGACTTCCTCGAACACCACGTCCAGACGCGTCGCCACCCGGCGCGACAAGCCATTGACGAGGCGCCGCAGCGGCGCACGCTGGCCCGGGCGGAGAAACTTGTCGAGCAGCAGGATGTAGCCGCCGGGTCGAAGGACCCGCGCCGTCTCGACGAGGCAGGCGACGGGATTGGGCACCACGGCGAGAATCAGGTGCAGTACGGCAGCGTCGAAGCTCGCGTCGGCGAACGGAAGCCGCTCTACGTCACAAATGACGGGAGAGAAGCGCAAGCCACGGCTCCTTGGAAGTGCACGCCGAAGCATGGCGGGCGTGAGGTCACAGCCGACGTAGCGGTGCCGTGCCGGCAAGAGAGGCAGGTCCAGGCCAGTGCCTACCCCGGCGAGCAGGATGTCGGAGGGCTCATTCGGCAAGGCGGCCAGACTGGCCGCTCTGGCGCCGCGCGAAGCGCGGTCGACGACGCCGTCGTACAGCGGCGCGATGAAGGAATAGCTGCGACGCAGGTTCAACCTGGAAACCTCAGTTGACCGCTTGTGCCGCCTTTTGACGTCCTACGGCCGCTGGTGTCCGTCCACCCGTCACCGCTCGCCCGGCGGGTGGGACCGCTACGAGCCCGCTGGCGCATCCGGACGGGCACCTGGCTTTGTCGCTCTTCCTGAGAGGCGTGAGCCTGCCGCGTCGTCGCTTCGCGCCACGCACCCGCCCGAACGCACCAACGGGCTCGTCCAACTGAGGTTCCCAGGTTCAATGAAGCACGCGTGGCATGGCGAGAGTGAATTCCGGAATCTGCGCCTCGAAACTGTGACCGTCCACCGCAATCAAGCGGTAACTTCCGTGCATCGTGCCGACGGGTGTCTTGAGGACGCAACCGCTGGTATATTCGAACGCCTCTCCGGGCTGTAACACCGGCTGCTGGCCGACGACGCCGAGCCCGCGCACTTCCTCCACCGCGCCATCGGCTGCGGTGATGATCCAGTGGCGCGAGACGAGTTGGACGGCGATACTGCCCGTGTTTCGGATCGCGACGGTATAGGCGAAGACGTAGCGGTCTTCCGCTGCGTCCGACTGCTCGGGGACGAACCGGGGGCTGGGCGTCACCTCGACGCGATAGGCCTGTGCATTGCTCATGTATACGTTAGAACCTGTCTTGGAGTGACTCATGTTGGCAACGGATTTCGTCCTCGCCCCCAGCATACTCTCTGCCGATTTTGCCCGTCTCGGGCAAGAGGTGGAAAACGTCATCGCCGCCGGGGCCGACTGGGTGCACTTCGACGTCATGGACAACCATTACGTTCCCAATCTCACCATCGGCCCATTGGTGTGCGAGGCGATTCGCCCGTGCACCGAGGCGCCCATCGACGTCCATCTCATGGTCAGGCCGGTGGATCGCATCATCCCCGATTTCGCCCGGGCCGGTGCCAACATCATCACCTTTCATCCTGAGGCGTCGGATCACGTCGACCGCAGCCTTGCGCTGATCCGAGATCACGGTTGTCAGGCCGGGCTGGTTTTCAATCCCGCGACGCCGCTCGACTTCATGGACCACGTCATGGACAAGCTCGACGTGGTGCTTCTGATGAGTGTCAATCCAGGCTTCGGTGGCCAGAAATTCATTCCTTCGGCCCTCGCCAAAGCCCGTGCCGCCCGCGAGCGCATTGTGGCCCACGCCCGCGAGACCGGGCGACGCATTCGCCTTGAGATCGACGGCGGAGTCAATGTGGGCAATATCGCCGATATCGCGCGCGCCGGCGTCGATGCCTTTGTCGCTGGGTCTGCGGTATTCGGTGCCGGTCGCGATGGCGATCCCCATCGTTACGATACGGTGATCAAGGCCCTGCGCGGCGAACTCGCCCAGGTTTGAAGGGTGACTGCCGTCGTCATGCGCTTTCGCTCTGCCACCTTCGATCTTGACGGCACCCTCCTTGATACCGTGGCGGATCTTGCGGAAGCTTGCTCCCGCATGCTCGTCGAGTTGGGCGAACCGCCGCGCTCGCTCGAAGAAATCCACGCCTTTGTGGGGCGCGGCATGGCTGTGCTCGTCGAGCGCTGCCTCACCCGCGGCGAACTGCCAACCGGCGAGCGACTCCACGCGGGAATCGACTTGTTCAAGCGACATTATGCCGAGGTCAATGGCTGCCGGGCGACGATCTATCCGGGGGTGCTCGAGGGGTTGCAAGCCTGGCGGGCAGCAGGCGTCCGGCTGGGTGTCGTGACCAACAAGCCCGGCATGTTTACCGAAGTTCTGCTGGAGCGCATGGGGCTCGCCCATTATTTCGATGCGGTGGTATGCGGGGACACCACGGCGAATCGCAAACCTCACCCGGAGCCCCTGCTCCACGCCTGCGCCTTGCTTGGAAGCACGCCGGCGGAGAATCTCCACATCGGTGACTCCGGCAACGACATTGCCGCGGCCAGGGCGGCGGGATGCCCTGTTTTCTGCGTTCCTTACGGCTACAACGAGGGCCGGCCGGTGGACAGCTCGGAATGCGATGCGCTAGTATCAGACCTCCTTGCGGCCTACAGGCACGCCCTCCAGCACTGAATCTCACCCGTTTTTCCCTGTTTTTCTCTTCCTGCCCGAAATGACCTCTCCGCGTGACCGGAAATCCTGGCTCTGGCGGCCCGTTGTGGCCGCGGCGCCGTGGCGCCTCTGGCGCCACTGATTCACCCTTGCGCTCCCGCAGCGCGTCCGGTACACCCTTTTCCCGTCATTTTCGAGGTTCGCCATGACCGAAACCGAATTCAACGCCTTGGCCGACCAGGGCTACAACCGGGTCGCCGTGACCCTGGAAACCTTCGCCGACCTCGACACACCGCTGTCGATCTACCTCAAGCTGGCCGCCCATCCCTTTTCTTATCTCCTGGAATCTGTCCAGGGAGGCGAGCGTTTCGGGCGCTATTCCTTTGTCGGGCTCGGCGCCGCCACGCGCATCGTCGTTCGCGGGCGTGACGTTGCCGTCTTTCAGGGAGGCGAAATCGTCGAGCGCGAAGTCGGGGCCGATCCCCTCGAATTCGTCGGCCGCTTCATGCAGCGCTACCGGGCGGCGCCAGCGGCGGGGCTGCCGCGTTTCTGCGGCGGTCTGGTCGGCTGTTTCGGCTACGACACCGTACGCTACGTTGAATCCCGTCTCGGTCGCGGGCCCGGCGCCGACCCTCTCGGCACCCCGGATATCGTGCTCCTGCTGTCCGAGGAAATCGCCGTGGTGGATAACCTCTCGGGCAAACTTACCCTGGTCGTCTATGCCGATCCCGGCGTCCGTGGCGCCTATGCGGGCGCCCGCGCCCGCCTCCGGCAACTGCTCGCCCGCCTGCGTGCGCCGGTGGACATTCCCGCTGAAGTGCCCTGCGCCAGCGCGCCCGCCGTTTCCGGCTTCGGCGAGGAGGCGTTCAAGGGCGCCGTGCGCCGGGCCAAGGCTTACATCACCGAAGGCGACATCATGCAGGTGGTGCTCTCCCAGCGCATGTCCAAGCCCTTTGCGGCCAGCCCCATGGCGCTTTACCGCAGCCTGCGCAGCGTCAATCCGTCGCCCTACATGTTCTATTTCGATTTCGACGACTTCCATGTGGTCGGCGCATCCCCGGAAATCCTCGTCAGGCTCGAGGGCGATACCGTCACCGTGCGCCCCATCGCCGGCACCCGCAAGCGGGGCGCCAGCGTCGACGAGGACGCCGCCCTGGCCGCCGACCTCCTGGCCGACGAGAAAGAGCGGGCCGAGCACGTCCAGCTCCTCGACCTGGGTCGCAACGACTGCGGCCGCGTCGCCCGGGTGGGCAGCGTGCGCCTCACCGAGAACATGGTCATCGAGCGTTACTCCCATGTCATGCATATCGTTTCCAACGTGGAAGGCAGGCTCCAGGAAGGGCTCGACGCCCTCGACGTGCTGCGCGCCACCTTCCCGGCGGGAACCGTTTCCGGCGCCCCCAAGGTGCGGGCCATGGAAATCATCGACGAACTGGAGCCCGTGAAACGCGGGCTTTACGCCGGCGCGGTCGGCTATCTCGGCTTCGGCGGCGACATGGATCTGGCCATCGCCATCCGCACTGCAGTCGTCAAGGATGGCACGCTCCACGTCCAGGCCGGCGCCGGCATCGTCGCCGACTCCGACCCCGAATCCGAATGGCAGGAAACCCGCAACAAGGCCCGTGCCGTGCTGCGGGCGGCGGAGCTGGCCGAGCAGGGCCTGGATACCCGCATCGACTGAAGCCGGAACCGCAAGCGCCACGCCCGAGGGGAAATCCCATGCTGCTGATGATCGAAAAGCGGCATCGCAATCCGGCAGCATCCGGCAACACCCGATACCCGACGTAAATCCTAGTATTCATGGGATTTTAGTGTCCGGTAGCAATCGGCATAGTCCGTTG